>JADHED010000532.1_pt1 | contig 44214 bp, 40 predicted proteins | sample 8952041 | NCBI WGS metagenome assembly JADHED01 (sample SAMN16124423, study PRJNA663239) | bioreactor sludge metagenome | isolation source: sludge (control) | place: India:Bengaluru | collected 2018-09-08 | reverse complement strand
ATGGAATTAGCACCAGTTCTCAACACTATGTGTTGAGGAGGTTGCTAAGGTATCATCGGGCCATAACCCTCCACCTTTCTTGATAAGCGATGTTGTAAAGAACTGGTGCAAAGATATGTGCGCATTTTTCAGATTTCCAAAATATTTTTTTCAAGCTCTGATTTTTTAAGCAGGTTTTAATAACCTCCATACTATGGCGAATTGCTTATTTTACAGTAATTTACAGCCCCATCCGAGCCAATAATTCATGGATTTACCCGAAGGCAAAAAAATTTATTTCGCATCCGATTTTCATCTCGGTATACCCGATAGAGAAACGAGTCTTGCTCGTGAAAGAAGGTTATGCCATTGGCTGGACGAGATAAAAAAAGATGCTGTGCACCTATTTCTCGTAGGTGATATTTTCGATGCCTGGTTTGAATACAAAAAAGTAGTCCCAAAAGGTTATACACGCTTTCTGGGAAAACTGGCAGAGCTTAGCGACAGCGGGCTTCCTATCGAAGCATTTACAGGTAATCATGATTTATGGATGCGTGGCTATTTTCAGGAAGAGTTGAATATACCTGTGCATCACGAACCTATCGAGCGAACCTTCAACGGCAAGCGTTTTGTAATAGCACACGGCGATGGCCTAGGCCCGGGAGATCATGGCTATAAAGTATTGAAGAGCATATTGCGTAACAGGCTTTCGCAATGGCTCTACAGGCGCATACACCCCGATACCGGCGTGGGGATGGCAGAGTGGTTCAGCAGGCTTGGTCCTAAACACAGTGTGGAAGACGACCCTTTTCTGGGGCCTGAAAAAGAATGGCTGGTACAGTATGCTTTGGAAAGGCTGAAGCACGAACCGATAGACTATTTCATCTTCGGGCACAGGCATCTGGCACTAGAATACCCGCTGCCAAACAACAGCCTGTATGTAAATCTGGGAGACTGGATACACTATAATAGCTATGGCGTATTTGACGGTAAAGATTTAAAACTGGAATACTATAAAGGCAAGTAACAACAATATGGAACGAACCCTTGTGATGATAAGACACGCGAAGTCGAGCTGGGCGAACCCCTTACAAAGTGATTTTGAAAGACCCCTGAACGACCGTGGTGAAAAAGATGCCCCGATGATGGGGGAAAGGCTGAAGAAGCAAAACCTGTTACCGGACCTTATCATAGCCAGCACGGCAAAACGTGCCAAACAAACAGCTAAAAAAATTGCAAAGGCAATAGGGTATGATGAAAGCAACATTGTATGGTACGAAAAGCTCTATCACTGCATCCCGAGCGTTTTTGAGGAAGTATTGTACGAAGTGACCGATGATGTAAAGACTGTGTTTATCGTAGCGCACAACCCCGGTATTACTGAGTTTGTAAACGAGTTGTCCGATAAATTCTGCACAGATAATATGCCAACATGCGGCATGGTAGGCGCAAAGTTTGAGGCCGAGCAATGGAACGAATTCAGCAGAACAAACAAACAAGTATTTTTATTTGACTATCCTAAGAATATATGACCGCTAACAAGCCATCAACACAGACCATCAGTTCATTAGAGAAACTATTTGAAGACCATTTCGGGGTAAAACCGGAAAACATCAGCTTGCTGCCGGTTTCCGGTTCAGACAGGCGCTATTACCGTATGGTGGCGGGAAAGATATCTGCCATAGGTACCTACAATACCAATCTACCTGAAAACAATACTTACTACTACTTTACAGAACTGCTACGCAAGCACGAGATAAATGTGCCGCAGGTTTATTGCATCAGCAAAGACAAAAAATACTACCTGCAGCAAGATTTGGGTACTACTTCCCTGTTCGATATGCTGAACAAGGAAGGACATACAGACAATGTACGCCAATATTTTCACAAGGCACTGGAGCAACTTGCCAAAATGCAATGGATAGCAGGCCGCGAGGCAGACTATTATCAGTGCTACGGAACCCGTGCATTTGACGAGAAAGCTATCATGGCCGATTTGCTGTACTTCAAATACTATTTTGCAGACCTGCAAAACATACAGTATGACCGTGCACTGCTGATGTATGAGATGGAGCAGATGAGCAAAGAGCTGGGACGCATACAGCCACAAATGCTGATGTACCGCGATTTTCAGAGCCGCAACATCATGGTGCATGAAGGCAATGTTTACTTCATAGATTTTCAGGGAGCCATGCAGGGGCCACCGCAATACGATATAGCATCACTGCTGTGGCAGGCTAAAGCGCAACTACCAGATGCATGGAAAGAAGACCTGCTGAATGGCTACATGACCAGCCTGAACAATCTGCACATAACACGTGTAGATGAAATACACTTCCGCCGTGGTTACCTGCAATTTGTACTGCTGCGTATACTACAGGTATTGGGTGCCTATGGCTTCCGCGGGCTACTGCAACATAAGCCTCACTTTGTAAGCAGTATAGGTCCTGCACTGAAAAATCTGGAAAACTTCCTGGCAGTAAATCCGCACCTGCCTGCATATCCGGAAATCCGCAAACTATTGGAACGCCTTTCCAGTGCAGAAATGCAAAGCCGCTACTCGCAACCGGAACATGCAGAGACTGCAAAACTGCAAGTGCAGATAGTAAGCTTCTCTTACAAAAACGGTATACCGAAAGATAAAGGGTCTCATGGTGGTGGCTATGTATTTGATTGCCGCGGATTGCTAAACCCCGGCAGGTATGCAGCCTACAAACACCAGACGGGCAAAGACGAAGCTGTAAAACAATTCCTGGAGCGTGAAACACGCATGCCTGAATTTCTGGCACAGGTATACGGCCTTGTGTCGCTAAATGTAGAAGACTATATGGCACGTGGTTTTGAAAACCTGAGTGTGGCATTTGGCTGCACAGGTGGCCAGCACCGCTCTGTATATGCCGCAGAAGCATTGGCAAAATACCTGCAAAGCAAATACAACATCCCTGTTACGGTTACCCACCTCAATCAGGAAAAATGGGTGTTGGGAGAATAGACAATGATTAAAGCACAATAAAAAAGACCGGCGTATATCCGGTCTTTTCTTTTTATAACAAGTTCTTATTATTTAGCTTCTTCACTACCTGCTTTACGCGGGTTGCGTTCCAGCACTTCATCTACCATACCGTAGTCTTTCGCTTCCTGTGCTGTCATCCAATAGTCGCGGTCACTGTCTTTTTCTACTTTGCTGAATTTCTGCCCACTGTGCGTTGCAATGATGTCGTACAGTTCTTTTTTCAGCTTGCCTATTTCGCGAGCTGTTATTTCAATGTCGCTTGCCTGACCTTCTGCGCCACCCAATGGTTGGTGTATCATAATACGGCTGTGCTTCAGTGCTGTACGCTTTCCTTTTGTACCCGCACACATCAGTACCGCAGCCATAGAAGCACCGATACCTGTACAGATAGTAGATACATCAGGATTGATGATTTGCATCGTATCGTAGATACCCAGACCTGCATATACGCTACCGCCCGGGCTGTTGATGTACATCTGCACATCGCGGTTGCGGTCTGTACTTTCCAAAAATAACAACTGTGCTGTAACGATGTTGGCTACATAGTCATTGATGCCTTCGCCCAAAAAGATGATACGGTCCATCATCAGGCGAGAGAACACGTCCATAGACGCTACGTTCAGTGGACGTTCTTCGATGATATATGGAGTAAGTGCCATCGGATTTTTGTACAAAGCAGAAGTATAGTTGTGCAGTGTTGCGCTGCTGATGCCATGATGTTTGATGGCATATTTGTTAAACTCATTTGGATTCATAAAATCGTATTTTTTGAACTATAATTAATCTTTGGATTGTCTAAGACAATTTTCAATCCACAAATAAATATAAGACATAACGGCACATTACTACCATCAAAACTATCAATTCGTATATTTGCATACGGCAAAAAGTCATTTTTGACTGATAAAAATGCCCCTAGCATGGCAAAACTTACTCAAGACGATTTGTTGGCTATCTTCGAAGCTGTAAAAAAAGAGGTGAAACCCTATGAAAAGGGTACCATCAAAGCAAGGATAGATATTGAAGGCAAATATGACTTGTGGAGCGAAAAACCGGTTGAGGCATTTGGCCGTAAATATCCTGCAATGGCATTTGCTGCCGTAATATTGCAGAGCACTTATGTGGGCTTTTATTTTATGCCTGTATATGGTAGCGAAAAAGTGAAGGAAACATTTACCCCCCAATTATTGAAGACTTTGAAAGGCAAAGCATGCTTTCACATCAAAACCACCGACAAGGAATTGATGAAGCATATAAGGCAGGCTTTGAAAACAGGTTATGAAGCTTACAAAAAACAAGGATGGGTATAAGTTATGCAACTAACACTTGAATTGAACGTACCACCTATACAAAAACCAATCAAGTACACAGATAAGATAATGCTGATAGGCTCGTGTTTTACAGAAAACATGAGCGAACGCCTTTTGCAGCACAAGTTTTCGGTGCTTAGCAATCCGCACGGTATATTGTTCAATCCGCTGAGTGTGGCTAATAGCATAGATAGCTACATCATTAATAAACAATACAGCAAGGGCGAGCTATTTCAGTTGAATGAGTTGTGGAACAGCTGGGACCATCATACCCGCTTTTCACATACCGATGCAGATACAGCGCTGGCACTCATCAATCAATCGCAGAAAGAAGCCGCCGTCTTCATCCGTGATGCTGATCATATTATCATTACGCTCGGCTCTGCATTTCAGTATTACCTGACAGAAAATGATAAAGCTGTAGCCAACAATCACCGCGCACCTGCACAGTGGTTTCATAAAGACTTGGTGGACATTGACCTTATTGTAGCTGCGCTCGATTTCTCACTCGATAGGCTCAGGCAACTGAATCCAAAGGTGCAAATCATTTTCACCATCAGCCCTGTGCGCCATATACGCGATGGTGTGGTAGATAACAATCGTAGTAAAGCTCGCCTGATTGAAGCTGTGCACCAGCTATGTGGTAGGTATAGTCACGCCTATTATTTCCCTGCATACGAGCTGATAATAGATATACTGCGTGATTACCGATACTATGATATCGATTTTGTGCACCCCAATTATCTGGCTACATCTTTTGTATGGGAGCAGTTTGTGAATGCTTGTGTGGATGCCGATACGAAAACGCTGATGAAAGATGTACTGGAAATAAGTACAGCGCGCGCGCATCGCACCCGCTTTCCCGATACGGAAGCACATCGCAAATTCAAAGCAAGTTATGTGGAGAAGATAGAAGCGTTGCAAAAAAAATTCCCCTTCCTGAAGCTGGAAGAGGAACTCGCATATTTTAAAAGCTAGTTTGTTTAGTTCTCCTGCATTTCAAGCACAGGTTTCTTTTCGGCCTGTGTTGCGGTACTGCCTGCACCTGTCATTTTGCACTGACCGTTAAATATAGCATTAGGTTCTATCTGCAGACGACCAGTCTGTATATTACCGTTAATGGTAGATTTTGACTTAAGGCACAACATATCTTTTGCTGCCACATTGCCATTAACAGTGCCAAATACATCTGCATTGGTAGCATGGAGGTCGCCTTGTACAACACCAGACTCACCAAGTACTACCCTTGCTTTGCAATACACATGGCCAATAATATTGCCATCTATACGCATATCCGATTCAGATTCAATATCTCCGTTTACGGTTGTGCCCTGTGCTATCATGGTAACAGTACCTCCAGGGTAGTTGTCTTGTCCGTTAGATTTGTTTTTTGTAAACATATTTACGGTTTTTTAATAATGAGTAATGCGGTGGCAAGGTATACAGTTAACAGGTGCATACAGTGGGCTCTGTCTTAAATTCCTGTTATAAATGCCAAAAAATATGGCAGGGATGTAAATATATATAATAATAACCGATTATGCCAAGCCCCGTGTGCAAGTATTTACTACCTTTGCACCCTCATTTTTCCCATTCATGGATCGTAATTCAGTCATTGGTTTCGGCCTGTTAGTTGCCCTGCTTATCGGTTATGTAAGCTACAACAACTACTCCCAAAACCAGTTTTTAGAGAAGAAAAAGGCGGATTCTATTGCATACGCCAAAACACATCCGCAGCCCAAAGCAAATGTAGACAGCATTATAGCAGCAAACAAAGCTGCAAATGTTGCTGCAGTGTCTGCCGCAGACAGCGCAATCAACGACTCGCTACGCAGGGCTATGCCACCTGCTTACAACGGACAGGCTACCAACATAACGCTGGAAAACAAAAACATTGCCCTGACACTGAGCACCAAAGGTGCCCACCCTACAGGTGCTTTGCTGAAAGCCTTTAAAACACACAAACAAGAGCCACTCTACTTTTTCAACGGAGAAAACAACCAACTAAGTACCATATTGCCTGTAGATGGCGGTAAAACATCTACTGCCGACCTGTACTTTACTGCAACACCCGGCAATGCTGCTAATGGCGATAAAACAGTTGATTTTGTTGCAGATCTTGGTAACGGCAAAGCTGTACAGATAACTTATACACTGCCTGCAGAAGGCTATATGATGGGTTATAAAATGACGTTGAAGGGGATGCAGGCTGCGTCTTTACCAATGACATGGCAAACTGCTGCACTGCATACAGAAAACGATATTACTACAGAGCGTACCAATGCCCAGGTGTACTACAGATTTGCAGACAAAGAACATGATTATTTCAGCTTCATCAATACTGAAAAAGAAACATTGGAAAAACCTGTGCACTGGGTAGGTTTCCGTTCACAGTATTTCAGTACTGCATTGATAAATACCAGCAAAGATGGCTTCAAAAAAGCTACTGTTGGTGGTAATGCAAAACTGGAGGATAAAAACACGGTAGCAATAAGTAATAATAACTTTGAAGCTGCACTGGGGAGTGACCAAAGCGTAAACCTGCAATGGTATATAGGCCCTAACCAATACAGCATCTTGCGTTCTTATAAAATAGAACTGGAAGATATGGTACCACTTGGTTATGGTGTAATGTCTTTTGTAAAGTACGTAAACAAATGGCTTATCATCCCGATATTTAATGTACTAAGTGGCTTTATCAGTAATTATGGTATTATCATCATCCTGATGACACTTATCATCCGTCTGATACTGTCTTTCTTTACATACAAAAGTTACCTATCTGCAGCTAAAATGCGCGTGCTGAAGCCTGAATTGGATGAACTGCGCGCACAATATGGCGACGACCAACAGAAGTTTGGTATGGAACAAATGAAGCTATACCGCAGTGCGGGCGTAAACCCGCTGGGTGGTTGCTTACCTACTTTATTCCAGCTGCCTATCCTGTTTGCGATGTACTATTTCTTCCCTACATCTATAGAACTGAGACAGCAGAAATTCCTGTGGGCTAATGACCTTTCTACCTACGATAGCATAATAAGCTGGACAGGTGATATTCCTGTTATTACATCAATATTCGGCAACCACATCAGCTTGTTCACCATCCTGATGACGGCATCGAGCCTGTTCCTGGCACTGTACAACCGCAATATGACAGTACAAGACCCTAACAACCCGATGCTGAAATGGATGCCTTATATATTCCCATTCATGCTGTTTGGTGTATTCAATAAAATGGCGGCGGCGCTTACGTTCTATTACTTCGCTTCAAATATGATAAGCATTGCACAACAGTTTATTATACAGAAGTATATCATCAACGAAAAAGCTATCCATGCGCAGCTGCAGGAAAATAAAAACAAACCAGCAACGCAAAGCAAATGGCAGCAAAGACTGGAAGAAATGCAAAAGGCACAAATGGCAAAAACCAAGCAGCCTAAAAAGTAAGAACTATTGATTTTCAAATAACGAAAAAACCATATCTTAAAAAGGATATGGTTTTTTTAATGTTGATTTCCCAGATTTAATACTTGAAAAAATTTAAAATTATATAACTTGCAGGTCATAGACGGATACTATTGCTATCTGCGTTCTGTAGATAGTTTTCAATAAAAATGCTTTCGTTTCAATAGGGGTAAATAAGTTTCGTGTGCTATCGCGCAGCGGAACAGAAATGAAAAACAAAGCCTTACATTCCTGTAAGGCTTCTTTTATTTTATATCATTATATATTAACCAAGGGTTACACATTGAACCTGAAGTGCAGCACATCTCCGTCTTTTACTTCATATTCTTTACCTTCTATGCGCAGTTTACCATTTTCGCGGCAAGCAGCCTCGCTACCAAATTTCACATAGTCATCGTAAGCAATGGTTTCAGCTTTGATAAAGCCTTTCTCGAAATCTGTATGGATAACACTTGCAGCTTGTGGTGCTTTCCAACCGCGTTGGATAGTCCATGCACGTACTTCCTGCACACCTGCAGTGAAATAAGTAATCAGGTTCAGCAAACCATAGGCCGCACGTATCAGGCGGTTCAGGCCCGGTTCTTTCAAACCGTATTCGCCCAAAAACAGTTCTTTATCTTCCGCACTTTCCATTTCAGATATCTGTGCCTCGATAGAGTTGTTCATTACTATTACCTGTGCACCCTCTTCTGTAGCCGCTTTTATCAGTGCTTCAGAATATTTGTTGCCGGTGTGTATGGCAGATTCATCTACGTTGGCTACATACAGTACAGGCTTTTGTGTCAGTAAGAAAAGGTCTGTAATTGCTTCCAGGTCTTCGCCTTCCAGTTTCAGCCCACGGATGTTTTTACCCTGCATCAGGTGTTGCTGGCACTGTACTAGTACGTCAAACATACGTTTTGCCTTAGGGTCGTTCTTAGCTATTTTTTCATAGCGCTGCATTTTCTTCTCTACACTCTCCAAGTCTTTCAGTTGCAGCTCTGTATCTATTATTTCCTTATCGCTGATGGGGTTGATATCGCCCTCTTCGCGCAGGATGTTTTCGTCTTCGAAACAACGGATAACGTGTGCTATCGCATCTACCTCACGGATGTTGGCAAGGAATTTATTTCCCAAACCTTCACCCTTGCTGGCACCTTTTACAAGACCTGCAATATCCACAAACTCTATAGTAGTAGGCAGTATGCGCTGTGGTTGTACCAGTTCTGCCAGTTTTGCCAGGCGCTCGTCCGGTACATCTACCTGACCCACGTTTGGTTCTATAGTACAGAAACGGTAGTTGGAAGCCTGCGCTTTTGCGCTGTTGCTCACCGCGTTGAATAGTGTTGACTTACCTACATTCGGAAGGCCCACGATGCCTACTTGCAATGCCATATCGCTTTAAAAAATTTTCGCAAAGGTACGGTTTATTTCAGTCGTAAGTAGTAAGTAGATAGTCGTAAGTATTTCAGCAAGAAAATAAGGCTCTATTTCCTATTAGCTTCAATCATTGCATTTTCCATTGCATCGTATACCTGCTGTTTCAGGGCGGGAAGGTCTGTCAATGTCATGCCGGCAACGTGTACAGGTGGCAGGTAAATGACCCTGTTGCGCCCCGGGCTCAGCATCCACCAGTGACTGTAATGCCAGCGGCTGACCGTATCGGGAAATATCATTGGCAATACCGGCGTCTGCGTATTAATGGCAAGACGGAAAGCACCATCATAAAACTCCTTCAATGGTTTGGCGGTTTCGTTAAAAGTACCCTCCGGGAAAATGGCAATATTGCATTCCCGTTTCAGCATACGCCACATCAGGCGCAGGCTTTTGGCACGGCTGTGGGCACTGCTGCGGTCTACAAGTATAGCCAGTTGTTTGTACACAAAGCCAAATACAGGTATAGCCGCCATTTCCTTCTTAGCCAGTGTACGGAAGTATTGTGGCACAGCGGCATATATAAGTATTGTATCCAGATAAGAGATGTGGTTGGCTACATACACAAATCTTGCATTTTTTTCGGGCCTAGGGCCGCTTTTCATCACGGGCATACCCATGCAAAACAACCATCCGCGCGACCAGTAGTGTACTACCGTCCAGATAACTCGCCTTGCCCAGCCCTTATCTATAGAGCCGAATGCCAGAAATATGGGAAAAGCCAACAATAGGCAACACAAAAATGTCGCTATCACATATACTACATAAACCGGGCGAAGCAGTCTTAGCAGTATCATATATTACATACCGGGAAACAATGGACGTGCAATAGCCTCGCGGAAAGGCCATGGTATTGTAGCGATAATAATGATAAATGCTATCAGCGACATCCAGAATACTTTCTTGTATTTGGCACCATCTGCAATATCTTTCTTTACAGATGCATAGCCTATGTGTATCAATACAATGGCTATCAACATACCGGTGATGTGCTCTACAGCCCAGAAGCGGCTTAGACTGTCTTTCATCACATTGCCCATGCCCTGATTCTGAATATTTTTAATACCCCATGCACCTGTAAAGTACAGGAACAAGCCCAGCAGCAATTGAATGTCGCAAACTATCATCAGCAACATGGCAGGGCGTTTCTCTGCTTTGGTAAATGGCTTGTTGCCACCAAGTCCGCCCATGGTTTTTACAATTGTCCATATAGCGAAGATGATAACGAACCAACGCAGAAAATTGTGCAGGTGCAGCATGCCTTGTTGCATAATGTATCAGTTTTAGATTGCTTAGATAAAAACACCCATTCAGGGGTTCAGGTTCAAATCTACAACCTCAGGCAATAGCACACAAATAAAAAGAATTGATTACCACCCCATACGCACCCTCAATTGGCGTACATGCTCCATATGATGGCGGCTGTGCCATGCATAAAGGGCTGTCATCTCCCACAGCGGATAGTTCCTTTTATTATCAGGATGATAGTAGGAGCGCTCCCATTGTTCGGTATTAAGGCTGCGTAAAAGTGTGGTAATGCGCCTGTGCAGTGCATGCAGCAGTGTGATGGATACATTAACAGGCACAGCCTCTACATCGTGCAGCAGCGCCCATTTGTTTTCATCGTAGGGCATAATGGTAGGGTTATCCTCCGTCAGTGCAAACTTCAGGCGGATGTACATATTCATATGGCTGTCTGCAATGTGATGCAATACCTGTTGCACCGTCCACCCGCCGGGGCGGTAGGGTGTTTGCAGATGGGCTTCGTCCAGGTTTTCAATACACACATCCAGCCAGCCGGGCAATGCTTCTAATACGCTTATCCATTCGTTCAGCTTTTTATCATCATAACCATCGGGGCGTTGGTAAGGACCGATTGGGTATTTCAGTGCTTCAATATCAATATTATCGCTCATTGCAGATGCCTTTGTGCCAAATGTAGTATTAATTCAAAAATGACGCAGAATGTTGACAGCCATTGAACTGGTTTATTATTTTAGAGCAAAATCCACATGCTGTGTCACACGGACGACTGAGAAAAGAAACCAACTGCCTGAACTGCGATGCGCAGGTAGACGGTCGCTATTGCAAAAACTGCGGACAGGAAAATCTGGAGCCAAAGCAAACGTTATGGTATCTGGTAACACATTTCTTTAATGACGTGACACACTTTGACGGCAAATTTTTCACCACGCTGAAAAGCCTGCTACTGAAACCCGGCTTCCTGACAGAAGAATATGTAAAAGGACGCAGGATGAAATACCTGGACCCTGTGCGCATGTACTTGTTTGTGTCTTTTGCTTTCTTCCTGCTATATCTATCTCTCAAGGATAATACCGATAAACTCAGATATAGTAATGACCCTAAATTGGTACACGGAATAGACTCTGTGATTGCTGCTGATAAAGGATCTAAGGATTTTAATATGGCAGGTGTGAAAATTAATGGCGAAAATGTAATGGTATTTAATTTCGGAGATACTTATTCTAACGGACTCCACCATTACGATTCTCTACAAAAAGCATTACCTGATAGCCTGAAAAGTGATGAACTGAGCAGATATATAGAAAAAAGCATAGTAGGCGTAGCAAATACATACTATCGGAATCCGTATGATTTTATGGCAAATCTTATGGACAAATTTTATCATTCTTTCTCCAAAGTGTTTTTCATATCACTTCCCATATTTTCTTTCATACTGGCATTGTTATACATCCGCAGAAGAAAAGAATTCTTTTATGTATCTCATGCAATATTTACACTGCATTGTTACATAGTTGCCTGGTTTTTTCTGGGAATTACAAAAATAATAAATGTTATTCTGCCCGATTCTAATACAACAAGCCTAATAACGTCATTGCTACTTTATTTTGGAATATCAGTTTATATACTGGTAGCAATGTTTCGCTTCTACAAGCAAAATGTTATTAAGACAGGTATCAAATGGCTGATACTTATTTCCATAATGTCTGTAGTACTAATACTAATTATGTTTGGACTTTTAGTAAACTCATTCTTTGCTATGGCAGGCGGGCATTAAATACCATTTAGATAGTGAGGCTTGGTTTTTAATAACACCAGTAAAGAGAAGCGATATAGCTATTTCCCGTCCAGTATCACCGGTGTATTGCCTTTGCCCATCATGATGATTTTGGCGTTGTCTGATGCCGCCAGTTCCTTCATGGCTTTTATCTGCTCGTATTGCAGTTGTCTTTCTGTCAGGCTCTCGCTGATTACGCGCTGATAGTCTGCAATACCCTGTGCCTCTATGCGTTTGCGCTCAGCTTCCTGTTTTTCTTTTTGTAATACAAACTGCATTTTTTGTGCTTCCTGTTCAGCATTTATTTTTGTTTCGATGGTGTTCTTTACAGATGTAGGCAATGTGATGTTTCGTACCAGAAGATTTTCCAGGAACAAGCCGCGCTTTTTAAAGTCTTCTTCTATTCCCTTAAAAATCCTTGACTGAAATTCGTCTCTTTTGGTTGAGTATAATGCAACAGCATCGTAATACACAGCATTCTCTCTTATTCTGGTGCGCGATATGGGGCGTACTATTTTATCAGTATAGTCCATGCCTGTTTCACGTATAAGTTTTGGACCGTCGTCAGGTACTATCCTGTACAGCACAGTCAGGTCGATAGTAACTTCAAGCCCATCTGCACTTAATACATGAATGGCATCATCGCTCTGCCTAGAACCATCATCATGCACGCCGCTCATTGTATAGTTTTGGGTACGCACATCTATTTCTATAACGTCTACTAAAGGATTGATAAAATGTAACCCACTATGCAGAATATTTGGTTGTATTTTACCAAATAGCTTTTGCACACCTATATAGCCTGCATCTATCTGTACAATACTTGCTGTCAAAAAACCCAGCAATACCAATATCATGGATAATAGCCTGACGCCTTTTATTACAGGTTTTATTTTATCTGTAATGCCTGCTGCTATAAAACTTGCTATTAAGATGATAACACCTAAGATGATGAAGCCCATGTTGGAGTATTTATCCTTAAAGGTACTAAGGAATATACATTAAAGCGAAGGGCTTGCCCGAAAGCAAGCCCTTCTATACAAACCACCTATGACCTATTATTCTTTTACCAGTTGTTGTGCTTTATACACTTCACCATCCGATGTCAGTTTGATGAAATACACACCTTTGTTCAAATCGCCGATGTACAGATTGTTTCCTGTCAATGTCTGGCGTTTTACTTCTCTGCCTGCTACATCGTAAACCTGTACTGTATTGTCTTTTCCTGTTGCTTTGATGTAGATTTCGTTTTGCGCAGGGTTCGGATACATCTCAAATGCTTGTGCTGCACGTATTGATGCAATACCGGTACCACTGTTTTTGTATTGCGGCTCTACTGCAATGTCCGATATCGGCAAGCCGAGACCTATGTCTGCTATCAAAGTCATAGCACCCGTTGTATTGATACTGTAAAACTTATCATTAACCGCACCCATAATATTAGCTGCTACAAAACCTTTGTTAGATACACTTGTAGAATCGTAAAAGAAATCGATGTCTGTTGTCATATCACTAAGGTTCACAGTATATGCACCATTCATTACAGTGCTGATTGTACCACCGTTTGGAGAGTTTATTTTTATGTACGATCCCAGAGAATCATCCAATCCAAACAGTTCTGTAGTTTTTGCGTTCACATAACTATTGGTATATGCTACTGCACCTATACGAGGCATCTTACCAGCATTGGCATCACCGCTTATATACATCACCGTTGTATCTGTTGCAGCAATTGTACCATTGTCAGGGTTCAGCCTGTAGTTCATACCGTTGGTACGACTTATCACGCGTATTCTGTCTGCTACAGGGTTAAAGTCGAAAGCTACCATGCCTGTTGTACCCAGGTTGATGGCCGTTGCAGTTGTATTAACAGCCATTGCCATCGCAGTGCTTGTGTTGATAGTGTACAACTGATACTCCATCGTAGTCATGTTGTAGCCCAATGCATACAGCATACCATTCTTCGGACGGAAATCTATACCCACAATACTCTGTCCTGCGCTAACGCCTGTTATTGCCATAGAGCTGCGTATAAATTTCGGATTATCGCTATCGAATGAAATAAGTGAACTGCCTTGTAGTGCATACACCATTTTGCCTGTTACCGCAGGCATTGTTCTGTCTATTACTACTGCAATGTTTTTTACATCCAGCCCGCTGCCTATCATGCCAACAGTTGTTACCATACCCGTTGTCAGGTTGATGGTATAAAGATTATCATTGATATTAGCACCGGTATTAGCTGCCAGATATGCCATGTTCGTCACGGTTACAGGATCCATATATATGTCCATATCTACAGACTGCGTAATCGTGTTTACCACAATACCGCTTACGCCCACTGTATTCAACGTACCATTATTGGGTGGTATTTGTGTGGTCAGTACGTTCAGGTTCATATCGTAGTTATATAGCGTTGTTATGGTACTTCCGATATAACTGTTTGTATATGCGCATGTTGCAATGGCAGCACTTGCTGCTGCATTCACATCGCCCACTGCATAGGCAAGGTCCATATCTGTTGCCACAATAGCACCTGTAACGGGGTGCAGGCGATAGTTCTTTTTATTGGCACCTACTACACGTATTCTATCTACCGTGGGGTTGAAGTCGAAACTGATGGCACTGTTGCTACCCAACATCAGCATAATGGGTGTGCTGTTGATAACGGTAGCTGCGCCAGTCGTGGCATTTATTGTATATAGTTGAGCCTCAGTAGTTGATGAATTATAACCCAATGCATATAGCTCGCCCGTGGCTGGCCTGTAGTCGATACCTGCAACAGTTTGCCCTGCCGTCATTCCTGTTATTGCTATCAGTGTGGTGGCAGTACCGGGTGCCGATGCGCTTGCCATTGTAAATATTTTGTCGTCTTGTGTTATGCCGACTATTTTTTGTGCTGTTGCCTGTTGTGTATATAGCAAAGATGCTAATACCACAGTGTTGAGTATTGTATTCTTCATAATGGTTGTTTTGAGCATGTACGAAGCACAGGCCTGTTTGGTTTTATTTGTCTATAGCCTTATTGATGTGCGGATGTACATTATCCCTAAATTTGCATACTGAGGTAATGAAAAGAGGCAGCACTATATCTACTACTATACAGGCAACAGAGGCGCCCATAGAACGTATTCTGGGGCAGCAGGCACATGTCATCAGCCGCAGTTTGCTGCTGGAGAACAGAGATATACATGCCGAGCAAATCATTGTAACATTTGATGAGCATAACTGGCCCGAAGAACATGCAAGGCTCAACCTCTTCCCAATAGCAGACGGGCAGTTTTGTCTGCAACTGCTTTATTTACAATACAATAGCAAGCCGGGAGAGGCGGAGGTAGTGTGGATAGAGTTCAAGCCTACTTATTTTGAGCAATACCCGATATCACTGCTGGAAACGGAACAACCTTTCCGGTTCGACCAGGTAACAGAGCAGCAGTTTTCTATCTGCAGCCAGTCTACCGCTATGCTGCAGCAGATGAAAGAGCCTACAGCGCCTACTGCCTTCACACAGACATTACAACAGAAAGAAACCATCATTGCACTACTGCGCCGCGCGTTGGAGTGTATTACGATGCCTTTCACTGTATGTCCTGTACCTGCCTGTCGTTTTCTGGCATACGACAGCGAACGTGAAAAAGTAATGGAAGCACGCCGCGTGGTAGAGCAGCACTTCGATAATCCATTGACGATAAAAGAACTATCGCGCAAAGTAGCGATGAACGAATGCTACCTGAAAAAAGGCTTTAAAGCACTGACGGGAAAAACAATACACGAATACACCCAAGACCTGCGCATCAGCAAAGCAAAAGAAATGCTACAACAGCAGGGGCTCTCTGTATCAGACGTTGCCAATACACTTGGCTTCAGCAGTATATCGCACTTCAGCACGGCTTTCAAAAAAGCTACAGGCATGAAGCCTTGCGAGTTGCTTGCTTAACGAACGTATTTACCGATTAAAGGAAAAGATTTCAGCTCCTGCTGCTCTTGTTTGAAGATGTAGAACAGGTAGCCTGCAAACAATACCGTGCCGCTTGCTATGCGTACGGCAGCCACATCTACATACCTGCTGATGAGCGCCTGCACACCGTAGAGCAATAACATCACACCCAGATATTTTGCCATCTTACCCACTTCGTACGGGATAGGGTAGTATTTCTGTCCCCACATAAAGGAGAGGTACATCATCACACTATAGCACAGCAGTGTGCCCCATGCACATGCATCATAACCCCATACAGGTATCAGCAACCAGTTGAAGATGATGGTAACTACAGAGCCTATAACCATAATATAAGTACCGAAATAAGTGCGGTCGGTAAGCTTGTACCACACTGTAAGGTTGTAGTATATACCGAGGAAAATATAAGACAACAACATAACAGGTACCAGATGTATAGCCTGTGTATGCTCGCCAATAAAGAGTCTCCAAACATCCATATACAACACCACATTGAGGAACATGAGTGCCATGATTATGACAAACCATTTCATAACGCGTGCATAGGTATGCTGCGCATCACCGTCTTTTGCTATCGAAAAGAAGAAGGGTTCTGCCGCCATTTTAAATGCCTGTATCACCAGATTGATGAGCACCGCCAGCCTCAATGCCATTGTAAAAGAACCGATGGCTTTTACATTTTCTGCATTAGTACCAGGGTGCAGTTCCATAAACATCACACGGTTCAGTGTATCATTTATCTGCCCTGCAAAACCTGCTATCAGTATCGGGAAGCCGTAAGTGAGTACACGTTTCAGCAATGCTTTATCTACCTTGGGCTGAAACACTCTCCACTCTTTCTGCAACAGCAATAGTGTAATAGCTGCCTGCAATACATTGGCAAAAAGTATGAAGCCTATACCATAGTGCTTATCATACCATTCGGCAAACCAACTTGCATGTATGTTTTTACCAAAGCTGAAAAGGAATACAATTGTGCATACATAAACCAGTATACCTGCTACCTTAGTAAATGCGTACACACGCGGACGGTTATCGTTTCTGAGTTTGGCAAACGGTAATGCAGACAAGGCATCCAATGCAATAATAGCTGCACCCCAAGCCACATATTCGGTATGCTTGCCCAGCTGTGCAAAGTCTGCTACCTGATTATTGAATATTAATAGACATGCAGAGAAAAACAGCGTAGTCAGCAGCATGCTGCTTGTCTGTGTATTGTATAATTGCTTACCGTCTTCTGTTTTGCTGAAACGGAAGAACGATGTTTCCATACCATAGGTATAGAGTACGTTCATAATAGGAAAAAGTGTATAGATATAACCATATTGACCTATGATGTATCTACCTTCTTCACCCGTAAGTGTGTAGGCAAGGTAAGGAGTGAGCAGGTAGGTAAGCATGCGTGCAGCTATGGTGCTGACACCATACCACATTGTTTGCCCTGCCAGTTTTTTTAGTGAAGCCAATTTGTTTGGTTGTTGATTAGTTGATCGGTGATTGGTTTACTTGTGACTGGATAACCTGTATGTATACATTTTCACTAATCAACTAATAAACAAGTCAACCAATCAACAAAGCACTAATCAATAATCCATGTTTCTCTTCCTTCCAGCAGCTTGTCCAGATTGCCTTTGCCTTTTGTGGCAATAGCATCTTCCAGTTGCAGTTGCATAGCATCCTCGTACGTAGGGCGCTCTGTTGCGTAGAATACACCAAACGGACGTGGGTAGTGCCCTTCTGTTGCCGGATTGTCAAAGAAACGGGTAAGTATCTGTGCTTTGAAGAAATCTTTCTCGTCGTGTATCCACAGGTCGTCTGCACTGTGTCCGTCTGCAAGGTTCACTAACTGTGGCTTGTAGCCATCCAGCTTAATGCCTTTACTCTTGTCTGCACCAAACAACAGCGGCTGTCCCTGCTCCAAAAACAAACCTTCTTCTGCCTTGCTGCTCTTTTCGGTAAATATCTCGAAAGCGCCATCGTTAAAGATGTTGCAGTTTTGGTATATCTCCAGGAAAGAAGCTCCGTGGTGTGCATTGCTGCGCAGCAGCATCTGTTGCAGGTGTTTCGGGTCACGGTCCATAGTACGGGCTATAAAGCTGGCATCTGCACCCATAGCCAGCGCCAGTGGGTTGAACGGATGGTCTATAGACCCGAACGGTGTAGACTTGGTTACTTTATTTTCTTCAGACGTTGGCGAATATTGTCCTTTGGTAAGACCGTATATCTGGTTGTTGAAGAGCAGAATGTTTACATCAAAATTCCTGCGCAGCAGGTGGATGGTGTGGTTGCCACCAATGCTCAGGCCATCGCCATCGCCGGTTACAATCCATACGCTCAGCTCAGGGCGGGTAGCCTTCAGGCCACTCGCTATGGCTGTGGCACGCCCGTGTATGCTGTGCATACCAAACGTATTCATATAATACGGGAAGCGGCTGCTGCAGCCTATACCCGATATAATAACTATGTTCTCTCGCGGAATACCCGTTTGAGGTAGTATGGTTTGTACTTGTTTCAGTATGGAATAATCTCCGCAGCCGGGGCACCAGCGCACTTCCTGATCTGTCGCAAAATCTTTTGCCGTAAGGGCAGGAGCCGGTGTTGTTACAACGTCACTCATAAGTAAAATATCATACAAATTTACTGTATAAATAGCACTTATTGCAAATCTTATCCTGCCATGACAAGCATTTATGAAAACCTTAATAAGTTCGTACTGATATTTCGATAAAGATAAAAACCGCAGGGCCCGTATTTACGGGCTCTTTTTATCTTTACATCTATGAAATCTCCCATTGGTATCTTCGATAGTGGTTATGGCGGTCTGACGGTCTTCAAATCTATTGCTGCCCACCTGCCGCAGTACGACTATATATACCTGGGCGATAATGGCCGTGCGCCCTACGGCAACCGCAGCTACGAGACGGTGCATGAATACACATTGCAATGCGTACAATGGTTTTTTGAGCAGGGTTGCGAACTGGTAATACTTGCCTGCAATACTGCCAGTGCCAAAGCACTGCGTACCATACAGCAGGAAGACCTTCCGAAAATAGATAGCGGCAAACGTGTATTGGGTGTGATACGCCCTACGGCAGAGGTAATTGGTAATTATACCAAAACAAAACACATAGCTGTATTGGGTACACGCGGCACTGTCAATTCAGGTTCTTACGAAATAGAAATCGGCAAATTCTTTCCCGATGTGCAGGTGCACCAGATGGCATGCCCTATGTGGGTACCTATAGTTGAGTATGGGGAGTATAACAGCGACGGTGCAGATTTTTTTGTAAAAAAATACCTGGATCAACTGATGCAGGATGCACCACAAACAGATACCATACTGCTTGCCTGCACACACTATCCGCTGCTGATGGATAAGATAAAAAAGCACCTGCCCGCCGGCGTCAATGTAATAGCGCAGGGCGATATTGTAGCCGATAGCCTTGCAGATTATTTACATCGCCATCCTGAAATGGAAAGCAGGCTCAGTAAAAGCAGCAAGATGAAATTCTATACTACAGACGATGCAAAAGATTTTGATGCACATGCTTCTGTTTTCTTTGGCAAGGCTGTGAGTGCAGAACATCTACATTTATAAAAAAATAAAAGCGGCAACCTGTGCCGCTTTCTATATTTTGTTGTTTACTTCTACGCTGTTACCTCTACACCGTCTTCAATGTCTTTGTAGCGTTTCACTTGGTCCAGTGCATCAGGTACCACATCGCTTATTACTACAATGAAAGAATCTTTCTGTGCAGTGGCTATGGCGTGGTCTATCGCTTCGCTCTCTTTGCGGAAGAGGGTTATCTTTTTCAGTGGGTCTATGTTTTTAATACCGCGCGTCATCAGTTCTATCATTTCTTCCTCTGTGCGTCCACGCAGGTTTTTATCTTGCCTGATGATGATTTCGTCAAATATCTTAGCAGACTCTTCACCCAGCGATATGATGTCTTCATCTCTTCTGTCGCCCACACCTGCTACTATACCTACTTTCAGCGGTGCGTCTACAGACTGTACGTATTTACCTATTGCCTGTATGCCATGCGTGTTGTGTGCATAGTCCAGCATAACGGTAAAGTTTTTGAAGTTGAACATGTTCATACGTCCCGGTGTCATAGCAGGGGATGGTACGAATGTTTGCAGCGCAAGACGTATGTCTTCTGTTTTGAAATCGCGCACATAGGCTGCCAGTGTAGCACCCAATACATTGCTGATATTAAACTCTGCCTTGCCTGAGAAGGTGATTGGTATGTTCGTCACTTTCTCTACACGTATCTTCCAGCCACCTTTCAGTATCGTTACGTAGCCATGCTCGTACACAGCTGCCAGTCCGCCTTTTGCGCAATGCTCTTTGATGCGCTGGCTGTCTTCGTGCAGCGAAAAGAGTGCTACTTTACATTGCAATCCTTCGCGCATAGCATATACCAAATCATCATCTGCATTCAGTATTGCATACCCTTCCGGGAAAACCGTTTGTGGTACTACGCCTTTTACTCTTGCCAGTTTTTCTATCGTGTCTATACCCTGCAAACCTAAGTGGTCTGCAGCTACATTGGTTACTACTGCTACATCGCAATTGTGGAAACCAAGCCCTGCACGTAGCAAGCCACCACGCGCACATTCCAACACAGCAAAATCTACCGTAGGATCTTTCAATACAAACTCTGCAGATACAGGGCCTGTGCAATCACCTTTCACCATCAGTTGGTTTTGTATATACACACCATCTGTAGTAGTGTATCCCACTTTGTGGCCTATCTGTTTTACGATGTGTGCTATCAGGCGAGTAGTTGTTGTTTTACCATTGGTGCCCGATATGGCAATGATAGGAATCCTTGCACTTGTACCAGGCGGGTACAGCATATCTATCACAGGTTCTGCTACGTTGCGCGGTAAACCCTCTGTAGGGTCTAAGTGCATACGGAAACCAGGTGCTGCATTTACTTCAAGTATTGCTCCGCCGTTTTCTGTTATAGGCACACTCAAGTCAGGTGCCATAATATCAATACCACAAATATCAAGACCTATGATGCGCGCAATACGCTCTGCCATAAATATATTGGTAGGATGCACAAAGTCGGTAACATCTGTTGCCGTACCACCTGTACTTAGGTTGGCAGTTGGCTTCAGCCATAGTTCTTCTTTATCTGCCAGTACAGTATCAAGCGTATATTCTTTCTTGTTCAGCATGTCCATCGTAAAGTCATCTACTTTGATAGATGTCAATACTTTTTCGTGGCCATAACCACGGCGTGGGTCCTGGTTCACTACGTCTATCAACTCTTGTATGGTGTGCTTGCCATCACCTATTACAGCCGCAGGTGTGCGCAATGCTGCTGCAACAAATTTGTAATTGATAACCAGCAGCCTGAAATCGCGCCCTGTTATAAACTTCTCGCAGATAACGGCACGACCGTATTTCTTGGCGGCTGCCAATGCCACAACAGCATCGTCCCATGTGCGGATGTTGGTAGTTGCACCTTTACCGTGATTACCGTTTACAGGCTTCAACACTATCGGGTAGCCAATCTTATCGATAGCTGCCTGCATATCTTCCTCATCGTAGATGATACGTCCACGCGGCACGGGTATCTCTGCTGCTTCCAGCAGGTTTTTTGTTTCTTCTTTATCGCAGGCTATTTCTACCGCTATGCTGCTGGTAGTGCTGGCAACGGTTGCCTGCACACGCTTTTGGTTTTTACCATAGCCCAGCTGCACCAGCGAATGGCGATTGAGCCTGATGTATGGTATCTTGCGTTTGATGGCTTCATCTACTATAGAGCCTGTACTTGGCCCCAGGCGTTCATCTTCACGTATTTCGCGCAGTTCCTGTATGTCTTTTTGCAGGTCGTAAGGCTCACCTGCTATTAGTGCTTCTGCAATGCGTACTGCTGCTTTGGCAGTATAGATACCTGCTTTTGCTTCGTAGTAAGAAAACACTACATGATACACACCGCGCTTATCGCTTTCGCGTGTGCGGCCAAAACCTGTGTCCATACCTGCAAGTGTTTGCAGCTCCAGTGCAATGTGTTCTATCACATGACCCATCCACGTACCATCCTTCACGCGGCTGAAGAAGCCGCCTGCAACACCTTCAGAGCAGCGATGCTCGTACAGGCTGGGCATCAATGCCTGCATACGTTCCAGAAATCCGTCTATCAGGTTGGTAGGGCGTTCTTCCAGTTCTTCCAGATCCAGCAGCATTACAATAAGCTTATGACGCTTCACAGACCAGTAGTTCGGACCGTTCATCACTTTAATATCTAATATCTTCATACACAATACAGTTGAGCCTAACAAGTTAATATATTTTAATGCGTAAGTCAAATGCTGAAAAAGAATAAATTTGTAGAATTATTTAATTGTTATCATAGTGGCTCAATCATATCCCAAAGGGATTCTGGTGTCGGTAGGTGGCGCAGAAGATAAAGGAACAGATCTCGAAAAAGGCATTGTAGAAAGGAACAGGCTCAATTTCTTCGAACTCGGTATTCTTAAAAACATCATCAGCCTTACGGGTGTTACAGACCCTACTGTAGAGGTTATTACAACAGCATCGTCTATACCTGATGAGGTGGCAGAAAACTATGTAGATGCCTTCAGCAAATTGGGATGTAAAAAGATAGGCCACCTGCGCATACGCGACAGGGAAGACGCTGCAAAAGCAGAATACATAGAGCGCCTGAAAGCTTGCGATTGCATTATGTTCTCGGGTGGTAATCAGTTACGATTGTCATCAATATTCGGCGGTACGGAGTTTCTGGATATTCTGAAACAACGTTTGCATGATGAGCATTTTGTTGTTGGCGGTACCAGTGCAGGTGCTATGGCCATGAGCAACACCATGATATACGAAGGCAGTGCAGATAAAGCACACCTGAAGGGCGAAGTAAAAATCACCACAGGTTTAGGCTTTCTTCAAAATGTAATCATCGATTCTCACTTCGATAAGCGCGGCAGGTTCAATCGCTTGGCGCAGGCTGTAGCTGCTAATCCCGGTGCTATAGGCATAGGCCTTGGCGAAGATACAGGCGTGGTAGTAACAGAAGGCCACAACCTGAAAGCCATAGGTAGTGGTAGTGTGGTAATTATTGACGGTAAGAATATAGACTATAACAATATTGCAGACATCCGCACGGGCGAACCGATAAGTGTAGAAAACATCATTGTACACATCATGAGTAGCGGCGATGTTTACAACCTGCAAAACCGCACATTTGTAGGCAAGGAGATTGAGATTGATGATGAGGGGTAGGATTTTTTCCTTCGCGCGTTAACCTCCCCGATTGGCTTACGACATGCTTCGCATATCTGCGCCAATATCCCCTCCTAAAAACAGGAGGGGCATTCTGAAAATATTAATCCAACGTACTTAATGTAATACTACGTGATTCCCCTCCTGTTTTTAGGAGGGGATATTTCATAAAATATGCCTGCATATTTTATGAAATCGGGGAGGTTGACTCGCGCAATACTTACATTATCTTTTGTAATTTAACCTCATGCGCAAAGGGCAGATTAAGAATGTCAGCTACCTGAAAGACAGAAGAAGAGCGTTAAGAAATAACCCTACTGCTGCTGAAACTGCGTTATGGAAACTTCTGCAAAATGAGCAATTAGCGGGAAGAAGATTCAGGAGGCAGTATAGTATAGCTAATTACATTGTTGACTTTTATTGTGCTTCTGAGAAGTTGGTTATTGAACTGGATGGCGAGGTGCACAATGATCCTATCAATCGTCAGAATGACCATGAACGAGATGAGATACTGCGTTATTTAGGCTACAAGATTTTGCGCTTTGAAAACAAGCTGGTCTTTCAAAATCCAGATGGTGTGCTGGATATTATAAAAGAGCACTTCAACACTTAGTCCTTATATATCATCACCTTTCTTTCCGCTTCTGTAGCATATCCGCGATACATACCTTCACTATTAAAAGGTAGTTCTATGTTGCCGTGTTTATCCAACGCTACCAAGCCGCCTTCTCCTTGTATTTTCACCAGCTTATCGTGCACCACTACATCGCAGGCTTCTTTTAGCGATAGCCCTTTGTATTCCATCAGGCAACTAATATCGTAAGCCACTATAGCGCGTATAAACAGCTCGCCGTGCCCTGTGCATGATATAGCACAGGTATTGTTGTTGGCATAAGTACCGGCACCTATGATGGGGCTGTCGCCCATGCGTCCGAATTTCTTATTGGTCATACCACCCGTACTGGTAGCTGCTGCAAGGTTACCGTTGGCGTCCAGCGCTACTGCGCCTACTGTCCCGAATTTTTTATCATTATGGTCAAGACTAATGCTGTCTTCTTTCAGTGCCTGTTGCCACTGCTCGTAGCGGTGTTGAACGTAGAAATAGGCACCGTCTTCAAACTCCAGTCCCTGTTGTTTTGCAAACTGCTCTGCACCCTGCCCGCACAGCAATACATGCTCGCTTTTATCCATTATGGTTCGTGCCAATAATACAGGATTTTTAACATGGCTGATACCAGACACTGCACCAGCATTCAGATTACTACCATCCATTATACTGGCATCCATTTCATGTCCGCCAACATTATTGAATACCGAGCCCCTGCCTGCATTAAACATCGGAAAATCTTCCAACGACATTACTGCTCCCTGCACCGCATCTACCGCTGTACCACCACCTTGCAACACATTATAACCCGCCTGCAGCGCATCTTGCAGCCCTTGTTCATACTGCTGTTGCAATTCGGCTGTCATAGTGCTACGCAATATGGTACCTGCTCCTCCGTGTATAGCTAATCGTATCATTGTAGTATAAGATGTACTTGTAAATCTAAAAAGAAAAGCGGCAACAAGTGCCGCTTCTGTATATTCAAAATCCCACTAGGGAATTATACGTCAATCTTCGCGTATTTAGCGTGGCTTTCAATGAATTCGCGGCGTGGTGCTACTTCATCACCCATCAGCATAGAGAATACACTGTCTGCTTCTGCTGCACTTTCTATTGTTACTTGCTTCAGTATACGTGTATCCGGGTTCATGGTAGTTTCCCACAGCTGGTCTGCGTTCATCTCACCAAGACCTTTGTATCGCTGAATGTTTACGCTGTCTTCTTTACCATTTGCCATACGCTCTACAGCTGCTTTACGCTGTGTTTCTGTCCAAGCGTATTCCGAGTCTTTGCCTTTCTTTACCAAATACAGCGGTGGTTGCGCTAGGTACACATAACCCTGCTCTACCAGTTCTTTCATATAGCGGAAGAAGAATGTAAGAATCAACGTAGCAATGTGCGAACCATCCACATCGGCATCGGTCATGATGATGATTTTGTGGTAGCGCAGTTTTGCAATGTTCAGTGCTTTAGGATCATCCGGCGTACCGATGCTAACACCCAAAGCAGTAAACATATTCTTAATCTCTTCGTTCTCGTATATTTTATGCTCCTGTGCTTTTTCTACGTTCAGGATTTTACCCCTTAATGGCAGAATAGCCTGGAAGCTACGATCGCGGCCTTGCTTGGCTGTACCACCTGCCGAGTCACCCTCTACCAAGTACAGTTCACATTTATGCGGGTCACGGTCACTGCAGTCAGCCAGTTTGCCCGGCATACCACCACCAGTCAGTACGCTTTTACGTTGCACCAGTTCGCGTGCTTTGCGCGCTGCTGCACGTGCCTGCGCCGCTATGATTACTTTATCAATAATCAGTTTCGCTTCTTTAGGATGCTCTTCAAGGTATGCTTCCAGTACACGGCTTACGCAAACGTCTACCACACCCATTACCTCGTTATTACCCAGTTTTGTTTTTGTCTGTCCTTCAAACTGCGGCTCAGGTACTTTTACAGAAATGATTGCACTCAAACCTTCGCGGAAGTCATCACCAGTAATCTCCACCTTCGCTCTTTCAAACAGCTTGTTCTTGTCACCGTAAGACTTGAACACACGAGTGATAGACCTGCGAAAACCCGCCACGTGCGTACCACCCTCAATGGTGTTGATGTTGTTTACGTAAGAGAATATATGTTCGTTGTACGATGTGTTGTAGCTCATCGCCACATCTACCGCCACGTTTGTTTCTGTATCATGACCTTCCATGTAGATAGGCGTTGGCAACAGCGGATTCCTGTTTGCTTTCGTATCCAGCATTGCCACAAACTCTACTATACCACCTTCGCTGTAGAATACTTCTGTTATCGCATTGCCTTCTTCATCTTGCTCGCGCAGGTCTGTCAGTACAATTCGGATGCCTTTGTTCAGGTAAGAAAGCTCGCGCAGACGGCCTGCCAGTATCTCCCTGTTATATACCGTGTCTTTGAAGATAGTACCGTCAGGCCAGAAGTGTTGTTTAGTACCACGCTTGTCTGTAGTGCCTATTTCGCGCACTGCATATTGCGGTATACCCATACGGTACTCCTGTTCAAATATTTTACCCTCACGGCTTACGGTTGTCTGCATTAGCGAGCTCAGTGCGTTTACGCAACTAACACCCACACCGTGCAAACCGCCCGATACCTTGTAAGAATCTTTATCGAATTTACCACCTGCGTGCAGTACCGTCATTACAACCTCCAGCGCACTGCGGCCTTCTTTCGGGTGAATGCCCGTTGGGATACCACGACCATCATCTTCAACACTTATCGAGTTGTCCTCATGTATGTTTACGCTGATGTTTTTACAGTGGCCAGCCAGTGCTTCATCTATGGAGTTATCTACAACCTCGTATACAAGGTGGTGCAAACCTTTCACGCCAATATCACCAATATACATGGCAGGGCGTTTGCGCACCGCTTCCAGACCTTCCAGTACCTGAATGCTTCCCGCGTCGTATCCTGTAGATTTTTGTAAAACTTCGTTTTCTGTGCTCATTTTATGTGGTAAAATACCAGTTTTAGCTATTGCGGACGGGGCTATGTTCAATACCATGATAATCAGGGAGAACGCCGCGTAAAACCCGCATTTGGTTATCCTGCAAAAATACTGAAAAAAGACCGCATACACAAAGAAAAACAGGGGTTTTAACACAGCCCGAAACCCTTTACAGGCAAGCATTTGCACATACTGTGGGTAAATATAAGGAAAGGGGGGCGGCACACAGCTTTGGGGGGATAGGTTTTCGGGAAACATAGGGTAGGGTGAAGTTGGTGGTTTACTGTAGCAAAAATACGTAATTATTTCACATAATAAAAATTATTTACAGTAGGAGTAGCAGTAGTATATTCTACTTCTTCTCTACTCTTTTCTTCTGTTTTCTTTTCTTCTCTGCCGACTTTTGTGGTCGCTTAATTTCGCTTGTGTAGACTCAGAATGTCGCTTGTGCTGGATATTCTACTTCTTCTCTACTCTTTTCTTTTATTCTCTTTTGTTTTCTTTTCTGCTACAAAAAAGCAAAGCCACCCTGAATGGAGGCTTAAATATTTGGAAGCCTTAGGCTTGTAATATGTAGGTTAATTCCTCGCATTCACCTGCCTTGTAAACAGCAGCAGGTATGCCAGTATAAAAAGGATAGATGTAGCAGTAGATGCCAATATCTTCAGCAGCAGGTAGCCTATATTGGTAACGCTCCACAACTCTATACCAAAGTACATACTGTGGTGTATCAGTATCAGGAAGGAACTGTAAACAAGGAACGGCATCCAACCCATATTCTTCACATTCGGGCTCTGGTTAGGATACTCACTCAGGTTTTTCGGCATAAGCGCATTCAGCACGTTGGTACGCAGATAGGCTATCAGCACACATACAAAAGCATGTATACCTGCCGTGTTGGCAAATGAGTCCATCGTAATGCCCGTTGCAAAGCCCAGCACCAGCAGCAGCCACACGGGTGTTTCAAACGGCAACAACAGCAGGAACAACGGATACACATAAGGTATAAACACCGGGAAACCTTGCGGCTGGCTCCACCAACGCAGGGTAATCTTATTGAGTACAAGTACCTGCAAAGCCATAATCAGGCAGAAGCGTAATATGTTTCTTACGTACACACTCATGGCTTGGTTTTTATGTTTACACTGTCTTCTACCATCAGGCGTTCGGCCATCATTTTATTTTCTACCACATACACATATTGCAGGTTGCGGAAGTTGCTACCCGGTTGCAAGTATAATAGCAGCAGGTTGTTTTTCTTTATACGCATTACTTTCTGCACACGGCCTATCAGCACGTCTGGCGGAAAGAATGAATAACTGGTTGTAAATACGCTATCGCCTTTACGCACGGTTACCTGTTGCGGCACGTCTTTCATCACCAATACATCAGGGCGATAACCTTCCCACTCTACATAGCCTGTGGTACCATCTTTCAGTTTGGCACTTACTTTCTGTTTTACGCTCAGTACACTCAGCACACTTGCATAGTGGCCCGATACATGCACTACTTTACCTACCACACCCGTGCCCGATATCACAGCCATATTTTTAGCAATGCCATCGTCTGTACCACGGTTGATGGTAATGTAGTTGTTAGCGGCACTTACAGAATTATTTACCACTTTGGCAGTACGGTATACATAGTCTGCATACTGTATCTTCTTCTGGTTGGTATCTGTAATAGGTAATGCGCGGTGTACGTTGCTGTCTTTAATAACATCAAACGTATTATTATTCAATGCCAGCTGTGCGCGCAGTTTTGCATTCTCGCTCAGCAGGCTGTCGTTCATACGCTTTAGCCCGAAATAGTAAACTACATCATTCTGCTTTTTGTAAGAGAGACCCACTACCGTGTTGGCAGAGCTCATGATGTCATTGCCCTGCATACTATTGGTACGCGCAATCAGCACCACGCATACTATCTCTAATACCAGAAACAGTATGAGGTTGAAAAAACGACGAATGAATAATATAAAATTGCGCACTAGGCTATGGGAAATTGAATATCAGGAATTAATAACTCGGTTATATTATTTTAATACATCCATGCTATCAATTCCTGATTACAAATTACTAATTCCTGTAAGAAAAAATTACTTCATCAAAAACGGCATCTTGGCAATGTTCTTCAGTGCCATACCTGTACCACGAACCACTGCACGCAGCGGGTCGTCAGCTACATGAACAGGTAGTTTTATTTTGTGCGATATGCGCTTGTCCAAACCACGCAGCAACGCACCACCACCCGTCAGGTACAAACCACGACGGTAGATGTCGGCAGCCAGTTCAGGCGGCGTGCTTTCCAATGCTTTCAGTATCGCTTCTTCTATTTTGAAGATAGATTTATCCAACGCTTCCGCAACTTCCTGATAAGACACCATGATTTGTTTCGGAATACCTGTTACAAGGTCACGACCGTTAACAGCAATATCATCCGGCGGCGTATCCAGTTCTTTCAATGCTGAGCCTACTTGTATTTTAATTTGTTCTGCAGTACGCTCACCAATCATCAAGCTGTGGTAACGGCGCATAGCTTCCATAATATCGCCTGTGAATTCATCACCCGCAATACGGATAGACTGATCGCAAACAATACCTGCTAATGCTATAACAGATATACCTGTAGTACCACCACCTATATCTATTATCATGTTACCGGTAGGCTCTTCTACATCTATACCTATACCCAGTGCAGCAGCCATAGGCTCGTGTATCATATACACTTCTTTTGCACCTGCACGTTCTGCACTATCGCGTACCGCACGTTTTTCTACTTCTGTGATGCTTGATGGTATACATATTACCATACGGTAGCTTGGCGGAAACAATGGCTTCTTCGGATGCACCATTTTAATCATTTCGCGCAGCATACCTTCAGCAGCATTAAAGTCTGCAATCACACCATCTTTCAACGGGCGAATTGTCTTTAGATTCTCATGGGTTTTTTCGTGCATCATCATAGCCTTTTTACCAACGGCTACAATTTTACTGCTTATACGATCTATGGCAACAATAGACGGTTCGTCTATCACTACCTGGTCGTTATGTATAATGAGGGTATTGGCCGTACCCAAGTCAATTGCAATCTCTTGCGTCAAAAAGCTAAACAAACCCATAAAGTATCTTTTCTGCCCCTTTTTATATAAAATATTGGCAAAGTTGCGGAAAATTACCCTGATTTATGCGAAAACTGCAATATTTTGCCCGATTTAATACATATTAATTATTTATAACTGAAAGTTTATAATCTGTTGTTTTGTCATTTTTTATATATAAGGAATTGGTATTATTTTTTCCTTTTCACAAAAGTTTAGCACAGATTTTGTTTAAGAGAATTTGACCCTGCACAAGGGTTGGCTGAAACACGCAATAAACACCTTATATAATATGTATATGAAACGTACACCTCGTATAGCATGGCTGATGCCCGTGCTTGCATTATCGTTGGCAGCATGCTACCCAAGAGAGCCAATTGAGCCACGTCCGGAACCGGTACCTGCCGAAATAGACGGCTGGGCACCTGTATATAATACTACAGGCGACTATACAACTGTAAAATCTATGGCACCGCAGAATATTGTAAACGGCGGTAAGATTTATGTGAAAGGCGATACACTGTATCAGGTAGAAGCGGGTAAGGGTATACACGTGATACTCATCAAGCAACCTGCCAATCCGCAGAAAGTAGCATTCATTAGTGTAACGGGTGCACAGGAACTGGCTGTGAAAAACAGCATGCTCTATACCAACAACCTGAACGACCTTGTGGTAATAGACATATCACAAACGGACAGCGTAAAACTGGTAGACCGTATCAGCAATGTGTTTAACATGGTTGATTCACTGCGCCCACCAGGTACAGGCTACTATGAATGTGTAGACAATAAGAAAGGAAAAGTAGTAGGATGGGAACAAAAATTGTTGAAATATCCTAAATGCAGAAATTAATTAAACACGCAAAAATTACAACTAATGAAAAAGATATTATTCTTCATATTATCAGGTGCGTTGTTTATTACTTCCTGCGATAAAGCAGCAGACAGTGCAGCGCCCAAAACAACATCTTCAGGCACCACAGGGCAAGGCGGTTCGCTTGCACGCTTTACTACTGCCAGCGACCATATGTATATCGTAGACAATCAGAAACTATATACCTACAGCCTGCTCGATGAAAAGCATCCGCAGTTGAAAGGCAGTATAAATGTTGGCTTCAGCATAGAAACCATCTACGCATACAAAGACAAATTGTTTGTAGGCAGCAGCAGTGCTATGTATATCTATTCTATTAGCAACCCTGCACAACCAACAAAACTTGGACAAGCTACACACGTTCGTGCATGCGACCCTGTGATAGCAAATGACTCTATAGCATACGTTACAGTACGTGGCGGCACACGCTGTGGTGGTACACAAAATGCATTGATGGTGTACGATGTGAAATACATAACACAACCACTGCTGCGCAAAACTGTAAACATGGAAAGCCCTTATGGACTTGGGATGACGGGCAACCGCCTGTATGTATGCAACGGCAGCAACGGCCTCAATGTATATGACATCACAGACCCGATTAACCCTGTGCTGAAAAAACAATTGGCAGGTGGTACGTTTTATGATGTGATAATTATAGACGACCTGATGATAGCGATGATTGAAGGCGGCACTGCGCTATACGAACTGAAAGCGAATGATGAGATAAGCCTCGCTGCTAAGATTACAAACTAAGTCTTTATTTTTTGAGATGTTTTAAGCCCAGCAAATTGCAGGGCTTTTTCTATTACGGTTCAATGAGTATTTCTGCACTTTTTACAGGTACGTTGCTGTTGGTGTACACACCACCATGCAAGTGTTTTTCTTCACCATTCACGGTATAGTATAAATCGCGGGTACAGCGTGTATCGTTGTCAGTAAACCAACCATTCTCTTTTACTTTTACAGCACCATCAAAGTGTATATTATCCACTTTGTATTGCTTATTCCATCCTACAACTTCTACTATATAATCAGCCCCTGCTCGCAGTGTGTTCAGTTTCTTAGCAGTGTATTGTCCGTTATCAAAACTTACTGCATCTGTATCAGATATCAGTAGTTTTGTAAAGTTGCTGCCTTTCTCGTATGTGTTAACCGCAAACCGCAAGTACAACATCTGTGCATTGAATTTCAGGGATATAGCTGGTTCGCTACACATAGAATAGTGGCAAGACGTGATGGTGATTATAAGAAAAGTGAGTATTAAATATTTCATACAGTTATATAGGTTTGGTTTAACTAACACAAATTTAGTTTGCTCAACAAATTACATAGTAATCTTAATGTAAATATCTCTTCTCTCTGCTTAGGTTCAGACTAAGTAGTACGAGCGGCAAATCTCCACAATCACCAATATTTCGGGTAAATCGCTCATAAATAATAAATTTCTTCCTCCCTTTAGGGAGGTTAGGTGGGTTTTTACTACTTTTGCACCTCGGGCGTTGAGCCCGATTTTTGTATCGGCCTATTGCTCTCACTTTACATATATTTTCAATAAGATGCCATTAGATACTTCCATAAAGACAGTCCTCATTATCGGTTCGGGTCCTATTATTATAGGCCAGGCTTGCGAGTTCGACTATTCAGGCTCTCAGGCAGCACGCAGCCTTCGCGAAGAGGGTATTAAAGTGGTGCTTATCAATAGCAACCCCGCTACAGTAATGACAGACTCCATCGTTGCTGACAAGGTATACCTGCAGCCACTGACGGTTGAAAGCATTGAAAAAATACTGCAAGAAAATAAGATAGATGCTGTTTTGCCAACCATGGGTGGACAAACTGCCCTGAACCTGGCAATGGAAGCAGAAGAGATAGGTCTGTGGGAACAGTATGGTGTCCGCATGATAGGTGTAGATACTAAAGCGATAGACAAAGCCGAAGACCGTGAAAAATTCCGCCTGTGGATGATTGAAATGGGCATACCTGTAGCACCGGCAAAAATTGCCAACTCGCTGCTGGAGGGTAAGGAATTTGCACAGGAAATAGGTGTTCCGCTGGTTATCCGACCATCTTTCACACTGGGTGGTACAGGTGGCGGCCTTGTTTTTCATAAAGAAGACCTGGATGCTGCACTGGAAAAAGGCCTTACTGCATCGCCAATACACGAGGTACTGGTAGAGAAAGCGGTAATGGGCTGGAAAGAATTTGAGCTGGAACTACTGCGTGACTCTGCTGACAACGTAGCCATCATCTGTACGGTTGAAAACTTTGACCCGATGGGCATCCACACGGGCGATAGCATCACCGTAGCACCTGCCATGACGCTGAGCGATACTGCCTTTCAGCTGATGCGCAATACTGCCATCCGTATGATGCGCGCACTGGGCAACTTTGCCGGTGGTTGTAACGTACAGTTTGCACTCAATCCTGAAACAGAAGAAATCATTGTAGTAGAGATTAACCCGCGTGTGAGCCGTTCTTCGGCACTGGCTTCAAAAGCTACAGGTTATCCTATCGCTAAGATTGCCGCTAAGCTGGCAGTTGGCTACAACCTCGATGAACTGAAAAACCAGATTACACAAACTACATCTGCATACTTTGAGCCTGCGCTGGATTACGTTATCGTAAAAATGCCACGCTGGAACTTTGATAAGTTTAAAGGTGCAGACGATACACTGGGCTTCCAGATGAAGTCTGTGGGCGAGGTGATGGCTATCGGCCGCACATTCCCTGAAGCACTGCAAAAAGCTTGTCAGAGTCTGGAGAACAACGCAACGGGTCTTTCTTTCATCAGCGCACAACGCATGAAGCCCGAAGAACTGCTGGAGTCTATCAAGCGCCCAACGTGGGATAGGATTTTCAAAATCAAAGAAGCCATCGCAGCGGGTATATCTATCAAAACCCTGCGCGAGATAACGCATATAGACCGTTGGTTCCTGTACCAGATACAAGACATTGTAACGCTGGAAAACAAACTGAAAGAAATAAAACATCTGGAAAGCATGCCTGCAGACCTGCTGCGCGATGCGAAGCAAATGGGCTTCAGCGACGAACAGATAGCAGAATTTGTAAAAGACTGCACGGCCGAAGAGGTGTACGAATACCGTAAGAAACTGGGCATCAAACGTGTTTACAAAATGGTAGATACTTGTAGCGCCGAATTCGAAGCGAAGACACCATACTTCTACAGCACATTCCTGTAATAGTTTACAGACAAACAATAATATATAAGCCCCGATAGTTCGGGGCTTTTGTTATGTAAATACAATTAAAAGAAATCTACTCCCACCTCTTCACTACCAGCGATGAGTTGGTACCACCAAAGCCAAATGAATTGGAGAGAAACAGGTCGAAGTCTTTTTTCAGTGTTTGTGGTATCACATTTATTTTGGCGCTGTGCTCGTCCGGGTTTTCAAAGTTGATGTTCGGGGCTATAAAGCTATTCTGCATCATCAGCATGCTGTACACTATCTCACTTGCACCAGCCATCCAGCATTCGTGGCCAGTCATGCTCTTGGTACTGCTTACAGGTACTTTGCCGCCAAACACTTCGTATATCGCTTCGGCCTCGCTGCCATCGCCTGCAGGCGTGCTGGTAGCATGGGCGTTTATGTATTGTATATCTGCCGCGCTGAAGCCGCTGTCTTTCAACGCACGGCCTATAGAGCGTACCTGCCCTTCTGTACTCGGGTTGCTGATGTGCTGGCCGTTGCTGCTGAAGCCGTAGCCAAGCACCTCTGCCAGTATGGTAGCACCACGTGCTTGCGCACTTTCCAGGCTTTCAAGTATTACGGTTGCTGCACCACCGCCTGGTACAAGACCATCGCGGTCGCGGTCGAAGGGACGAGATGCACGTGCAGGTTCATCTTCTCGTGTGCTGAAGGTACCCAGCGCATCGAAGTTGGGCATAGAGTATATGTTTACCTCTTGTGCGCCACCGCATATTACACGGTCTTGCAAGCCTTGCTTGATGAACATATAACCCAAGCCTATACTATGCGAGCCACTGGCACATGCCGCACTGATGGTAAAGTTGATACCACGCAGTTTGAAGATAGTAGCAAGGTTCATCGTCACCGTGCTATTCAGCACCTGAAAAACCGAACCACTGCCCACCAGCATGGTGTCTTTCTTTTCGCGTACAAGGTCTATACCTTCTATCACGGGTTGTGCACAGCTATCGTTGCCATATATAATGCCTGTTTCGTGTTGTTCAAAGAATTCAGTCGTCATACCCGCCTGCGCCATGGCTTCCGTAGTTGCCATGTAGGCAAACTCTGCATGCTCGGGCATCATAATGCGCGAACGCCTGTCGAGCAGACCTTTCAACTGCGGACGCTCTACAAAACCCGTCAGGCCACTGCGGTAGCCCATTTCCTTGCGGCGTGGGTCCAGTATAATACCCGACTTGCCTTCAAACAACGACTTTGCAACTTCTTCCCTGTTTTTACCCAGCGAAGAATATATACCTAAACCTGTGATAACTACACGACTCATGCTACAATCTTAAATTATTATGTATACAATGCACCGTTGATAGATACTACCTGCCCACTGATGTAGCCTGCGTTTTTACCTGCAAGGAAACCAACCAGGTCTGCTACTTCTTCGGCAGTACCAAAGCGCTTCATCGGTATCATACCCACCAGTTCTTTTTCATTCAGCTCTTCGGTCATATCTGTTTTAATGAAACCCGGAGCAATAGCATTTACAGTAATATTGCGTTTTGCAATTTCCTGCGCCAGTGCTTTGGTAGCACCTATCATACCTGCTTTTGCTGCACTGTAGTTTACCTGCCCGGGCATACCTTTTATACCACTCAGCGATACCATATTGATGATACGGCCGTAGCGGTTCATCAGCATAGGGTTCAGTACTGTTTTGGTAACATTGTACATGCCTTGCAGGCTGGTATCCAGTACGCTATCCCACTGCTCATCCGTCATGCTCATCAGCAATGTATCTTGCCTGATGCCCGCATTATTTACCAATACTTCAATAATGTGTTCTTTGTTGGCTTCCATCCAGCCGCCCAGTACTTGCTGCACATCTTCTTTATTGGCAACATCAAAGTTCAGCACCTGTGCATCTACACCTTTTTCTTTAGCAAGCGCAGCTGTTTCTTCTGCCGCGGCTTTATTGCCTTTGTAGTTTACCAGTATATTGTAGCCCAACTCTGCCAGCTTCAGGCATGTAGCACGCCCTATACCGCGAGAGCCACCTGTTACCAATGCATATTTCATATCAAATCAAAAATAAAAAAGTAAAAAGCAAAAGAGCATTGACGCATTATCGCATTGCCCTATTACCGCATTAGTTATATCTTCTTTTTAAACTGTGCTACCACATCCGTATCTATCATCCATTGCTTTACCTGTTGCAGGTTTGGCGATGCTGAGAAATCGTCTTTGAAGAACGGGAACAGTTTGCGCACACCATTGTACATCCACTTGGTAGATGGTGCCAGCTTGTTGCTGAAGCCACGCAAGTCTATAGCCTGCACCAGTGCCACAGCTTCTACAGCCAGTACTTCGTATGCATTTTCTATTACGCGGCTACACATCATGGCAGCGTTGCAACCCATGCTTACTATATCCTGGTTGTCGTTGTTGTTGGGTATGCTGTGTATATACATCGGGTTGCTCAGTGTCTGGTTTTCTGCAACGGTACTTGTTGCAGGATACTGCATACCCTGTATACCAAAGTTCAATCCCAGTTTACCCGCGTTAGCAAACGGCGGCAGTTTCTGGTTCAGGTGCGGATTGAGCAGGAAGTTCAATTGACGCTCTGATAGCATCGACAGCTTCGTTACTGCAATCTTCAGCTTATCCATTTCCAGCGCTATATAGTCGCCATGGAAGTTACCACCGTGGAAGATGTTTTTATTCTTACGGTCTACTACCGGGTTGTCGTTTACAGAGTTCAGTTCGTTTACTATTACTTTTTCTGTATTCAGTACTGTGTCGAATATCGGGCCCAGTATCTGCGGCACGCAACGCAGCGAGTAGTATTCCTGTACTTTATCTTCTATTACATCAACGGTTACTTTCTTGTCGTACAGATGCTCGTGGCGTTTGCGCATCAGCTTGCTATCCTTGCCCAGTATGCGCATCCACTCTGCTACGGCACGTTGTCCGTTGTGTTGTTTTACATTATTCAGTTCAGCAGAAAAATGGTCGTCGTACGCTTCCATCATTTCATTCACCATCAGCGACATCAGCATGCTCCACACCACCAGTCTGTGCGCCATTATCACATTCACACCACCAATACCTGTCATGGCAGACGTACCATTCAGCATACCTAAACCTTCGCGGATGTGTATATCCATCGGCTTCAGACCCAGTTTCTTATATACTTCTTTGGCAGGTGTTACCTTGCCTTTGTACCAGAAATTGCCCTCGCCTATCAGGCCAAGTGCCAGGTGTGCCAACTGTACAAGGTCACCGCTGGCACCAACACCACCGTGTGCATATACACAAGGGTAGGCTTCGTTGTTCAGCAGGTCTGTCATCAGTTGCACAGTATCGGGGTGTATGCCCGAAAAACCCAGCAACATGGTATGCAGCCTTGCCAGCAACATAGCCCTGCTATGCAGCGGAGAAAGCAACTGCCCCATACCCGAGCTATGGCTGCGGATGAGGTTGTACTGCAATTGCTTGCGGTCTGTATCGTTGATACGGTATTGCGCCATAGGGCCAAAACCGGTATTGATACCGTATATCAGTTTGTCTTTAGAAAAGGTGCGGAGAAAGTCATAACTACGCGTCACTTCCTTTACAGCAGGAGCTGCCAGATTCACTTCTTTTGTTTGAAGTACAATCTGCTCAAATGCTGCAATGTCTATCGCTTTGCCCCCAAGGGATACCATATTCAATAAGGATAATTGGTAAAGTGTGCAAAAATATGAAAACTAAACGGGTGTATATAGTGTTTACCCCCACGTTTGGCATAAAATACCCCGTAAACGGTATTTATTCGATTATTCTTTGCTGATGAGCGATGTAAACGGGTGGCGAAGCCTGTCGTAGCCTACCAGGTCTACCTTTATGCTGCCTACCAATATAGGGCTATCTACCCGTACCGGTATATGGTTGGCATCGTCGCTTACCCATACCATCATTTTTTCGCCCCCGCTAAAGATGGTCCCCTCTATCAGTAATGGGCTGATTTTGATGGCATTAAATGTACCGTATTTGGTAGTAACACGTTCCTTGCCCATATAGCGGATGTAGAGGTTATACACCTTATCGTCCAGAAACATGGAGAAGGGTATCTTATCTCCGGGTTTGTATTTGTTATAATCTATACTGCGTGCATAGTAGATGGTAGAAAGTACATCCTGCACACAGGCAGGTATTTTGAACGGACCATTGGTGGATACCGCCTGCCCTACAGCATGATTAAAGACTACGTGGTTGTATATCTTAAAGCCACCCTCATCTACATTACGTATAAATTTCTGCGGTAGCATGGTTTCCGCATCTATAAATGTTTCATACTTATCGCGCACTTTAAAAAACCAATCGTATGATTTATAGGTTTTACCATCGCCCGTGATATGATATACCTGCCTGCCATTCAGGTTTTCCATATTGGCGTTGAACACAGCTTCCCCTGCACCTACCCATATCATGCCCATATTGTAGTACACTTTAAACTTCAGCCTTTCCCCCTCTTTGAAACTAGTATTTTTGGCACCACAGAAATCTACCTGCTGCGCTGCAACGGGTTTAGCGCCTGCAAGCAGTACAATACATATCGGGAGTATAAATTTCATGGTAGCCTTCATGCAGTCCATTCTTTGCTTGTATAAATTTAGCGAAATGAATTAACGCAACAGCCGCATCCTGAATAATAATATACTACCAACAATAGCAGGTAGTATAAGGTTGATGGCCCATATACCCACAGTTGCCGCTAGTATGCCCACCGTATTGTCGCTGAAATGATGGAAGAGGTATAAACCAACTTGCCCCCGCTCACCCAGTTCTACCAATGCTATAGATGGTATTACAGCTATTACCCAGAAAAACAAAGACGACATCATATAGCCGCCAAATGCAGGTACATCTACGTTCATCCACCATAGTAAAAACAAATACTGTGCCGTATAGATGCCATAGCGCAATAGTGATATTGAAAGAATTGTTAACTGTTGGCGAGGCGTAAAGCTTTTCAGCAGCTTTGCATACACATTGTATTTCTTCAGCCATTTGATGCGCTCTATTATGGGCATCCAGGTTTCAAAGCGCCAATAGACTATAAATACTACTACCAACACTACCGCACATGCCACCAACACGATGGTAGAAAAAGTGCCCGGGAAATGAATATTGTAATAAATAAGCCCTACTAAACCATAGATAAATAACGTCAGCATTTGTGCTAATGCACCAAGTATTGACACACCTACTAATCTGATGGTGTTCTTGCGTTTCAGGTACAAAAGCCTACCCGGGTATTCGCCAATACGATTGGGTGTGACAAGCGAAACTGCTATACCTGCAAAATAACTGCTGAGTGCCTGCCTGTAAGTAAGTGGCTGCGCAGAGCCCGCTAACAAATGCCATTTCTTCGCTTCCAGCAAGAGATTCAGCGGCATCAAGACGATGGCTATGATTAATAAATACACAGGACCTGTTACCCATATTACATGCCAATCTACCTTGCTCAATTGCTTTTGTACCTGCAACCATATACCCCATAACAGCAGTAAGGATATGCATCCGCCGATTACATAATTAAGCCATATTTTAGTAGTTTTGTTCAAATCAATTTCTGCTGTTGCAACAAGATACACACATCATTCTTGGTATAGACCCCGGTACACTTGTTATGGGTTATGGCCTGATAGCCGTGAACAAAAATAAGGTTTCGCTGGTGGAAATGGGGGTGTTGCAATTATCTAAGCACGATGACCATGCAGAACGCCTTGAATTGATATACCGAAAGATGGAAACGCTCATCACACTGCACAAGCCATCTGCCGTAGCTATCGAGGCTCCTTTCTTTGGCAAGAACGTGCAGAGTATGCTGAAGCTGGGAAGGGCGCAAGGCGTAGCCATAGCAGCCGCTATGAAGTTCGGGCTGCGGGCAGAGGAGTATGCACCACGAAAAATAAAGCAGTCTATTACAGGGCGCGGTAATGCCAGCAAAGAACAGTTGTGGGAAATGCTGCAACATACGCTGGGCTTTCAGGAAGATGTAAAATTTATGGATGCTACCGATGCTGTGGGTGTGGCACTATGCCATCATTATCAAACAAAGCTACCTGTACCTAAAACGCCTGTAAAGAAAACTACGGCGAAAGCCAAGAAAACAAGCTGGGCAGCTTTCCTGAGCGAAAACCCTGACAGAATAGTAAAGAAGAAATAAACTACATCTCTCTGATTTTTACCCTCACATCATGCGGGGCAGGCTCATTGCCACCAAAATAGGGTAGCAATTTATAACCTACAGCTGTATTATCTGCACAACCTCTTGCCATAGTATCTTTCTTACCTTCCAGTTCAAAGACATACTTATCGGGCAGCACATATAGTTTGCAATCAAAAGATTTATTGAGGGCTACCGTACCCAGTTCTTTATAGCTGCGTACAGTACCTGCATAGCAATAAGCGTGAATGTGCATAGCGCCATTCTCCCAGTTCCACCCAAAACGCGCACTATTGGTCTGGTGGTGGCTTGCACAGTCTGCAAAACCAAAGAGTTTATTGATATCTGCCTGGTTGGTTGGGTCTGCTGTGGCATATATGCAACTACTATCCAATATAGCCCTGAAGTGCATGAAGCTATACTGTGTCAGTGCATAATCGTTATTGTCGCAGAAGTTTTTGCCGCTTCTTATTGTATAAGTTTTAAAACTATCCTGTAAATCCTTTTCAGGTTTTGACGGATTATATTTGACATTATCCGCTACTGCGTTTACACCTGCAGACAGCTCTACAGTATCAACAGGCTTCTTATCAACTACAGGACTTTGTGCCTTTTCTTTTTTGCAGCCTGAAATCAGAAGAATAATTGCAATTAGTTGGTAACGCATATCAGATTACGCTAAAGTTAAATGTAATATATCGTAAATAATTCGACACTATCTGGCCAAAATAATTATATACGACTTGCATAGGCAAAGGGTTTTGCTTACTTTTAAATCGTTAAAAACCGTAAACCTTATCAAAACATCATACACATGGTGTGTATTTTGTTTTGCTCAAAAACAACTTGAAGACATTTCAGAAAAACATTATCGATTTCATATGCCCGATAAAGCCAAAATACTTTTAGTAGAGGATGACCCAACGCTTAGTTATGTAGTACGCGATAGCCTTTCTAACAATGGCTATGAAGTAATACATTGTGCAGATGCAGAAACTGCATGGGCACAGTTTATGAAGCACAACTTTGACGTATGCCTGTTAGATGTTATGTTGCCTAAAAAAGACGGTATGCATCTTGCTACACAGATAAGGCAGAAAAACGAAAGTATTCCGATATTACTACTCACATCCAAGAACATGGATGATGATAAGATTGCCGGTTTCCGTAGTGGTGCAGACGACTACATAACCAAGCCATTCAACATGCAGGAACTTTTGCTGCGTCTTGAAGTGTTCCTGAAACGCACGCGTAAGCAGGAAGATGATGCACCAAAAGATGTAATGCTGGGTACATTGCAGTTTGACTATAACAATCTGGTACTTAAAAATGATAAAGTAGAACATCAGCTAACACAACGCGAGGCAGACCTTATCAAATTTCTGGTACAGAATGCAAACCGTGTACTGAAACGCGATGAGATATTGCTGAACGTATGGGGTAAAGAAGACTACTTCCTTGGTCGTAGTATGGACGTGTTCATTACTAAAGTGCGTAAGTTTATTAAAGAACAACCAGGTGTAGAACTACAAACCATACATGGTATTGGTTTCAAGTTTGTGTACAACGCACAGTAATAAATAAATTTTACAACTTAGTATAAATGCAAAAGCGATGGGTAGACACCCATCGCTTTTTCTATCCTCTATATGTAACGCTAAAATTGTTCCGTACCGTCACCTTCAAGCATCTGCTCAAAACGAGGGCAGGCTACACTGCTCCTATATCCATCGCGATGCTTAACACGGCCACGTACGAATAATGATATTTCATAGCCAGCAGTACCATTGGTAGCAGGCCTTAGTCCTGATGTATTGAAATCATAAGATGCCGTAACGGAGTACTGATTGTAATCTACTTTAACTGTCGGTATCCAAGCATCTTTAGCACGGACAAATGCACCACCGTGCAATATTATAGACTTTGACATTTCGGGGTTTGTTGCCTTCCAACTGAATAGTGCACCTGCAATAAACTCTGTGTAAGGTCCTTGTGTAGTATAGTTAGCATGCACGGTAACACCTACTTGTTCTGTGATGGCGGCTTTCACACCCAGATTTCCTGTCCACTTTGTATCCAAACGCAGCACCTCTCCGTTATCATTAAATGATTGTTTTGGTTTTGCAACGTGATAACCTGCAACGCCAATATAATAGTTCACTAATCTTGTAGCACCTATCGAACTATTAAAGCTCATACCAGCACCCAAATCATATGCTTGCAGGCTTACGTTCTGCATGTTTTCACCTGTAGCAGCTGTCTGGTCAAAACCGCCATTGATATACTGTGTACTGAATGTAGCTTTAGACATATCGAATGCACGCTGTATATAACCACCCGTAAAACCAACTGATAAATAAGAACGGCGGCCATCTGCCATTACCTTGTTATAGTTGATAGCCGGATATACCTGCATACTGGTAAAGTTTATACTACCTGCACGGTCATATGTAGCACTAACACCAATACTTACGTAATCGCCCACCTCTTTGTTTACGGCAATTCGCGTTTCTGCGGATGCCAGCATCGTCTGAAATGGTACGGAAATATTACTCCACTGTGTACGGTAGTTTACACCGGCTTTGTAATCACCGCTGAAAATACCTGTAAGAGCAGGATTACGAAGAATTGCATTCTCGTAAAACTGTGAGAAGTGTATATCCTGCGCATAGGCTGCTGTTTGCAGCATGATGGCAGATAACACAATTGATAATTTCTTCATGATAAAATCTTTTTTAGCAGTTACACATTATCTAACCAACGAAATATCACCTTTCAACTCTATCAGTTCTCCCGACTCGCAGTATGCACGAATTATATACACAAATACATCCGGTTTTAGCGGTGCATTTTTGAAGGTACCATCCCAACCTGCAGCAGGGTCATTTATCTTCATATCATCTCTTGAAAATACAAGTTCACCCCAACGGCTGTATACACGGAAGCTCTTCACATAGTCCAACCCTTTTCCCTGTGGGAAGAACATATCATTAACACCATCACCATTTGGCGTAAATGTGTTTGGTATAAATATCTGGCTGTTCTGGCACATCACTTTGACAGTAATATTATCAGATGATTCGCAACCATATCTATCAGTAACATTTACCCTATACTCTGTAGTACGCCTTGGCGATGCTACAGGGCTGGCACAGTCGTCGCAGCTTAAATGGCTTGCAGGTGTCCATGCATAGGTTACAATATTGTCACCCACTGCCTTTAATTGCGTACTGTTTCCTCCGCCTATTGTCACATCAGGACCAAGTTCTACTACAGGTAATTGATGTACTACTACATTTATATAACCGGTATCCACAAAACAATCTCCCTGCTTTACTATAACGGCATATTTCGTTGTATTGTTTGGCGCAGCTTTTACTTTTGCCACCTGATGGTTATCTAATCCGTCAGCAGGTATCCAAGTATAAGAAGAGCCCCCGGTAGCATATAACTCAGCCGACCCCCCGACACAGAACTCTGCATCCGGACCATAAGTAACAGGTCCGCGTTCTATTATCGAAACTGTGACCTTATCCGAATCGCTACAGCCAATATTATCTTTACCTACAACTGTATATGTTGTATTAAACGTAGGTTTTGCTATTGGGCTGCTACATGTGGTACATGATAGTGTTGCAGCAGGGCTCCACGAATATGAATCTGCACCAATAGCCTGCAGCTGCGCAGATGAACCCTCGCATATAACAATATCCTGACCCGCATTAACATTAGGTTTCGGATTCACCGTAATTTTTACATTAGCAATATTTGTACAACCATCTGTATTTGTTCCCGTTACGGTATATACCGTAGTGGTTGTTGGCTTTGCTGTAACACTAGGACATGTACTG
>JADHED010000530.1_pt1 | contig 44576 bp, 34 predicted proteins | sample 8952041 | NCBI WGS metagenome assembly JADHED01 (sample SAMN16124423, study PRJNA663239) | bioreactor sludge metagenome | isolation source: sludge (control) | place: India:Bengaluru | collected 2018-09-08 | reverse complement strand
TTTAATAAACCACTGAAAAAAGGAAACACTGATTGACTCTTGCCCGCCATTCATGCGAAGGCGAGAATCCAGCAACAACAATCGCCTGAATGCCCTCCTTTACGGGGACGACTAAATCAATGCCTCCTCAAACCATATTCTGAAACATCCTGTCAGGCAGATATTTTCAAGAAAAAAATCATGAAAAAAACATGAATGCCTTGTAAGCCACTTTTCCGAAAAAAGAACCTCTGAATTTTTCATTCTCATCCATGGATTTCATTGCCGAATTCAAGCGCTCTCTCAACCTTGACATCTCTTTTTTCATAACCTCAATCCGGAAAATGACAAACTCATCAAACACATTCGGCGGAGCGTAAAACGCCTCTCGAAAATGCAGATCCTCTTCACGCAAATAAAAACGATTAAGCCCATCAAAATAGACAAAAACATAGCCATTTCCCAAAAGCGCTGGCTCCCATTCTGAGAATGATGCAATCGGTGAGTTTGGTATCACTGATTCGACAATAACCACACGGGGCCGGTATAACCGCCAATCGCCACTTCTGATTACATCAGCTTCGGCGCCCTCGACGTCGATCTTGAGAAAATCAATGACGACCCCAACCGCATGATCGTCACAGATTTCTTTCAGCGTCCTTGTCGGAACAACAAGCTCAGAGACTTCAAACCCCCTCTCCGCATGCATTCGCGCATAGTCATCTCTGCTGGTGGAAAGCCCTGTGTTGTGAACATGATGAAATGCAAGTGACCCAGGACAACTGGAAATGGCCACGTTCAGATTGTGTCACGCGGTCTCTCGGCAAGAATTTTCCGATAATTATCTGGCAACGGCTCAACATTGATACCGCGCCAACCTTGATCGTAGAAATGGCGCGTCACCGAATCAATCGTTGCATCCCAAACGCCGATATCGATATAGAAGCCGCTACTCTGCTCCTTGAAAACCCTCTGCAGCATGACATCTTCGAAATTTTGCGCATAGCTGATCATCGGCGACCCACATTCTTCACTTGACATTCCGGAAATCCTCTCTCCAAGACTTGCAACTTCATGCGCAAGACTATTCAGAATTTTTCAGAATTCCCCAGTCACCTCCCAGAGAAAAAAATCCCTGACCCACCGTTCGACTCTGATTATATGCCCCTGCCACGACCTGAAAATGGCACAGATTTTCACCATAAAAGAGCGGTCGATCAGCATCGGCCGTGGCAGCTCCGATTCTGAGCGCGTATGTCCCTGCGTACAAAGGAAAGCAAACAATTCGATAAATGATCTGAAACAAGCCAGCAGGCACAGAGAGCGGACCCAATTTACTTGAACTGCTGTCATCATTGGCTATATAGAGAAGATCCGGTGTGTGCACACCCACACCAACCGCGAGATTTTCGATGGCGCTCTTTGCAACGAACGAGAGCGTGATCGTGACTGCTTCTCCGTAGACCACCGCATCGGTTTCCTCTCCGTCGGCATTGGTGATCGACACTCGCTGCAGTTCGAGCTCTCCAGAGGAGAAGGTCGAACTCATGCCGCCACCCCGTGAGACCCGTCTGGCAGCTTCTTCCTTGACCTTCCTGTCGTTTTGCTCATAGAACAGGTTGCAGGCAACTTCCGGATCGCCATCATGGATCGCTCTGCCGTGGTCCATCAGGATCACCCGGGAACAGAGCCGCTCGACCTGCCGAATATTGTGGCTGACCAGCAGCACCGTTCTGCCCTGGTTCTTGATCAGCTCTTCCATCCGGTCGAAGCATTTGCGCTGGAAGGCCAGGTCACCCACCGCCAGCACCTCATCGACGATCAGAATTTCGGATTCGATGCTGGTGGCCACGGCAAAGGCCAGTTTGACCTGCATGCCGGAGCTGTAGCGCTTGACCGGGGTGTCGATGAAGGCTTCGATCTCGGCAAATTCGACGATCTCATCGAACTTCTGCGCAATCTCCTGTTTGGACATGCCCAGGATCGCGCCATTGAGGTAGACATTCTCGCGACCGGTGAAGTCGGGGACGAAACCGGCACCCACCTCGATCAGCGGCGCAATGCGCCCATTGACCTTGACCTCGCCATGGGTGGGTGTGCTGATTTTCGCCAGCATTTTCAATAGCGTGGACTTGCCGGCGCCGTTGTGACCGATGATGCCGACCACTTCACCCTGTTCGATCGAGAAGCTGACGTCATCCAGCGCCTTGAACAGTGGCCGCTCCGCCACCGGTCGGCCAATCAGGCGTGCGCCGGTGTTGAGCAGGGTCTGCTTGAGCCCCTCGACGGCGCCGAGACGGAACTCCTTGGTGAGATGATTGACTTCAATGGCTGACATAGGGAGGAGCGCTCAGATCACGTCGGCGAAATGGCTTTCGGCGCGCTTGAAGTAAAGATAGCTCAGCGGCAGCAGCAGGACGACCAGGACGGCACCGGGGGTCATCGCGTCCAGATCTGGCGGCAACCCACGCAGCACGACATTCTGAAACGCATCGATGATGCCGGAGAGCGGGTTGAGGGTGTAGAGGGTGTAGAACGCGTCGGACCAGTCGCCGGCGGCCCGCTCTACCAGCAGCTTCTCCTTGACCAGGTGCAGTGGATAGATCACCGGTGAGCCATACATCAGCAGCGAGAGCAGCACCGGCAATGCCTGACCGACATCCCGGTAGTAGACGTTGATCGCAGCCCCGACGAAGGCGATGGTCAGTGCGGCCAGCATGGTATAGAAGATGATCAGCGGCGCCCACAGCAGATGGATGCTCGGCGTCATCTGATACCAGAGCATCAACCCGGCCAGGATGCAGAGGTTGATGCCCAATTCGACCAGCTTGGTGAGCACGGCGATGATCGGAAAGACCTCGCGCGGAAAGTAGATCTTTCTGATCAGCACGGTATTGCCAACGACACTGTTGACCCCTTCGGAGGCGGACTCCTGAAAGAAGGTCCAGGGAATCAGCGCGGCAAACACCAGGATCGGATAGGGAGTGCTGCCGCTGTCGATGCCGACGAAGCTTCTGACCAGCGTGAAGATCAGCATCAGCGTCACCGGCTTCAGCACCGCCCAGGCGATGCCGAGATAGGCCTGCTTGTAGCGCAGCGCGATGTTCTTCCACGCCAGCGTGGTCATCAATTCGCGGTAGTCGTAGAGGTTTTTGACGATGGCGAGCATAGCGCGTGCTTTAAATCCATGCGTAAAGCGGTGCCGACCATTCGGCAGCAACTTCAAGAATAGTCGAAAATTGCTTGCGGTTGCGTGAAACCGCGCTGGGCGCCAGTTGGGCCTGAGCCCTGCCCTTGGCCCAACCCGTTCGATCAGTCGGTGGCGGTCCGGTTGCGCTGCGCCTGGGGCCGCACTGGCTGCAGCAAGGCCTCTTCAGGCTGATGTGCATCGATTTTCAGGCCAAGCAGCTGTTCGATCTTGGGCAGTTCGAAGGCGTCATGCTCGCTGGCGAAGCTGATCGAGTGGCCGGTGGCGCCGGCCCGTCCGGTACGGCCGACGCGGTGGACGTAGTCCTCAGCCTCTTCGGGCAGATCGTAGTTGATGACCAGCGCGATGTCGTCGATGTGAATGCCGCGTCCAGCCACATCGGTGGCCACCATCACGTCGAGCTTGCCGGCCCGGAAGGCTTCGAGCGTCTTCAGCCGCTTGACCTGCGGCACATCGCCCGACAGCATCCCCACCTTCAGGCCGTGGCGTGCCAGCTTCTCCTCCAGATGGCGGGTGCGGTCACGCCGGTTGGCGAAGACGATGACGCGCTGCCCGGCAAAGCGGTGCAGCAGGTTGATCAGCACGGTGCTCTTCTGATGGTCGGCCAGCAGGTAGATCTCCTGCTTGACCGCACCCGCGTTCTGCGGACTGCGCACGGCCTCGATCCAGCGGGCATCGACCATCCACTGCTCGGCAAGCTGCATGATGTCGGCGTTCAGGGTGGCGCTGAACAGCAGCGTCTGGCGATGCTCCTTGCGTGGCGTCTGGCGGATGACGCGGCGAATCTGCGGCAGAAAGCCCATGTCGAGCATGCGGTCGGCCTCATCGAGCACCAGGATCTCGATCTGATCGAGAAAAATCTCCCGATTCTCGATGAAGTCGATCAGCCGTCCCGGGGTGGCCACCACCAGATCGATCAGCCCCTGCTGCAGGGCAGCGCGCTGTCGCTGGTAATCCATTCCACCCACCAGCGCAGCGGTCCGAAGTCCAAGGTATCTGCCCAGTTGCTCGGCATCCTTGGCAATCTGCAACGCCAGCTCTCGCGTCGGCGCCAGCACCAGCGCGCGCGGTTCACCGCTGTAGCGTTCGCCATCGAGCGGATGGTTGAGCAACCCGGCAAAGATGGTGATCAGAAAGGCCGCCGTCTTGCCGGTGCCGGTCTGGGCCTGACCGGCCACATCCAGCCCGTGCAGGGTATGGACCAGCGACTGCGCCTGAATCGGCGTGCAGTATTCGAACCCCGCCTCATCGATGGCGCGCAGCAGTTGGGGGGGAATCAGCTCGAACTCGCTGAAGCGGGTTTTTTCGGCACCATCGGCCGAGGACGGGGGCTGGGTGGATGATTCCGGGGAAGATGCCATGGATGTCAAAGGTCGATGCTCGATGCGATCAAACGGAAAAGAAAAAAGCAATGTGCGCCGATTGTAGCAAACCCTGTCGTCATTCCGCAGAGATGTGATGGCGATGAGACAGACCGTGGGCCGGTTTCGATTTGTTCGATATCGGGCTATTCTGCAACGGCCGGCACCGATCCACTGTGCATTCTGGCCGGCAGGATCGCTCACAACATAAAAACAGGGAGATCGAATTCGCCATGGATTCCGCCGCCGTTCTGTTTTCCTTCGACGATGGGGTGGCCGAGATCACCCTGAACCGCCCCGACAACCGCAACAGCATGACCCCCGATCTGATCGCCGGTTTCGGTGAGGCCATGGCACGACTGCTGGAGATCGAAGCCGAGGTGCGCTGCCTGATCATCACCGGGCGCGGCAGCAGTTTCTGTGCTGGGGGCGACTTCAGCGGCGACCGGGTGCAGCAGCAGTTGCCACATGAGCGGTTGCTGGCAACCTACCGCTCCTTTTTGCAGATTGCCGAACTGAAGATGCCGGTGATCGGCGCACTCAATGGCCACGCCATTGGCGGCGGCTTCGGGGTCGCGCTGATCTGCGATCTGCGCATTGCCAACCGCGATGCACTCTATGGCGCCAACTTTGCGCGGCTCGGCCTGCATTCGGGCATGTCGATCAGCTACATGCTGCCGAGAATCGTCGGACTGCCCCGCGCGGCGGAGCTGCTCTTCACCGGCAGGCGGATCAATGGCGCCGAGGCCGAACAGATCGGCCTGGTCAATGCCGCCGTCGAGGCCGAACAGGTGCTGCCGCGCGCCCGTGCGCTGGCCCGTGAGATCGCCGTCTGTGCGCCGGTCGCGGTGCGGATGATGAAGCGGTCGCTCTATCTGAACGCCCCCTGGGATCCGCAGCGGGCCGCCGACTTCGAGGCCCACTGCCAGTCGCGCACCTTTGAGACCGAAGATTCCAAAGAGGGCATCAGCGCGCTGCTCGAGAAGCGCGAACCGCGCTTTCAGGGGCGCTGAGCGGCAGCGACTCAACCGGCTGTGGCCGCGCCATGGTCAGGTCCGGCCCCGGCTTCGGCCGACAGCCGCACTGTCTCCATCGCCACTTCACGGGTGCTGTCGCAGCATCTGGCGAACGGCAGATAGTGGACCTGCCCATCGGCACGCAGATGCATGCCCTCTGAGTCGAGCGCGATCAGCACCACCTGCCGTGGCGCCAGGCCAAAGAAGTGGCGGCACATGGCCTGCATCTGCTCGACATGGTCTTCGTTCATGTGGTCGGTGATGTATTGCCGGTCGCCCTGCCAGCCTGCCGTCGGCAGCAGCCACCGCTCGGCGGTGCCAGACACCTCGCCATCCAGCTCCACCGCCTGGGGCTCGAGCCGCCAGAGCCGACTGGCGGCATTCAACCGACCCGGAAAGAACGCTTCGAAGCGGACATGCAGTTCGGCATCACTCTGCGCAACCGGCGAGGCATTGCCCAGCAACCTGAGCAGTGTCGACCCTGTCTGACCCTGCAACGACACCGACCAACTGGCCGGTTGCGGATCGCCACACCAGTCGATCGTTGCATCCACCGCAAAGAGCGGCGATCCATCCTCCGCAAGGGCGCTGAAGCAGTGAAGGGTCTGCTCCCGTGCCGTAAAGACGACATCGGCTGCATCGTGCTGGCGTGCGCGCTGGCGCAACGAACGAAAGGTGGAATCACGCTCATTGCCATTCATTGGTGTGCTCCTTGTGAAGGGGTGAGCATCGGAGTGGGACAGGCACGACTCACAGCTGCGCCAGAAACTGGCGGACCCGCGCCATGGCCGACTTCGACTGGGGCAGTTCGGGGAACAGAATCTGGAAGTCATGCATCATCTGTGGCCAGAGTTCGAGCTCGACCTCGCCCCCGGCATCGCGCAGATGCTGGGCAAAGCGGATGATCTGGTCGCGAAAAATCTCGGCCTCGCCACCGATGATCAACATCGGCGCCAGCGCCCTGAGGTCAGCATGCACTGGTGCCACCAGGGGATGGTCGGCATCCAGCTCTCCCATCGACAGGCGAATGGCGTCACGCAGCCAGTCGGCTTCGAGGATGTCGTAATCGAGATTGGTGATCATGCTACCGCCGGTGGCCAACGGGTGGACCCAAGGCGAGAACAGCAGTGCCGCGCGCGGCTGGGGTTCGGCCAGTTGCTTCAGTTGCAGCAGCAGTGCGCAGCTGAGCCCACCGCCGGCCGAATCGCCGGCAATGATGATCTGCTCCGGCTCATGGCCTTGATCGAGCAGCCACTGATAGGCGGCCAGGGCATCCTGCTGTGCTGCGGGAAAGCGGTGCTCCGGCGCCAGACGGTAATCGACCGCCAACACCCGAATGCCATTTTCGACCGCGAGACGGGAAAGAAAAGGGCGAAACCCCTGCACCGAACCAAACAGATAGGCACCACCATGCAGGTAGAGCAGCACCCGCTGCGGCTGCCTGAGCCGATGCGGTTCGAACCATTCGGCGGCCATGTCACCGATCTGCTCGGCGCGGCGCTCCAGTTGGTCAGCCACCGCGATCGGCTGGCTTCGGCGCGACTCCAGTTGCCGCCACTGTTGCGGATGGGCGGCGGCATAGCGCATCGCCTGCCGCAACACCGCCACCGTCATCTCGGTCCGCAGTGACCAGTCCGGCTGCGCCGCCCCCCGCAGTGGCCGCCGCAGCAGCACGCCCAATGCCGTGCCCAACAGTCGCAGAATCAGATACGGCATCGCGTTTCTCCGGTTTTTATTCTTCAAGCCCAAAGGATGCAGCCTATCGAACAGCGGGCCCTGTGGCCAGTGAACAGAACAGCCGCCGTCTGGCGGCACCTGCACCAGCGGCGTGGCTGCACACCCCAAAACGCTTGGATGGCAACCTCCGCTCCGCTATGCTCCAGCTCGGCCGAAAATGCGAATGCAGTCTTCCCTTCCACAATAACAACCCTGCAAGGAATGGCCATGGACACTCAACCCATCTGGGACACCCTGATCAGCGGCGCGCTGATCTTCGATGGCACCGGCACCCCGCCGCAGCGAATCGATCTGGCGATCAAGAATGGGCAAATCGCCGCCAAGGGCATCGATCTGCCCAGGACAGCGGCCGCGACCGTGATCGATGGCCAGGGCAAGTGGCTGATGCCGGGGCTGCTCGACATCCACACCCACTTCGACCTCGAGGTCGAGGTCGAGCCGGCGCTGACCGAGGCCGTCCGCCACGGCACCACCACCGTGGTGATGAGCAATTGCAGCCTTGGCCTTGCCTTCGGCGCCCTGACCAGCCCCGAGCGACCCGAGGAAAATCCGCTGATCGACTGCTTCGCCCGGGTCGAGAACATGCCCAAGCGGGTGCTCGAAAGGTGCCTGGATGGCACCATCGACTGGCATGACAGCGGCAGCTATCTGCACCATCTCGAACAGTTGCCACTGGGGCCCAATGTCGCACCGATGGTGCCGCACAGCATGCTGCGCATCGCGGTGATGGGGCTGGAGGGTTCGATCAGCCGGGAGCCGACCGCGGCCGAACTGCAACAGATGTGCGCCCTGGTCGAACAGGCGATGCAGCAGGGTTATGTCGGCTTTTCATCCGACGGCCTGCCACTGCACTATCTGGCCAACGACCCGCACCGCAACGAAAAGATTCCGGCCCAGCACGCCACCTTGAAGGAGATCCGTGCATTGGCCGAGGTGGTGCGGCGCCACAATCGGGGTGGCCTGCCAGACCCCGAGGATGGCCTCAAGACACTGGGCATCTTCGGTCTGACCTGCGGCCGCCTGCACGGCCGACCGCTGACGATGACCGCGACCGCGGCCATGGACATCAACTGCAACCAGTTCGCGCACCGCGGACTGCGCCTCTTCAGCCGGCTGCTCAACTCCAGACTGCTGCGCGGCGACTTCACCTTTCAGGCGCTGTCGGTCCCCTTCAAGGTCTTTGCCGACGGCGTCAGTTCGCCACTGCTGGAAGAGAAGCCCGCCTTTCGCGAGCTGATGGCGATCGATATCGAGGATGTCGAGCATCGCCAGCGGCTGCTGAACGACGCCGGCTATGTCGCGCGCTTCCGCCGCGACTGGCGCGCCGGCAAGGAGGGTTTCAACCTGAACCGGTTGCGCCACTGGCTGAAGATGGAGTCGACCACCTTCAGCCGCGAACTGGATGACATGGTCGTCGAGCGTGCGCCCATTGCGCTCTGGAGCGGGCAGCGGCTGGGCGAGGTCTACCGCCGGTTGCGCAGCTTTCAGCAGGGTGACCGACGCATCGCCGCCAGCAGCGAAGAGGCCGGGTTCTTTGCCGCTGCGCCACCGATCAACGACGACGCCGACTTCATGCTGCACCTGCTGCGGCAGTTCGACCGCGCCCTGCGCTGGTATGTCATCACTGCCAACCAACGACCAGAGGTGCTGCGTGAGCTGCTGTTCGATCCGCAGACATTGCCCGGCTTCAACGACAGCGGCGCCCATCTGACCAACATGGCCTACTTCGATGGCAACCTCAGCACGCTGAAGATGGCCGCGCAGGAGTCACTCGACCAAGTGAGTCTGGCGGTCAAACGGCTGACGCGGGATCCGGCCCGACTGTTCCGCATGGAGGTTGGCACGCTGGAGATGGCCGCCCAGGCCGACCTGATACTGGTCGACCCGCAGGCACTGCTCGACTATGACAGCGATGCCGGGCTGACGATGATCCACCGCGAGGTCTTCGACCATCCGCAACTGGTCAACCGCTCCGATGGTGTGGTCGACAAGGTGTGGATCGCCGGAAAACTGGCGTGGGACGGGGCAACCTTCACCCCGGAGGTGGGCAAGGAGCGCTTCGGCAGGCTGATGACCGCCCGCGCTCAGGCGGCCGCCTGACGATCACAGCGGGCGGGTTGAAACCAGCCCGCCCGTTTTCTGCCGCCGGCTTCGGTCAGTGGCCTGCATCCAGCTCCTGCTTCTTCGGCACGGCGGCATAGGCACGCTGCATCCGCTGGTCACGGAACCGCAGCCTGAAGTTCTCGACCAGCGAATACATCGCGGGCACCACCACCAGCGTCAGCAGCGTGGAGCTGATCATGCCGCCGATCACCGTCAGTGCCAGCGGCACGTTGGTCTCGGCGCCAACCCCACGGCTCACCGCTGCCGGCAACATCGCCAGAATCAGCGTCAGCGAGGTCATCACCACCGGCCGCATCCGGATCGGGCAGGCCATCCGCAGCGCCTCATCAACCCCCATACCCCGATTCTCGCGGTACTGGTTGGTCAGATCGACCAGCAGGATCGAGTTCTTGGCCACCAGCCCGATCAGCAACACCATGCCGATCATCGAGTACATCACCAGTTGGGAGTCGAACAGCCACAGCGCAAACAGCCCACCGACGATCGCCAGCGGCTGCGCCAACATCACGATCAGCGGCTGGATGAAGCCATTGAACTGGCTGGCCAGCACCATGTAGAGCAGCACCAGCGCCAGGACCAGCGCAAAACCAACCGCGTTGATGGCCTCGCCAAAGCTGCGCGCCTGTCCCTTCACATCGGTGCTGAAGCCCAGTGGCAGGGCGTCGGTTTCAACCTCGATCATCTCCAATGCCTGTGCCAGCGGCACCTTGGGCGTGATGTAGTAGGTGGCCGCGTATTTCAGGTTGAACTTGGAGAGCTTGGCGGGTCCAAGATTGGGCACGAACTCGGCAACGGTATCGGCCCTGACCAACTGGCCCGAACTGGTCCGCAGATAGAGCTTCTTCAGGTCGAGCGGTTGACCGATCTCCGACTCATTGGCCTTGATGCGGATGTCGTAACGCTCACCAGTACCGGCTGAGTCGTTGTAGAAAGCGATGTCCGCACCACCCAGCATCAGGTTGATGCTGGTGGCCACGTCACGCGCACTCAAGCCGAGACTGGTTGCACGCAGACGATCAACTTCCAGATTCATTTCGGGCAGGTCGTTTTGAAGATCCATGTCGACATTGCCCAGTTCCGGTTTCTGCTGCAGACGTTCATAGAGCGACGTGCCTTCGCGCACCAGGTCAGCGTAGTTGTTGGCACGCAGGACGATCTGAATCGGATCACTGCGCCCGCCGGGCATTGGGTCGGGAGGCACCACGAACGCCCGGATGCCGGCGATGGCAGCGAGATCCTTCTGCACCAGATTCTGCACTTCGAGTTGAGACAACTTGCGCTCATTCTTGGGCACCAGTCGAACCATTGCCATGCCTTCACTGCCCTGCATGCCAGTCATCAGACCAACACCGGAAAAGTGGTTCATCACCTCGGGATGTGAATCGAGCACCCTCCAGATCTCGGCCAATTTGCTCTCTGTGAATGAGACCGATGAACCGATCGGCGCCTTGAAGAAGACCATGAAACGACTCTCATCGACTTCCGGGTTGAACCCCTTGCCGATGTTCTTGAAGAAATAACCGCTCGAGGCCACCACCAAGGTGGCGATGCCCAACACCATCCAGCGGTGGTTCAGCGAGAAATCCAGCAACCGCTCGTAGCCGCGCTCACTCTTCTGAATCCAGCCCTCGTTGAAACGGGCAATGGGCCCCAGCTTGTGCTCGGCTTTCAGAAAGCGGGAGCAGAGCACTGGCGTCAGGGTCAGTGAAACAAAGAACGACGCCAGCACGCCGATCGTGGTCACCACGGCAAAGGACTGGAAGAACTTGCCGACCAGACCACTCATGAAGATCACCGGGCCAAAAATGCAGACCAGCGACAGACTGGCTGCCAGCACGGCAAAAAACACCTCATTGCTGCCTGAGATCGCCGAGGTGATCGGGTTCTTGTCGAGGGTGCTGCGGTGACGGTGGATGTTCTCCAGCACCACGATGGCGTCATCGACCACCACACCGATCAGCAGCAGCAGCGCCAACATCGTGAAGCTGTTGAAGGTGAAGTCGAAGAAGTACATCACCGCCACGGCCCCGAACAGGGAGACCGGAATGGCCAGCGATACGATCAGCGTCGAACGCCAGTCATGCAGGAAAACCAGCACCACCAGCGCGGCCAGCAAGGTGCCGTAAAAAATATGCTCGTTCAGGCTGCTGATGAGGCCACGCACGAAGAGTGAATCGTCGGTGGCGATGGTCACCTTCATGCCAGGCGGCAGCAGTGGCTCGACCTGCTCCTTGACCACCTTCTGCACCCTGTCGATGACCGCCACCATGTTGGCGTTGCTGACCTTGACGATGCCAAGTCCAGCCGTCTTCTGACCAATGAAGAAGCCCGACGCGCTCCGGTCAGCCACCCCATCGACGATGGTGGCCACATCCTTCAGCAGAATCGGCGCATCATTGCGGTAGCCGATCACCAGCTCATTCAACTCACGGAGGCTGTGGTACTCCTGATCGAGCTTGATCAGGAACTCCCGGTTCTCACCGACCATGAAACCACCCGGCGCCTGCAGGTGCTCATTGTTGAAGGCGCGGGTCAGATCCTGAGCGGTCACCCCCAGTGCCGCCATCCGCTCCAGATCGACGTTGACGCGGATGGTCCGCTCGTTGGAACCACCCAACTGAATGTTGCCAACGCCTTCGATGCCTTCGAGCTGCTTCTTGACCACATTCAGCGCATAGTCACCCAGCTGCTCCTGGGTCCGGTCACCCGACAGCACCACCCACATGATCGGGAAGGCGCCAAACTCGATCTTGCGCACAATTGGAATGTCCGCCTCACTTGGAAGCTGGTTGAGCACGGTGTTGACCTTGCTCTGCACTTCATTGAAGGCGACCTCCATGTCTTTGCTGGACTTGAAGAAGATCACCACGTTGGAGACGCTGGGGGTCGAGGAGGCCTCGATATAGTCGATGCCGGTCACACTGTTGACCGCCCCTTCGATGATCTTGCTGACACTGCTGTCGATGACGGTCGGATTGGCTCCCTTGAGGGTGGTGGTCACCGAAATGATCGGAAAGTCGACATTCGGCCAGCGGTCGATGCCAATGCGGGTCAGGCCGATGACACCCACCAGCACGATGACCAGATTGAGCATGTAGGCCATCGCATAGCGTTTGATCGACAGTTCAGGCAGTGTCATGGCTTCGACTCCTTGATTCGTACCTTGGCCCCGTTGGTCAGGTAGTAGGCGCCCTCTTCCGCAACGGTATCACCTTCTTCGATGCCCGTGCGGATCTCGATGCGTCCCTTCTGCCAGACACCCGTGGTCACCTGTCGCTGCTCGGCCACCCCATCCTTGATGACATAGACCACGGTGCCAGCGGGTCTTTGCACCACCGCCAGGTCGGAAACCATCAATGCCTGACGCTCCTCCAGCACCAGCACGCCATCGACGCTGGCGCCGGGTCGCCAGTCGCCGGGATTGTCGACCTCGACGATCACATCGGCAGAGAGGTTCTGGGTGGCGATGTCAGGCCTGACTTCGGTCACCACACCGACCAGTTCACCATGCGCCTGAACACCCCCCTCCTCGACATTCAGGCTCAGCTTGACCTCGAGGCCCGGCTTCAGCCGGCTGGCGGTCTTTTCGGGAAATGGCAGGACGATCTGCAATTTCTGATGGGTCGTCAACTCGAAAAGCGGAGCGCCCGGCGCAACGAAATCACCCGGCGACACCAGCCGTCGCTGCACCTCGCCGGCAACCGGCGCAAACACCCGGGTCTTGTCGAGGTTGCGCTGCACGATGGCCAATCGCGCCGAAACCCCCTCGAGTTGCTGGGTCAGCACGCGCTTCTGTGCCTCGGCATCATCGAGCTGCGTCTTGGAGACGAAATTCTGCTTGCTCAGATCCTGCAGCCGCTTGACCTGGCGCTCCTGATTCTCGAGCTGGGCCTGCACCCGACGCACCTCGGCACTGCTGGCACGCAACTCGTTCTGATAGGCGGTGTCATCGATCTGCGCCAGCAGATCGCCCTTTTTGACACTGCGACCCACGTCGACATGCAAACGAACGACCTGTCCGGCCACCTCCGCAGCCACTTTCGGTTTGGCAGCAGTCTCGATGCGACCGAGTGATTTCTCGGTCACCTGAAGCATGCTCTTCTGAACTTTTGCCACCGTGATCAAGGTGGCCGGACGCTCGGTCTGTTCCGCCTTTTTCTCGGCCTCCTTGTTGGCGCAACCGGTGATCAGCAGCGGCAGGCTTGCCAGCGCAAGCGATAGCAGAATGGCTTTTTTCATTACGAGTTAAGTCCTTGACCCACATCAGAAGAGTTTGCCCCGGCAACAGCGGGGCGGTTGAGAATACCATTGAGCAGCACATCGACCACCATGGCGGAAAACATCTCCGGTTTTTTCGGATAGACGATGTCAGGCAGTCTGCTCAGAACGTCGCTGCCTTTCATGAACAGGATGTTGGCGCCGATGATCAACACCGCCAGCACCGATGGGTTGAGTTCGGCGCGAAACTCGCCGGTTTGCTGCCCCTCGCGCAACAGCGTCACCAGACGGGCGAAGTTGCAGTCGATCTCCTGCGCCGGAATCGCTTCACAATTCAGCTCGGACTGGAGGTTCTTTCCTGCCTCGAACAGCTCGCGGATCATCAGCTTGGAGTCGGCGGGGTTGTTCAGCAGATTGACCAGATGGCGAAGCACGAACCTGTGCAACATCTCCCGGTAGGAGCCCGCCTCTTCACAGCACCATTGCATGGCCTGGGTCGCATCGGCACAGGCCAGCTTCAGCACCTGGTAATAGAGCTGACTCTTTGAACTGAAATGGTGATAGATGTTGGCCTTGCTCACGCCGGCCTCATCCGCAATGGCGCTGATCGAGACGCTGGCATAGTCCTGTTCGGAAAAGAGCTTCCGCGCCGCATCGAGCACCCTGCGCTCGCCGCTTGGTTCACTCATCTGCAATCCGGAACCAAGGAGCGCTCAGACGAGCCAGACACTGCCAACGCCATCGATTTGACCTTCCTTGACCGAAGAAACAATCGCACAGAACAAGACACTGACCGATCGATCGGTCCGGATTATAGTGGCGGCAAGATCGCTTTTCCAACTCTTTTGAAATTCATCGCCGGGCGGAACGCGGGAAACTTCCAGCCAGCGCGCCGGAACAGTCAAGTGGATGGACGCTCTTCGTCGGCCAGAATCTCATCAACCAGCCTGTCGAGTTCATCCGCGTCGACCTGCTCCTTACCGGACTCCGCCACCTCCTCTGCTGCGCCCATCTCGGCATCGGCCTCGACCTCCACGGCAGACTCAGCACACCTGGCCGAAGACGCTTCGCGCGTGGCTTGGGCTTTGCGTCGCTCCTCGCGCTGTTTGACCGCGTCGGAAACCTCCTGCTGCGCGTCAGCGACACTCTTGCGATAACGCCGCCAGAAAAAGTAACCCACACCGCCGACAGCCAGAAAAAATACCCCTGCAGCAACTCCCATCTGCACCCGATTCGAGTGCGCTTCCTCAGCCGAGGCATCATCGGCCTCTGCAACCTCTTTTTCAGCATCCGCCTCGCCTGCCGAGCTCGCCGCCTCGATGAAAACGATCTCATCGGGATAGAGATTGAAAGGCGCACCCTGTCGGGTCTTGCCGCGCAGTTGCAGGGCGAGACGGTACTGACCGGCTTCGGGCAGTTCGGCGGGCAGCAGCTCGAGCTGCCAGCGACCCGTCCCCTGCTTGGGCAAATCGCGCACTTTGCCCTGATTGTGCGGCGGATGAACCATCACCTTGGCCTCGACCGTCCCCAGGTCGATCTCCGGATGACGCGCGGTCACCTCCAATCGGTAACCGCCCTTGGCATCCTTGGACTGCTCGAAGCGCACGCCGAAGGCATCGGCCGGCAGTTGCACCTCGGTCACATGATCGAGCCCCGGCGGTGCGAACTGGATTCGTTGCCGATATTGGCGGACAAAGCTTTTTCCATCGATCTTGAGCAGAAACTCGTAACTTCCAGGCAGATCAACACCGGTGACGCTGACCCCATAGATGCCGTCGGCCGGCGGCTGACCTGCACTCGCCAGTTGCCCGCTGTTCAGCAGGCGCTCGTTCTGGGAGAGTTGGGCAGTGATGGTCAGCAGGCGCAACAGATCGGCATCGGCCAGCGGTTTGCCCGCCTCTTCGAGCCAGAATCGGCCGTTGATCGGTGCCGCCTCGGCCAGGCTGCCCGGGATGCCATCGACCTTCAGTTGCAGATTGCTGACCACCCGCACCCGGTTGCCCGGGTCAGGATCGGACTGCAACACCCACTCCCCGGCCGCGGGCTTGCGCACCGTCACCAGGTCGTAGCCCCGGTCACGGTGCCAACTGACCGTCACCGGGTATTGTTGCGCCTCGTAGGCCGTGCCATCCGGCGCCAGCAGCCGCACCTGCGCATCGGCCTGCGCCGGATGCAGCGCCAGAAGCGTGAACTCTTCGATGGCACTGTCGACACTGAAACGGTTGTCGGCCAGTGGCAGCTCGGTGGCGGGCGCCGCCTGCTCCAGCGCCTGCAGAAACAGCTTCAACAACTCATCGGCGTGGTTGGCCGTGGCGCTGATGCCACCGGTTGTCCGCGCCATCTGCTTGAGCAGCGCATGGTCAGCCTCGGCCGACAGGGCAATGGTGTGAATCGTCACGCCCGCCTGTTGATAGCGCGGCAGGATCTTCTCGATGATGCGTTGCCGCTCGGCCTGATTGCGTGCCGGATCCTTGCTGACATCGACGAGGCCATCGGTCAGAAAGATCAGGTGCACCCGTCCCTTGGCGGTCGGTTGCTTCAGATCGTAACCCGCCTGCTCCAGCGCGGCGCCGATGTGGGTGAAGAGCCCGGATGAGTCGATCTTGCCGACTTGACGGCGCGCCAGTTCGCGCCAGGCACTGTCGACCTGCGCGTGCCTGACCAGCAGGTTGACCTGCTCGCCAAACAGCCAGATGCCGGCACGGCTGTTGGCCGGCAGCAGATCGATCAACAGGTTCGCCGCCGGAATGCGCAGAGTGTGCGGATCGTTCTTTTTCATGCTGCCCGAGATGTCGATGACCACCCGCACATCGACTGGCGGCTCCTGCGCTGCCAGCAGAAATGGTGGCAGCGTCAGCAGCAGTGCCGCCAGCAACCAGGCGGCTGTCCGACGACAGAAACCGATCATCCGTTCACTCTCCGTTGCACACCGTGATGGCACGAACAGTCGGCCACGCACTGTAAAAAGCACTCTTCTCAAGCCTAGCAGACTCTTTTCATTCTGCTTTCCAACCCGAAAACCGGAAAAAATCTGCAACAGCGCACAGTTCGGCTACGCTTGAGTTGAAGAATTTCTGTTGTTGTGGCTGGCAAGCGCAGCACCCTCACGCCCCAAGGCGGCGCCGCTGTTGCCTGTAGACATTGACCCGACATCGCGGAGGAGAAGAGATGCCGTCAACGACCGGACCCCGAAAGCTCTCCCTCAAGGAGGTGGAAGCGATCCGCCGCGTGGAGTCGCGCGGCATCCAGGTCGATTACCAGGCGATCACCGACCAGTTGCTGCGCAACCAGCATCTCGGCCAGCCGGAACAGCCGGTCTTTTCGGTGATCTACCGTGACTATTACCCTCGACTGCAACCCCTGAGAGGCGCCTGAGCCACTCTCACTCGCACGCGGTTTCAACCCGTCACTCCTTGTCCGGATGCCCGCTTCGCCTTCCGGACACTCCACGCTCGCCCTGCTTCCTCCTGAAGCAATCGAGGGGTGCCAATCAACAGCCATCATGGAAATAAAAACGTCATAATTACTGCATAACATTCTGATTTTTATCGGTTAAGCAGTTCTCATTCCCGATGTCACCCTGGCCCCCCGAAGATATCCGCCGTCTCTGCCTCGAACTCGACAGCGTCCTGGCACAGCAGCGGCTCAACATTCTGTTTCAACCGATCGCATCGCTGCGCGGTCGCACGGTCATGGGTTACGAGGCCTTGGTCCGTGGTCCTGCCGACAGCCCGCTGCACAATCCGCTGGTCCTGTTTGGCACTGCTGAACGGTGCGAGCGACTCTCCGAGCTGGATTTGCTGTGTCAACGGCTTGCCGCCAGCCGGTTTCTGGCCATGGGCCTTCCCGGCCAACTGTTTCTGAACATGGTGCCGAGCCTGTTACTGGAGTCTCGGCATGATTCACGACATGCCATCGAGCAGTTGCGGGCCACCGGCCTGCCACCACAACGGGTGGTGCTGGAGCTGAGCGAGCGCTATCCGCTGGAGGATTCGGAAAGTCTGCGTCTGGCCCTGACCCCCTATCTGCAGGCGGGTTATCGGGTCGCCATCGACGATCTCGGGGCGGGCTATGCGAGCCTGCGTCTGTGGTCCGAGCTGCGTCCAGCCTATGTCAAGATCGATCAGCACTTCATCCGTGGCCTGGACGACGATCCGATCAAGCGTGAATTCGTGCGCTCGATGGGCGAGATGGCGCGCAGCGCCGGCGCCCAGGTGGTGGCCGAAGGGGTGGAAACCGCCGGCGAATTCGGCGCATTGGCCGAGCTTGGCATCGAACTGGCACAGGGCTACCACCTGGCGCGCCCGGTTGCCGAGCCACCGCTGACGCTGGCAGCCGGTCTGTTCGAGCGCGATCTGCCTCTGTTGCGTGACGCCTGGCGCTGGCAACGCGGCCAGACGGTGGGCGAGCTGGCTCGACCGAACCCGAGCATCACCCCCGACACCAGCATGGACGCCGTGGAGCTGATGTTCCGTCAGCGTCCCGATCTGAACACGCTGCCGGTGGTGGCTGACGGCAGGGTGGTGGGCGTGATCCAGCGCATCACGTTCAACCATCTCTACTTCAGTCGCTACGGGCGCGAACTCTATGGCCGCAAGCCAGTCGCCTGGTTCATGCAGGGTGAACCCTTGACGGTCGAGCACGACCTGCAGCTGGCCGATGTCAGCCGCCTGCTGACCGATGTGGTCGCTGACCAGGTCGAGCAGGAGTTCATCGTCGTCCATGAAGGCCACTACCTGGGCATGGTGCGCGTGCTCGATCTGCTGCGGCGCATCACCGACCTGCAGATGCGTGCCGCCCGCCACGCCAATCCGCTGACGCTGCTGCCCGGCAACGTCCCGGTCTACGAATGTGTCGCCGATCTGCTGCGCAGACAGACCTCCTTCGCCGTGGCCTATTGTGACATCGACCATTTCAAACCCTTCAATGACCTCCATGGCTACAGCCGTGGCGACGAGGTCATCAAGCGCCTGGCCGAACTGGCAGTGCAGCACTGCGACAGCGAACGTGACCTGATCGGCCATATCGGTGGCGATGATTTCGTCCTGGTGCTTTGCAGCGCAGATTGGCATGAACGCTGTGAACGACTGCTGAGCGCATTCAAAGAGGCCGCCCTGGAGTTCAGCAGCAGCGAAGAGCAGGCCGCGGGCGGCATCTGGAGCGAAGACCGACGCGGTCAGAAACAGTTCTTTCCACTGCTCGGGCTGTCGATCGGCGTCGTGCTGCCCGATCCGGCCCGCTGCCACTCGCACCATGATGTCGCCGCACTGGCGGCCAAGGCCAAGCATCAGGCCAAACGGCGTCGCGGCGCTGCCGCAGACGGCGCCCTCTATGTCGATCGTCGGCGGGGTCCGGACAGCGTGCAGACAACTGCATCGCCCATGTGAAATCTGCCCTCTGACGACTGTTCGTGCTGTTGCAGTGGCGAGCGATTAGAATTGCCGCCCCACTCACCCGAGCAGACCGACACTCCCCGCATGGCCGAACTCCTGCTGCAACTGAGCAATGTCCAACTGACGGTCGGCCATCCGCCGCTGATCGACGGAGTCGACCTCGACATCCAGAACGGCGAGCGCATTGCGCTGATCGGGCGCAACGGTGCTGGAAAATCGACACTGATGAAGCTGGTGGCGGGGCTGATTCCACCCGACGATGGCCGCATCATCCAGGGCGACAACCTCAATCTCTCCTGGCTGGCCCAGGAGGTGCCGACCCGGTTGCAGGGCAGCGTCGCCGAGGTGGTGGCGCAGGGGTTCGGCGAGGTCAACCAGTGGTTCGACGCCCATCATCTTCTGCTGGCCAAACCGCGACTCACCGCCACCGAGCAGCAGGAGCTGGAGCGGCTGCAGGGGCTGCTCGATGCCCACGATGGCTGGCGGCTGGCGCAGCGCCTCGATGCGCTGCTCGATCGCATGGATCTGCGGGCCGATGCACAGATCGAAAACCTCTCTGGCGGCTTCAAGCGGCGGGTGCTGCTGGCGCGGGCGCTGATCAATGAGCCCAACCTGCTGCTGCTCGATGAGCCGACCAACCATCTGGACATCCGGCAGATCGACTGGCTGGAGCGGTTTCTGCTCGACTTCGCCGGCAGCGTGCTCTTCATCTCGCACGACCGTTCGCTGGTGCGCCGCCTCGCCACCCGCATCGTCGAGCTGGAGCGGGGCCGGCTCAGCAACTGGCCGGGCGACTACGACCGCTACCTGACCGGCCGCATGGCCGCCCTCGAAGAGGAGGAGCGGCGCAATGCCCTGTTCGACAAACGGCTGGCCGCCGAAGAGGTGTGGATTCGCCAGGGCATCAAGGCGCGGCGCACCCGCAACGAGGGCCGGGTGCGGGCGCTCGAGGCGATGCGCCGTGAGCGCGCGGCGCGGCGCAACCGCGATGGCACGGTCAACCTCAGGGTCGATGGCAGCCAGCGCTCTGGCCAACTGGTGATCGAGGCGCGCAATCTCAGCCATGGCTTTGCCGGCACGCCGCTGATACAGGGCTTTTCGACCCTGATCCAGCGTGGCGACAAGGTCGGCATCCTCGGGCCGAACGGCTGTGGCAAGAGCACGCTGATCAACCTGCTGCTCGGCCAGATCAGCCCCGATTCCGGCGAGGTTCGCCATGGCAGCCGGCTCGAGATCGCCTACTTCGACCAGTTGCGCGAAACACTCGACGAAGAGAGCAGCCTGATCGACGTGGTGGCACAGGGGCGCAGCAGCATCACCATCAACGGGCAGGAGAAGTCGGTGATGGGCTACCTGGGTGATTTTCTCTTTTCGCCGCGTCAGGTGCGTGCGCCGGTCAAGGCGCTGTCGGGCGGCGAGCGCAACCGGCTGCTGCTGGCGCGCCTGTTCACCCAACCGGCCAATGTGCTGGTGCTGGATGAACCCACCAACGACCTCGACACCGAAACATTGGAGATTCTGGAGAGCCTGCTGATCAACTACCCCGGCACGCTGCTGCTGGTGAGCCACGACCGGACCTTTCTCGACAATGTGGTGACCAGCCTGATCGCATTCGATGCCGATGGCGAACTCAGGGAGTATGTCGGCGGTTACAGCGACTATCTGCGCCAGTGTCCTGCCCTGCCGCCACAGCGGCAGGAGCGGGTCAAAGCCGCACCGGCACGGCAGCCTTCCGTCGCTGCGGCGGCCACCAGCCCTGCCAAGCTGAGCTACAAGGAGCAGCGGGAACTCGATGCATTGCCGGCACAGATCGACACGCTCGAAACCGAGCAGCGACAACTGCTGGCGTCGATGAACCAGCCCGGTTTCTATGCGCAGGACCCAGCCCTGATCACATCGACCAGCCAGCGCATCGAGCAGATAGCGCAGGCCCTGGAAGCCTGCTTCAGCCGCTGGGAGGCGCTCGAGCAGCGCAGCACGGGTCGCTGAAGCGGTGGCTGATCGACTCCCGGGAGTGAGGCAACCCTAGAGCACGTAGGCCTCCGAGGCATAGCGGCGCATCATGCGGTGACTGTTGAAATAGGCCGCATTCTTGCTGATCGCCCCCTTCATCACGGCGATCCAGGCGCTCTGCTCGCCTTCATAGCCGTAATAGAGCGGCAACACCACCTCCTCCAGCTTCTGATAGAGCGCCTCACTGTCGAAGCCGTTGGCTGGCTGCTCGGCACTGTCACCGATGCGCCAACCGGTCACCCCCTCGACACAGCCTTCGATCCACCAGCCATCGAGCACACTCAACTGTGGCACGCCGTTGAAGGCCGCCTTCATGCCACTGGTGCCGGAGGCCTCCAGCGGCCGCAGCGGGGTGTTGAGCCAGAGGTCACTGCCGGAGGTCAGCAGTTGTCCCAGCTCCATGTCGTAGTTGGGCAGAAAGGCGATCGGAATCTCATCCTCCAGCGCCTTGATCCATCCATGCAGCGCCTGAATCAGCCCTTTGCCCTCCTGATCGTGCGGATGCGCCTTGCCGGCCAGCACGATCTGCAGCGGATAACTGCCGGCGATGGCACGCAGACGGGCGAGGTCGGAGAACAGCAGCGCCGGCCGCTTGTAGGCGGTCATGCGGCGGGCAAAGCCGATGATCGGCAGCTTGGGGTGAAACCTGACGCCGGTGAGCTGTACGATCCGGGCGATCAGCGCCGCCTTGGCCTCCTCATGCGCCGCCCAGATCTCGGCATCGGTGATCTGATCGGCGCGTGACAGCAGCTCGGGTTCATGACACCAGCCGGGCAGATGGTGGTCGTAGAGCCGCTGGAAGCTGGGTGCGGTCCAGGTCGCCGGATGCACGCCATTGGTCACCGCATGAATGCGATAGCCAGGAAAGTTCTGCCGCGACACCTCGGCATGGCGCTTGGCCACCCCGTTCACATACTCGCTGAGGTTGAGCGCCAGCCGGGTCATGTTGAGCTGCTGCTCGCCGGCCAGCTGCCTGAGCGTCGGCAGGTCGACCAGTGACCCCATGGTTGCCTCGACCAGGCCATAGTCGAACTTGTCGAGGCCGGCCACGACCGGGGTGTGGGTGGTGAAGATGCAGAGATCGCGCACCTTGGGCAGGTCGTAACGCGGCTCGCCCGGACGCAGCTCCTCGGGCAGGTAGGCATCGCGCAGCATCAGCTCCAGCGCCAGAAAGGCCGAGTGGCCCTCGTTCATGTGGTGCTGGCGAATCTCGAAACCGAGCGCACGCAACATGCGCACGCCACCAAAGCCGAGCACCATCTCCTGCTTCAGACGGTAGGTCTCGTCGCCGCCATACAGATGGTCGGTGATCGCCCGGTCATCCGGGTGGTTCTCATCAAGCCGGGTGTCGAGCAGGATCACCGGCAGCCGGCCATCGATGCAGCCACCCAGCACATGGAGCCAGCCGCTGATCCACACCTGGCGGCCGGCGATGGTCAGTGCCACCTTGCTGTCGAGGCGACTGGCGAACCGCTCCGGCTCCCAGCCATCATCGCTTTCGCTCTGCCACCCCTCGGCATCGAGCTGCTGGCGGAAGTAGCCGTGACGACTCACCAGTGTCACCCCGACCATCGGCACCGACAGGTCGGCGGCCGAACGCAGGGTGTCGCCGGCCAGGATGCCCAAGCCCCCACTGTAGGTCTGTATGCCCTGCCCCAGCGCGATCTCCATCGAAAAATAGGCAGTGCGTGGGCGACGGGTGAATTCATGGTGCGGCATTGCGAGAGATCCTTTCGATCGAAGTCTGGTTGACTCTTTACTGTAGCGGTCGATGCGACCTTGCCATCATAAACGGCCGCACCGATCATATTGATGACAGCAACACCACTGCCGGAGTTCCGCCCATCAGCAGCGCGCACCACCATGGCCATGATCATGGCCACCACCATGCCCATCAGGATGTCCACAACCTGAAGCTGGCCTTCTTTCTCAACCTCGGCTTCGCCCTGCTGGAGCTGATCGGCGCGTTGCTGACCAACAGTCTGGCCGTTGCCTCCGACGCGCTGCACGATCTGGGCGACAGCCTTGCCCTGGGGCTGGCCTGGTTTCTCGGCCACCATGCCGAGCGCCGTCCCGACCAGCGCTACTCCTATGGCTACCGACGCTTTTCGCTGATGGGCGCCCTGATCAACTCCGCCATCCTGCTTGGCGGCTCGCTCTATCTTCTGTTGCAGGCGGTGCCACGACTGCTCGATCCACAGCCGGTGCATGCGCCGGGGATGATCCTGCTGGCGCTGCTCGGCATCGCCGTCAACGGCGCCGTGGCACTGCGGCTGCGCGGCGGCCGCGGGCTCAACAGCCAGGTGATCTCCTGGCACTTCATCGAAGATCTGCTCGGCTGGCTCGCCGTGCTGTGCGTCAGCATCCTGTTGCTGTTCAAGGAGTGGCCGATCCTCGATCCACTGTTGTCGATCGGCTTCACCCTGTTCATTCTGTACAACGTCCATGGCCTGTTCAAAAAGAGCGTCGCGCTGTTCCTGCAGGGTGTGCCCGACGAGATTTCGCTCGATGAAGTGCTCGATGCAATCCGCGCCATCGATCAGGTGGCTGATTGCCATCACACCCATGTCTGGTCGATGGATGGTGAACACCATGTCTTCAGCAGCCATCTGGTGCTGGAGAAAGACCTCAGCATCGACCAGGTGCTGGCACTGAAGGAGCAGGTGCGCACACTGGTGCTGCGCTTCGGCTTCAGCCACAGCACGGTGGAGCTGGAATATCCCGCCGAACAGTGCCGCATGGAACCGCTCGACCATGACCTCGCGCATCTGCCCGAGCATGGCCACAGCCACGCCCATGACCAGACGGCACCCAATCCATCCTGAATCAGCCTGCCACTGACCGACCGACCCGGTCGGTCGATCTGGGCAATCGGCAGCGCGCTGGATACACTGCGCAGCCAATCCCGCCGTGAACGGCGCCCTGCCGCAGCCACCATGCTGATCCGGTTCGGCACCGTCCCGGCCTGCCGCACCCCGGCCTTGTCAATTCAGCTCGGAGAACCGCCGCCCCATGGCCCAATACATCTACACCATGCAGCGCGTCAGCAAGGTCGTGCCGCCCAAGCGCGAGATTCTGCGCAACATCTCGCTGTCGTTCTTTCCGGGCGCCAAGATCGGCGTGCTGGGGCTCAACGGCTCGGGCAAGTCGACGCTGCTGCGGATCATGGCGGGCGTCGACAAGGAGTTCGACGGCGAGGCACGGCCGTTGGCCGGCACCCGGATCGGCTTTTTGCCGCAGGAGCCGGAACTCGACCCGGCCAAGGATGTGCGCGGCAATGTCGAGGAGGGCGTGAAGGAGACCAAGGCCCTGCTCGATCGCTTCAACGAGATCAGCAACGCCTTTGCCGACCCCGATGCCGACTTCGATACCCTGCTGGCCGAGCAGGCCGAGTTGCAGGACAAGATCGACGCCGCCGGCGCCTGGGAGCTCGACCGCACCCTGGACGTGGCCGCCGACGCACTGCGCCTGCCGCCATGGGAGGCCGATGTGACCAGGCTCTCCGGTGGCGAGAAGCGCCGCGTGGCGCTGTGCCGGCTGCTGCTCTCCAAACCGGACATGCTGCTGCTCGATGAGCCCACCAACCACCTCGACGCCGAATCGGTGGCCTGGCTCGAACGCTTTCTGCACGACTACCCCGGCACCGTCATTGCCGTCACCCACGACCGCTACTTTCTCGACAACGTCGCCAGCTGGATTCTGGAGCTCGACCGCGGTCACGGCATCCCCTGGGAAGGCAACTACTCCAGTTGGCTGGCGCAGAAAGAGAAGCGGCTGGAGCAGGAAGAAAAGCAGGAGTCAGCCCACCGCAAGGCGATGCAGGCCGAGCTCGAATGGGTGCGCAGCAATCCCAAGGGGCGCACCGCCAAGAGCAAGGCGCGGCTGGCCCGCTTCGACGAACTGGCCTCACAGGAGTTCCAGAAGCGCAACGAAACCCAGGATCTCTACATCCCGCCCGGACCCCGCCTTGGCGACCTGGTGATCAAGGGCGAAGGGCTGCGCAAGGCCTTTGGCGACCGGCTGCTGTTCGATGACCTGAACTTTCAACTGCCGCCGGGCGGCATCGTCGGCATCATCGGCCCCAACGGCGCCGGCAAGACCACGCTGTTCCGCATCCTGGCCGGTCAGGAGCAGCCCGACGCCGGCACGCTGAGGTTCGGTGAGACCCTGCAGCTCGCCTATGTCGACCAGAGCCGGCAGAGCCTCGATGACAAACATACGGTGTGGGAGGAGATCTCCGGCGGCCATGACATCCTGCGCGTCGGCAGCTACGAAACGCCATCACGCGCCTATGTCGGCCGCTTCAACTTCAAGGGCACCGACCAGCAGAAGCGGATCGGCGAACTGTCGGGCGGCGAGCGCAACCGGGTCCATCTGGCCAAGGTGCTCAAGAGCGGCGGCAACGTGCTGCTGCTCGACGAACCGACCAACGACCTCGACGTCGAGACCCTGCGGGCGCTCGAAGAGGCGCTGCTGACCTTTCCCGGCTGCGCCGTGGTCATCTCCCACGACCGCTGGTTCCTCGACCGCATCGCCACCCACATCCTCGCCTTCGAGGGCGACAGCAAGGTGGTCTGGTTCGAGGGCAACTACGCCGACTACGAGGCCGACCGCAAGCGCCGTCTCGGTGTCGACGCCGACCAGCCGCACCGCCTCAAATACCGGCCATTGAGCGCCTGATCACTGTCCGGCTGTCGCAGTCGACCGACCAGCGGCAGCCGGCCGTGCCAGCCACACCCCATTCACTTGCGTTGAGCAGCACCCCATGATCGAGCTGATCGATTTCATCCTGCATGTCGACCGTCACCTGATCGAATTCGTCCAGCAGTACGGCGCCTGGATCTACCTGCTGCTGTTCATGATCATCTTCGTCGAGACCGGACTCGTCATCATGCCGTTTCTGCCCGGTGACAGCCTGCTGTTCGCCGCCGGCGCGCTCAGCGCCACCGGCGCGCTGCACCCGGGGCTGCTCACCGGACTGCTGTTCGTCGCCGCGGTGCTCGGCGACAACCTCAACTACCTGATTGGCCGCCGCGCCGGCAAGGCGGTCTTCGAACGCGACTCGCGCTGGATTCGACGCGACTATCTGGAGCGAACCCAGCTTTTTTTCGACAAGCATGGCGGCAAGTCGGTGATCCTGGCCCGCTTCGTCCCGATCGTGCGCACCTTCACCCCCTTTCTGGCCGGTGTCGGCAAGATGCCCTACGGCGAGTTTCTCGCCTACAACCTGCTGGGCGGCGCATTGTGGGTCGCCGGCTTCGTGCTGCTCGGTTACTACTTCGGCAACCTGCCGATCATCCGCAGCAACTTCAGCCTGGTGATCTTTCTGATCATCGGCATCAGTCTGCTGCCCGCGCTGATCGAGGTGTGGCGCCAGCGCCGACCAGGCAAGCGCGCCAATCCATAGCACCCTTGCGCGCCTGCCGGAACCACACAGCATCCGTTACAATCGGGCGGTCGCCTGCCGGCAGTGAAATGGCTCACTGACCGACGGCGGCTCCACCCATAAGGAGAATCTCTCATGCTCAAGCTCTACGGCTTTGCGGTCAGCAACTACTACAACATCGTCAAACACTACCTGCTTGAAAAAGAGATTCCCTTCGAAGCCGTGACGGTCGCCCCGAGCCAGGAGCCTGCGCTGCTGGCCAAGAGCCCGATGGGCAAAGTGCCCTTCATCGAGACCGAACGGGGCATTCTCACCGAGACCAGCGTCATTCTCGACTACCTCGAAGCCTGCCATCCGCAGCCGGCGCTCTACCCCGCCGACCCCTTCGCGCGGGCCAGGATGCAGCAGATCATCAAGACCATCGAGCTCTACATCGAAGACCCGGCCCACCGCATGATCGGCGCGCTCTTCGGCCGCGAGGTCCCCGAATCGGTCAAGGAGAGCTCCACCGCACTGCTGCGCCGCGGCCTGCCGGCACTCGGACGCATCGCCTCACTCTCTCCCTACCTCTGCGGCAGCGAACTGACAGCCGCCGACATCTTTGCCTTCTACGCGCTGAAGCTGAGCGAAACCGCCTGCCGCCGCGTGCTCGATTGGGACATCATCGCCGAAGTGCCGGGGCTGGCCACGATGATGGAGAAGGTCGCCGAGCGCGAGGTGACCAAGCGCGTGCTGGCCGACAATATCGCGGCGCTCAAGGCGATGAGCGGCTGAGCGCGCATTCGACAGACCATGGTGCCCGGGGCCGGGGTCGAACCGGCACGGCCTTGCGGCCGAGGGATTTTAAGTCCCTTGCGTCTACCTGTTTCGCCACCCGGGCGAGCTGCGGGCAGGCCGGCAACGGCCTGAAGGGAGCGGGGATGAACGGCAGAAATTGGAGGCTGGGGTCGGAATTGAACCGGCGTACGCGGAGTTGCAGTCCGCTGCATGACCACTCTGCCACCCAGCCAGAGGGGCGCCATTGTAATGACTTTTGGCTGGCTTGGGGAGTTTTGTCAGCCGGCGAATGGCATAAAAGTCCTGGTCCGGTAAACGAAGGCCGCCGCTCCCTCAATGCGGCGGTTGAGGCTGCTGCCAGAGCCGGTCGGTGTCGCGGTCACGAAAGCCGATCAGATAGAGGATGCCATCGAGGCCGAGTGTCGAGATCGACTGCTTGGCCGACTCCTTGACCATCGGCTTGGCACGAAAGGCGATGCCGAGGCCGGCCAGGTTCAGCATCGGCAGGTCGTTGGCGCCATCGCCGACGGCGATCACCTGATCGAGGCTGATCCGCTCCTGCGCGGCGATCTGCCGCAGCAGTTCGGCCTTGCGCAGCCCGTCGACCACCGGCGGCAGCACCCGGCCGGTGACCCGGCCATTTTCGATCTCCAGCTCATTGGCATGGACATGGTCGATGCCGAGCCGCTGCTGCAGCCAGCGACCGAAGTAGGTGAAGCCGCCGGAGAGGATCGCCGTCTTGTAGCCGAGTCGACGCAGGGTGTCGATCAGCCGCTGCGCTCCTTCGGTCAGCGGCAGTTGATCGGCCACTTCGGCCAGCACCGACTCCGGCAGCCCCTTGAGCAGCGCCACCCGGCGGGTGAAGCTGTCGGTGAAGTCGAGCTCGCCGCGCATCGCCCGCTCGGTGATCGCGGCCACCTCGGCCCCCACCCCGGCCCGTTTGGCCAGTTCGTCGATCACCTCGGCCTCGATCAGCGTCGAGTCCATGTCGAAGGCGACCAGCCGGCGGTTGCGGCGAAAGACGTTGTCCTCCTGAAAGGCGATGTCGACATCGAGCTCATTGGCGATGGCCAGAAACTGCGCGCGCAGCCCCGGCAGATCGACCGCTTCGCCGCGCAGGGAGAGTTCGACGCAGGCCTGGGTGCGAGCGGGGTCGGCATCGAGTGCGATCCGTCCGGAGAGCCGGTTGATGCCGACGATGTTGAGCTCATGGTCGCGGACAATGCGGGTGACCCGTGCCAGATGCAGGGCGCTGATCTTGCGCGCCAGCAGTGTGACGATGTAGCGCGAGCGTGCCTGGTGCTCGACCCAGCGGCGGTAGTTGTCGAGCGAGACCGGCGTGAAGCGCACCTGCACGCCCAGTTCGTGCGCGCAGAACAGCACATCCTTCAGCACCGGCGACGATTCGGCGGAGGTGGGCAGCTCGATCAGCAGGCCGAGCGACAGGGTGTCATGGATCACCGCCTGACCGATGTCGAGCAGTTGCACATCATAGGGGGCCAGCACCGCGGTGATCGCCGCGGTGATGCCGGGCTGGTCACTGCCCGAGAGGGTAATCAGCAGAATCTTTGCCACGTCCGACCGTCACTCCATGCAATTTGAAAAAGGCGCCGCAAACAGTCGCGGTTCAGCCACCGCGTGCCAGCCGTTCGATGCGCTCCACCCGTTGCAGACCGCGCGGCAGCTTCAGCCCACGCCGGCCGCGCTCGCCCTGATAGTGGATCAGATCCGCCGGGTTCAGCGTCAGATGGCGCTTGCCGGCATGGATCACCAGCCCATCCTGCGCGCCCAGCACTTCGGCCGCCAACAGGTACTCCTCGCGCTCCTGCGCCCGCTGTGCCGGAATCGCGATCAGTCGATTGCCCTTGCCGCGTGCCAGTCGCGGCAGCTCGGCCAGCGCGCAGATCAGCAGCCGGCCATCGTTGGTGACCAGCGCCAGCCGGTCGCTCTCCAGATCAGCCACCCGCCGCGGTGGCAACACCTGAGCGCCGGCCGGCAGCGTCAGCAGTGCCTTGCCGGCCCGGTTGCGGCTCAGCAGATCCTCATGACGGACGATGAAGCCGTAGCCGGCATCGGAAGCGATCAGCCATGTCTGCCCGGCTTCGCCCATCAACAGCGCGACGAACCGGCTGTTGGCGGGCGGCGCGAGTCGGCCGGTCAGCGGTTCACCCTGGCCCCGTGCCGAGGGCAGGCCATGGCTGGAGATGGCATAGACCCGACCGGTCGAATCGAGCAGGATCGACTCCTGCTGACTGCGTCCACGCACCGCTTGCAACAACCCGTCACCAGTACGGAACGACAGTGCGGCCGGATCGATCTCATGCCCCTTGGCCGCGCGAATCCAGCCATTGCTGGAAAGAATCACCGTGATCGGCTCATTCGGCAGCAGCGCCTCTTCATCGAGCTGGCGGGCCGCCCCACGGGCCACGAGCGGCGAACGGCGGGCATCGCCGTAGCGCTCGGCATCGCGCTCGATCTCGTCACGAATCAACCGGGTCAGCAGCGTCTCGGAACCGAGGAGGGCCTGCAGGTGGTCGCGCTCTTCGGCCAGCGCGGCCTGTTCGCCGCGGATCTTCATCTCTTCGAGCCTGGCCAAGTGGCGCAGCCGCAGCTCCAGAATCGCCTCGGCCTGCCGCTCACTGAGCGCAAAACGGGCGATCAGTGCCGGTTTGGGCTCATCCTCGTTGCGGATGATGCGGATCACCTCATCGATGTTGAGGAAAGCGATCAAAAGCCCCTCGAGCACATGCAGCCGCTCCAGCACCCGCTCCAACCGGTGGTTGAGCCGACGGCGCACGGTGTCGCGACGGAACTGCAGCCAGTCACCGAGCAGCTGCCTGATGTCCATCACCTGCGGCCGGCCATCCAGGCCGATCAGGTTGAAGTTGACCCGAACGCTGCGCTCCAGATCGGTGGTGGCAAACAGGTGGTTCATCAGCGCATCGACCTCGACCCGCCCAGAACGCAGCACCAGCACCAGCCGGGTCGGGTTTTCATGGTCCGATTCATCGCGCAGATCGACCACCATCGGCAGCTTGCGCGCCTGCATCTGCTCGGCAATCTGCTCCATCACCCGGCTGCCCGACACCTGATGGGGCAATGCCTTGATGATGACCTCGCCCTCCTCCTGTTCGTAACGGCTGCGCAGGCGCACGCTGCCGCGCCCTTCGCTGTAGATTTTGCGCAGCTCATCGGGCGGAGTGATGATCTCCGCCTCGGTGGGGAAATCCGGCCCGGGAATCAGCTCGCAGAGCGTCTCGATGGCGGTATCGGGTTCATCGAGCAGCCGCACGCAGGCCGCAGCCACCTCGCGCAGGTTGTGCGGCGGAATGTCGGTGGTCATCCCCACCGCAATGCCACTGGCACCATTGAGCAGCAGGTTGGGCAGCCGGGCCGGCAATCGCGCCGGCTCCTCCAGCGTGCCATCGAAATTGGGCAACCAGTCGACCGTGCCCTGCTCCAGCTCGCCCAGCAGCAGCTCGGCATAGGCGGTCAGGCGTGCCTCGGTGTAGCGCATCGCGGCGAACGACTTGGGGTCATCGGTCGAGCCCCAGTTGCCCTGCCCATCGACCAGCGGATAGCGGTAGGCAAAGGGCTGCGCCATCAGCACCATCGCCTCGTAACAGGCGCTGTCGCCATGGGGATGGAACTTGCCGATCACATCGCCGATCGTGCGCGCCGACTTCTTGAACTTGGCGCCACTGGCCAGCCCCAGTTCCGACATCGCATAGATGATGCGCCGCTGCACCGGCTTCATGCCATCACACAGATGCGGCAGGGCACGGTCGAGAATCACATACATCGAATAGTCGAGGTAGGCGCGCTCGGTATAGAGGCGCAAATCGACCTGCTCGCTGCCATCCTCGCTGAAGGTGGTGGTGAAATCCATCGGGTCAGAGGCCTCGTCGCCGGTCAGGCGGAATCGGTTGAACTGCACTGCATCGCTTCGGACATCTCAGGCGCTGTCGGCACCTCGTGAGCGTATCCAGGGTCCGAAAAGATCACAAAGCAGGCAATTCTCGCCGTTTGCGCCACGGCAGGTCAAAGGCCGGGGCGCCACCGCTGGCAAAGGATCGGATTGAACAGACAAACCAGGCAGATGCCCGCGGGCGTCACCAGCGAAACAATGGAGGGTGCCACCCCGGCCTGCACCAGGGCGGCTGCAACACGATGCCTTTACTGAGCGAGGCGCTCTGGCAGGTGGCTGCGAATCTGTTCGGCGGAGGCCGCCGCCAGATTCTTGTCCAGCTCGGCCACGACCAGTGCCCGCAGGGCCGCGCCCATCTGCTGACGCAGCAGACCGAGAAAATCCGGTGCCGCAATGACCACCAGCCGCTCCAGCTGCTGCTGTGCCCGGCCCTGTTCCAGCCGTTGGCAGAGCTGCCTGGCAAACAGCTCGGCCTCCTTCTCCTTGGCACTGGTGGCTGACGGCGCGGCATGGGTGCCGGGCTGTCCCTTGTCGCTGAACTTGCCGGCATGGTCGCTGACCAGCTCGCTCTCCTTGAGGCGGGACTGTGGATGCACCAGACTCTCCAGCTCCTGCAGTGGCGCCACTCGGTTCTGCAGCGTGAAAATGCGGGCGCGGCTGCGCTCGGCAACCAGAATCCAGGTGGTGGTCATAACTCGCTCTCCTGTTCGGCAGGCTTGATGTCGGATTCGCGGCAGGTCAGCGCCGCTCTTTCATGGTATGTCCGATGGGTGGACCTGAACAGCGCAAAAACCGCGCTGCCATTGCCCCGCGTCAATCCGGCACGAAATCGGCCGCTGGAGCGCGCCGGCCGCTCGCCTTCGACACCCGCTTTCTATACCATTCCACCCCCATTCTTCACTTTCGATCGGTGACAGCGCGATGCAACTGGACGAGATCAAGGCACTCATCGAGACCGGGCTTCCCGGCAGCCAGGCACAGGTCGATGGCGACGGCTACCACTTTCAGGTGGTGGTGACCTGGGATCGATTCAGCGGCATGAGCCCGGTCAAGCGGCAGCAGCAGGTCTATGGCTGCCTGCATGCCAACATCGCCTCGGGTGCGCTGCATGCGATCAGCATGAAAACCTACACCCCGGATGAACAGCAGCGCGCCTGAAACCGCCGCCCGATCCATTCAGATTTCCGCAATGAAACAAGAGGCATCGTGGACAAGTTGATCATTACCGGCGGGGTGCGCCTCGACGGAGAAATCCGCATTTCCGGCGCCAAGAACTCGGCGCTGCCGATTCTGGCCGCGACCCTGCTGTGTGACGAGAAGATGGAGATCGGCAATCTGCCCCATCTGCACGACATCACCACGATGATCGAGCTGCTCGGCTGCATGGGGGTCGAGGTGATGCTCGATGAGCAGATGCGGGTTGAGATCAACACCCGCACCCTGCACACCCCCAGTGCCCCCTATGAACTGGTCAAGACCATGCGCGCCTCGATTCTGGTGCTGGGGCCGCTGCTGGCCCGCCATGGGCAGGCCGAGGTGTCACTGCCCGGTGGTTGCGCCATCGGCAGCCGTCCGGTCGACATGCACATCCGTGGCCTCGAGACGATGGGCGCGCAGATCGACCTCGAAGGGGGCTACATCAAGGCCCGGGTCGACGGACGCCTTAAAGGTGCCCACATCTTCATGGACATGGTCACGGTCACCGGCACCGAAAACGTGCTGATGGCGGCGGTGCTCGCCGAGGGGCGAACAGTGATCGAAAACGCCGCCCGCGAGCCCGAAGTGGTCGATCTGGCAAACTGCCTGAATGCGATGGGGGCCAAAGTCAGCGGCCAGGGCAGTGACACCCTGGTCATCGAAGGGGTGGAGCGGTTGCACGGCTGCCGCTTCGATGTCATGCCCGATCGCATCGAGACCGGCACCTATCTGGTGGCCGCCGCAGCAACCGGTGGGCGGATCCGACTGAAGGACACCGCACCGGTGATTCTCGAAGCGGTTCTGCACAAGCTCGAAGAGGCCGGTGCGGCCATCGAGACCGGGCCGAACTGGATCCAGCTCGACATGAAGGGGGAGCGGCCACGGGCGGTCAATCTGCGCACCGCCCCCTATCCGGCCTTCCCGACCGACATGCAGGCGCAGTTCACGGTGCTCAATTCAATCGCCCGCGGCACCGGCACCATCATCGAGACCGTCTTCGAGAACCGCTTCATGCATGTGCATGAGCTGAACCGGCTGGGCGCCAACATCGCGCTCGAAGGCAACACCGCCATCGTCAGCGGGGTCGACCACCTGCGCGCGGCGCCGGTGATGGCGACCGACCTACGCGCCTCGGCCTCACTGGTGCTGGCGGGTCTGGTGGCGAGCGGGCAGACCGAGGTCGAACGCATCTACCACATCGACCGCGGCTATGAGTGCATCGAAGAGAAACTGCTTCAGCTCGGCGCCCAGATCAGGCGCGTCGCCGCCTGAGACCCGTTCGCCGTATTCGAGCCATGACATGAGCCCACTGACCATCGCCCTCACCAAGGGCCGCATCCTCGACGAATGCCTGCCGCTGTTGCGGGCCGCCGGCATCGAGCCGCTCGACTCGATCGCCGAGAGCCGCAAGCTGATCTTCGCCACCAACCAGCCCGACGTGCGCCTGCTGGTGATGCGCGGTACCGATGTGCCGACCTATGTGCGGCATGGCGCAGCCGACCTCGGCGTGGCCGGCAAGGACATGCTGCTCGAACAGGGCAGCAGCGGACTCTACGAGCCACTCGACCTCGGCATTGCCCGCTGCCGGCTGATGACGGCCGGCCCGGTGGTCGCGCCCCCCCGGCGTGGCCGGCTGCGGGTGGCCACCAAGTTCGTCAACGTGGCCAAGCGCTTCTATGGCGAACGCGGTGAACAGATCGAGCTGATCAAACTCTACGGCGGCATGGAGCTGGCGCCGCTGGTCGGACTGGCCGACCAGATCGTCGACATCGTCGACACCGGCAAGACGTTGCAGGCCAACGGGCTGGCACCGCTGGAACTGATCGCCGACATCAGCTCGCGGCTGATCGTCAACAAGGCGTCGATGAAGGTCAAGCACCGCGCGGTCAGCGCGCTGATCGAGCAGCTTTCCGCCGCGGTGGCCGATCGCAACCGCCTCCAGGCGGGTCAGCCATGACGAACCCGACGCTGATCACCCGGCTCGACAGCCGCGCCACCGACTTCATGCAGCAGCTCGACAGCCGGCTCGGCTTCGAGATGGAGGAGGATCTGCTCCACACCAATCAGGTGCGCAGCCTGATCGAGCAGGTGCGACGCGAAGGCGATGCGGCTCTGCTGGCGCTGACCCAGCGCTTCGATCGCCACCCCGCGCAAATGATGGCTGCACTGGAGCTCGACTGCGGCAGGCTCGATGCCCAGCTGCAAAACCTGCCCGCCGCGGGCGTGGCGGCACTGCAACATGCCGCCCAACGCATTCGCGCCTTTCACGCGCTGCAACGGCAGCCGAGCTGGCGCATCGAGGATGAAGCCGGCTTCACGCTGGGGCAGGAGGTGCGCCCGCTCGATCGGGTCGGGGTCTACGTCCCGGGTGGCCGGGCCGCCTACCCCTCCTCGGTGCTGATGAATGTGATTCCGGCCAAGGTGGCTGGCGTCGGCGAGATCATCATGGTCAGCCCGACGCCCGATGGCACCCTCAACCCCTGGGTGCTGGCCGCGGCCGCGATCGCCGGCGTCGACCGGCTCTTCACCATCGGTGGCGCCCAGGCGGTCGCCGCGCTGGCCTACGGCACGGCCAGCGTGCCGCGGGTCGACAAGATCGTCGGTCCCGGCAACCGCTATGTCGCCACCGCCAAACGGCTGCTCTATGGCCAGGTCGGCATCGACATGATCGCCGGTCCTTCCGAAGTGCTGATTCTCTGCGATGGCAAGACCCCAGCGGAGTGGGTGGTGATGGACCTGTTCGCCCAGGCCGAACATGACGAAGAGGCGCAATCGATCCTGATCTGCCCCGATGCGGCCTACCTCGATCGGGTCACCGACACCATGGCCCGACTGCTGCCGGCACAGCCACGCGCCGCCATCATCGCCGCCGCACTGCAAAAACGCGGCCTGCTGCTGCAGGTGACCGACCTGCAACAGGGGGTCGAGCTGATCAACCACATTGCACCGGAACATCTGGAGCTGTCGGTCGCCGACCCCGAAGCACTGCTGCCATCGATTCGCCATGCCGGCGCCATCTTTCTTGGCCGCCATGCCTGCGAATCGCTCGGCGACTACTGCGCCGGCCCCAACCATGTGCTGCCCACCTCCGGCACCGCCCGCTTCTCCTCGCCGCTCGGGGTCTACGACTTCCAGAAGCGCAGCTCGATCATCGGCTGCTCCTCGCAGGCCGCCGCGCGGCTCGCCGACACCGCCATCACCCTGGCCCGTCTCGAAGGGCTGGAAGCCCACGCCGCCGCTGCCGAATGCCGGCTGCGCGAACCGGGGAGCACGACGCCATGACCGAGCCGTCGCCACCACCTGAAGAACTGCACACCCGCCTCGAACAGTGGATCCGGCCCGAACTGCGCTCGCTCGCCCCCTACCATGTCGCCGATGCCAGCGGCTGCATCAAGCTCGATGCCATGGAGAACCCCTACCCCTGGCCCGGCACACTCACCACGGCCTGGCTCGAACGGCTGAGCAGCGTCGAACTCAACCGCTACCCCGATCCGCAGGGCAGCGCAGTCAAGCAGGCGCTGCGGCGGCACTTCGCCATTGCCGAGCACCATGCGCTGCTGCTGGGCAATGGCTCCGATGAGCTGATCCTGCTGCTGGCACTGCTGTTCGGTGGCACCAGCCACTGCCTGCTGGCACCCGAGCCGGGCTTCGTGATGTACAGCCTGATCGCCCGTCAGGCCGGCATGGCCTATTGCGGCGTTGCATTGACCGAGCAGTTCGAACTCGACCGCACCGCGATGCTGGCGGCGATTGCCGAGCGCCAGCCGGCAGTGATCTTCATCGCCCAGCCGAACAACCCGACCGGCAACCTCTTCGACCCGGCCACGCTGCGGGCCGTCATCGAGGCGGCACCCGGCGTCGTGGTGATCGACGAGGCCTACTGCGCCTTCACCGACACCCAGCATCTGCCACTGCTCGATGAGTTTCCGCACCTGCTGGTGATGCGCACCCTCTCCAAGATCGGTCTGGCCGGACTGCGGCTTGGATTGCTGATCGGCGCTCCGGCGCTGATCGAACGGCTCGACAGCCTGCGGCTGCCCTACAACATCAACAGCCTGACCCAGGCCAGCGCCTGCTTTGCCCTCGAACATGCGTCGCTGCTGACCGAACAGAGCCAACAGTTGCGCCGCGAACGCAGCCGCCTGTTCGCCGCGCTGCAGAGCCTGCCCGGCATCACCCCCTATGCCAGCGAGGCCAACTTCATCCTGCTGCGGGTGCCGGCTGGCGAGGCCCCCCGGTTGCAGCGGCTGCTGAAGGCGCGTCACCGCATCCTGATCAAATGTCTGGATGGCGGCCATCCCCTGCTGCGCGACTGCCTGCGCATCACCGTCGGCACACCTGCCGAGAATGACGCCCTGCTGGACGCGCTGACCCAACTGCTCTGCGAACCACCCTCCAACGCCTGAGGCACGCACACGATGGTCAGCCCACTGCAAGAACAGCTGCTCAAGGCGGGACTGGTCAACAGCAACCAGGTCAAGAAGGCCGCCAAGGAGAAGTACCAGGCCAGCCAGCAGCCGGGCAACGCCGACCCGACGGCGGAACAGATCCGGCAGGCACAGCAGCAGAAGGCCGAAAGCGACCGGCAACGCAACCTCGAACAGCAGCAGGCGCGCGAGCAGAAGGCTCTGGCCGCCCAGATTCGCCAGTTGATCGAGACCCAGAGGATCGACCGCAGCGGTGGCACGGTCAGTCACCAGTTCGTCGACCATGGCAAGATCAAGAAGATCGTGCTGCACGCGCAGCAGCGCGAGCAGTTGATTCGCGGCACGCTGGCCGTGGTCCGGCTCGACGAGCGCCATGAGCTGGTGCCGGTCGGCACGGCGCAGAAAATCGCCCAGCGCGATCCGGGCGTTGTCGTGGTGCTGAACGCACCGCCCAGCAGCGCTGCGGAGGACGCGAATGAGACCGACCCCTACGCCGACCACCCGATTCCCGATGACCTGATGTGGTGACCGGTCGCGTCAGACGGCTGGCTGCCCTGTCGCTTTGGTGGTAGTTTGCGCCTGCTTGACATGGATCAATTGCCGACATCCCGCCTGGCAGCTAGCCTGTCCGGCGGGCCGTCTGCCCACTCAATAATAATCATGAATGGAGTCGAATCTCATGGCCACCGCCGTCAAACTTGAACCTGCCGAACAGTATGACGCCATCGTCATCGGCGCCGGCATCGCCGGCATGTACCAACTGATCAAACTGCGCGAGCTGGGCTGCTCGGTGCGGGTGTTCGAGACCGGCGATGGTGTCGGCGGCACCTGGTACTGGAACCGCTATCCTGGCGCACGCTTCGACTCCGAGAGCTACAGCTACGGCTACTCATTTTCCGAAGAGCTGCTGCAGGAGTGGGAGTGGAGTGAGCACTTCTCGCCCCAGTCAGAGACGCTGCGCTATCTCAACCATGTCGCCGACAAGTTCGATCTGCGCCGGGACATCCAGTTCAACACCCGGGTCACCGCGGCCCACTACAGCGAAGCGGACAGCTGCTGGACCGTCACCACCGACACCGGCACCCAGGCCCGCGCACGCTTTCTGATCACCGCGGTCGGTCCGCTCTCGGCAGCGACCCTGCCGGCGATCGAGGGCATCGACAGCTTCAAGGGCGAATCCTGCCACACCGCGAACTGGCCGCACCACGAGGTCGACTTCACCGGCAAGCGGGTGGCGGTGATCGGCACCGGCGCCACCGGCGTGCAGGTGATTCAGGAGGTGGCCAAGAGCGCGAAGCAGCTCACCGTCTTCCAGCGCCGTCCCAACTGGTGCACGCCACTCAACAACCGTCCGATCACGCCCGAGGAGCAGCGCCAGATCAAGGCGAGCTACCAGCAAATCTTCCAGCAGTGCCGTGAGACCAACGGCTGCTTCCTGCACAAGTCCGATCCGCGCAGCGCGCTCGAAGTGTCACCCGAGGAGCGTGAAGCCTTTTTCGAGCACCTCTACCAGCAGCCCGGCTTCGCCATCTGGATCGGCAACTTCATGGACATCCTGATGACGCCCGAGGCCAACAAGACCATCAGCGACTTCATCGCCAAAAAGATTCGCCAGCGGGTCAAGGATCCAAAGACCGCCGAAAAACTGATTCCGACCGACCATGGCTTCGGCACCCGCCGGGTGCCGCAGGAGACTCACTACTACGAGGTCTACAACCAGCCGAACGTCGAACTGGTCTCGCTGATCGAAACGCCGATCGAACGCATCACCCCCCAGGGCATCAAGACCAGCGACCGCGAGCGTGAATTCGACATCATCATCTACGCCACCGGCTTCGATGCGATCACCGGCGCGCTCGACCGCATCGACATCCGCGGCGTCGGCGGCCTCAAGCTGAAGGACAAGTGGCGCGATGGGCCGCGCACCTACCTCGGATTGCAGAGCGTCGGCTTCCCCAACCTGTTCACGCTGGTCGGACCGCACAACACCGCCACCCTCTGCAACATCCCGCGCTGCATCGAACAGAATGTCGAGTGGGTCTCCGGAGTGATTGGCCACCTGCGCAGCCACCAGTTGCAGAGCGTCGTCCCCAGCGAAGAGGCCGAGCGGAGCTGGACCCAGCATGTCAACGAGATTGCCGAATACACGCTGTTCACCAAGGTCAACTCCTGGTTCACCGGCGTCAACACCAATGTGCCGGGCAAGGACAAGCCACGCATCGTCGTCTATGTCGGCGGCGCTCCGGCCTACCGCGAGCGGTGTGACCAGGAGAGTGCCAACGGCTATCCGGGCTTTGTGCTGCAATAGCCGGGTGGGCTGAGCGCTCCTTGGCGCTATGCATGGCACGCCACCGCGCGGGGCGCGCAGTGCTGCCCCTGCCCAGCGCTCTCCGGCAGCCTCCACATCGGCCAGAACGGACTGCACGACCGACGGGCGTCCGCGGCTCGCTGGGCTGGCGTCACGCGACATTCAGTTCCATCCACCTTGCGGATGAAATTGCATATTGACACCTTCGGCTGCGGTTTCCAGAATTAGCACGCTACTAATTTGCTTGCTATCTGTCTGGATCTGCAAGCACATGGATGGTCAGAACAATAACAATGCAAGAAAGCTCCTCGGCCCGTGAACTGTTCGGATTCAAGCTGGTACATCTGGCCCGCTGCTGGCGCATGCGGCTCGATCAGCAGTTGAAGCACACCGGCCTGACCCAGTCGAAGTGGAACGCGCTGGTCTACCTGACCCGCGGCGGCGATGGCCTGTTGCAGAAGGATCTCGCCCGCTACATCGGCATCGAGGGTCCAACCCTGGTCAGACTGCTCGATGACCTGCAACGACAGGGGCTGATCGAACGTCGCTCCACCCACCGCGACCGCCGCGGCAAGACCATCCACCTCACCGATGCCGCCTATCCGGTGCTCACCGAATTCCATCAAGCCGCCGAAGCGTTGCGCGCGCAACTGCTCGATGGCGTTTCGGAACAGGAGATGGCGCTGTGCATCGACCTGTTCGAGCGTCTGCTGCACAACCTGAACACCATCAAACCCGCCAAGGAGCAATCCAACCATCATGAATGACGCCAGCTCCGCCACGCTCACGCCAACCCAGGGTCGACGCACCCTGCTGCTGGGACTCTTTGCCGTCGCCTGTCTGATCGGAGCCGGTTACTGGCTCTACCAGCGCTACACCCATGTCTACATCTCCGATGCACGCATCGGTGCCAGCATGGTGTCGGTTTCGAGCCGTGCTCCGGGTTGGGTCACCGATCTGATGGTCAGTGCCAGCGACCGGGTGAAGAAGGATCAGCCGCTGCTCACGCTGGATGCCCGTGACACCACACTGCGTCTGCGCGAGATCGAAGCGCAGATCGCCATCGCCGAAACCGACCTCGCCCGGCAGAAACTGGAGCACGACCTGCTCGATCGGCAGACCACCAACCGTCTGGATGCGGCCCGCTCCCGACAGGAGGCGGTGCAGACCACGCTGGCCACCGCCCAATCCAACTACAACTTCGCCAAGAGCGAGCTGGAGCGTGCCCGCACACTGCGCCAGCAGCGGCTGCTGGCCGAACGCGAGTGGGACAGCAAGCAGACCGCGCTCGACACCGCCCGCCAGGCCGTCGAGCGCAGTCGGGCCGAACTGGCCGCTGCCCATTCGACTCTGCTGGAGGCCGAGGCCAGCCGCGACCAGTTGCGGCAACTGGAGCAGACCATCCTCCGAACCCAGCACCAGCTGGAGCAGTTGCAGGCCAACCGCCAGCGCCAGCAGATCGACCTCGATGACCGCACCGTTCTGAGCCCGATCGACGGGGTGATCGACGAGACCTTCACCCACGATGGGGAGTTCATCGGCACCGGACAGCGCATCCTGCTGATGCATGCCCCTGATCAGATCTGGGTCGATGCCAACATCAAGGAGACCGACCTCGACCACCTCAGGCTCGGCCAGCAGGCGCGCATCACCGTCGATGGCTATCCGGAGCTGGCGCCCGAAGGCAAGGTGGTCCGCATCGGCAATGCCGCCATCAGCCAGTTTGCGCTGCTGCCCAACGCCAACCCCAGCGGCAACTTCACCAAGATCACCCAGCGCATTCCGATCCGCATCGCCGTCGATCAGGTCGAAGGTGATCTGCTGCGCCCCGGCATGATGGTGGAGGTTGCGATTGAAGTCCGCTGAGGGTCGCCACCCGGTCCCGACCGGCCTGATGGCCGGCCCCAGGATATTGGCGCTGTTTGCCGAATATGGCCCCAGCTACCGCTGGTATGCCGTCTTCACGGTGATGCTCGCCTCCTTCACCACGCTGCTGACCGGCACCATCATCAATGTCGCGATCCCCGACATCATGGGGACCTTCGGCATGAGCAGTGATCAGGCGCAGTGGGTCTCGACCGGCTACCTGGCGGCCACCACCGGCTTCATGCTGCTGACTGCCTGGTCGGTCGAAGCCTATGGGATGCGCTTCACCTATCTGGCGGCGATGGGCATCTTCCTGGTCGGGTCACTGATGGGCGGCTTTGCGCCCACTGCGGAGGTGAGGATCGTCTCCCGAATCGTGCAGGGCATCGCCGGTGGCCTGATGGGCCCGCTGTCGATGCTGCTGATCACCCAGGTGTTCCCGCTCGACAAGCGCGGCATGGCGATGGGCATCTTCAGTGTCGGCGTGGTATTGGCCCCGGCCATGGGGCCGACGATCGGTGGACTGCTGGTCGACACCTTCAGTTGGCATTACGTCTTCCACATCCAGGTGCCGCTGTCACTGCTGTCGTTTCCGCTCGGCATTCTCTTCATGCCGGCACGCGAGGGCAGCGGGCCGCGCACTCCGTTCGACTGGAACGGACTGGTGTTGCTGGCGATCTTCGTCTTCGCGCTGCTGACCGCACTGGCCAACGGTCAGCGCTATGGCTGGAACTCCGACTACATTCTGACCCTGCTGGCGGTTTCGCTGGTCTCGGGCGTTGCCTTCATCGCCTGGGAGCACCACTCCCCCCATCCGATGCTCAATCTGGAGATTTTTCGCGAACCCCGTTTTGCCGCTGCGGCCGGCATCTCCTTCATCCTTGGCGCCGGGCTGTTTGGCTCGACCTATCTGGTGCCACTGTTCCTGCAGACCGTGGCCGGGGTCACGCCAACCACCTCCGGACTGCTGCTGATGCCGGCTGGCCTCGCCATGGCCGCGCTCAACCCGGTCAGTGGTTTCCTCAGCGACAAGATCGATGCGCGGCTGATGATCTGGTTCGGCCTCTTCACCTTCTCGGTTTCGTCGCTGCTGCTCGCCAACATCGACATCAACACCTCCTTCTTCACGCTGATCTGGTGGGTGCTGATCGGCCGGGTCGGTCTGGCGGCGATCTTTCCCAGCCTCAACTCCGGCGCACTGCGGGTGCTGCCGTTCCGGTTGATGAGCCAGGGTTCAGGAGCAACCAACTTCATCCGCCAACTGGGTGGCGCCTTTGGCGTCAACCTGCTGACCGTCGCCCTGCAGGATCGCATCAGCTTTTACTATGACGCCTTTGCCACCACCCAGACCAGCGGCAATGTGGTCACCCTCGAACTGCTGAACAAGGTGCGTGCGCTGCTGGCCGCCAACGGCCTCCCCGAGGCACAGCAGTTGCCTGCGGCGATCGGATACCTCGGCCAGATGATCGGCAGCCAGGCGGCCACCTTCGCCTACCGCGACACCTTCCTCGGCATCACCCTGATCTTTCTGCTGACCATGCTGCCCACTGCACTGCTCAAGCTTGACATGCCCGGCCGCGTGGCGCGATAACGACTGCACACCGCTGTTCTCCCACCCAGGGGGTGTCGATGAAAATCGCACTGCAAGAGGCTCCAGCACCACAGCCACCGCGCCTGGCACTGTTCGAGCTGGGTTTTCGCCCCTTTTTCGCCTTGGCCGGCATCGCCGCGGTGGTGCAACTGCTGCTGTGGCTGACCATGCTGCAATTCCACTGGCCCGCCAGCGCTGGCTACTACCCAACCCTCGGCTGGCATGTCCATGAGATGCTGTTCGGCTATGCCGTGGCGGTGGTGGCCGGCTTTCTGCTGACCGCGGTGCGCAACTGGACCGGTCGCCCGACCCCGGTCCGCTGGCCACTGGCCGCGCTGGCGCTGCTGTGGCTGGCAGGCCGACTGCTGCCCTGGTGCGACACCCTGCTGCCACACTGGCTGATCGCGCTGACCGATCTGGCCTTTCTGCCGCTGCTGGCCACTGTCATCGCCATTCCGCTGCTGCAGGACCGCAAGCCGCACAACCTGGTCTTTCCACCGCTGTTGCTGCTGATGGCCGCTGCCAACCTGCTGATCCATGGCGAGCGGCTGGCCGACTGGCCAGGCAGCAGCCTGATCGGCCAGCGGCTGATGGTCGATCTGCTGGTGCTGCTGCTGGTGATCTTTGGCGGACGGGTGATTCCGCTCTTCAGCCGCAACGCCCTGCCCGGCATGCAGCCAGTGCATCGGGAGTGGGTCGAACGCGGCGCCCTCTGGAGCAGTTGGCTCTTCGCCCTGCTGCATCCGCTGCCGCTGCCCTCCGCGCTGCTGGCGACGCTGGCCGGCAGCGCGGCACTGCTGCATGGCATGCGGCTGGCCGGCTGGCATGACCGCCGCATCTGGCGGCAACCGATGCTCTGGGTGCTGCATCTGGGCTACGGCGCGATCAGCATCGGCTATCTGCTCAGTGCGGTCAGCCTGCTCGGCGGCCTCTCCAGTTCCGCCGCCAGCCACACGCTGACCGTGGGCGCCATCGGCCTGCTGACACTGGGCATGATGAGCCGGGTCGCGCTCGGCCACAGCGGACGCCTGATCGCCGCCGCGCCGTTGACCCGGGTCGCCTTCATGCTGCTGGCCAGCGCCGCCCTGTTGCGGGTCATCGTGGCCGCCTGTGGGCTCGACTCCCGCTGGCTGCTGCTTTCCGGTCTGCTGTGGAGCAGCGCCTTCGCGGCATTTGTCGTGGTCTATCTGCCGATTCTGCTGCGGCCACGCATCGATGGCCGTCCCGGCTGAGGTGTGCCGCTCAGAGGCTGCGGGTGATCGGCGACCGATCGGCCGGCAGATCGAGGGAGGCTGACTCTTCCACCCTGGCATCGCCCAGATCGGCCATCCAGTGCCGCAACTGCTGCTGCAACCGCAGCGGATCACCACTGGTGTGCAGCGCCAATTCGCCGCTGTCGCGGGCATCGACCCGCAGCAACCGTTCCTGCGACAGACGGCGCTCCAGCTCCCGCGCAACGGCTTCGGCCGTGTCCAGCAACACCACGTCGGGCCCGACCAGCGCGCGAATCTCTTCGGCCACCAGCGGATAGTGGGTGCAGCCGAGCACCAGGGTGTCGAGGCCGGCATCGAGCAGTGGCGCGATCCGCTCGGCCAGCAGTGCCCGGATCAGCGCACGCGACTGGTTGGACTCGATCGCCTCGACCAGACCCGGGCAGGGCTGCACCAGCACCCGGTGACCCTGCGCGTGCTGCGCGATCAGCCCGGCCAGGCGCGTCCCTTCCGCCGTGGCTGGCGTGGCCAGCACCCCGATGACGCCACTGCGGGTCAGCGCGGCCGCTGGCTTGATGGCCGGCTCGAGCGCGATGATCGGCACCGCGAAACGCTGGCGCAGCGTCACGGCCGCCGCGCTGGTGGCGGTGTTGCAGGCCACGACGATCGCCTTGGCCCCCCGTGCCAGCAGCAGTTCGCACAGCGCCAGCGAACGCGCCACGATCCAGTCGGCGGATTTCTCACCGTAGGGCATGTGCAGGGTGTCGGCCAGATAGAGCAGCGACTCGGCCGGCAGCCGCCGGCGCACCGCCTGCAACACCGTCAGGCCACCGATG
>JADHED010000529.1_pt1 | contig 44702 bp, 31 predicted proteins | sample 8952041 | NCBI WGS metagenome assembly JADHED01 (sample SAMN16124423, study PRJNA663239) | bioreactor sludge metagenome | isolation source: sludge (control) | place: India:Bengaluru | collected 2018-09-08 | reverse complement strand
AGAACCACTCTCAGAGCCCGGGCCCCGCTTCTACACCACTTGCCGGGACTCTATCCGCGAGCGCGGGGGAGCCTGCGGGCGGTGCCTTCGTGGTGCTTCGATGATGGGTCCATCCCCGCGAGCGCGGGGGAGCCCGCCGCGGAACGTCACCACCGGACCCCGCGAACGGTCCATCCCCGCGAGCGCGGGGGAGCCATGCGGAGCGCCACGCGCTCCTCACCGGAGAGCGGTCCATCCCCGCGAGCGCGGGGGAGCCAGCAAGACCGTGCTGGACCGGTGCGGCGCCCGGGGTCCATCCCCGCGAGCGCGGGGGAGCCTGCTCCACGACGAGGCCCGGCCGCTCCCCCCACGGTCCATCCCCGCGAGCGCGGGGGAGCCTGGCACGTCCGCTACGGGTACGAGCAGGGCCCGGGTCCATCCCCGCGAGCGCGGGGGAGCCGTGCATCCCAGGCCCGGCAGATCGCGGAGCTCAGGTCCATCCCCGCGAGCGCGGGGGAGCCGCCTCGCCCTGGGTGCGGTGCTGCTGGTCAAGGGGTCCATCCCCGCGAGCGCGGGGGAGCCCACGCGAGCCGCACGCCCTGAGGCACCGACAGGGGTCCATCCCCGCGAGCGCGGGGGAGCCATCGCGCCCTCGAAGCCCTTGGCGAAGGCCGACGGTCCATCCCCGCGAGCGCGGGGGAGCCTCTGGCGCACGAATGTACAGCGCACGCTCTCTTCGATGAAGTTGTCAGGGAACCCGGCCGACTTCCTCGTCGTCCTCGCAGTCCTCGCCGCCCTCTGGGGCGGGATCCGCCAGCCGCGCACGCACCAGGAGCACCCCTTCGTGGTCAAGGAGTTCCTTCGGAGGCGTGCCCAGCAGCGACACCGCCTGGTGGCCAGGCGCGCTTCGGTCTCGCCATGTCATGACAACCGCACCGCCCCCAAGCTCCACGAACCAGTCGTCAAGGACCTCCCAGACCCGCCGGCGAACGGCCCTGGACATGCGCGGTGCCGTGTACACCCCTGGCGCCAACTCCAGCATGCACGAGGCGAGGAAGCCCCGGAAACGGGGCGCGACGTCACGCGTAACCACCACCGTCATGGTCACCGAGGAGCTCCTTGGTGTGGTCGATCATCTTCGCGATCACCGCCCTCTCGCGCAGGGTTCGACCGGCCAGACGCCGGACGGTGGGCTCGAGTTGCAGCCCGGGCTTCCTTCTGACCTCGTGCACCGCCCCGAACGCGACCGGGAGTGTCACCTCGTCACGGAACAGATCCGCGATGTCCAGGCAGAACGATACACCCGAATCCTCGTGGATGAATCCGAGCTGCGGGATGGCGCCAGCCACCGCCGTCGCGACCATCGCGGCCGCCTGCACCGCAGTTGAAGCATGGTTGATCGCATTGTTCGGGGAGTCGTTCCACTGCGGGTTCTGGCGGTCGTAGTCCCGGCCGTTCCACTCGATCCCGTACTTCCGGGCGGTCTGGACGTAAGCCTCTTTCATCCTCGCGCCCTCGATCCCGCGCAGGGAGTTGAGATCCCGCTGGGGCAACTCCTCACCGAGGCGGATCGCGTACATCCGACGGGCCACGTCGATCCGTGCCTGCGGATCGTTCCAAAGCCTGACCTGCCGCCGGGCAAGGGCCGAGTCATCCGGGCCGAACGGCATCCCGGCGTAGAACCGGACACCGTCCTCTCCGACCGCGATGAGGCCCGTGCCGTGACGCGCGAGGAGTCTCATGCTGTCGTGGCTCACCATGCTGCCCGGCCCGAGAAGCACGAAACTGACCGTCTGGAACGGGATGGTGTAGTCCCCGGAAGGGAGGTCACCGCCCTTCGTCGCGAAGTGCAGTGTCCCGTCCTCGACGTACAGTCTCCCCCTGGCCAGCCATAGTAGACCGTGCCGGTCCACGTGTGGGATCCGGGCGGTCTCCAGTCCCAGACGCCCCTTCAGCACTTTGCACTCCCCGCAGGCGTGAGCAGAAGCATGCCGAAACCGAAGGAACGGTGCCGCCCCACTCCGGACGCCAGGGTCTCCGCGAATGCTGCGCCGTCCGTGATGGCGAGCGTCCCTTCGAGGGTCGCGTCCGGCCGCTCCGAGACATGGGGTCTCCGTTCTGGGCCGCCGCTCTTTCGAACCAGTCGCTCTCGCCGGAAGACGTCGAGCCTGGCCGTCACCACCTCCGCGCCGCCCCGCTTCCGGAGTTGCTCCCCGAGCCAACGACCGTAGACTTCTCCACGGTCGACCGGCGTCGATTCACCGGCTTCCCAGCACCGGGCGAGGAAGACATCGACTTCTGCTCCCTTCCGGTGGCGTGCGTCTTCAGCGTTCATGCGGACCACGGGACAGACCCTCACGCGGTAGTCAAACCGAGTGCCCGCCTGCCACGCCTCCGGCATCGGCTTCTGGGCGAGGCTCTCCCAGTCCAGGGCCTCGAACACACCGGGATCGGCGAACCTCCGCGCACGTTCCAGCAGGTTCGCCTTGGTGGACCGCCCGTAGGCCAGGACCACGCAAACACGACCATCACCACCTTCGACGTGAAATGGCCGTGGAGCATCGTCGCCGAACAGCCCCATGAGTGCGCAGTGGACGAGGTAGCCGAGGTCGGTCTGGTTCGGCGGCAACCGGTGCCGTCGGCCAAGTTCGAATAGCCGACGTGTGTCCAGCCGCAGGCGGTTCATGAAGAGCCCGCTCTCACCTTGCATCGGCCGCCTCCTCCACCTGGATTGCCCCTTCGCACAGCAGCCTTCGTCCGGTGTGGAGCTGATTGCGCCAGTCGCGACGGTCGAAGACGGCGATCGTTCGGCTCCCTCGGAGTTCCCGGCTCTCCTGCTCCGGGACCCACGCTCGAAGCATCGGGCCGGAAGTACGCCGCGTCCGCGGGAGGAGCGGCGCGGAGCACAGTGCCGAAGCGAGGCTCGGAGCATCGACACGCGATAGAAACACCGGTGCGGAGGGGATGCATGGCTTGCGTCCGAGGAAGAGGGGTCGCTCTGGCTCCTGCAGTGCTGCCTGGAGGGCGTCGAGGTCCGGCGGCTCCCTGGGCGGCGCCACCAGCAGAGCCACCGTGAAGACGGCATCCGCATGGAAGTCGCGGTAGCGGATGTGAGTCGCCTCCTTTGCCGAGCCTCCGGCCCGCTCCTGCACCCGTCCACGGGTCGTCCATCCGGTCCCCACAAGATGGCGCTGACCGAGATCGACGGTCTGGTAGTCGCGAAGCCGAACCCCCGGGCGATCGCACCGCACTGCGTACCGAATCCTCTCCTGAAGCGCCTGGAGCGCGTCGGTCTGACAATGCTCGTACCCCAGTGCGTTCGCCAGCAGACCCGTCAGCAGAGAGAGTGCAGGGAACTCACTGGTCACGCCGTGCTGGTCCACGATCGGAGCACCGAAGGACTGGAGCACCGCGTCGAAACGCAGGAGCAGACAGTCAGGCATGGCTCCCCCCCACCCTTCCCTCCACCCACCCGGCGAGTTCGGAGAGGGACGGCACACGGTGGATCGGGACTTTCGAGAGCAACTCGTCGGCCGGCTCCTGCAGCGCGACCAGCCGCTCGCCACAGGCGCCATACATCGCGTCGAGGTCCGCCAAGTGGGCGCCGAGAGCGGAGTATGCTCTGCGCAACAGCCCGGGAGCTTCGCGCACGGGCTCGAGGAAGGCGTTCGCGAGGGTCCTCGGCTGGGCGTTGCCGCTCTCGACGAGTACCAGATGAGCGCAGGAGTACGGCGCGGTGGAGCCGAGCTTCGCGCCCGGCGAGACGGTAGCGACGAGATGGACGAGGCTGCTCGCCACCCGGCCCGCCAGAGCGCGGTCGGCGGATGCCCAGTCGGCCCGCCGGCAGCCCTCGAGGTTCGATACCAGCAACGGAACGTCGAGGACGACATACCCGTAGAAGAGTCCACTCGTGAGCTCGGTCGATCCGATGTGTCCGCTGCCGAGTTCCTCGTCGCGCACGGCGAGGTCGTCGACGGCCGAGAAGTAGTCCGCCTCGGACGCCTCCTCGTGGACGGTGAACGCATGGGCAACATGGACCGCGGCGTCGCCTCTGGAGAGGATGTCCCCGGTCACCATCCGTCCGAACAGAGCGGCATCCAGACCGGCCGCCAGCCGAATGGCCTCGAGGTTCTTCCTCGCCTCTCGGTCCAGTCTGTCCTTGACGCGCTTGGCCACGTCCTTCGGACCTTCCGCATCGGCGCAGACCTGACGAGCCACCGAGAGCAGGTAGTCCACTTCCGGGCGACCGAGGACAGTCACCTGCCCCGTCTGGGCCGACGCCACCTCCGTCCCCTCGTCCGCGCCGGACTTCGACTTGGCCTTCTTCGCTTTCGCGCTCTCACCGAGCACCGTCGCGATGAGGGCCTCGGTGGCCGCGCGGGCCACCGGACCATCGAACTCTGAGAGGAGGGGCGTCAACACGTACTTCTCGAACGTCCGCCGTGAACGGATCGACTCGGGCGCGCCAAGCCTCGCGAGCGCATGTTCGCCGTCGAAGGTCCTCCAGTGTCGCTTGAGGCACTGCGAGGAGATCCGGGTCCGGCTCACGCCCCCGAACGGCATCCGCTTCGCGAAACCAGCATCGTCCCGGTTCAGAAGGCTCCCGGGGTACGATGTCAGAAAGTGGATCTGCAGGAATCGGTTGCTCATCTCTCACCTCCTTCGCTGTGTAGGTAGAACGCCCGCGAGATCGCGCGACGAACCGCCCCCTGGCGAGCGCGCCCGTCGCTGAGGACGAGATCGGCCAGATCCGCTTGGTCCGCCGCCGCAGCCTTCGCGGCCATGAACCTCGCCAGTTCTCGAAGCTGCTTCCGAAGCGCGGGGCCGCGAGCCCGCAACAGCCGAACGAACCGCGTCTCCGACAGACCGGCTGCGGCCAGCGCCCTCCCGAGGGGGACTTCAGCGAGGTGCAGCCCCTCGAGGACCGCCATCGCAGAGAGGATGCTCGCCCAGCGGGACTCTTCCTCGTCCCTTGCCGTGCCTGCGCCGGGGACGTACGCACCCAGGAACGACGTGACGATCCGCCAGAACGCCGGCGACGCGGGCTCGTCGCTGTTGATCCGCCGCAGGTCGGCGAGATCACCGGGCGACACAGATTTCGATAGCACGGCCGCGATCGAGTTCACCACTGCACGCAGCCGCGGTGCTCGCTCCGGAACCGTTTCGGAAACTGCCGGGTCGTTCATGCCTTCCCTCCCTCGCCGGCGTCCACCGGCAGGTGCTTCCTCGAGGCGTAGCGGAACCGACTCTCCGAGCGCGCGATCGCACGGTACTTGCTGGCCACGGGGATGGGTGCCGCTGCGATCGCCTTCGACAGCGTCTCCTCTCCGAGTCGCAGGAGGTGGGTACGCCACCGCCTGTCCGCTTCGCCGGGCTCGAGGTCCATCTCCTCCCACAGTTTCGGGAAGAAACTGCGATCCACTTCCCCGTCGAACATGGACAGCCAGGGCTCCGGACGGGAGTCGCGGATGTCGATCTTCTCCGGTGCTCCCTGCAGCAGTTCACAGAGAGCCGGCTTGAGGACCTTCCCCTGCAATGTCGCAGCGTCCGTCACACGACGGCGGGCCACCTGACCAAGCCTCTCCCGCTGCTCGGGCCTCCCCAACCATGCCCGGGCTTTCTCGGGAAGGGGGAGGACGCGCTCGTGCAACCCTTCGGTCTTGCCTTGCCCACGGGCGAGCGCCCTCCCGAGGATGCTCATTCCCGCCGGATCCTCCGGCCAGATCTGTTGAAGCAGCGAGGGGCGGTAGTCGCCCCCGAACAGGAGGTCCTGCAGCAGTCGGTAGTGGTAACCCGACGCCTGAACCGTGATGGCCGAAGCGTCTTCGGCCTTGAGTGGCACCCAGGGGTCCCCGACGTTCCCGCCCAAGTCGCGCGCCGCGATGCGCGCGCAGGACGTCGGCGTGTACCGGGAACCGATCCCGGCGTCCGAGGCCACGAGACGCACCCGCCTGCAGATTTCAAGGAACCATGGATCGAGCTCCTGGATCCCGATCTGGGTCTTCCCGTTCCAGGGCTCGAGCCAGAGAAGCTCCTTGCCCCCGGCCTGCGGAAACCCGATTTCCGCGGCAACGGTCGCCCGGTTCGAGAGGAGGATGCGGAGGTCACGGCGGTAGGCGTCGGACAGCGAGAGTCCGGGTATGGCGGAGAAGGCCGGTCGGTTGGAGTAGCCGCCGTTCATCCTCGCGATCCCGTGGTTCTTCGCTCCGGAGTATCCCTCCATCGTCTGGAGTGCGATGAGCGCATGCACCCAGTGCTCGGGAGCCGCTTCGGCGATCCGGCTCCGCTTTACGTCGTGGTTCTTCGCGACTTGGAGGATGTCGATCGCGTCCGGGTTCCGGTTCACTTCCTGGAAGCCCGACAACTCGCCCTCGGGAACCGGCGGCTGCATGAACGCCGGTTTCGAGAGTTCTGCAACGACCAGGTAGAACGCCTCCCTACACCCCCCCGCCGCGGCCGCGAGTGCACGTGCCCACTCATCCACAGACAGGTCCGGCTCGAGGGCGGACACGCGATGCAGGGCGATCGCCGAGAGCTGGACGAGGAAGGCATGCCAGGAGTGCTGCTGATGAGCCCGCAACCGCTCGAAGGAGACGACGTCCTCGGTCGCGAGGTGCCAGAGGACCTCTGGCAGCGTGCAGTCCCTGGTCACGTCGGACCGGAGTCGGACGAGGAACACGGGATCCGAAAGGAGGTCGATGAAGGAGTCAACCATGGGCACCAGCCTCCTCCCGCCCCGGTTCGGAGTCCACCCGCCGCAGGCCGAAGCGGTCGTACCGAAATCGGACATCTCCGAACTGGAACTCGAAACCGGCGGGTCCCTGCGCGATGTCCGCTGCGTCCGCTTCCGCCGGGACCCCCCGGCAGAGGAACTCGGGGATCTCGATTTCGTCAATGGGTCCACCGAATGGTCCGCAGGGGCGACCGGGGAGACTCACCCTCCGGTCACCCTCCCCGAGACGCGTCCGAATGCGACTATCCAACTCGCCGGAGGGGAACAGGACCCTCGGGTCCGAGAGGTCGATGTCCCACCGGGCCAGTCCGAGTCGCGCCTGCTGACCGTGTTGGAGGTCCTTGCCGATCACCCGCTGTTCATGGCGAAGGAAGGCATCGCCCAACTCGGTGGCCAGCAGCGCCAGGCGGTCAGGACGGGTGGTCCGCTCTACCAGCTCCCTGCAGTCGGCGGGCGTGTGCAGGAACTCGCGGCGCTCGAGCTCCCGCCAGGTGGCTTCCAGCATCCGGAGATCCCCGTAGACGGTTCCGATGCCGTGCGGGCCTGAAGCGATCCCATCGGCGCGCACGAACCGGGACAGACCTCGGTCCGGTTGCACCAGCACGACCAGGCGCGGATCCTCGAACCCCGCGGGTCGGACTCTCGACGCATGGCGGTGGAGCCTGCCCGCACGTTGGAGCAGAACGTCCATCGGGCACAGGTCCGACAGCATCAGGTCCGCATCGAGGTCCAGGCTCTGCTGGACGGTCTGGGTGCCCACGGCCACCACGCCCGGCCCGTGCCCATCCGCGAACACCGAACAGATCCGGGCATCCAGGCGAAGCCGGTCGGTCCTCGCGAACCGGGAGTGGTGCAGGACCGGGGTGCCGTCCAGCGAGAGGAGCAGGTGGGACTTCCCCGCACGGAGCGCGTCGGCCTCGAGGGACTCCTGGGTCGAGACGCAGTCTCGGACGGTGTTCCGGATCACGAGAACCCGCGCGCCGGCGCTCGCGGCTGCAAGGCACCGGGTGGCGATCTCTCCGGGAGAGCCGGCGATCGGTGCGAGTTCGACGCCGATGCGGCGGGGAAGGCCCGAGACGGGGACCGCAAGAGAACGTCCGCCATCGCCACACCGCTGCGTGATCGCGGGGTATGCCATCGCGCAGTCGCTCGCGTGCCTCCCGTTGCCCGCAGACCCCATCAGGCGCTCTCGCGTCGCGGAGCCGAGCGTCGCGGACATCAGCAAGGCGTGCCCCCCGGCCTGGCAGTGACGGGCCAGGACGGCCTCGAGCAGCCTGTTCATGTAGGTGTCTGATGCGTGGACCTCGTCCACGACGAGGAGGTGGCGAAGCAGACCCGCGGCGCGAAGGTGGGAGTGGGCTACCGTGAGACCGGAGAGGAGCACCTGGTCGATCGTCCCCACGACCACCGCGCCGGCGAGGAAACGCTTGGGGTGTTCCGCGGCCCAGTACCTGTAACGGAAACGCTCGCGGTCATCGTCATTCCAGAGCACGTGGAACGGAGCGAGTGCCCTGCCTGTGACCTCGTCCGCCGAGAGGTACCCCGGAACGGCGAGGACAACCGGCGGCCTGGCCTCGATGTCAGGCACCGCACGCGACATTGCGGCGACCACTCTGGAGTGGATCTGGGTGGCGGCCGTCCTCGTGGGCAGGGCGAAGTACATGCCATCGACCTCGCCCGCGTGGAAGAGCCGGAGGAACCAGGCCAGCGCCGCCTCCGTCTTCCCCGACCCGGTCTCCGCCTCGAGGACCGTGATGCTCGGGGACATGGGGGTGGGTAGCCCGAGAAGCCCCGCCTGCGCGGCACGGGGGACGTGCGGAGAGACGGAGGAGAACCCCGGGGAGTCGGGACCGAGAGCACTCCTCGCGCGTTCCCCATCCAGGTGCGTCTCCCGGAAGAGGACACGAGCACGTTCGAGAGAACTCTCGAACCGGTCGTCTCCGTCCAGTTCACTCGTGTACGGGAATGCGCGTGGATCGGATCCAAGCCAGTCGGCGAGTGTTACGAGGCCCGTGAGTGCGTGCTGGAAAGCCGGCACGACCGGCAGCGGCGCACCCCCGGGGGAGAACGCATCCGGAAGCCAGCGACGCAGCGAGGCGACGAGCGACGCGATCCCTCGGAACGGGTCCAGACCGTGGTGGTCTCGCCAGAGCCCCGGATCGGGGCCGCTGCCGATGAGGGCCGGCTTGCCGTGGTGAGCGATCGCGGCGATGAGCAGGTTGAAGATCCCGTCGCCGCTCGCGCACCACCCCTGGATGTCACCGACACCGAGAGCATCCGCGAGTCGCCCGCTCTCCCGGCAAGGGTGACCGAAGATGTCCAGCACGGGCTGGACGTGCCCGGCATGCAGCGCCGGGGAAGGGAAGGCCCGCGCCTGGAACCCGGCGTTGTGCTTGCCTACGTCGTGGAGGGCGGCGAGAACGGTGAGCCGGGCTACCTGCTGCAGGTCAAGGTCGCGGATGCCCGCGAGTGCGGCGAGGCGACGACGGAGGATCGTGCGCTGTAGGAGAAGCACGAAGCACGCCGCGACATCCGCAGAGTGGTCGTGGAGCGGGTGCCAGAGGATCTCGTCGCCACAAACGTCGAGCTTTCCCCAGAACCGGTCCGGACTGCCTCTCACCGCCTTCTCCTCAGCCGGTGGTCACCCCATCGCGCTCAACAGATTCTACTCGTCACGGAGAATCGGCGCACGCCCAAAGACGGTCCCGTCGGCGGCGAACTTCAGAGGCAGTCCCTGATGGTCGCGGCACCGAACTGCCGGGCAGCGGCGATGACGATCCTGGCGCAGGCCTCGGCGTCTGAGGCCGGGTCGTGGTGGCGAAGTTCTATCCCCAGGTGCCGGCAGACGTCGGGCAGGCGGGTGGGGCGGAGGCCCCACAGCCGCCGGGCCAGTTTCATCGTGCACAGGCAGGGCAGCCCGGGAACGGGGAGTCGCCACTTCTCGCAGCAGCAAGTCAGCACGGAGCGATCGAACGCTGCGTTGTGGGCCGCGAGGAACTCCACTCCCTCCAGCTTCCGGGCAAGTTCGGGCCAGATCTCATGGAACTGCGGTGCGTCCCGCACGTGTTCTGGCCCGATGCCGTGGAGCCAGGTGAATGAGAAACGCATCCCCGGCGGCCGGATGAGATGCGTGAAACGGTCGACGATCCTACCTCGCTCCACTGTGACGATGCCTACGGCGCAGGCGCTCGCCCGCGGATGGTCCGCCGTCTCGAAGTCGATTGCCGCGTACCGCATGGGCCCTCTGCATCTCCCTGGCCGGCAGCGAGACACCAGAGTATCAGCGGGGAAGAACTGACCCAGAGCCGGATCCGGGCGTGGCGGGCTCGCCCTCCCAGCCGAACTGCGACACTGGGGATCCACACTCCGCGCGGAGGAACCCGCAGAGACGGGTCTCGCGTACGTGGCACGCGACGAGGGCCGAGAGCGGACGGATGGGCATCGGGTCCCTCCCCCTGCCAGACGTGCCGGCGCGCCAGAGGTTCGCTCGAATCGTCCTCCGACGGATCCGCCCCCGGCGATCAGCGCGCGAGGTCCGCCGGGGTCACGGTGACGGTCCCGCCCTCGGGCACCGTGATCGCCTTCGTGAACGTCACGTCCCCGATGGTGACGCGGAGGGTGTACTCGCCGGCGGGCACCGAGCGCCCGTCGCCGAGAAGCCCCCGCGCGACCTCCCGTCCCTGCCCGTCGAGCAGCACGTACTCCGGCGCGGTGGTCAGAAGCCGCCCCGGCCGGACCGGGCTGCCCGTGGCCCGCGTGAGGAACAGGAGCGCGAATGCGGTGTCCTGCTCGCGGTCGTTCCGGAACCAGAATCCCTCCGCCGCCTGGGCGTCGATCAGGAACCGGGCGCCGAGCGGGTACCACTCCCGGTCCCCGATGAACTCGACGCACAGGATGCCGCCGACGCGCTCGAGGCCGTAGAGGTAGTAGTAGAGGTGCTTCTTCAGGCCGGGGTTCTCGCTGACGGTGAAGTTCGCGACCATCCAGGCCAGCCCGCGCTGGATCGACGGATCCTCGAACGGCTCGGCGTTCTCGTGGATCCGGCACAGCGCGATCGTGCAGATCCCCGCGAGCGTCATCGACCCGTAGGCCACGGGATCCTTGCCCGGCTTCGTGTACATCCATCCCCCGCCGGGCACCTCCCGGTTGGCCGTCTCCTGCCGGCAGCGGGTCCAGATCGCCGTGTCGAGGGCGAGGCCGGCCCGCGCCGCGCGCCACAGGGCGATCGCGGCGTACTGGGTGGTCGAGTTGTCCCCGTCGTCGATCTTCTTCGGTACGGTCGTCCGCCGGAGCACCTCGCCGGGGTCCGGCACGGCCGCGGGACCGGGCCAGCCCGCGAGCCGCAGCGATCGGTCGCGGCTCCAGTTGTAGGGGAAGGCCCCGAGGACGCCCTGCGATTCGATGACGTGCTTCGCCAGCGGGCGCACGAACCCGTCGCGCATCTTCGCGCCGTCCGGCCCCGCGAAGTCGCCGCTCACCTGCTCCGCCATCATGATCGCGAGCGGGATCTCGTACGTGCCGAGCTGGTCCGGGTTCAGGGACGCGACGAGCCGGCGGCTCAACGCATCGAACTCGGGGTACGTGGTCTGCGCCCCGGCGTGCAGGAGGGCCAGGGTGATGAGGAGGTCGGGGCCCGAGGGGATCCAGGCGGGGGCGGCGGCACGCTTCTTCAGGATGGGCCACAGGTAGTCGCGCCCGCGGTTGATCGCCCGCGTGATCTGGTCTCCCGTCAGGCCGACGCCCGCGATGCCCTTCGGGACGAGGGCGGGGTCGTACACGACCGTCTCCCCCGACTTGACGACGGCGGGATAGGGACGATGCTCGGCCACGGGGTACGCGGCCGGCGGAGGCGGGGCGGGCGGCGCGGGCTCCGCGAGGGCGAGGAAGCCGGACGCCAGCAGCACGGCGAGGCTCAGGATCGAGCGCGAGGCGATGGCCATGGTCTTGCCTCCACGGGGAGACGCCGCCCGGGCTAATGGAAGTACGGCAGGTTGCTGACCGCCTGGATGCTCTCGCGGAGGGCCACGAGGGCGACGTACGTGGCCCGCATCCCCGGGCCGTGGCGGTAGCCCATGTACACCAGGAACTGGACAAGGTCCATCTGGGCGATGCGGGCGAACGACAGGAGCGTCCCGCCCCGCTGCAGCCGCAGCATCCAGTGGAGGACCTGCCGCATGAGGACGTCCTCGGCGGCCTCGTTGAGCCCCGAGTCCATGACGCCGATCGTCGATCCGGTTACGAGGTCGATCCGCCACCAGCCGGTCCGGGGCCGGCCCCCGAGGTCGACCGCCCGCTCCGGGACCAGCGCCGCGAAGCCCGCCGAGAGGTCCCGCGCCAGTCGCGCGCGCGTGTCGGCGTCGAGCGACTCCGGCGGGCTCTCCCCGGCCGACAGCAGGCGCCACCCGACCATCCCCTCGCGGGCCAGCGCCGCGACCTGCGAGGTGTTCTGCGCCTCCGCCCACGCCGACGCGAGGGCGCCCTCGGCGACCGTGTCGGCCACGCCCTGCAGCAGGCGCACCTCGGCCGCCGCGGGGGGCGCCGCGAACGGCACGGCGACCTCGTTCACGGCCACGTCGAAGACGGTGCGGCCGACGAGAGTCCCGTCCGCGCCGACCGCCGGGCCCGTCCGGAAGTCGACGAGGTTGAGCCCCGTCAGGGCCACCTCTCCCCCGCGGGGGTTCCACTCCTTCCTCGACAGCGCCCAGTCGTAGAGCGGGCCCTGCATCGAGCCGACGGCGAGGAGCAGCCGCGCGGCGACGTCCCGCGGGTCCACCACGTCCTTGCCGAGATCGGCCCGGAGCGCCGTGAGGTTCGCGCGCAGGTTGGCCGCGGCCTGCCACTTCACGAAGGCCTCGCTCGGCTGGCAGGGCAGGGCGAGGACGTCGATCCGCGTCGAGAGCGCGCAGGCCCGGCGCAGGCGCGCGGCGTCGTCGGGCGCCACCTTCGGGATCCCGGTCGCCCGCGCGGCCGGACCGAGCAGGTCGAAGATCTCCCGGCGGAAGCTCCTCGGCTCCCGCCCCGGCGCCCGCACCGTGAAGTCGAGCCACGCGGCCGTGAGGACGGCGTCGCTCTTCGACGGGCCCTCGCCGCCGCCGAGCATCCCGCCGAACCCGCCCATGGCGCCACCGGCCGGCTCGAGGCCGAGGGACGGCTTGCCGACGAGGTCCCCGGTGTCGCTGAAGCCCTTGATCGCGACCGCGGACGACCCGACGGTGAGCACGGACGTCCACTCCGTCGCGGCCGACATCAGGGCGATGGCGTCCTTGCCCTCGGGGTCCGTCCCGGCCGCGAGGCGCGTGGGATAGGTGGCCAGGGCGATCGGCCGGCCCAGCACGTCGGACGGCCGCAGCGTCTTCCGGAGGACCGGGACGTCGCGCGTCCTGCCGCCGGCCCACCGCTCGATGACGACGGCGACCTCCACCTCGTGGCAGTCCGCGGGGGGCAACCGGACCGCGCCGTCCTTCGCCGCCACGTCGAACGTCGCGGCCGGCCGCGGGACGGGACCGTCGCGAAGGGAGAAGTCCACCCACTTCCCGTCGATCTCGGCCTGCACCCACCAATCGTCGCGCGATTCCTCCGCCGAAGGACCCGCGGCCCCCGCGCCGGGGGCCAGCTTTCCCGCCACGGCGGCAAGGAGGTCCTTGCCGTCCTCCGCGACGCGCCGGGAGGCCTCGTCGGCGCGGGCCTTTACGGCGAGGGCGAGTTTCTCCAGTTCCGGGTCCGCCGCGCCTTCCGCCGGAGCCGGGGCGGCCGGGGCCTTCGCGGCGGGACCCGCGAGCGGTGGGACCGCGGAGGGGTCGAGCGTGACCCGGGCCAGGCGGAGCTTCCGCCCCGAGAGCCGCAGGAGCTCGGCGAGGAGCAGGGACCGGTCGAGGCTGTTCCCCATGCGGTCGAGGAGGACGCCGCGGGCCCCGCGCAGCGCGCCGCGGTAGGGGATCGCGGTCGTGTTCGCCCTCACCCAGTCGAGGAGCTTCGCGGGATCCCGGCCGACCGCGCCCACGATGGCGCCGGGCTCGAAGGTCTCGCGCGGGATCGCGTCCTGCGCGGCCGAAAGCGAGGCGAGCGCGGCGTCGATCGACTTCCCGAGGGCCTCCCGCTCCGCGGCCGGGAGGACGGGGGCCGCCTCCTCCGCGACGCCGGCGCGCGGGGACAGGGCCGCGGCGGCCGCGATGACGAGCAGCAGGCACCGGGGGATCAGCGACTTCGCGCGCATGGTGGGAACCTCGGAGGGAGGACCTCGATCGATCCCGGCGGGTGGCCGTCCCGTGCGGCCCGTCGACCGGCCCCGAGATCCTACCAGCGCCCGAGCGGCGGACGCCAACGGGAAGCCGGTCGTCGGATCCGCCGGTCGGGGTCAGAGCAGCCTGAGCAGGAGGCCGAGGCACTCCACCGACACCAGGGGGTCCAGGTGCCGCGTCAGGTGCGAGAAGAAGGGCAGGGTTCCGCGATCGAAGACGCGGCCCAGCGCCTTGGCGCACAGGGCCCGCACGGAGGGCGTCTCGCGCGTATCGGCCAGGGCGCGCACGAGCGGGCCGGCCTCGTCCGGCTCCACGATGTACCCGAGGGCCAGGGCCGCCGAGCCCCGCAGGTAGTCGGTCTCGTGCCCGCCGAGTATGCCCGCGAGGATGCCGATCGACGTCTCGTCCCCCAGCATCCCCAGCGCCCGACCGGCGTCCTCCCGCAGGTAGATGTAGTTCTGGTCGCGGAGGATGTCGAACAGCAGGGGGCGGGCGTCCCGGTCGCCGAGCAGACCGAACGCCACGACGTAGGAGCACATCGTCGGCGGGTCGCAGGCCTCCGTGGCCATCCGGCGGATGACCGGCGCCGCCGTCCGGTCGCCGGAGAGCGCCACGGCGAGGACCAGGCTCCGCCGGGCCTCGTCGGCGCTCGCCTCCCCGAGGCGACGCCGCAGCAGCGGGCGGACCCGGGCCGCGAGAGCATCGTCCTTGCTCGTCCGCACGAGGACTCCGAGCGCCACGGCGGCGAAGGACCGCTCCAGCGTGTCGCCGTTCACCAGAAGATCGGTCAGGGGGGCCTCGGCGCCCGGCCAGCCGCTCTCCGCCAGGGAGATGGCGGCATAGGACCGCGTCGTCGCGTCGCGCTCGGTCCGGAGGAACCGCGCGACGGCCGACAGGGCCGTACCGTCGGCCGGCGTGAGGAGCGCACCGAGCGACAGGACCGCCTGCCGCCGCACCGCGACGATGTCGTCGGAGAGTGCCCGCATCAGGGGGGGCACCCCCTCCGGGGCGCCCACCATGCCGATGGCCGCGGCGCCCGTGGCGCGGAAGATCCAGTCGGGGTCCCGCTCGGCGGCCGCCCCCGAGGTCAGCGGGGCCATCTCCGAGAGCGCGAGGGGGTCCCGCATGACCCCGAGCGCGAACAGGGCCACGGCCGGCACGTCGCGCCGTGTTTCCCGGACCTTCGCCAGGCCGGCCAGCGTCGGGAGGATCCACCGGTCCGGCGCGAGCGCCGCGCCGAAGCAGGGAAAGGCCCGCTCCTCCTCGCGACGGGTCGGATCGAGGACGATCGACCGCAGGTGGGCCCTCCCATCCACGAGGTGGTCCCCGAGGAGCCCCAGCGCGAAGATCGCCGTCCAGCGGATCCGGACGTCGAGGGACGGGTCGTCGGCCATCTCCACGAGCATCGGCAGGGACGCCGTGTCCCGGGCGGCGCCCAGCGCGACGAGCGCGTTGACGGCCAGCGGGACCTCGGTGCTGCGGGCCGCCGCCCGGAGGGCCTCGAGCCCCCTCTCGCGGGTCGCCGGGTCCCGGACCGGCGGAGCCGCAGGGGTCTCGCCCGGGGTGCTCTCCCCGCGCGCCGCGGCCCGCGCGGCCTGCCGCCGGGCCCGGATCTCGAGGAAGAAGTCGCGGCTGTGCAGCCACCACTGCTGGACGGTGGCGACGGAGGAGGAGGTCTTGGTCGGGAACTGCCGCCGCCCGCCGCCGATCGTGCCGCCGGGTATCCCGGAGGGGGAGCTCCCTGCCGACGGCGGCGGCGGGACCTCTCCGTTGTGGGCCGCCGTGGAGGCGGCGAGAAGAAGGACGGCGGCGATGGCGGGCGGGGTCCTCATGGGCCCTTTCCTCCCCCGAGGACGTGCGGTGCGTCGATTGTGCCCGCGCCCGCCACGCCGTGGCCCGCGGGTCAGTGCCCGAACCGCGCGGACGCGGCGCGGGCGCGAACACCGGGTGGACCTCCGCATCGCGTCGCCCTGGCGCACGAACCGGGGCGGCATCGCGCCGGCGGTCCGACGCGGCCCGCGGGGTTCGCCGCACCCGCTTGCGGTCCGCCCGCGCGCTCCGTGTTTCGGCTGCTGTCGGCCAGAACGCGAAAGGAGCGGAAGCCATGGAACATGCCTACTCGTATGAAGCCGCGGTGGCGGCGTCGGAACGCGTGAGCTGGAGGATCGAGGACGTGATCGGCCGCGAGAAGCGTCTCGACTTCTCGCGGCCCTTCCTGCCGGAGAACCTCGCCCGGGTCGAGCCGCTCGAGTTCCTCGATCGGGACGAGAAGAGGGTGCTGAACCAGATCCGGGCGCACGGGTACCTCTACATGTTCGGCACGGTGGAGGAGTTCATCCTGCCGTTCGTCCTCGACCACGCGAGGCCGCGGGCCTCCGCCGCCGACGTGGAGGCGCGCGCACTCCTGCGGTTCGCCGAGGAGGAGGCCAAGCACATCCAGCTCTTCAGGGTGTTCCGGAGCGAGTTCCGGCGCGGCTTCGGCCACGAGTGCGAGGTCATCGGACCCCCGCAGACGATCGCGCAGAAGGTGCTCTCGCACGACGTCCTCGCGGTGGCCCTCACGATCCTCCACATCGAGTGGATGACGCAGCGGCACTTCGTCGAGAGCGCCCGGGACGACGGAGCGATCGACCCGCAGTTCAAGAGCCTGCTCAAGCACCACTGGCTGGAGGAGGCGCAGCACGCGAAGCTCGACATGCTGATGATCGAGTCCCTCTCGCAGACCTTCGCCCCGGAGGACATCGAGCGGGCGTTGCGGGAGTACCTCGAGATCGGGAGGTTCCTCGATTCCGGGCTCGGCCAGCAGGTGGCTCTCGACCTCGCGGCGTTCGAGCGCGCGACCGGGCGGAGCCTGTCGTCGGAGGAGCGCGCCCGCTTCACTACGGTCCAGCGCCGCGCCCAGAGATGGACCTTCATCGGCTCGGGCATGACGCACCGGAACGTCCTCTCGACGTTCGAGTTCCTGCGCCCGGGCGCCCGCTCGGAGATGGAGGAGGCGGCCCGGGACTTCTGCTGGCCGAGAGAGGCCGCGTGACGGCGGGCGTCCCGGTGCGGTGCGGGTCCCGCGCCTGCCGGGCGGCGCGACGGAGGTCCTGAAGCCCGCTCCGGTCCGGTCCTCCGCGGGCGAGCGAGCGACGGGGCGCCCTGCGGGGCCCCCTCCGGGAGCCGCTTCCCGGGCGCGCCCTCCGCGGCTGACCAGGCCGCGGGCCCTCCACCCCGCCAGACGGGCCGCGCACCGGCCCCCGGACCGGATCGCGCGGTCCGCACCCACCACCGGCACCCCGGCCGGCGACCCGACGGCGCCGCGCCGGGCTCCCGCCTCAGCGGGGCGCCACCGCCCGGATCGCGTCCGCCGCGGCGGAGCGGAGATCGGGGTCGGCGGCCTGTTCGGCCCGCCGGAGGGCCGGGAGGGCGAGGGCCGCCCGCCGGCCGAGGCGGCCGAGGTTCACGGCGGCCCGGACCGCGCCCGCGGCGTCCTTCGAGTCGAGCAGCTCGGCGAGCCGGGCCACCGCCGGCTCGGGCCCCGGCTCCGGCCTGCGCGCAAGGACGAGGGCGGCGTCAGTCGCCGCCGGGCCGTCCTCCTGCGAGACCAGGAGGAGGGCCTGCCGCGCCCCCGGGGAGACCCCGGCCAGGTCGAGGAGGACGACCTCGGCGTCGGCCGCCGTCTCCGGCACGCGCAGGGCGTCGAGGAGGGTCCGGAGCGCCGCGTCGTCTCTCCCCCGGAGGCGGACGAGCACCGCGGCGGCCCTCAGGGCGGCCGGTCCGGGCTCGCGCCCCGCCTCCGCCTCGAGGGCGGGCAGGACCGCGTCCATCAGGGGTCCGACGACCCGCTCGATCGCCTGCACCATGGCCACCCGGGGCGCCCCGTCCCCCTGCTCGCGGACCGCCGTCGCGAGGGCCGGCAGCGCGGCGGCGGCCCCGGGGCCGATCCTCCCGAGTCCCTCCGCGGCTTCCGAGACCACATTCGGATCTTCGTCGGCGAGCGCCCCGGAAAGGGCGGGCACGACCCGCGGGTCGTCGGCGCCGGACCGTCCCAGCGACTGGGCCGCGGCGGTGCGGACCCAGGAGTGCTCGTCGGCGACGGCCCGGAGAAGCGCATCGACCTTGCCCGCCGCGCCGATCGGGTAGTCACCGAGCAGGAAGGCCGCCCGCCAGCGCACGGACCACTCCGGGTCCCGGAGGAGTTCCGCGACCCGGGTGAGGGGGAGGGCCGCGGCGAGGCGCTGCAGGTGGAGGGCGTTGAGGAGCGCCGCACGGACCTCCGCGGACTCGTCCGCCGCCCGCGCCGCGGCGAGGTCCTCAAGGCCGGGATCGCGCAGCACCCCGAGGGCCGTGATCGCCTCCACCCGCACCGCCGCCGCGGGGTCCCCCGCCGCCTGCCGCAGGACGGGGAGCGCCGGCTCCGCTGCCCCGGCCGGGAGGAACCGGAGGGCGACCGCGGCGTTCGCGCGGACGCCCTCGTCGGGGTCCTCCGCGAGCGCGCGGAGGAGCGGGTCCCTCACCGCGGCGACCGCGCCCAGGCTCCGGGCGAGCAGGAAGGCCGCGAGCCGGCGCACCTCCGCCCGGTCGTCCCGGAGCCCCTCCGCGATGGCCGGGAGGAGATCCGGCAGCCGGTGGATCCGGCCCTCGAGGGCCCGGGCGCAGGTGTCGCGCACGTAGGCGTCCTCGTCCCGCAGGGCGCGGACGAGCGCGGCCGCCACCACCGCCACTTCCTCGCGCCGCTGCCAGAGCTCCCAGGCCGCCTGCCGGCGCGCCCGGAGATCCTCCGAGGCGAGCCCCTCGGCGAGGTTCTCGAGAGAAGGCCCCGGGGCCTGCGGGCCGGCGACCGGAGCACAGAGAGCGAGCCCGATGGCGAGGATCAGTGCGCCCATGACCACCCTCCGTGGTTTCGTGGGACGCGGTCCAGCATACCCGCGGACGGCAGATCGCGGGGACCGGCGGCGCCGGGGGCCGGAGGGGAGCCCCGTCCCCCTCGACCCGGTCGATCCGGTGGCTCGTATCACTCACGTGGACGGCGGGCGGGCCGTGATCGTCGCCCCGCCCCGCGCGGTCCGCCGCGAGGTCGCCCTCGGCGGCGTCCGCCTCCCGGTCCCGGACCGGCGTGCCCCGCCGGGTCCCCCCTCGCGGAGACGGGCCGTGCCGGCCGGCGCGCGCGGATCGCGGTCGGTGACCCGGGCCCCCTCACCGGCCGTCGGCGCCGGCCACGGAGGGCGGGAGGAGCCGGAGGGCGGCGTCCGCCTTGCGGACCGCGGGCGCGGACCGTGTTCCTCCCCGCGGGCCCGCATTGGGGCGGGCGAGAAGGAGTTCCACATGAGGACACCGATCCGATATGCACTCCCGGCGCTCGTCGTCTTCGTCGCCGCCGCCACGGCCTCCGTCGAGATGGTGCCGATCTTCGAGGGGCTCGGCGATCACCATCGCCTGGTGACGACCACGTCCCAGGAGGCCCAGCGCTACTTCGACCAGGGGCTCGTCTGGACCTTCGCCTTCAACCACGACGAGGCCATCCGGTCGTTCGCGGAGGCGGCGCGCCTGGACCCGCGCTGCGCCATGGCCTACTGGGGCATCGCCTACTGTTACGGTCCCCACATCAACAACCCCGTCATGTCCGAGGAGCAATCGACCGCCGCATGGAAGGCCCTGCAGCAGGCGCTCGCGAGACGCGAGGGTGCCTCGCACGTCGAGCGCGCGCTCATCGACGCGCTCGCGAAGCGCTACGCGGACCCGCCTCCCGCGGACCGCACGCCCCTGGACCGGGCCTACGCCGCCGCGATGAAGGAGGTCTGGCTCGCGAACCGCGACGATGCGGACATCGGCCACCTCTATGCCGAGTCGCTGCTCGACCTCCAGCCCTGGGACCTCTGGACGGCGGACGGAGAGCCGAAGGGCAACACCCTGGAGATCATCTCCGTGCTGGAGGCCGCGCTCGCGGCCTCGCCCGACCACCCCGGAGCGCACCACCTCTACGTCCACGCCCTGGAGGCATCGCCGCGGCCCGAAAAGGCGGCGAAGAGCGCGGACCGGCTCCGCAAGCTCGTGCCGGGGGCCGGGCATCTGGTCCACATGCCGGCGCACATCGACGTGCAGGTCGGGGACTGGGCCCGGGCGGCGGAGGCGAACGTGATGGCGATGGAAGCGGACTGCCGCTACCGCGAGGTCGCGACGCGCCAGGGCTTCTACCACATCTACATGCTCCACAACCCGCACTTCCTCGCCTTCGCCGAGATGATGCGGGGGCGACGCGCCTCGGCGATCCGCGCCGCCCGGGAGGCGATCGCGGGCGTCCCCGAGGGCTACCAGATCGACAACGCCGCGCTCGTCGACGGGTACATGGCGATCGCCATCGAGGTGCTCATGCGGTTCGGTCGCTGGGACGAGGTGCTCGCGGAGCCCGAGCCGCCGGCCCGTTTCCCGATCACCGTCGCGTTGTGGCGTTTCGCGCGCGGCGTGTCCTGCGCGGCGAAGGGGCTCCCCGCGGAAGCGCGCGCCGAACAAGGGAAGTTCCGCGCGGCGGTCGCGAAGGTCCCGGCGGGCGCGACCCTGGCGATCAACCCCGCCGAGAAGGTCCTCGAGATCGCCGCGGCCATGCTCGAGGGCGAGATCCTCTTCCGGGAAGGGAAGGTCGACGAAGCGATCCGGGAGCTCCGGCGGGCCGTGGCAGTCGAGGACGGCCTCCGTTACATGGAGCCGCCGGACTGGGTGCAGCCGGTGCGCCACACTCTCGGCGCCGTGCTCATGAAGGCCGGTCGCCTCGACGAAGCCGAGAAGGTGTACCGCGAGGACCTCGCGATCTGGCCCGAGAACGGCTGGTCCCTGTTCGGTCTGCTGAAGTGTCTCGAAGCGCGCGGGGCCACGGAGGCCGAGGGCGTACGGGCCCGGTTCGAACGCACGTGGGCGGCCGCCGACTGCGAGATCTGCGCCAGCTGCCTCTGCGTCCCGCTGGACGCGGCGAAGCGGGGCGCGGCGTCAGTCCGCGACCCGGGCGCCGAGAAGGGATCCGTGCGGTGAGGTGGAAGGACGGGGTGCGACGCACCCCGCCCGGAAGTCGTCCGCGGGGGCGGCCAGTCCGCCCCCGCACGGGCGGCGCTCGCGGACGCGGACGGCGGGCGCCCGACGAGGGTCCGAACGATCAGAGGCGCAGGCCGGACCACGCCATCTCGATCTCCCGGTGGAGCCTGAGCTTCTCGGACATGGCCTCGGAGTGCGGCGGGCCGGCGAGGTCCCGCGCCTCCCGGGCAAGCCGTCGCGCCTCCCGCAGGTGGGCGACGTCGCCGCCGGCCCGCCACAGGAGGAGGCGAGCCTCCATGCGGTGATGGTGCGAGGCGCGGGCCTCCAGCGCCCCGAGGCGGTCCGCGAACCTGGCCGCCGCTCCGCCGGGCAGCGCCATGAGGTGGGCCTCGACGAGCAGGAGGTGGCCGGCCTGGCCGCCGTCCGCCGCCATCCGCGCGGCTTCCTCGAGCCACTCGCGCGCCGGTCCGGGGCGGCCCTCCTCGGCGGCGAGCCTCCCGAGGCCACACCTGCACGCGATCGCCAGCGTCGCGGGGATCGCGTGCCCGAGAAGTCCGCGGGCCCTGTCGAGCGCCCGCCCGGCGGCCCCGAGGTCCCCCGCGTTCCACTCGAGCTCCGCCAGGGCGATCAGGACGTCCATCGTCGCGGCCGGCTCGCCGATGCTGTCCGCCAGCGCCAGCGCGGCCTCCATGTCCCGCCGGGCCCCGGAAAGGTCCCCGAGCCACAGCCTCGATTCCCCGCGCGCCGCGAGCGCCTGCGCCTCGCCGCTCCGGTCCCCGGCGGAGACCCGGAGCGCGAGGAGGCACTCGCGGGTGCGCAGGGCCTCCACGTGGCGGCCGCAGGCGTGGTGCACGAGCGACAGGCCCGCGAGCGCCTCCGTCTGCGCCGGACGGCTCCCGGTCTCGGTCGCGATCGACAGGGCGCGCCGGAGCCGTTCGCCGGCCTCCGGGAACTGCCCCGCGCTGAAGGCGAGGAGGCCGAGGCACGACTCGGCGTACGACTCGGTGGGCCGACGCGAGAGCCGGCGGGCGAGCCCGATGGCCTCGGCATAGCCGTCGCGCGCGGCATCGACGTGGCCCTGCCGGTGGACGAGGGCGGCGAGGTTGACGAGCGCCAGCAGTTCCGACGCCTCGTCCCCGGCCCGCCGGGCCGTGACCATGGCCTCCCGCAGCGCCGCGCCGGCCTGTGCCTGCTTCCCGCTCCGCACCAGGCTGACGCCGAGATTGGCGAGCGACCCCGCCTCCAGGCGGACGGCGCCGTTCGCACGGGCGAGGATCCGCGCCGCGCGGAATCGCGCGGCGGCCCGCCGGAACTGCCCGGTGCACGACACCGCGATCCCCTCGTGGACGTGGGCCTCGGCCCGCAGGACCGCGTCACCGGCGGCGACGGCGATCCGACGGGCCTCCCGGGCGGCGGCGCGGCAGTCCGCCGGACGCCCGGCGGCGTGCAGCGCCGAGCAGTGCTTCAGCAGGACCCGCGCGCGCAGTCCCCCTGCCAGCAGTCCCTCCATCCGGAGGGCCTGCTCGGCCAGGCGGAGGCAGTCCTCGATGCGGTGGTGGCCCGCGGCGTGGTCGAGCGCGTCGAGCAGGAACGGCCGCGCCTCGAGCGAGCGCCCGGAAAGGAGGTAGTGGCGGGCGAGTTCCGCGGCCAGCGCCCGGCCGGCCGATCCGTCGGCCGGCCGGAGGGCGTCGGCGAGGAGCCCGTGGTACTCGGCGCGGAGGAGTTCCGGCAGGGTCTCGTACGCGTGGTCGGCGAGGAGGACGTGGTCGAAGCGGTACCGCCGGCCGTGAGCGCGCACCACGCCGTGCCGGCGCTCGATCTCCGCCAGTGTCCGCAGCACGCTGACGAGGGGCCGTCCGAGCACCGTCGCCACGGGACCGGCGTCGAAGGCCGCACCGGCCACAGCCGCGACGTCGACGACCTCCCGCAGGTCCCTCGGCAGGCCCTGCAGCCGGACGGAGAACAGGTCCCGGGCCGCCGCGGGGAGCGCCAGCTCGCTGACCGGCCGGGCGACCACCCACTCCCCCGAGGGCAAGGGCGTGACGAAGCCCTCGCCGCGCAGAGACGCGATCAGTTCGAGGACGAACAGCGGGACGCCCTCGCTGCGCTCCGCGACGACGCTCGAGACCTGGCGAGCCACGACCTCGCTGCGGAAGGCGGCTTCCAGGACGGCCTCGACTTCCTCCTGCGACAGGCGCGGCAGCGGGATGCGGTGGAAGGGGCCGGCCCGGGCGAGCTCGGCGGACAGCGCGGCGGCCCCGGAGCCCGGGCGGGCGGTGATCACGAGGAGCGCACGGTGTCCCGCGGCGGCCCGGGCCAGGCTTGCCAGAGCGGCCTGGCCGGCCGGGGAGGCGAGGTGGGCGTCATCGGCGACCCACACGACGGGCCGCGCCGAGGTGAGCGCATCGAGGAGCCGCCCGCAGCCGTGGACGAAGGCGTCCCGATGGGCTTCGGCGGTCTCGCCGCGCAGGAGACCGAGGAGCGCGGCCGCCTCCGGGCCGCCTCCGAGCCCGCGCTCGATCTCCGCCTCGAGTCCGCCCCCGAGGCCGTCCCGGACGGCCTCCGTGACTCCCCCGATGCCGCTGGCGGCGGTGAACGAGCCGGCGAGCAGGACGCGGCCCTCCGCGGTGACGGACTCGAGGAAGTCGTCCACGAGGCGCGTCTTGCCGAGCCCCTCCTCGCCCTCGATGAGCACGGTGGATCCGCGGCCCTGGCAGGCGTCCTCGAACGCCTGGCGCAGCATCCCGAGGACCTCGCGCCGGCCGCGGAAGGCGACCTCCCGGGATACCGGAAGCCGGGGGCGGGGCGGCCGGCGCCACCCCCCCCGGGCGATCTGCTCCGACCAGAAGCGCCCGGCCTCGCCGTCGGAGAGCGCCCGGTGCAGGTCGGCGGCGGACGGGAACCGGTCCTCGGGGCGCTTCGCGAGGAGGGTGGCCACGACCGCGGAGACGAACGGCGAGCACTCGCTCGGGGGACCGTCGAGGGGCGGCGGGGTCTCCTCGATCTGGGCCCGGATGGACGCGAGCGGCCGCGGGCGGGCGAAGAAGTTCTCGCCGCTCGCCAGCTCGTGGAGGACCACGCCGAGGGAGTAGAGGTCCGCGGCCGGCCCCACCCGCTCGCCCCGGCACTGCTCGGGCGCGGCATACAGGACGGAGCCGACGAACTGCCCTTCGGACGTCAGCGAGGCGGAAGCCTCGAGGAGCCGGGCGATGCCGAGGTCCATGATCCGGACGTGCCGGTCGTCCGTGACGAGGATGTTCTCCGGCTTGATGTCGCGGTGGACGATGCCCGCGGCGTGGATGGCCGCGAGGCCCGCCGCCACCTGGAGGGCGACCTCGCGCAAAAGGGCCTCGGGAAGGCGCCCCAGCGATCGGGACAGTTCCCGCAGAGTCCGCCCCTCGACGTACTCCATGACGAGGAGGTGGTGCACGGCGCCACCCGCCTCGACCCGCTCCAGCCCGTGCGTCCGGACGACGTGCCGGTGGTCGATCTTCCTCCCGGCGTCCGCCTCGCGGGCGAACCGCTCCGCGATCGTCCCCAGCACCAGGAGATGAGGGTAGACCTCCTTCAGCGCCACGACCGCGCCGGTCCGGGAGTCGGTCGCCTCGTACACGATCCCCATCCCGCCCCGGCCGATCTCCCTGCGGACCCGGAACGGACCGAGTTCGAACGGGGGAGAGGCGGCGCCGACGAGCGTGGCCCGGCGGGCGTCGAACAGGCACTCCGTCGCCACGCTCGAGACGCCGAGGTACTCGCGGACCTCGGCCTCCAGGGAGGCGTCATCGGCGCACTCCCGGTGGATGATCTCCTCCCGGCGGCCGGCGTCGGCGGCGCCCGCGAGCAGGACGACGCGACGGACCCTGCAATACCGTGCGTCGTCCTGCCTGCCGATCATCGCCGCTCGCCTCCGGCGCCATCGAGGCGCCGTGCCAGCCAGGACTTGGCCATGGTCCAGTCCAGCTCCACGGTCCGCAGCGAGACGCCGAGCGCCTCGGCCACCTCCGCGCTGGTCATGCCCCCGAAGAACCGCATCTCCGCGATCCGGGCCTGCCGGGGCACCAGGCCCGCGAGGTCGAGGAGCGCCTCGTGCACGGCGAGGACCTCGGGGCCGTCCCCGGACGGCGCCGCCACCCCGGAGAGCGTCACCCGCCGCGAGGCGTCCCGGCCTTTCCTCTTCAGCGCCGCCCGGCCCCGCGCGTGGTTCACGAGGACCTGGCGCATGGCGATCGCCGCGACGGCGAGGAAGTGCGCACGGTTCCGGAACCTCCGCGGCTCGGCACGACCGCCGGTGACTTTCAGGTAGGCCTCGTTCACGAGCGCCGTGGCCTGCAGCGTGTGTCGCCGGGACTGGGAGCGGAACAGGCGCCTCGCGATCTCCAGAAGCTCGGGATAGAGGTCCGCGAAGAGGTCGCTCGTTTCGCCGCACTCCACCCGCGTCTGATATCCCAGGGTCCCATTTCCACCGTCTTGCCTTTGCATCGCACTTGCAGCATATGCCTGGTCCTCCGCGCTTCCTAGTCTTGCGGTCCACATACGCATCCCGTGTTTGGGCCCGTGGGGGGCGCCGAGCGGCGCTCCCGGCATTCCCGAAGTCCGAACAAAGGAGTCCAACATGGCCCGCAAGGGTGTCGTGAACGGCGTGGACGTGGACCGGCTGTGCGAGACCGTCGAGGCGGTGAGGAAAACGCCGGGAGTCGCGGCGTTCCGCTTCCGGTGCGAGAACCAGTGGATCGAGGGGGGCCACACCCGCGGCCGCGCCTCGAGCTTCGACGGCGTCGGCGAGGCGAACTGTCCCCGGCCGGCGACGTTCGTCTTCGAGTCGGACGAGCCGCCCGTGCTCCTCGGGAAGGACAAGGGCGCCAATCCGGTCGAGTACCTCCTGGCCGCCCTCTCGGCGTGCGTGACGACCACGATCGTCTACCACGCGGCCAACCGCGGCATCCGCATCAACGGGATCCGCTCCCGCATCGAGGGCGACATCGACCTGCGCGGGTTCCTCGGCCTCGACCCCACGATCCGGTGCGGGTTCAAGGAGATCCGCATGTCCGTCGATCTGGACGCGGACGCGCCGGTGGAGCAGCTCGAGGAGATCGTGAAACTGGGCCCGACGTACTCCCCCGTCTTCGACTCGGTGCGCAACGGGGTCCCGGTCCACGTGCGGCTCGGTGAGCGCGTGGGACGGAAGTCGGCCTGAACCCGGCCCGCGCCCGAGGATCAGAACTCGATCAGCGCGAAGGCGGCGTGGGCGAGGAGCACCGCGGCCGTGGCCCGGATGACAGTGCGGGTCACGGCGCGGGCCACCTCCTCAGGGGAGCGTTTCTCGCGCGCCCCTTCCGCCCACGCCACCGTCGCCACGAGGAACGCCGAGACCAGCACCTTCACCGCCACGAAGCCTGTGCCGTCGGGCAGCGCGCCGGGGCCCAGGAAGCGGTCGAACATGACGCCGTAGTCGTAGAGCGTCAGGTCCGGCGCCATGGCCGCGAAGACGGCCGCCCCCGCCGCCCGCGCGCCGAGGAACGCCACCACGGCGAGCAGCGGCGTGCCGAGCAGGAACGCCCACAGCGCCGAGGTCCGGAGGTAGCGCGCGGGCTCGGCCCCGAAGGACCGCATCGCCTCCGCCTGCCGCCCGGCCACCCGCGTGCCCACGTCCGCGCTGATCGCCGCTCCCGCCCGCGCCGCCAGGAGCACGCACAGGAGTAGCGGCACGAGGATGCGGAAGAGCCCGAAGGCCGCCCCCGCCACGAAATCGTCGAGGACCAGCGGCTCCGTGTACTGCCGCCACGGCAGGAACGTGAACGTGAAGTACATCGTCACGAGGCCGATGACCGCCCCCGCCAGCAGGAAGTAGAGGAGCGCCGCCGGCCCCGCCACCGTCCGCAGGTAGAGGCCGAGGAACCGCCGCCCCCATCGCCACGAGGGGAAGCGCGGCCAGAGCCCCGACACCGCGCCGGCAAGCCCCTCCACCGCGGCCCCGGTGGCGACGAGCGCGGCCAGGGCGAGGCCCCGCGGCCCTCGCCGCGCCGGCCGTCGAGACGGCCTCGCGGGCGGCGGCGGCACGGCTCGCAGCGCCGCCTCGGCCGTCTCGCGCGGGACTTCGCGTATCGCCCGCTCCGCCGGGTCGAGGAGGAGCACGCGGTCGGCGATCGCCGCGAGCCCCGACACGTCGTGGGTGACGACGAGCGTCGTCGCCCCCGCCGAGGTTCCGGTCTCGCGGATGAGCGCCGCCGCCGCGTCGCGCAGCGCCGGGTCGAGGCCGCTCGTCGGCTCGTCGTAGGCGAAGACCGCCGGCGAGAAGGCCATCGCGCGGGCGATGGCGACGCGCTGCCGCTGCCCTCCGGACAGGCGGTCCACCCGCTCCCCGGCGGGGACGTCCAGCCGCTGAAGGAGCGCCGCGCCCCGCTCCGCCGCCTCCCCCGGCGGAAGCCGCGGCCTCCGGTGGGCGAGCGCGAAACCCACGTTCTCCGCGGCCGTGAGGCCCTCGAACAGCGCGAGCTCCTGGAACACGAACCCCGTCCGCCCCTGTGCCGCGGCGCCCCCGCGCAGCACGTCCGCCCCGAGGACCCGGAGCGTCCCGGAGGCCTCGACGCCGCCCTCGCCCGGCGCACAGAGCCCGCCGATCAGGCGGAGGAGCGTGCTCTTCCCGCACCCGCTCGGCCCGGCGAGGAGCACCGTCTCCCCCGCCGCCACGGAGAAGGACGCCTCGTGAAGCAGCGGCCGGCCGCCGACGACGACGGTGAGGTCGGCGGCCTCGATCGCGGGCGCCGCGCTCATCGCCGGCCCCCGGCGGGGATCCGGGCGCCGTCCGGCAGGCGCGGCCCGTCGCCGCCCGCCAGCAGCACGAAGCGCCCGTCCTTCCGGAACACGCGGGCGCGCAGGACGCGGGCGAGCCGCGGGTTGATCCCCTCGCGCGCGTCGTCGAGGACGACGGCATCCACCGCTTCCCTCACGAGTGGTTCGAGCCGCGACAGCGCCTCCACGACCGCGTCCCGGAGCCCGCCCTCCCACCGCCGCGCCACGACTTCGCGCATGCGCTCGTTCGAGAACACCGTGGACCGGACGAGCTCGGCGAGCAGGGCGGATAGTTCGGGGTCCGAAAGGACCTCGCCGAAGCCCGCGGCCAGCGCCCGCCGGAACCGCCCCTCGGCGAACGAATCGCGCAGCACCTCCGTCGAGGCGGCGAGGATCTCCTCGAGGTGCGCGGCGAGGATGGGCTCGGCGTCCTTGCGCAGGTACTCGCGGAAGCGCTCCTTCACGAGCTGCTCGTCGCTGAAGTCCACCTCCTGCCACAGGGCGCGCCAGCCCAGCGACCACACGGGCAGGGCCTTCCAGAGCGCCGCGCCGACCTTCTCGAGGACCGGCGTCATGCGCTCCCGGGCGATGGGCAGGACCACCTCCCGCAGGACGGGGAGCAGTTCCGTCCGGAACGCGCCTTCCCGCTGGCGCGCGAGCAGCGCCTCCCAGCGCGCGCCCTGCGCGGCGAGGGCCGCGGGAAGCTCCTCCTCGAGCACGAGGAGCGCCTCGAGGAGCCCCTCTCGGACCTGGGGCCACAGGAGTTCCCGGATCGCGGCGCCTTCCGCCCTGAGGTGCGGCAGGGCCAGGGTGGCGAGCCGCTCCCGCTGCTCCGCCGGCAGGAGGGTGGCGAGAACCCACGCGGCGGTCTCCGGCACGGCGAGGGCGCGCGCGGCGGCGCCCTCACGCAGCATCTCCTCGTGCGCCGGCCAGACCTCGATCTCGGCCTCGATTCCGTCGCCGCCGGCACGCACCGCCCGCACGCGCCCCACGGTGACGAGGAACGCCTCCGGGTCCTCGGCGAAGACGGGGTCGCCCTCGCGGAGGCCGACGGAGGGGTCGATGGCGAGAGTCGCCGTCCGCGGCGAGGAGACCGCATGGGAGAGGAGCCGCCCGGCCACGCCCCGGGCGGCGCCGCCCGGCACGCACAGCGAGGGGAAGACCGCCACCGCCGCCGCCACCCACGCGGCGGCCCCGAGGACCGCGCGCCGGAACGCCGCGGCGCCCACCTACTTCCCTCCCTCCGCGGGCAGCGCCGCCGCCATCCCCAGAGCCTCCCCCTCGCGTCCGGGGAAGTCCTCGAGGTAGCGGAGAAGCGCGATCCGCGCCTCCGGGAGGCGGCCGAGCGCGACGAGCGCGGCGAACCGGCCGCGGGCCACCCATGGCCGCGGCGGGCCGATTTCGAGGTAGCGGTCGGCGTGGGTCAGTGCCGCCGCGTGGTCGCCCTTCGCGTGGGCGACGAGGAACCGCAGGCGCCGCGCGTCCTCGCCGTCGTCGCCGTCGAGCGCCTTGATCCGGTCCTCGGCCTGCGCCGTGTCGCCGGCGAGGAGGGCCGCCTCGACGAGGCCGCGACGGACGGCGGCCTCTCCCTGCGGCAGCCGGAGCAGCGCGGCGAGCGCTTCGCCCGCCGTCTCGCGGCCGGTGCGTGCCTGGAGGACGAGGACCTCCGCGTCCGCCGCCGGGCTGAGGAGGCCGGCGGCCCGGGCGAGGCCGGCGAGGTCGTGCTGGCGCCCGAGGACGCTGGGCGGCACCTCGTCCCGGTCGAGCGCCGCGCGGCGCTCCGCGTCGAACAGCGCGAGGAAGGCCGCTTTCAGCTCGGCGTCCGGGTCGGCGGCGGCGGCCGCCTCGGCGACGACGGGGAGCGCGAGGAGCGGCGCGTCCCACTCGCGGTCGACGAACCGGATCGCCCCCCGCCGGCGCTCACCGCCGCCGGGCGATTCGACGAGGATCGCGGCACGCTCCCCGTCCGCGAGCGACAGCCCCGGGCCCGAGGGCCCGCCGGGCAGGAGGCCGTCCCACACGTCGCGGCGGAACTCGAGGTCCCGGCGCGGGGCCCGCCGCCAGAGCGCGGGCGCGAAGATGCGCCCCTCGCGGAGGAACGCGCGCCCGCGCTCCCACACCCGGAAGACCGCCTCGTAGCGGCCACGCCGGGGGGCGAAGAAGAAGAACGGGCCGCGCCACAGGAATCCCCGCGCATGGACCTTGCCGTTGCCGTCCCGCACCTCGAGCACGGCGTCGTCGAGGTAGTCGTCGAAGGCGCCCTCGGCCTTGAGATCGATTCTCACCTCCCCCCGGTCCGCGGGCACGGTGAAGGCGGCGACGCCGGTGTGGAGCGTCAGGGTCTCGTCCGCGAGGAGGACGGGGGCGTCGGGGTCCGGCCGGGTCGTCCACGTCACGCGCAGGGGCTCCTCGGTCCACTCCGACTCGCCGACGAACCGCCCGTCCACCGCGCCCCCGGCGACGACGTTCACGTGGGTGCCGAACCGGCCCGCGGGCACGGCCACGGCGGCGGCGTCGGCGGCGAGACCCTTGAAGCAGAGGGAAACCTCCACGGCGCTCTCCCCCGGCCGCTCCGCGGAGAAGTGCCGGTAGGCGGCGACCTCGAGGACGGTGCCCGCGAGGACGGCGTGGTGGCGCACGGCGGCGCGGGTCTGCGGCGAAGCCGCCGCGTCCTCGTCCTCCACGCGGAAGCCCGGCGCGCGGAGCGCGATCCGCGTGTCGCCACGGGGGTCGCTCTCGCGCGACTCCACGCGCACGGTGGTGGCGCCGGACGGCACGAGGACGAAGAGCGAGCGGGCCTGCCCGGAGGAGAGCCGCATCTCCTCCCGCACCCACTCGCCGCAGCGCGGCGCGGCGTGGGGCCGGACCGCGGTCACCGGGATGCGCGCCTCCTCGGCGCCGGTGGCGGCGTCGAGGACGCGGACGAACGAGGACTCGAGGCCGGGGGCGAGGCCCTCCGGGCGGACGAGGATCCTCGCCGTCGCCCCCTTCGCCGCCACGTGGAGGGGCGACGCGGCCTGGATCCACGCCGCCTCGGGCTCGAGGCGCACGAGGCGGGCGAAGCGGGCCCGCTGTTCGGCGGGGGCCTCGGCGGGGAAGTCGGGGACGAGGCGGACCTCCGCCGGGATCGGATCGGCGCCGAGCGCGCGGACGAGGACGCCGCCGCCCGGACCGTCGCGCTCGACCCGCCAGCCGACGGGTTCCGGGGCGGCGGCGGTCTCGCGCAGGGACGCGAGGGCGGCGTGGACGTCGGGGAAGCCGTAGCCCTGCTCGACGAACGCGAGGCCGGGCTCCGGGCGGGCGGTGCGGAGCAGGGCCGCGCGCAGGCGGGCGGGGGTCGGCGCGAGTCCCTCCTTCGCCGCCGCGGAGAGCAGCGCGGCCACGGCCCCCGAGCCCTGCGGCGCGGCCATCGAGGTGCCGTTCATGTTGAGGCCGGAGACGAGCGTCCACTCCGGGCCCATGCTGACCGCCGCGCCGGGGGCGAGGAAGAGCACGCCGGCGCCGCCGCCGGGGAGTGGCCCGCGGGAGGAGAAGCCGAAGAGGCTGCCGCCCCGCGGGGCGATGACGCCGTAGTTGCTGCGCTGGGTCGAGGCCGGGGCGTAGGCGCCGAAGACGAGGGCGCGGCGCGCGGTGGCCGGCGCGCCGACGGTGCCGTGGGCCGGGCCGGCGTTGCCCGCGGAGACGCAGGCCGCGTAGCCGTACTTCGCCACGGCGTCGTCGAGGAAGCGGGCGACGACCTCGCGCCCGTCGGCGTAAAGGCTCGCGCCGCCGAAGGAGATGTTCACGACGCGGGCGCCGGCGCGGCCCGCCCAATCGAGGCCGCGCAGGATCGCGAGGTGGGTCGTGGCGCCGCCGTGGCGGCCGTTGCCGATCTTCACCGCGAGGATCTTCGCGGCGGGGGCCAGGCCGTTGAGGGGCGAGTCGGGCCCGGCGTAGCCGGCGATGATGCCCGCGACGTGGGTCCCGTGGCCGCCCCCGTCGAACAGGAGCGACACGGCCGCGCCGCCCCGCAGCACGCGCACGCCGAGGCCGAGGCGGGCCTCGCCGCCGATCGTGACGACCTCCTGCGCGACGGGGTACTCGCGGACCTCCCGCTCCTCGGCGAGGTCGCCGTCCGCGTCGGTGTCGAGGCGGACCCGCCACGCCCCGTCGCGCTCGTAGAGGACGAGGTCGTGGACGGGGTCGCCGGGGTCCGGGGGAGGCGGGGGCGCCACCCCGTCCGGGGCGCGCTCGGCGGCGAGGCGCTGCGCGCGGTCGCGCTCGCGGGCGCGTTCCTCGCGGAGGCGGCGGAGCAGGCCGTCGGGGTAGATCTCGCCGGCGCGGAGCACGCCGAGGCGGACGGTGGCGGGCGCGCCCTCGCCGAGGAGGAGGCGCCGGCCGGTGAGGCCCATGGCGGCGCCGCCGTCCACCGCCGCCGTCGTGGTGGTCGCGACTTCGCCCGCGTCGGTGGCGTCGAGGAAGTCGACGATCTTCGAAGACCCGTCGGGGCAGCGGGCGAGGGCGGGGTGGAGCAGGTCCACCCCGGTGTCGAGGACGGCCACGAGGACGCCGCGCCCGTCGGCCTCGGGCACCGCCGCCTGCAGGGCGGCGACGCCGAGGTCCTCCCGCGGGAGGAACCCCTCGGTCCCGTCCCCCCCCGCGGAAAGCGCCACCGCCGCCAACAGCACGCCGAACCCCCACGCGCATCGCCGCATCCCCGGATCATACCGGCCGCGCAATACGGAGGCGGGCTCGATTTTTCGCGCGGCACCCGCGGGGTGACGGCCCGCGGGGTCGGGTAGCGCGGAGTGACCTGGCACCGGTGAGCTATCATCCGGGGCATGCGCTGGTTCACGGTGGTCATCGTCCTCGTGGTCGCCGCCTCCGCGGCACTCCTCGCCGGCACGACCCGGCCGGAGGTCGTGGCGGAACGGGCGCCGGTGCCGCTCGTCGCGGGCGCGCCGGCGGTCCGCCTCCTCGTGGGGCAGAGCGCGACGCTCCCCCCGCCGGCGGCGCCGGGCGCGACCGCGGAGGTCGAGCGCTTCGCCCCCTACGTCAGCGTCGCCGGGGACCGCGTCACGGCCCGGTACCCGGGGGCGGCCGTCGTCGTCCGCGGCGAGGAGCGCTTCGCCGTCGAGGTCGTGGCCGTGGAGACCGTTCCGCTCGTGAAGGTCGCCGACCTCGCCAAGGACCCGGCGGCCCACACGGGGAAGGTCCTGCGGATCGCCGGGACAAACCGCGGCTGGAGCGCCCCCGCGGGGAAGACGGTGGCCGGCCAACAGGTGACGCGCTCGGACTTCATCGTCGAGGACGACACCGGGGCCCTCTACGTGACGGGGGCGTCCTGGCGGGAGCCCGGGTCGCTGACGCTGATCGGCGGCGTGACCGCCGGCCCGGAGGGCTTCGCCTTCGCCGCCGCGCTCGTCATCGCCGACCGCGTCGTCCTCGACCCGGAGGCGGAGACGGTGCTCCGTCCGGGTCAGAAGGCGTGGCTCCCCCTCGACTTCAGCAAGAGCACCTGGTCGGAGTTCAAGGTCGAGGGCGAGGCGGTGAAGGTCGTCTCGGCGGAGCACGGGGAGGACGCGCTCCTCGAGGCGGCGGCGGAGGGCGAGGCCGTGATCCGCGTCTGGACGCGCTTCTGGCACGACCCCGGCGTCGGCGAGGCCGACCCGAACCGCGACGCCCCCTCCGCGGTCTACCGCCTCCGCGTCGTCAAGCCCTGACCGCGTCGCGGGTCAGTCGACGACGAGGCGGACCTCCGTCGTCTCGCCCGCACGGACCTCCACGTCCCGGACCACGGGTTCGCGACCCTCCCGGCTGAACCGCAGCCTCACGGGGCCGGGTGCCAGCGCCTGCGGGATCTCGAACCGGCCACTGTCGTCGAGGTTCCGCGACCACTGCGGCGGGCCGATCTCGGGCAGCGCCGCCACCTTGCCCTGCGCGGGCCCACCCGCGGCGCCGACCACGACGCCCCGCACCCATCCGCCCGGCAGGAGGCGGACCTCGACTCCCGCATCGCCGCGCAGGTCCACGGGCTCCGTGAGCGAGGGGGCGAGGTCGGGCTGGACGACCCACAGCCGATGGACCCCGCAGACCGCGAACGAGTCCTCGTCCGGGCGGCACACGGCGATGCCGTCCCCATCCGCCACCCCCAGCCATCCGAGGTTGTCCGCCACCAGGACCTCCGCGCCCCCCACCGGAGCGCCATCGGGGCCCACGACCCTCACGGTCAGCGTCCCGAACCGCGGGAAGTCGTAGACGACCTCCGTCTCCTCGCCGGCGGCGATCCTCACCGCCGGAAGGAAGACCCCTGCCCCGGGGGGGATCCGCAGCATCACCGGCCAGGTGCCCTCGGGAAGGTCGATGCGGCACGAATCGCGCTCGTCGAGGATGAACGGGGCGCAACGGGACTCCGGGACGATGTCCTCCTCGAGCCACCGCGAGGCCCAGACACTGACGACGGCCTCGGACCGCTCCGCCGGGGCGTCCCGCAGGCGGACCCGGAGGGCTCCCCGCCCGGGCAGCCTCACCGTCACGGGCTCTCCGCCCACCACCGCCGAGACATGAGTGACGGGATAGCCCTCCGCCTCCACCCGCAGGTCCACCGTCTCCCCGGACGCTCCGCCCTCGACGCAGAAGCGTCCGCGTCGGTCCGTGCTCGCGCTGATTTCGGGACCGGAGACCCAGGCGTCCGGAAACGGCCGCCCCTCGTGGTCCACGACGATCCCGGTGACGTCCGGCGCCGGATCTGCCTCCTCCGCGTGGGACGGTGCCGGCTCTTCCGGGGCGAGGACCCGGATCGGTCCGACGGTGAGCGCCCCGCGCGGGGGAAAGTCGACGGCAATCTGGGGAACGAAGGCCCAGCCGGTGCGCACGGCGACCAGCAGCGCACCGCCCGGCACCCGGAGGTGAGCCGATCCGTCCGGGCCGGTGATCTCCCGGATCGGCAGCGCCAGGCCGGGCGCCGCCACCTCGACAGCGGCTCCGGGTAGCGGCTGCCCGTCGTGCGTCTGCACCTGGATCGTCAGGACTCCGAAGGAGGCGGGGTCCGCCGGTGAGTCGACGTGCGGAGGCCCGGCCGAGCTCGGCTCGCGCACGCCACTCTCGCCCTCCCGCAGGACGATCCGCGCCGGGGCCCCGGCAACGGCCGTCGTCCACCCGCCACGTCCGGCGCTCTCGGCGCCCAGATCCTCCGACTGCCCCGGCGTGGCCGGCCACAGGAAGCGGCCGTCCGCGCCGGTCGTGAGCCGGAACCCGTCCGGCCCGCGGCGGCGGAAGACGGCGGCTCCGGGCACCGGCGCGCCGGTCCCGTCCACGACGAGGCCGCGGATGAACGCTGCCGGTCCGAGTTCCACGAGCAGCTCCGCAGGCGGCGCCGCGGGATCGACCGGCCAGTGGTCCTCCGCCGGAGCATGGACCGGCGACCACGCGAAGTAGTGGGCGCCGCCCGGCCCCACCGGCACCGGGCCGAAGGCGCCCTCCGCGTCCGCGACGAACGGCGGCGCCTCGAACTCCACCTCCACGCGGGCCCCGGGCACGGGCCGCCCGTCGAAGTCGAGCACGCGCCCGGGGATCCGCGCGGCGATGCGGTCAAGCCAGGCGGTGGGCGCGCGGCGGGCGGCGGTCACGTTCTCGTGCCCGATCTCGAGCACCGCCGACAGGTAGCCGTCGGCGACGACACGCCAGACGCCGGGGACGGCCCTCACCGGCAGGCGCCACCGCCCCTCGGCGTCGGTCTCCGCGGCAACGCGCCCCCCGTCGCCGAGAAGCCGTGCGCCCGGCACGGGACGTCCGCCCGCGCGTTCGAGGACGCAGCCCTCGACCGCCTCCGCCGGGGCGGCAGCGTCCGGAGCGCCGGGGGACGGCGCAAGCCGGAACGGCTCGGCCCCCGGGTCCTCCGCGCGCTCCCCCTCGCGCGGCGGCTCCGGCGAGGGGGGCGCCCCCCCTCCGGACCAGGCGAGGTAGATCGCGGCGCAGAGGGCGGCCGCCGCCAGCAGCACAAGGGCGGTGCGGGCCATCGCCCGAGACTACCACGCGCCGTCGGGGAGTCCGTCGAGCCCGAGGAACGCGCGGAGGGCGTCGTCCACGGCGCGCAGCTCCTCGTCCGCGATGCGGCCGAAGACGGCGCGGACGCGGCGCTTGTCGATGGACCGGAGGTGATCGACGAGCGCCGTGGAGACCTTCGCGAGCCCGCTGCGGCCGGGGTGCAGGACCGGGTACAGCAGCCCCTCGCCGGGGGTTCCCGTGATCGGGACGACGCCGAGCAGCGGATAGCGCTGGTCGCTCGCGACTTCGGGATCACTGACGACGACGGCGGGCCGCGCCCCGCCCGGCTCGTGCCCCACGACCGGGGAGAGGTCGAGGAGGACCACGGTCCCGCGCTCGATCCTCACCGGCGGACCTCCGTGAAGCCCTCCCCCGGCGTCCAGCGCACGGTCCGCCCCGCCTTCCGGTCGAGGAGGGCGGCGGCGTCCTCCGCGGGCAGGTCGGCGGCCCAGTCGGCGAGCCCCTCCTCCACGAGGACCGCGCCCTCGGGATGAGGCGCGTCGAGGGACCGCCGGATGAGCGCCCGCTGCCGCCGCCGGAGCTCGCGGCGCACCGCCTCGAGGATGAAGCGGCTGCGGTTTGTCTCGAACCGGCCGATCTCCGCCACGAGGAGCGCGGGGAGGGTCACCGTCACGCGGGCGATGTCGTCGGTGCTCATATCTACAGTATGATCATACTCCTGAACCCGCCGGCGTCAAGGCGCTCTCCGCGGCGAAACGACCGGCGGCGGGCCGGCGAGGGTACAATCCGGGGTTTGAACCTCGATCCGGGGGCCTCCCCCATGCAGATCCGGAACATCGCCATCGTCGCCCACGTCGACCACGGGAAGACCACGCTCGTGGACGGCCTCCTCCGCCAGTCCGGCACGTTCCGCGACAACGAGATCGTCGCCGAGCGGGTCATGGACAGCAACCCGCAGGAGCGGGAGCGGGGCATCACGATCCTCGCCAAGAACACCGCCGTCTCCTGGCACGGCATCCGGATCAACATCGTCGATACCCCCGGCCACTCGGACTTCGGCAGCGAGGTGGAGCGCGTCCTCAACATGGTGGACGCCGTGCTCCTCGTGGTGGACGCCGCCGAGGGCCCGATGCCGCAGACGAAGTTCGTGCTCGCCAAGGCGCTGTCGCTCGGGCTGAAGTCGCTCGTGTGCATCAACAAGATCGACCGCAAGGACGCCCGCACGGACCTCGTCCTCGACGAGATCTTCGACCTCTTCGTGGCGCTGGACGCCGCCCCGTGGCAATTGGACTTCCCCCACGTCTACGCCTGCGGCCGCGAGGGCTGGGCCGTGCGCGAGATCGGCGACCCGCACTCCGACCTCACGCCGCTCTTCGAGATGATCGTGGCCCACTGCCCGGAGCCGGCCACCGACCGCGCCGGCCCCCTGCAGTTCCAGGTCAGCACGCTCGACTACTCCCCGTTCCTCGGCCGCATCTGCATCGGGCGCATCCGCCACGGCACGATCCGGCGCGGCATGAACGCCGTGATCTGCAAGGCCGACGGGACGCTGGAGCCGTTCAAGGTCACGAAGCTGCAGACCTTCCTCGGTCTCACGCGGGTCGATTGCGACGAGGCCTCCGCGGGCGACATCGTGGCGCTCTCCGGCGCCGGTTCGGCCACCGTGGGCGACACGATCTGCCCGGCGGAGGTGCCCGCGCCGCTGCCGCGGATCTCCGTGGACGAGCCGACGATCAGCATGACGTTCCTCGCCAACACGAGCCCCTTCGCCGGCCGCGAGGGGCGGTTCGTCACGTCGCGGCAGATCAAGGAGCGGCTCGCGCGCGAGGCCATCAGCAACGTGGGGCTTCGGATCGAGCCCGGCGCCACCGCCGACGCCACGATCGTCTCCGGCCGCGGCACGCTTCACCTCTCGGTGCTCATCGAGACGATGCGCCGCGAGGGCTACGAGATGTCGATCAGCCAGCCGCAGGTCATCCTGAAGGAGATCCACGGCGTCGTGCACGAGCCCTACGAGGAGGCGGTGATCCTCGCGCCGGAGTCGGCCACCGGCGTCGTCATCCAGAAGCTCTCCCAGCGCGGCGGCGAGCTGCGGAGCCTCCGCATCGACGAGCAGAAGCAGGCGCGGATGACGTGGACGATCCCCTCCCGGGGCCTCATCGGCTACCGGTCCGAGTTCCTCACCGACACCCGCGGCGAGGGCACGATCTACCACCAGTTCAGCCACTTCGGGCCAAAGCAGGACCGGCTGCGGCGGCGGGTGAACGGCGTGCTCGTCGTGCTCGAGGACGGCAAGACGGCGGCCTACTCCCTCGACACGCTGCAGGAGCGCGGCGTGATGTTCGTGGGGCCCGGGGAGCCCGTGTACCGCGGGCAGATCGTCGGGCTGCACTCGCGGGACAACGACCTCGTGGTCAACCCGTGCAAGGAGAAGAAGGCCACGAACGTCCGCTCCTCCACGGCCGAGGAGAACGTGCTCCTGACGCCGCCGCGGCAGTTCTCGCTGGAGGAGGCGCTGGAGTTCATCGAATCCGACGAGCTCGTGGAGGTCACGCCGGGCTCGATCCGGCTGCGCAAGCGCTCGCTGGACCACGAGGACCGCAAACGCGAGGCCCGCGCCGAGCGCCGCGAGAAGGTGTAGCCCTCTCCCCCCCGCGCGGGCACCGGCCGCCGCTTCGCGGGCGGGCCGGGCCCGCGCTCCCCCCTCCGGGCAGCGTACGCGGGCGTGGGAGCGCCGCCAGTGGCCCGGTGGCCCGAGGGCTCAATGGCCCGAAGCGGCGGGGCGGAAGCCGAGCCCCCCGTCGCGGTTGTCGGGGTGGCGCCCGCCGCGGCCCGCGGAACGGCAGCGGACGGCCCGCCCGTTCCAGCCCCCGCCGCGGGTGACCCTGTACGGCGTGGCGACCGACGCCGCCCTCGCCGTGCCATCGCGCGGAGCGTCCGCATACGGCCCACACGCGTCCCCGCAAAACTCCCACACGTTCCCGTGCAGGTCGAACAGACCCCACCCATTGGGGCGCCTCGTCTTCAGCGCGTGCGCACGGCCGTCCGAGTTCGCACCGAACCACGCGTACTCCGGGAGCGACTCCTCCTCGTCCCCGTAGCAGAACTCGGTCCGCGAACCCGCCCGGCACGCAAACTCCCACTCCGCTTCGCTCGGCAGGCGCACCCGGAGCGACCCCCGCGTCGAGAGCCAGTCGCAGTACGCCTGCGCCTCGTCCCACATCACGCCTGTCACCGGGTCGTCGTCCCCCGGCCAGTCCCGCTCGTACGCCGGGTCGAACCGCTCGTACTGCGCGTTCGTGACTTCCGTCTCCGCCAGCCAGTACGCGGTCCGGATCTCCACCCACCGCACCGGCATCTCGTCCGTCGGCGGCTCCGCCGGCCGGCCCCACGACAGTCCCGCCAGCGCCGACAGCCGTCCCAGCAGGTCGCCCCGGTCCCACCCGTGCTCCGACCCCATGCGGAAGAACCCCGGCCCGATCTCGAGGAAGCGGACGCCCTCGATCTCCACGGCCCTCCCCGTCGGTCCCCCCGCCGGCGGCAACCCGTGCCGCACCACCCACCCCGGCGGCGGACGGCCGAGCGCCAGCCACGCCGCCGCCACCGCCAGCAGCGCGAGCCCCGCCCCCGCGATGACGTGCCGCCGCTTCATGGCCGCAGGTTAACCCGTCGCGGTCGCGAGTGACAGCCCCGACAGGCCCCCGCCGCGCACTCCCCGCAACTCGTCCCAGGGACAAGTTGCCGCACCCGCCATGACAATCCATGCAACTTGTCCCAGGGACAAGTTGCAGGCTTGCCGCTGCCGGCGGCGGGTGAGGAGAATGAGCCCGCCTCGGTATTCTCAGCGGAGGGCGCGGATCCGCGGGCTGCGGAGGGCGAGGAGGGCGGTGAGCACGAGGAGGACGGCGGCCCCGGCGACGATGGCCTCCGGCTCGCCGAAGCGGTGCGCGAGCCCTCCCATGAGCAGACCACCGAGCGGCATCACGCCGAAGAACGTGAGCATGTAGACGCCCATGACCCGGCCCCGCATCTCGTTGGTGACCTGTGTCTGCACGAGGGCGTTCGCCAGGTTCAGCGTGACGATCATGGCCGCGCCGATGCCCGCGAGGACGACGAGGCCGAGCGGCAACCAGGTCGTGATGGAGAACAGGAGCAGCATCAGCGGGAACACGATCGCCCCCCCGAGCAGGATGCGGCCGCGCCGGGCGTCCTTCGCGAGGGACGCCACCGCGAGCGCGCCGACCAGCGAGCCGACGCCGCGGGAGGACTGAAGGAAGCCGAGGGTCCGCGAGTCGCCGCCGAAGACGGTGACGGCGACGGCCGGCAGGAGCGTGGCGAAAGAGAGCCCGAGGAGCGTGGCGACACCGACGAGCGCGACGAGCACGCGGATGACGGGCTGCGTGGCCACGTAGCGGAGCCCGGCGACGACCTCCGCGAACGGCTCGTGCTTCTCCGGCTTCGGAGAGAACGGCGGCAGGCGCATGCGGAGGAGGGCGAGGATGACCGCCACGAACGAGACCGCGTTCGCCGTGAAGCAGAAGCCCGGGCCGAAGGCGGCGTAGATGAGCCCCCCCGCCGCGGGGCCGAGCGCCGTCGCGGTGTTGAACATCGTGGAGTTCAGCGCGATGGCGTTCGTGAGATGTGCGCGGTCCACGAGTTCCGAGACGAACGCCTGCCGCGCGGGCGCGTCGAAGGCGTTCGCCACGCCGAGGAGCGCGGCGAGGATGACGATGTGCCAGGGCTGCACGGCGCCCGTGAACGTGAGCACCGCGAGGACGACGGCGAGGAGCATCATGCCCGCCTGCGTGATCACGAGGAGCCGGCGGCGCGGGAGCCGGTCCGCCACGACCCCGCCGTAGAGCATGAAGACCCAGGTCGGCAGCCCCGAGGCGAACGCCACGTAGCCGAGGTAGGCGGCGGAGCGCGTCAGGTCGTAGACGAGGTAGCCCTGGGCCGTCATCTGCATCCACGTGCCGAAGACCGAGATGAGCTGGCCGGTGAACCAGAGACGGTAGTTCGGGAAGCGGAGTGCGGCGAACGTGCGCCGCCAGCCGGCGGGCTCGACCGTCACGGGGATCCCCGCCGCGTCCCCGCTCATCGGCGCGCGCTCCATGCGGCGGGCCGGGGCCGTGTGACGGACTGGCGGGGGGAGGTCGGTGCGGGCATTCCGGGGTCGGGTCCTGCGGCGTGAGGAGCGGAACCCGGGACAGTCTACGGGTTCCCCGCCGGCTCACCGCCGGTGAATCGGCGCCGGGCGGCGCGCGAAAAATCGAGCCCGCCTCCGTATTTCGCGCCGGTATGTTCACGGGATGGACGTGGCGGCGGTGGACCTCGGGGCGGGGAGCGGGCGGGTCGTCCGGGGGACGGTGGCGGGCGGGCGGATCGCGCTCGCGGAGATCCACCGGTTCCGGAACGAGCCGGTGTTCCGGGGCGCGCACCTGAGGTGGGACCTTCCGGGGATCCTCGGGGAGGTGACGGCGGGGCTCGCCCGGGCCGCCGCCGCGGGGCCGCTCGCCGCCCTCGGCGTCTGCGGATTCGGCGTGGACTTCGTGCTGTTCGACGCCGAGGGCCGGCCCCTGGAGGATCCCGTCTGCTACCGCGACGCCCGCACCGAGGGGATGGTCGAGTCCCTCGCCCGCCTCGTCTCCCCCGCCGAGCACTACGCCCGCACGGGGACTCAGTTCCTCCGGCTGAACACCGTCTACCAGCTCCATGCGCTCGCCCGCCACGACCCCGCGGTCCTCGCCCGCGCGAGGCGCCTGCTCCTCCTCCCTGACGCCCTCCACTTCCTCCTCGGCGGGGAGGCCGCCACGGAGTTCACGAACGCCACGACGACCGGGCTTCTCTCGGCGGCGCGCCGCGACTTCGACCCCGACCTCCTCCGGGCCGTGCCGGTGGATCCCGCCCTGTTCACGACGCCCGTGCCGCCGGGCACCCCCCTCGGCCGGGCCCGCTCCGGGGCCCCGGGCGTGCCGGTCATCGCCCCCGCCACCCACGACACGGCGAGCGCGGTGGCCGGCGTCCCCGCAGAGCGCGGGTCCTTCGCCTTCGTCAGCGCCGGCACGTGGTGCCTCGCTGGCGTGGAGACCGCCGCCCCGGTCCTCACCGCCGCCGCCCGTGAGCGCAACTTCACGAACGAGGGCGGCGTGGCGGGCACGTGGCGCTTCCTCCGCAACGTGACCGGGCTCTGGCTCATGCGCGGGCTTGCAGAGTCCCTCCCCGACGCGCCCTCCTGCGCCGACCTCGAGCGCCTTGCCGCGGCCGCGGCGCCGGCGACGGCGGCGATCGACCCCGACGATCCGCTGTTCTTCGCGCCGCCCTCCATGTCCGAGGCGATCGTGGCTTTCTGCGCGGCCACCGGCCAGGAGCCGCCCGCCGGCCCCGGCGACCTCGCCCGCGCCGCCTACGAGGGGATCGCGCTGGCGCTGCGCCGGGCGATCGAGGACGCCGCCGGCCTCGCCGGGACCCGCATCGACCGCGTCCATCTCGTCGGCGGCGGCAGCCGGGACGCGCTGCTCTGCCGGCTCACCGCGGAGGCGACGGGCCGCCCCGTCCTCGCCGGCCCCGCGGAGGCCACCGCCGCCGGCAACGTCCTCATGCAGGCGATGGCGCTCGGCGCGGTCGGGGACCTCGCGGAGGCCCGCGCGGTCCTGCGGCGCTCCTCGCCTCCGGTCGAGTACACTCCGTCGGGCGAGGGGCGGCTCGAGGAGGCGTACCAGCGGTACTCGAGAGTCCGGGAGGCGCGCCGTGAGCGGGACTGAGGGACGGATCGAGGCGGCGTGGCGGCTCGCGTGCGAGGCCTATGCGGAGCACGGGGTGGACGCGGAGGCGGCGCTGGCGCGGCTGTCGGCGGTCCCGCTGTCGATCCACTGCTGGCAGGGAGACGACGTCCGGGGCTTCGAGGCGCCGGAAGCGGCGCTCGGTTCGGGCGGTCTCATGGTCACCGGCGCGCACCCCGGCCGCGCGCGGGACGGGGACGAGCTGCGGGCGGACCTCGAGGCCGCGCTGGCGCTCGTGCCCGGGCCCTGCCGGGTGAACCTCCACGCGATCTACGCCGAGACCGGCGGGCGGGCGGTGCCCCGCGACGCGCTCGACACCTCGCACTTCGCCCGCTGGATCGGCTGGGCGAAGGCGCGCGGGGTCGGCCTCGACATGAACCCCACGTTCTTCGCCCACCCGCTCGCGGCCGCGGGCTTCACGCTGTCGAGCCCGGACGAGGCCGTCCGGGGGTTCTGGGTCGGGCACGGGCGGGCCTGCCGGCGGATCGCGGCGGCGTTCGCGCGGGAGACGCCGGGCCCGTGCGCGCTGAACGTGTGGATCCCGGACGGCATGAAGGACGAGACCGTGGAGCGGGCCGCGTTCCGGGCGAGGCTGGCGGCGTCCCTCGACGAGGTGTTCGCCGGCGACCCCGACACCGGGGTCGTCGTCTCCCTGGAGCCGAAACTCTTCGGCCTCGGGTCGGAGGCCTGCGTCGTGGGGTCGCACGAGTTCTACCTGTGCTACGCGATGGCGCGGAAGAAGGCGCTGTGCCTCGACCTCGGGCACTTCCACCCGACCGAATCCGTGGCCGACAAGATCTCCGCGCTGCTCCCCGCGCTGCCCTCGCTGCTCCTGCACGTGAGCCGCGGCGTGCGGTGGGACTCCGACCACGTCGCCGTCCTCGACGACGATCTCCGGGCCGTGGCGGCCGAGGTCGTGCGCGGCAGGTTCCTCGACCGCGTCGCTTTCGCCCTCGACTACTTCGACGCGACGGTGAACCGGGTGGCGGCGTGGGTGGTGGGGGCGCGGGCGGCGAGGAAGGCGCTGCTCGTCGCGCTGCTGGAGCCTTTGGACCGCCTGCGGGCGGCCGAACGGGCGGGGGACCTGACGGCGCGCCTCGCGCTCCTCGAGGAGGCGAGGGCGCTGCCCTCCGGGGCGGTGTGGGACTGGTTCTGTCTGCGCGAGGGAGTGCCGCCGGGCGCGGCGTGGCTGCCGGCGGCGCGGGCCTACGGCGACCGCGTGAGCGCGGCAAGGCGATGAGGAGGCGGGCATGGCGGGTCTCCGGCTGACGGCGGCGCTGCGCGCCGAGATGGCGGCGTTCTCGGAGGTGGCGGGCCACCTGTGGGCCCGCGGCTGGGCGGAGCGAAACGGCGGGAACATCACGGTGAACGTGACGGCACTGCTGCCCGCGCGGGCGGCGGTGGGTGCCCGGTACGTGCGGCACGCGCTGCCGCCGGAAGCCGCGGGGCTCGCCTTCCTCGCGAGCGGCACGGGGGAGCGCAAGCGCGACCTCGCCCGCGGGAAGGGCGGGGGGCTCGTGCTGGTGGATGGCGCGGCCGCGGGCTACTTCGTGCTGTGGTCGGCGCGGCCGGAGTTCGCTGTCACGAGCGAGTTCGTGAGCCACGCCGAGGTCCACGCGGACCTCCTCGCGCGCGGCACGGGGCAGAGGGCCGTGCTGCATACGCACGCCACGGGCCTCATCGCGCTCTCGCACGTGCCGGGCTACGACGACGAGGCCAGGCTCACCGACGCCCTGTGGCGTACCATGCCGGAGGTGCGGGTGTTCCTGCCGCGGGGCGTGGCGGTGGTGCCGGAGACGCTGCCGGGGTCCGAGGCGCTGGCCGACCTCACGGTGGCGGCGCTGCGGCGGCGCGACGTCGTCCTGTGGGCGCGCCACGGCGTGCTGGCGGCGGGCGCCGACCTCGAGGACGCCTTCGATCTCATCGACCTCGCCGACAAGGGCGCCGACATCACGCTCCGCTGCCTCGCCGCCGGCCGCCCCCCCCTGGGCCTCTCCGACGCCTCGCTGCGCGACCTCGAACGCGAGTTCCGCCTCCGCTGACGCTCCCCGCCGCACCCGAAGTGCCTCCTCGAGAACACCCGCCCGGACAACCGTCTCAGAGGAGTTCGTTCGGCGGCGGACCGTCTCACGGCGGACCGTCTCTGACCCGCGTTTGACACGGAAACGGGGCCGTGGCAGCTCGCAGGCC
>JADHED010000528.1_pt1 | contig 44782 bp, 70 predicted proteins | sample 8952041 | NCBI WGS metagenome assembly JADHED01 (sample SAMN16124423, study PRJNA663239) | bioreactor sludge metagenome | isolation source: sludge (control) | place: India:Bengaluru | collected 2018-09-08 | reverse complement strand
TGGTCGGTGGATTGGTCGGACTAAGACAACATAAAAAGTCTATATCCGGGCCGATTGACGGACTGGTATTTCTTCTCACCGGCTTTGCGTGTGCTATTTTCGGTGCGCCTCTTGCCGCTCAATGGTTCGGTATTACCGGCGAGCGCGAGATAGCTGGCCTCGGATTCATCATTGCCATTCTCTGGATGCCTATCTATTCCCGCCTTTCTGGCATCGTATCGGGTGGCGATATTTCCCGCCCGGGAGGTCCGCATGACTGAGCTATTCTGGTTTGTCGTAATGCTTTCAATGGGCGCTTCGTCCCTGTTCAACGTGTATAATGAACGCGTGGACGACGGGCTGTTCGGTAGGGTGCTCTATATCCTGACGGCTATTGTCTGTGCCGCCGGATGCATCCACCTGTTACAGGGCAGCATGTCACCAACGCTGCCTGAGACGTTAATCACATTAGCCGCGCTGCGCCAGATTCGTCAGGCGTGGCTGTCATACGGAGGACATAAGCGTGTCTCGAAATATTTCAGATAATGGATTGCATTTTACCGCCGCGTGGGAGACTTTCTGCGGAACTGCGTATCGTGCTACGCCGAACGAGAAGTACCTGACTATTGGGTATGGAAGCTATGGCCCGCATGTTAAGGCGGGGCAAACCATCACCCCGGGACAAGGCCTCCTGTTGCTGAATCGCGATATGGCTAAGGCCGTAGCTGCGGTTGATATGGCAGCGCACCACTCACTGACCCAGGCGCAGTTCGACGCTGTGTGCGACCTGGTGTATAACGCAGGCGCTGGCGTGATTGCTGCTACTACAGGTACAGGTAAGGCGCTTCGTTCGGGTGATATTACGGCGCTGCGTGCTAAGCTGGCGCTGTTTATTAACCAGAACGGCAAACCGCTACTTGGCCTGCGTCGCCGTACAGCTGGTCGTCTGGCGCTGTTCGACGGCAAACCGTGGCAGGAGGCTGAGGCTATTGGGCGCGCGGTGAAAGGTTGACACCTGAGACTAATCCGACGATACTTAAATCACCTCCTGTTCCATCCCTCTGCTCTCCAGTTTTATCCCGGCCCTGACCCAGCCGGGATTTTTTTTATCTATTTTCTGTAATGACTAGTTGACTATTATCCTAGACCCTATTATATTTACTCCATCGACAACGAGAACGGAGTAGAGAAGATGAAAATCACAGATATCGAAGCATTCGAAGACGCGCAACTGATGGCGCGCATAGCCGTCAATAACCTGAGCAGCAATATCCCGGCGGACGCGTTCTGGGTCGCCGCGATGCAGGCACTGAAAGCAGCTTACGCAGGAGAGAAGAAATGAAAGTTAAAGCAACTAAAGTTATGTGGATATATACCTTAAAATACGTGACAGAGGGTAAAGTGTACGACGTGCAAGACCCTACAGCAGATGGGCTAGGTTGGGTGGTCGATGATGTTGGTGATTCTATTTTCATAGATTTTAGCGACGATGGCGAGTGTGCACACGGCGTTAAATGGGAGATTGTAGAATGAGCGAACAAGGTCCAGTAAGCCAACCGTTACGAGTAGGTCGTAAAGTTAACCACACCCCGTTCCCGACACGCGAGGAACTTATGAAACGTAACAGTTTCCCGGGGCCGGACAAGAACAAGTACCTCAATCGCATGTGGGGAGAGCGTAAAAATGACTGACCGTGAATACGAAAAGATGATGGTAGAGGCTGCGTTAGGTAAGGAGCAAATACGCTTGTTGGATATTGAAATCAAACACCACGCGCAATTAGTAGACAACCTCATGGAACGCCGCCGTGAACTGATTAACCGCTTCAACCTGAATAAGGGGCGCACTATTTCTGATGATTTCGACGGAGACTACCGAAATGGCGATTTTTATGAGGGGGCAGAATAATGCATAAAATCACAATCGCATCACTTGAGCGCCGTATTCTGGTGCTTGAGTCTGAGAAACAGACGTTAGGCGGGCAACTGTCAATTAACGGTGAGTTTCAACTGGAGGCGTTTAAAGAGCTACTGGCTATTAAGACGCAAGAACCGAACGTGTACGCCGGGTTGTTCGTCGGTGAAGACAGTTCTTCTCTGGCTTATTACAACACGGCAACCGCAGCTTCAAAGGACGGGGCTGATGTGATAATCCCTCTGTATGACAATGTAGTAGGGCCAGAAGATGAAAGCGCCTGAGCCAGTAGTTATCGATGGCGTCCTGTGGAAACCCTACTCGGTTAACCACATCGACGCCGACGGGAAGAAGTTCAGCTTCTACATTTTTGCAATTAGCCGTGAGCACGCCGCTTGTGTGGTCGATGATATACGAGAAACGGCGTGGCTTGGCGATGAGATAGTGGGGTGAGAGTATGTTCAGTGACATTAACGCAGCAATCGAAGAGGCAATCTGGCGTCGCTACAATGGCGAGCAACAGCGGCACTTCTGCCTGGTGCAACGCGGTAACATGGTTGCTGTAGTACAGGACCGCGATAACAAATATCCGAATGCGATGTGGACAACGAGGAATTTCTTAGGATGATTACCAGCATTCCGAACCTGATTAAAGAATTCGGCACGATGGCAGAGACTTGCCGACAAACAGGTCTCAACGAAATGACGATTGCGAAGTACAGCAAAGACGTGAAATGTGAGCGCCACGTAATCTATAACAACCGTCTAATGACGCACGTTAAGACAAGCCCGGTGTTATTCACGCGCCGGGGTATCACTAAAACTGAGCAACGCACTGCTAAAGAGGAGAGCGGGGAATGAGACTGCTAATCATACCTAACACCTGGACCACTCCCGTAGCTAACGACCATTACGGCGGCGACGGTAAAAGAGCACCACGACACGGCCTGTATAACTGATTGGAGAGTAAGAGATGAAAATTCAGCTAATATCAGATGCTGATGTTATGAATTGTGTAGGTAAGATGCACCCCGGAGAGCCTACTTATTACATCCGTAACATATTAAAATACACATATCCGAATTTAGACACACCATCGGTTCTCCGTAAGCTTAAGGATATGGAGAAAAGAGGCCTCGTAAAGCGAACTAAAAGTCCGTTCTTCAAAAATAACATAAGCTGGACCTCGGTATAGCCGCTACTCGCCCTCTACGGAGGGCTTTTCTGTACATCCCGCCCAATCCCCTTATATAATCCCTTTAGACGCGTAGGGCGCGTCTGGTGCGCTCTGATGGTCAGACGCATATGCAAGGGGATTCTATGAAGCTGAAACTTAAGCAGCCATCGCCAGAGGTGGTGCAAGCTGCACATGAAGAAGCTGTTAGCGCAAACCGCCGCCGTAAACGACCGCGCGGTAAACAGAGCCTTTATCAATCATCCCGTAACTCCGCTGCGCTGTGGGACCCGGACTATTGCGACGCGTTAATCGAGTTCTTCGACCGCACGTCATGGGAGCTTGTGCCTACATCCAAGGGTGATGAGCGCCCGCTGATTCAGGATAAACCGCCATCGCTGGCCCGCTTTGCCTTACACATCGGCGTCACTATCCCGATTATTAAGCTGTGGCTGCGCGAGATTCCTGCATTTGCAGAAGCATACGAAACAGCACAGGCGCTGGAAGAGGCATACTTCACGGAGACAGGGGCCGCTGGTATCTCTGCTACGTTTGCCGCCGCTAAACTTGGCCTTAGCAAAGAGAAACCGGTCGAATCCGCCGAAGAAACTGCACCGACTGAGATTATTTTCAGTGTTGCAGAGCCTGTGGGTAAAATCGTAACAACGAACATGGGCGAGGTAGAGGAATGAGTATTCAGCTATCAGCCCCTCAGGCACTGTTCCTGAATTGCGATAACAAGTACAAGGCCTACGTCGGCGGCTTCGGCAGTGGCAAGACCTTCGTCGGCTGTCTGGACCTGCTTACGTTCATGCTCAAGCACCCCGGTACGCGCCTGGGCTACTTCGGCCCTACATACCCGGCCATACGCGACATCTTCTACCCGACATTCGAGGAAGCGGCGAACCTGCTAGGCCTTGATGTGCTGGTTAAATCCAGCGACAAAGAAGTCGTGGTTACCCGCGGCAAGACGGTTCTCGGGACTGTTATCTGCCGTTCGATGGATAACCCTGGCTCGATTGTGGGTTTCAAAATCGCCGCAGCATGCGTGGATGAGCTCGATGTATTGAGCCGAGAGAAAGCCGAACTAGCGTGGAACAAAATTGTGGCCCGTATGCGTCTGGTTATCCCGGGCGTAACTAACCACATCTCTGTTACCACGACGCCGGAAGGGTTCAAGTTCGTATACGCCAAGTTCAAAGAGAACCCGACACCGAGTTATTCGATGGTACAGGCTTCCACACACGAGAATGCACGGTTCTTGCCGCCGGATTACATTAGCTCGCTGACCGAGACTTATCCGGCGCAGTTGATTAACGCGTATCTGAACGGTGAGTTTGTCAACCTGACCTCCGGCAGCGTGTATTACGCGTACGACCGCCGTAAGCACCGCAGCAAAGAGACAATTCAACCTGGTGACACGCTGTACATCGGGCAGGACTTCAACGTTACGAAGAACGCTAGCGCCGTGTACGTGCAACGTAAGGACGGCTGGCACGCGGTAGCAGAACTGAAGGGCCTGTTTGACACACCGGACACCGTGAGAGTGATTACTGAGAAGTGGAATTCACAAGGCCACCGCATCGTCGTCTACCCGGACGCCAGTGGCAAGAACCGCAAAACCAACTCGGCATCAATCTCTGATATCGCATTACTCCAGCAGGCCGGTTTTGATGTCCGCGCTAAATCCGCCAACCCACCGGTTAAAGACCGTGTTTTAGCCGTGAATACCGCGCTGGAAAAAGGTAAGCTGTGGGTTAACGACCACTTATGCCCTGAGATAGCGAAGACGTTGGAGCAGCAGGCATATGACGACAACGGAGAGCCAGCTAAAGACGGCATCATCGACCATATGGCGGATGCTCTAGGCTATCCTGTAGTTTACGAGATGCCAGTGGTTAAACCAGTAATCAACATCCCGGTGGCTTTCGCACTTTAAGAGGATTATTCAATGTTAACTATGAACGGTCAGAATCAGGGTGTTAAGACAAAACACCGGGAGTGGCTGCATCACTTTAGTAAATGGCAGAAGGTCCGCCACGCTCTGGAAGGCGACCTTATTCGCTATCTGCGCAACGTCGGGAAGAACGAGCCTGACCCTACCTACGCGGCACAGCGCCAGGAAGAATATGAGAACGGTGCTATCTGCTACAACTTCACCAAACGCACATTGTCAGGGATGGTTGGTAGTGTCATGCGCAAAGATCCAGAGCAGATTATTCCGCCTGAACTGGAGTACCTGTTACGTAACGCCGATGGTTCAGGTGTCGGGCTGTGGCAGCACGCGCAGGACACTTTGATGGAGATTGACTCGGTTGGTCGTGGCGGGTTGCTGGTGGATGCCCCGGAGACAGCCGCGGCAACGGCAGCAGAACAGAACGCTGGATTATTAAACCCGGTCATCGCATTCTATACCGCAGAGAACATCATCAACTGGCGACTCACCCGCATCGGTTCAGTGAACCGTGTGACGATGGTCGTGTTGCGTGAGGTATGGGAATACTCAGAACCGGGAGCAGAGTTCGAAACAAAGTTCGGTGAGCAATACCGCGTTCTCGATTTGATTGACGGGCGCTACCGCCAGCGCATTTACCGCTTCGATGCCGAAGGTGGTGTTCAGGATGAAGTAATCGAAATATTCCCGGAACTTGGCGAACAGTTGCGCGGCAAAATCCCGTTCACGTTCATTGGCGCAAGCAACAACGACGCAACTATCGACGATGCACCTTTGCTGCCGCTGGCCGAGCTTAATATCGGACATTTCCGCAACAGCGCGGACAATGAGGAATCCAGCTTCGTGGTCGGACAACCTACTCTGTTCATCGCTCCTGGTGAGAACATGAGCGCTGAGCAATGGGTGACAGCCAACCCTCACGGCGTGCGCATGGGGTCGCGTTCAGGTCATAACATCGGTTACGGCGGCAATGCGTTTCTGGTTCAGGCGGGAGAGAACAACCTTGCCAAACAGAACATGCTGGATAAAGAGAATCAGGCCATCCAGATTGGCGCGCAGCTTATCACCCCGACGCAGCAAATCACCGCTGAATCAGCCCGTCTGCAACGCGGCGCTGACACGTCCGTTATGGCAACAATCGCACGTAACGTAAGCATGGCGTATACCGATGCGTTGCGCTGGGTAGCCGCAATGCTCGGGCTTAGTGACGGTACTGAGATTGAGTTCAAACTGAATATGGAGTTCTTCCTTCAACCGATGACCGCGCAAGACCGCGCTCAGTGGATGGCCGACATTAACGCCGGCCTGTTACCAGCTACCGCATACTATGCGGCATTGCGCAAGGCGGGTGTAACTGACTGGACCGACGAGGACATTCAGAACGCTATCGAGGATACGCCGTTGCCGTTGGGTGCGGTTACTCAGGTATCAGGAGAGATTCCACAGTCGGCGCAGCAGCAGGAGTAAACAAAAAGGCCCCGTTATGGGGCCTTAGTTTTATTCATGTGTCGCTGTTCTAAAATTAAGTTCTTCACGTGGGATAAAGCCTCTATCAGTTTTTACATAACAAGTATCATAACTATACATTACCTCTCTGCCGGTAATATCTCCGTAGTTCTCACACCCATGTTTATCTAAGCTACGTACACCCGCAGCAATTACCAGTAAAACCGCCAATGTTGACAATACCGCGATAATTAAGTCTTTCATCTTTAAATTCCTTATCTCTCGTTTCGGTGTAATGAATAGTACCCTATTATATTGGTGTCTGCAAATATTATTTTTATGCGTTACACTGGCGATACTACAGGAGGGCATATGAGCTTACTTACATCTCTAATCAGCCACCAGATATGGCTGCAACGCACCGCATCCGGTGAAGTGAAAGACCTCGCACCGTTCATTCAAGAGATGCGGGACGAAATCAAACGGCAGGTGCTGTTATTCGGTGACGACGGTCGTAGCACTGCGCGGCTGAATAAACTGCTACGCGACCTTGAAGAAGCATTAACCGGGATTACAGGTGACTGGCAAACAAAGCTGACAGAAGACCTTAAGGAACTGGCCGCTTATGAGGCTGAGTGGAACGTAAAAACGCTGACGGCTAACGTTAATGCTGAATTTGTTACACCTACCGCCGAACAGGTGTGGGCCGCTGCCGAGTTTCAGCCGCTATCATTAAGTGACAAGCCTGTTGATTTCACTAAGCTGATGGATGGCTGGGGTGAAACCGAAGTCTCGCGCCTGGTAACTGGCGTTAAGACGGGTTTCGTCCAAGGCCAGACAACACGGCAGATTGTTAAAAGTGTTGTTGGCTCAGGTGGCCTGGCAGACATTTCTGAACGTAACGCGGCTACAGTAATCCGCACCGCGCTGTCTCACGTATCCAACGAAGCCCGTAACGAGACGTACCGCCAGAACGACGACATCATCGAGAAGTACGAGTGGGTGTCCACCCTCGACAGCCGCACCAGTACAACGTGTTTCACGGCTGAAACAGAATTAGCGCCCATCGCGGGAATGGACGCGGTAATGCGCGGACTCTATTCAGGAAAAATCTTTACCATCGAACTTTCCAACGGCGAGAAGTTCAGTGGCACCCCGAAACACCCTGTACTCACGCAATACGGATGGACTCCGCTTGATGAACTCGATCCAACTAAGCATGTCTTGTATACCACTGTTGACAAAGTGACTGTGCTCGAAACAGTGAAGAACATAAACATGCCAGCCAGAGCGGATTATATTTTTAATACGCTCGCTAATTTCCCCATCAGGAAAATGGTAAGCGCGAGTCCCACGGCAACAGATTTCTATGGCGATGGAGTGGGACTCAATAGCAAAATCGACATTGTACAGGCCGATTGCAAACTGAGGAACTACGTCCACGCCAGCGGAATTAAACAATTCAAAAGCGAGGGTTTCAGTCTTATTCATAGTGCCGGTTTGCTGTCGGACAATAGCTCTGGCGATTTTCTCCTCCGGGGTGAATGTCCTGTGAGTGTGCCCGCGCTTAGCGAGACCAAGTGTTTTGACCATAGAATAGAAAACTGTTTTGCTGACTTGAGTCCTTCTTATGCACTCAATAGGCGGGACGCCGGACTCGAACAATTCTATAGCCCTTTTTTGATTCAAAATGGTGTCATTAGAAACCCAACCCCGGGGTCGATCATGCATGAGTCCGAGCTTCTTGAGAAATGTTGTTACCGTGGTGGTAGTGACGCCGTAATTCTTGGCTATGATGCTGGCGGGAGTGCCATCTCGGTACAAAGAACAAATATCATCCGCATAAGCGTCGAGTTTAGAACGTGCCATGTTTATACTCTCTCTAGTAGTCAAGGATATTATACAGCAGGTAGTGCGGTAGTCAAGAATTGCAGAGCCAGAGACGGGATGACGTGGGAAATCGGTAAAGGGCCGATGCCGCCAGCGCATCCTAATTGCCGAAGTACCACTGCGCCTGTAATCAGTTCGGAGTTCGACTTCCTCGATAAAGGAGCGAAACGTGCTGCTAAGGGCGCGAACGGCGGTACTCAGGTGAGCGCAGACACCACTTATTACGAGTTCCTTAAACAACAACCGGCATGGTTTCAGGACCAGGCGCTCGGCCCTGTTCGCGGTAAGATTTTCCGTAACAGCGGTATATCGCCGGAAGAGTTTCGCGTAATATCTGTAGATGGTTTCGGGAACCCGCTCACGCTTAAGCAGATGGCGGAACTCGATAAACGTGTTGCTGATTATCTGAAAGGGGAATAATGATGGGCTTTTTCAAAGTAACTGATGTGCCGTCGCGTCGCGTAGTCCAGTACGCCCGCGTGTCTGGCTCTGGCGAGAACGTGGTATTTATTGAGGACGAAAGTGTACTAGGTACACCAGTAGACGATATGCCATTCGCGGATAAAACCGGTATTGCACTCCCCGCGGCTGGTATGCTTTACGAGATTCCGTATCTGGCAGACGCTGGCGATGTGTATTTCTCTGCGCAACCGAAAGACACTGAACTGACAGACGGCAGCGCGATCATCACTGTCGAAGTTAAGGCCGGCAAAGCACCATATGCGCTGACCTGGTACAAAGACGGTAAGGAAGTGGTCAACGCCCCGGAAGAGGCTTTGTCTCTGACGGTTAACGCGGCGGGCGAATACTTCGTTAAAGTCACCGATGCCGATGGTGTAGAGGCGGTTAGCAAGGCGGCGAAGGTCACTAAGCCAGAGTGATAAAAGGCCCCTTTACGGGGCCTTAGTTTTATATGAACATCGCACTATTTGTCATTTGCATTGGAATTCAATCAGCCCCTGTTTAGTGTATTCTCCTGTTCGCACCTCACGTTTACCCCCGAAAGCCTCCGCGCCAGAGTAACCCCATCCTTCACACTTACTCACAGCCAATAGCTGTGCATCGGTGGGGTTATGCTTGGCTATAGTGAAATCATTAGCATCATATCCAATAGTCACCACGCCATCAGCTTTACTGCCAGACACGCCGTAGTACGACACCGGCACAGAACAACCACTCAAACAAACGGCTACAACACCTGCTACTACCAATTTAATATATTTCATAGTTCACCGTTACCTCTGTCAACGTCATCGGTACCACTACAAGACCAAAGAAACATCATTACATTGGCCTCCTTAGTCCGATGTAATGAATAGTACCCTATTATATTGGTGTCTGCAAACTATTTATTTACCTATTCCAGTTATTCCACTGAATTGTAAATATTGGAATAAACTATTCGAATAGTAGACTTTTCACTAAAAATATGCTAAGCTCCACCTGAGCTTGTGAAGTATGAACAAGCGACCGCGGCGCGGGCAGGTAACGGAGCGGGACGTAAGTCCTGAGTGTAGTTACGCTGACGCGTTCGGAAGGGCCATACCCTATTGCTTGTGTAAAAAGTAACTGGTTTACTGAGATTACGCCGTTTCTATGTTTAAATGATAAGGACTAGCGCCCCGCTTTAAGGCGGGGCTTTACTTATCGAGAAAGGGGAAACATGAATCTTAAAGCAACTGTCGTAGCAGGAGCATGTTTCATCATCCTGTTATACGCACACGGCTACTTTCAATACCGCAGAGGCTGGGACGAAGGCCGGGCGAATCTAGTTTCGCAGCAACAGCAGGAAGCACAGGCGGAGTTAGCGAAGAAAACACAACGGCAGCAGCAGGATGAATCAAAGGCCGCGGCCGCTGACAACGAAGGCAAAACGAAATCGGAGGTGATTACCCGTGAAGTCGTTAAGTACATTAAAACGCCTGGCCGCAGCGTGTGCACTTTCGATGATGCTCGCGTCCTGCTCAAGTCCCGCGCCGTCGAAAACGCCAATTCCATCCCCGGATATGACGATGATGCAGCCGCCGTGCAAACTGGCAGCGCCAAGCAGTGATGCTGACGAGGATTTAGCTATCGATGTTCAGAACGCAGAATGTGTAAGGCAACTGAGGTTGAAAGTGTTTATGTTGCAAGATTACGTGAGGAATATTCTGGAATAGTTGCCTTGCATGTTGGAATAATTTATTCTTGACATGTAAATCCGGGTGGCCCGGATTCCAACGTCCAGGGGACATACTGACTATGAATCGTTTTTTACGTTATCCGTTCCAGGAAGAAGCTGGGGCCGAAGATAAATCTGGCGGCGGTGACGCCTCTAAAATGTTCACAGCCGAAGAAGTTCAGGCGCTGATTGAGAAAGAAGTTGCCGGGCTTAAAGCTAATCAGGAAGCGTTGCTGGCGGAGAAGAAAGAAGCCGCCCGTAAAGCAAAAGAGGCCGAAGAAGAACGGCAGCGTGCGCACCAGGAGGCGTTAAAAGCCGCTGGTAAGATGGACGAGTTTGAAAAAACGATTCGTAGCCAGTATGACCCGGTGTTAGCCGAGAAAGATGGGCGTATCTCCAAAATGGCTGAGCGCATCCTCGGCAGCGAACGTAAAGCTGTGTTAGGCTCTTTCGCGGGTGACTTTATTACCCCGGAAGCAGTAGACATTCTTGCTCCGTTCGTTAAGACTGAGTTCGAAGGCGATGATGTGGTTACTAAGTTTGTTGGTGCAGACGGCAGTGTAATCACGACTGACCCTGAACAGTTCCGCAAATACCTGCGTGAACACAAAGCGTTTTCGCATTTGATTAAAGCAAATGCACCTTCCGGCGGCGGGGCTTCCGGTAGCAAAGGCGGCGGGGCCGCACCAGCGTTTAAAGACATGAGTGAAGCGGAGCGTATTGCTCTGTACGAATCGAACCCTGCCGAATTTGAACGGCAACTTAAAGCCCTGAGGAAAAAATAATGGCAATTACTACTATCGGCGATATCGTAACTGGTAAAGAATCGGTCATTCTGTCTTACATGACAGAGGACCCGGTAGAGAAAACCGCGTTCTTCCAGTCCGGTATTCTTACCTCGACTCCGTACGCCGCTGCTATCGCAAACGGCCCGTCTAACAAAGCTGTTCTGCCGTACTGGAAAGCGATCGATACCTCTATTGAGCCGAACTACTCAAACGACGTATATCAGGACGTCGCCACCCCGCGTAACGTGCAAACCGGTGAGATGGATGTTCGTGTAGCTTACCTGAACGAAGGTTTCGGCCAGGCGGACCTGACCGTGGAACTGACCAGCCAGAACCCGCTGCAATCCGTAGCGTCCCGTCTGGATAACTTCTGGCAGCGTCAGGCACAACGCCGTCTGATTGCTACCGCGCTCGGTCTGTACAACGACAACGTGGCTGCGACCGATGCTTACCACGAGCAGAATGACATGGTAATCGACGTGTCCTCTACTCTGGGCTTCGACTCCGGCGCGTTCATCGATGCTACCCAGACTATGGGTGATGCGCTGATGGGTAACGGCGGTGAAGTGCTTGGCGCTATCGCGATGCACAGCTTCGTTTATGCACAGGCACGTAAGCAGCAGCTTATCGACTTCATTCGTGACGCTGACAACAACACCATGTTCGCCACCTACCAGGGCTACCGCGTGATTGTTGACGACAGCATGACCGTAGTCGGTACGGGCAATGACCGTAAATTCATCTCCATCATCTTCGGCAACGGCGCTATCGGTTACGGCGAGGGTTCTCCGTCCAACCCGCTGGAATACGAGCGCGAAGCGTCTCGCGGTAACGGTGGCGGCGTTGAAACCCTGTGGACCCGTAAGACCTGGTTGCTGCATCCGTTTGGCTACAGCTTCACCAGCGCGGTAATCACCGGCAACGGCACCGAGACTATCGCCCGCTCTGCTTCCTGGCAGGACCTGGCGAACGCCTCCAACTGGAACCGTGTGGCCGAACGTAAGCATGTGCCTATTGCCTTCCTGGTAACTGGTGTCGGTGCTTAATTTGTAGGTATAATCCAAGGGGACTTCGGTCCCCTTTTCTTTTACTAAGAGGTAAATTATGGCTAAGACCGGAAAAGGCTTGCCCCGCAGCCTTAAGAACGTTGATTTCAGTGACATGGATATCAGCGTAGGATGGGAAGAAGTAACAGGCAAACCAGCGGTAATCGCCGCAGGAGAAACCCAGGCGGCGGCACGTACCGCAATCGGCGCTGGGACGCCGTACACCCTGCCTAACGCCTCGGCATCTGTTAAAGGCGGCGTTAATCAGGGTGCTGCCGTTGCAAACGTAGGTTCTCAGACAGTAAGTGGCGCAGACGCGGCCGCAGTGGCTACGTCAGCGCAGAGTGCGGTTAACGTTGTAGGTACTAAACTTAATGACCTGTTAGCACAACTCCGTGCCGCAGGCATCATTGCATCCTGAGGAGGATTAAAATGGTTGATGTAATCAAACGTCGTATCGTAGGTGTTTCTGATGACTCCCCGGCAGACGGTCAGGTAGAAATCGACATGGCGAATATCTCGCCAGCATCTTTTTCTACCGCTCTTGCAGCGACTACCGCTGTTACTGCACCTGCTGCACTGACTCTTACAGTTGTGGCAACCGGAGGGCTGGCTCCTTATTCCTATCAGTGGTTCAAGGATAACAACGCCATCGCCGGCGCTACAGCAGCTACCTACACCAAAGCCACCACTGTTGCATCTATCGATTCCGGTACGTATAAAGTGGTTGTTCAGGATGTATATGGTAATATTATCTCCAGTAGCTCTGTAGTAACTGTGTCTTAATACAACGGCCCTTCGGGGCCGTAATAAGGAAAGGTCATGGCAGATAATTATGTAATCCGCGAAAAGTACACCCACGTTGGTGTTGTTGACGGTCAGGTTATGCCTGTTCGCGGTGTTGTAGAAGCGGATGCGCTGGTTGCAACACAACCGGACAACGAAGAAGCGCACAACAACGGCGGTGGTACTAAGCGTCGTCGCCGTAAGTCAGAGGAATAATTTATGCCGCTAATCGTGGAAACTGGGGCGATCGTCCCGAATGCCGACAGTTACGTTAGTCTGGCTGACGCCCGCGCGTTAGCGGCTAATTACGGTCTTGAGTTACCGGCGGACGATACTGCCGCCGAAGTAGCCTTGCGCAACGGCGCTACTTATGTCGGGCTTGCAGAACCGCAGATGTGCGGTCGCCGTGTATCCGCCACACAGTCACTGGCATACCCACGTACAGGAACGACGCTAAACGGCTTCACTGTAGCGGATAATGTTATTCCGGCTCAGTTAATCCGTGCGCAGGTAATCGCCGCAGCTACATATGGCGCGGGTACGGATGTTCGGGCTAACTCTGATGGGCGTTCCGTGCAGACCGAGCGTGTCGAGGGCGCAGTAACAGTGACCTACTTCAACAACGGCAACAGTGGTGCTACGACCACGATTACCGCTGCTGACGACGCATTACGCCCGTTACTGTGCGGCGGTCTTAACAATGGCTTCTCGTTTAACGTGTACCGGGGCTAAAAATGGCGAAGACTAAAACAGAGATGTTCACCCTTATCGGTGCGAATCTTCCCGATAACACCACCGGGCTTATTACCCCTGCGAAGTTACGTGAAGTAATGACACAGATGGCCGACTCGCCTATTTACGCCACTCCAGGTGTTAAAGAGGTTGAAGTTCTCCGTGCTGCGTCGACCGTAACACAAGCGCCTACCGCGGTAGATACAGCATTGCAGTTAACTTTCGGTGCTGCTCAGGGTAGCGCTTCTGACCCGGTAATGATTAATGCCGCAGGGCTGGTTACGTTCAACGCCGCTGGTAACTACGCCGTTCGCATCAAGTTACAGGCCGGTCGCTCCGGCGCTAGTGGAACGTCAATCCTGTTATCACGCATTCTTCTGAACGGTGCTCAGTACGGCTCACCCGCCGCTACGAAACTGGTAAGCGCTGATACCACAATCCCGGTTGAATCTCGCGTCGTCATTAATGCAACCGCAGGCCAGACGTTCGCTGTTCAGATTATGCGGGATAGCGCCGGAACTAACTTCGGCGGCGTATACCCACAAGCGGCTACCGTAACCGCATGGGGTACAGCACCGTCCGCGCTGCTGGTTATTTCGAGACTGGAGGCCGCCTGATGAGCACCGCTTTCAGTAAACGTATGCAAGGTGTTGGTACGCGCCTGCTAACCAAATTTGGCAGCACGGTGTCTCTGGTTCGCGCTGGCCAGAAAGTGTGGGATGAAGTTCTCGGTGAGTACGTCTGGTCCGCGGATGAAGTGTTGCCGTTGAAAGCAGTTCCGGTTCCGGTAAACACGGGACTGGTAAACGGTACGACGATTAAGGCTGGTGACATGATTGTTAGAGCCGATTACAGTGTCGTTCCGAAGATGGAAGACAAGGTGCAATTCGGCGGCGAACAATGGTCTGTCGTAGCCATCGAGAAGAAGATGGTTAACGATGATGTCGTGGCGTATTTTATTCAGGTGAGAAAATGAGTTTCTCGCTTGATGTCTCTAAGTTCGTGGAAAAGGCGAAGAAGAATCCTGAGAAGGTTATGCGTCAGGTGTCTATCAAGCTGTTTTCCGCTATTATAAAGGCGAGTCCGGTAGATACAGGCCGCTTTCGTATGAACTGGATGGCGTCTGGCGGTACTCCCGCTTCCGGTACAAGTCAAGGTACTGACCCTAGCGGGGCTAACGCTATAGGCGCTATGGTTTCTACTGTCTCCGGCTTACCTGACTGGAGCGAGTTCACCCTGACAAATAACCTGCCGTATGCGGAAGTTATAGAGTTCGGGGGGTATGCAACTGGCTTCCACGGCCCTAAGCGCCCTTCTAACTTAGGCTCTAAATTTGTTGGGCCATTGAGACCGAAAGCACCCAGCAGAACAACCACAGACGGGTATTCCCTTCAAGCCCCGCAAGGTGTTGTCAGAGTTAACGTTCAGCGGTTCAATAAACTGCTGGAAGAAGAAGCGAGGAAGTATAAATAATGGGCTACTTTGAGGACTTAACAAAAGCGTTTGACGTGCCGCTGGTAGCCTTCGGAGCCACCAACGGCATCAAGGTCGCGCTTGAAAACATCGACGCGCCGACGTCAACTGATACGCCGTATCTGGCGAGTTACATGTTGCTGGCAGATACGGAACAGGCGGATTTGTTTTTCACGGAACAACGTTCTGGTATTTATCAGGTGGACATTAACTACGCATCGGTGAAAGGTAGCGCGCCAATCAATAAAATGGCAGACTTACTTAACACGGCGTTTAAAGCAGGTAAGTCATTTTCACGTAACGACATCTGCGCCGAGGTTCAATCGGTTAGCCTGGGGCCGCTGATTGTAGAAAACGGATGGGCCAAACGACCATTGTCAATTAACTTTATTGCATTCACCAAGAGGCTGTGAATATGGCTACAACTCCTTTTAAGGGCGCGAATACCGCGCAATTCTATGTGGCGGAAACTACCCCGGGCGTAACACCGACTAACCCGGTATGGTCACCGTTGCGTAACACTGGCGGCGTCCCCGCTGTAACCCGCGATGCGCTGACTTCCAACGAACTCGACGGCAGCCGCGAAACTACATCCATCCGCACTGGCAATAAGCAGGTAAGCGGGGAGTATGCCATCGAACTTAGCTCTCGTAGCCAGGATGATTTCCTGGCTGGTGCGATGACTTCTACGTGGCAGGCCGGTGTATCCTTGTCAGGTCTGTCAATCACCGTCGCACCTGCCGGGAAGACGTTCACTCGCGCATCTGGTAGCTTTATCACCGACGGGGTGGAAGTAGGCGACCTTATTGCGTTTACTGACTTAACCGGCGATAACGCTAAACCGTTCATCGTGACCGCGGTTGACGCACTGGTGGTAACGGGTGCAGGTATTCAGCATACCCTGACGGCTGAGACAGTAACTACCGACGCTAAAACCGGCGACAAGCTGGAAACCGGTAACGCGTGTAAGACGTTCTCCATCCTGACGTGGTTCAAGGGCCAGTGCGGTAACCCGGACGCGTACATGCTTACGAAAGGCGTGGAAATCTCTGGCTTCACCGTAGAGCAGGCGGTTAACGCTATGGTAACCGGTAGTTTCCCGTTCATCGGCTTGAGTCAGGAGATTCTTACCGCCCCGCCGTCTGGCTCTGATTTCTCTCAGGTTACATTCACCGATGAGCCGTTCTCGTCTGTAGATGTGTCGGTGTTCGACGGTTCTACGCCGTTGCGTTGCGATACTCTGACCATTACCAACGACAACAGCGCATCCGCACAGTTTGAACTCGGCAACAGTAGCGTTGCGTTCGTGGAACGTGGTCGCGCGGCTAACACCTTCTCCATCTCCGGCAAGCTGTACGACATGGCGATGATTCAGAAGTTTATCAACGAGCAGCAGGTAGAGATTAACTCTATTCTGGCGGGGGTAAACGGGGCTATGTCTTTCAGCCTGAAACGTGCAGAACTAACGGCGGTTACGCCAGAGATTGGTGGGCCTGAGTCAATCACTCAGTCAATTGAGGGCCAGGCTACCGGCAACCAGTACCAGTCGTCTATTGTTATTCAGCGTATCACCTACGCATAAAACTAAGGCCCCTTTCGGGGCCTTTTTCTTACAAACCTAATTTTAAAGCAATGTCTATAACGTTCGATTTAACGTCACCCGGTATGATGTAGGTGTCGTAATCTTTTACGCCACTAACATCATACAGATACTCCCGGCTATCGCCGATGAACGTATAGCCGTCACGATGGAGGCGAACGATCCGCACGTCATGCCCTGCGGCGACGATAGGGGCAACTTCACTGGCGAATCCACCGTCGGACACTACAAAAACTTCGTCACCGTCAGGCAAGTTTTCAGCGAGATACTTACCGAAATAATCATCACCGAATACCGGTTTAATGAATTGCTCAGAAATGGCAATCATGAACTGACGACGGGACAACCCATTAAGAAAACCCTCTGGCTTTTCTTTCCGCGCCCGGTCGCCGTAGCCGTCGAGAAATTCGTGGTAGGTATCTGGGCCTAACGCCGCAAGAGCGATATTGAACATTGGATTCTTGAAACTGGTAGTTCCTTTCGCAAAGCCCATTTCTACCAGCGCCATAGCAAGCGTGTCTTTCCCGCAACCCGCAGGGCCATTAAGAATAATTACCTTAGCCATTATTTATCGCTCCCGTGTGGTTTTAAGTGGGTAGAGTTACCGTTACAGCCGTATTCAGTAACCGCGTGAGTGGTCAGGCCGAGGGTGCGGAAATGCTTAATTACCGCCGGGGAATCGTCGAATGCGCACAAGATTCTCTCCAGCCCAATAGCGCGCAACACTTCTTCTTTAATTACGATGTCTTTTCTGTTGTCGTGTTTGCTGCGCATTATCAGCGTGTCAAACTTAACATTATTTTCTCGCAACCATTTACGAGTCTCACCTTCGGCATCATCACTGCGCCCGGTAAGGATAATTATGGTCATCCCGGTATGCCACAGCGTGTTGCACAAGTGAATGTTGTCATATATCGGCGCATCGTCTTTACAGGCCATGTTAAAAGGCTTCCACGCCCACGTTTCTCCGTAGTTATCTTCCGGCAGCAGGTGTAAACGGTGTGTACCATCCGCCAATGTCCCGTCTAAATCGAAAATCACAATATCTTTCATCCCAGCATCTCCGGTGAAATAGTTAACCGTGCGACCTCGCCATATTCGGCGCTATAAGTGATTACATTTGCACTACGGCCTGACATCCATCCGCCGCGGGAGGCGTAGGCGTCTTTAGCCGCTAAGGTGCGGTGCTGCTCAACAATCATGTTACGGCTTTCTACAATCTTCTGATGGTGTAGGTGGCCGACGTGGGCGTAGCTGTAAACGCTCTCGCCGAATGCTTTGCGGAACTTAGATATCATAATTGGTTCGACCACCTCAAACCGGCATTTATGGCCGTGTGTAAAGAACAGCGTGGTTTTGCCGTGTTGCACCATCTTGTAAACATCCGGCGACGTATCTACGAATACACGCGGCTCATTGTCATACAGCGTACTGAACATCTCAGCTAACCAAATCATTCCGCTTTCGTCGTGGTTCCCTTGCACGATAAGCAAGCGAACATTTTTATGTTTAACAAGGGCCATATCGACAACACGGCGCACCATACGAATCATGTAGCGGACAAGTTTCTGATAGCGGGTGTCCGCGTCAAGGACATGACCACTCGCTGGCGTAACGGCGTCCAGACTATCGAAGTGCGCAAGGTCACCCAGCAGGTTAATAACTCCTGTTCCTGCATCCGGCGCTTTCTGGAACGCCGCATCGAACCAGCGAGAAAACAGGTCTTCCGCAATCTTCATGTCCCAGTCGTCGCCGCTCTCGTCGGCCCACGCCAGCATACCGAGATGGAAATCGGATACCGTGTAAAGATTGAGCAGCTTATCGTCGCGTTTGATGCGAGCAGCTTTAACCGGTGCAACGGGGGTAATCTCCGACTTCATGCCTTCGATTACGGCCTTCATTAACTCGACCTGACGTTCGGCATCGGTGTCGGTCTTAACCCATTGCAACTTAGTGTTGCCGAACTCGTCCACAAGTGACGACGTTCCTTTAATTTTGTAGCCGTCCGGGACGAGGTTACTAACGTCGCGTCCGTGGCCTACGCCTTTCTTAGCCAGCTTCGCTTTACGGATACGAATAACGCGGTCTGAGATGCCGTATTTACGGGCGATGTCTACATTCTTCATCCCGGCGTTCAATTCTTCCTGTAACTGTTCGTCGGTTATTTTCTTCTGGGCCATGCTTACTTCCTCGTGTTTAGGATTTGTCTTATAGTAGCCTACTTCTCTTTCACGTTCGAGTTGCAAGCCCAGATTAAAATAAATACCCACGGCAGCAGAACCCAACCAAGAAACAGATTAGCCATGAATATCGCTAACTTCGCTTTATGGTTACGGAAGTACGCAACCAGGAAAGGCGCGAAATAAGCGAGCAGTGCAAACAGAATTAAGGAAACTGGTAAACTGGACATTTTAAACCCCTTCATTGTTGGTGTAAGTGAATAGTACCCTATTATATTGGGGTACGCAAGTAATGTGATAGAATAATTTTGCGCCTAGTGTCGCACACGAAAAGCGGGTGGTTCCCGTCTGGCGCATTTACCATTAACCTGTAACCTCTTAACCAAAGGATTAAAGAATGAAACTTTCTGATTTTTATTTCGAAGAGAAAGCACTGGTAGGCAAGAAGATGCCTATTCTGCTGCCAAACGGCGAAGACTCCGGTGAGTGGCTTAACGTTGTAAGTCCCGATGCGGATGTCGCCGTTAAAGCGGGGCGTGCTTTCATTATTGCGTACCGTCGCGGGTTGGCACGTTTTGAAGAACTGGAAAAAGCTGCCAAAGAGTCCGGCGACTATACTGAATATAACCTGGCGGTTAACGAACTGGCGGAAGACCTCAACCGACAACTCGCGGCAGAAGTCGTAAACGGCTGGAGCTTTGACGACGAGCCTTTCTCTAAGGAAGCATTTAACAAATTGCTCGACCAGTTCAAAGGGCTTGGAACCCAGGTGGCAGCTTTCCATAACGCTGAGCGCAAAGCATTACAGGAAAAGTAGACGCGCTGTACAGGTTCGCCACCTACGAATTCGTGGACAAGCATAAAATCAGAGAGTTTGATTCTATAGCAGACGGCCACGAGCAGGCGCTTATCGCAATGGGTGTAATCGATAAGAAAAAACGTGCAGCGCGACGGGGTGGGCCAGAATGCCCGCCCCTTTTTATATCCACCTTTGAGACGTACTGTGACATTAAGTTTACGCGACACGTGCGCGAGGACGCTGTAGTATTGTTTGCAAGAGAATCCGTCACATGGCAGGACCTGAAAGCCTATCTCGATGTTACGCAAAAACAGCTTAGCCTGTTCGAGATAGACATTATCATGGGCCTAGAAGCAATCTTTGAAGGTAGAAATCATGACTGATACCGCTAGCTTGATAGTACGAGTGTCCTCGACCGGCGTCGATAAAACCACATCGCAACTGAACGGCCTCACCAAAGCGGCTGGCGCTGCCGCCGCTGCCGTTGTTAGTCTGGAAACCGCTAAGCAGGTGTTCGGCGCGCTGGTGGACTCCCAGCGAAACTTCGATAAGCTGAATTCCGGCCTCATCACAATGACTGGAAGCGCAGAGAACGCTGCTAAGGCTTTCAGCGTCCTGCAACAGTTCGCAAAAGAAACCCCGTATGGCCTCAATCAGGCGGTAGAGGGCTTCACTAAACTTGTAGCCCTCGGCCTGAACCCCAGCAAAGAGGCGTTAATATCCTACGGCAACACCGCCGCGGCTATGGGTAAAGACCTTAATCAGATGATTGAGGCTGTGGCGGACGCCAGCACCTTTGAGTTTGAGCGACTGAAAGAGTTTGGCATTAAGTCGTCACAGCAGGCGGATACAGTTTCGTTTACGTTCCGCGGCGTAACGACTACTGTTAAAAAGAACTCCGAAGAGATTCAGAAATACCTGTTAAACATCGGTAACACAGATTTCGCCGGAGCGATGGAGACGCGCTCGAAGACCTTAGATGGTCAGTTGTCGAGCCTCGCCGACTCCTTCGACGGCCTTGTTCTTGCGGTAGCGCAATCAGGTTTTGGTGATGCCGTAGGTGAGCAAGCAGCGATGGCAGAAGACGCCGTAATGGCGCTTACCGACGCCATCGCATCTAATGAGATAGCCGCCACACTCCAGGATTGGGCGACGCTGTTCAATGAGTCGTTCAAGTTTATTTCCGACGCTTTGAACGACCTGGCATACGACACCGAGGGCAAATCCGCGGATATGTCAGATTCGCTGGGGACTATACCTGATGCCATACGTGAGTGGTTGCCTGACATCCAGCAGACATTCCACGAGGTTATTGCGTGGTTCCAGCGCATTGACGATTACGCCGTAGCGTTAGGCCAGACCATTGCCGACGTGTTTGACCCGAGCAAAACGGCAGCGCTCACATTTAAAAACCTGACCGCAGAGGCCGACGCCGCGTATGCCGCCAGCATAAAACGTGCTGAGGCCGAATCGCAGGCCATTACAGACCGGTCTAAGCAGCGTAAGAAAGAAATTGAGGAACAGCGCAAGCAGTACGACGAGCGTAAGAAGCAAGAAATCGACTTATCCAGCCTTGTTAATAAAAAGGGTGGAACTGGCGACACCGGAAACGCTGACGATAAAGCGGCAAAAGCGGCTGCCAAGAAAGCAGAACAATTGCGGAATCAGGCGCAAGATTACCTCGACACTTTGGCCCGTCAGAACAACGACGAGTTAAAGGCTATTGACGCGCAGGAGCAGCAGAAACTGGCTAAGGCAAAAGAGTTCTACAGCCAGGGTGCGTTGTCTCTGAAAGAATACGAACAGGCTAAAACAGCTATCGTCCTCGAAGCCGGGCAAAAACGACAAGATGAACTGGATAAACGCCAGAAAGAAGCCCAGGAAAAGCAGCAGAAAGGCGACGACTTCATGGCTCAGATTATGGGCCAGAACGCTACTGAGCTTGAGCTTCTCGACATCCAGGAACAGCAAAAACTGGCGGTAGCCGATAAGTACCGTGAGCAGGGTCTTATTAGTGAGAAGCAGTATCAGGCCGCGCTTAACGCCATCAACGAGCAATACGCAACCAAGCGTGCCGATGCAACGGCAACGGCCTTTGGTAACATGGCCTCAAATATCGGGTCTGCGTTGGGCGAGGCTTCTGGTGCGTATAAGGCATTCGCTATCGTACAGGCCACTATCGCCACGTACACCGCAGCTATTGAAGCATATAAGTCGACGGCTGCCATCCCTGTAGTCGGCCCGTTCCTGGCCCCCGTAGCCGCCGCCGCTGCCGTTGGGGCGGGTATGGCGCAGATTTCCGCTATCAGGTCCGCCCGTGAACAGGGTGGTCAGTTATCCGCGGGGCAGGCTTCCACCATCGCTGAACGCGGTAAACCCGAAGTTATCATGCCCGCTGGCGCATCGCGCGTGCGCACAGCACAGCAAATGAAAGAGATTATGGGACAAAACGGGTCTTCTTCCGGACCGTCTAATGTTACCATTGTAAATAACACATCGAGTCAGATTGGCAACGTATCCACTGAGCAGGATGATGAAGGCCGGTTGCGTATCATCATCGAAGAGCAAGTGGCGGCATCTTTGCAGAACAGCAACAGTAAGATTAGCAAGGCCCGCAAGGCCACAAGAAATGCGCCGGGGTTCAAATAATGACTGACTTATACTTTCCACGTAGCCTCCGCCCTATAGTGTCGAAAGGCTACTCAATGACCAGACGCAACAACGTCTGGAGTGTCGATTTAGCTGGCGGCGGGGTGCGTCAGGGCCGTGACACATATTACGACGTGTTCCCGATAAGCGTAACCCTGATTGCATCAGCACTGGGGCGGCAAGCGTTTCTGTCGTTCCTTGAGAAAGTCAATGGCGGTGCGTCAAGTTTCTGGATGGCACATGACTTCGGCATGGGTATCGAGGATTATCAGGTAACCATCACGTCCACCATCGCGGAGTCCACCGAAGACGGCATTAACTGGACGATTACCTTCACGGCAACCGCCGAGAAATCACCGTTCCAGGACCTTGAGAACCAGTGCCTTGTTAGCAATCTGCCAGATTTGTATGGTTGCTATGGTGACGGGCTGGGATGTTTCCTTAAAGCCTACGGAACCGCGCAATCAACGTTTCCACGAATTTGGGACCCGATGCAATGAGCCAGGAATCAGTAGAAGCAGCCTATCGCCGTAAGCTGGCCTCAAACCCCGACGGCGAGATGGACTACATCACGTTACAAATCAGCCACCCATTGCTGTCAAAGACGTATTATCTTGTGCGCGGGCTACAGGAACTTACGGCAACACTGGAGACAGGCGAAACAATAACATTCGAACCTACCCCGATGGAGGCGTCGGGGGCCGCTAACAATAACGACATGGACCAGACGACGACGTTTACACTTCCTGACGTCGGAAATTTACTGGACGATGAACTGGATAATATTCCGATGGATAGTACTGAGTTGCCGAAGTTCATATTTCGCCGTTATGTCAGCACCGACCTGTCTTACCCGGCAGACGGCCCTGTGGTATACGAGGCGCAGACCATAGCTCAGGACAAGGGGCGATTCTCTGCTAATTTAGGGACACCTATGCTGAACCAACGAAGCACTGGTATACTTATGACACCTAAAGAGGTACCGTTATTACGCGGCCTGTTAATCACATGAACATTAACGACTACACGGGTATACCTTACGACTTTCGCAAACGCAATTGTTGGCATCACGTTCGTATTGTCCGTGCAGATGCCGGGTTAGTGACACCAGCGTTTGACGTCGCAAGCCCAACGGCAATTAACGAAGCGTTTGATGAAGGTCATCGTGATACAAAGGGGCTTACGAAAATTGATAAGCCTGAGAACTTGTGCGCGGTTCTTATGGGCCGGCGTCGCGGTGGAAGAATCATGTGGCACGCCGGTGTCTACTTTGACGGAATGGTAAGTCATTGCGAAATGGCCTCCCGTCAGGTACGGCTTGACCGGCTTGTAGACCTAAGAGACTTGTACACGGAGATTGAATTTTGGCGATAATTCTGCACTACACGCGAAATGCTAACGGTGTTTTCGACCGTACAAAACACGTCGGGATGCCAATGGCGTTTGTCGTTAACCGTATTCCTGACGGCGTACCTGTGCGCGTTTACCTCGGTGAGATTGGTGATGATACCGACGTAACTGACGACTTAGACGCGCTTAAAGACGAAGACGCGGTGTACCACATAGTAGAAGGAGCCGGTGGCGGTGCGCTTGTAGTAGGTGCGCTTGTTGCTTTGGTAGTCGTAGCGGCTACTGTTTTACTAACTAAGAAACCTAGTCTGGCGGTAGCCGCGACAAATAACCAAGCAAAATCAGCTAATAACAGCCTAACAGACCGTTCGAACAAGCCACGTCCTTACGAGCGCTCCTATGACATCTGCGGGACCGTGCAGACTATCCCGAATGACCTGATGCAGACGTATAAAGCGTTCGACAGCACCGGTAACTTGCTAGAGTATTCCTTTTACGACGCCGGTAGGGGGCATCTGTACATCGAGGCTGACGGGGTTACGGAAGGTGATACCAGGATTAGTGATATTACCGGCTCCTCTGTTGCCGTGTATGCGCCGTATACCTCCCCGAACAACACCACATCTCCGCAGTTGCAAATCGGCGACGTTATAAATCAAAAGCTGTACGTTACTTTTATGAATGATGACGTGGACGGTGTTGTACTTAAGGCGCCTAATGATTTAGGAGTAGTTTTTGACGGTGAAACAGCATTCGTATCCGTATCGGGAAACACGGGTACTCTTACCGAAACTTCGTCAGCGGTAGATTTCAGTGAGGACATATCCGTGGGCGATATTGTAGTTTGCAACCCTATGTGGACGACAAACGATGTATCCCTTACAGGAAATTATCGGGTTTTAGACGTATCCGAAAATACTGTTACTCTGGACATCACCGGCCGTACATCCGACTGGAACGCTGCCGAAGGGCACGCTATCCGTGGCAACGATGCCGAGAACTCTATGAGGCCTAAGGACACATATAATAAATCGCTTACGGACTGGTACTACATCACTAGAGGAAGTGTTGACCGTGTCCTGGCTAACTTTGCGGGTGCAAACGGTATGTATCGTTACAACGGTAGTTACAGTACCGCAAGCGCCACGATAGAGCTACAATTTCAGGCGGTAGACGAGCAAAGGCAGCCTATTAGCGATATTTACACGACACAGGTAGTGGTAACAGGCCGCAGCACCGATTACACCGGGACAAGCGCCTATGGATCTCTTCCAGCAGCAAGCAGGGTGCGTGTAAGGGCGAGAAGGGTTAGCAACTCCGATAAGGATTTCGACGGAACGGTAAGTGACGAAATAACCTTCATCAACCTGTACGGGCAGTCGCTGGACACAACCCCGCACTACGGCAACCGAACTACCGTACATTGTGCCCGCAAACAGACGCCACGGGCCGCGAGTATCGACAACCCGGAACTGCGCATGATTGCGACCGAGATGTGCTACAAATACTTAGGCAACGGCGTATTCGATACCGTAATGACACCTAATACGCAGGCGGTGCAGTCGCTAATCAGACTGGCTCGGGACCCCGCAGTAGGTAACCTACAACTGACAACGGCAAACATGGACAAGTTACTTGCTGTGCAGGAAGAAATTGAGTCCTATTTTGGCAGCGAATTAGCAGGGCAGTTCTGCTACACATTCGACGACTACGACACGACCATGCAGGACATCGTTCAGACCATAGCGGAAGCCGTGTTCTGTACTGCGTACCGTAAAGGTGCGGATATTATGCTGCGATTCGACCGTCCGGTTGCGGGGCCCGAAATGGTGTTCACCCACCGCAGCAAAACTACTGGTACGGAAAAATGGACCCGCACGTTCAACGATTCGACAACCTACGATAGCCTGTCGTTCTCGTACATTGACCCTGATACTAACGTACAGGAAACTATTTATATCCCGGAAGAACTCGGCGCAAACACTGAGGAATACGAATCGAAGGGTGTACGTAACTATCAGCAAGCGTACTGGCTCGCGCAGCGTCGCTACCAGCGCAACACGTTAAGTAAAGTTGTCGTAGAGTTCGAAGCTACCGAAGAAGGTGCTCTCGCTACACCCGGCGGCGTAATCAGCGTGGTTAAAGGCTCCCGTATAGCACCACAGGACGGCTATGTTGTTGCCGTTAATGGGCTTACGCTTACGCTGTCTCAGCCAGTTACGTTTACCCCCGGGGACGACCATTCCATCATCCTCAAGAAGCGCGATGGCTCTGTACAGAGTATCTCTGTTATCAAAGGGAGCCACGACCGCGAGGTTATTATGCTCTCCGCACCGGAAGAAGCAATCTACACGGGGAATAGTGCACTAAAAACTGAGTTTTCATTCGGCAACGAAGCAAGGCATAATGCTCAGAAGATAGTTGTTTCTTCAATCGACCCTGGCGACGACCGCACGGTCAAGATTACAGGCTACAACTATGACGACGGATTCTATAAATACGACGGAGTAGCGCCTTACGGCAGCGGTTTCTCCGACGGATTCAGCAATGGTTTTAATTAAAGAGGACTCTATATGTCAAGCGGATGCGGTGACGTTTTAAGCCTGGCGGATTTACAGACCGCCAAGAAACACCAGATTTTTGAAGCTGAGGTTATCACTGGTAAGTCTGGCGGGGTTGCTACGGGCGCTGATATCGATTACGCGACAAATCAGGTTACTGGGCAGACGCAGAAGACACTCCCTGCCGTGTTGCGCGATGCTGGATTTTATCCTGTTTCGTGGGATTTTTCCATCGGCGGAACTTTGACGGCTGCAGACAGAGACAAAGTTGTCTATGACCCGGTTAGTAAAACATGGTACTCCTATGCGGGGGCGCTACCGGTTACCGTTCCTGCGGGTTTTAACCCAGTAGGTAACGCGGACTGGAAACCGCAGACTGATCCAAACCTGCGGAATGATTTAAAACTGGTACCCGCTTACTTTATGGAAGTGTCCGAGATATCTACCGCCAATATTAGTGCTATCTACGATACTGTATGTGTTGGGGTTCGCTACGTGTATTCCAGGTCCACCGGAGCGGTTGACGGGATTACAAAAATAGAATCCGCCGACGGGGCTGTGTGGGAGTTAACATCCGCGACGGGGATATACGCGTCGGATTTTTGTACGGATACCACTTCTCTTATGAAAGCGTACACCACATCCGTTGCACTAGCGTGTGATTTTATTATTGATAAAAATATGACGGGTCTGATTGCGTCTACAGATGACCCTGTAAACCCCGGCAATAACGCCTTTAAGTCAGTTATTTGTTGTGTCAGCAACTCAACAATACGTTTCGTAGGCGACGGCGCTCTACGTCTGGCTAACCAAGGCAGACCTCAAAGCCACATCATTTACGTCGCAAATGGTGTTCAAAACGTAAATATTTATAACCCTGTTCTAGAGGGGGATAGGCTCACAAACACCACAATAGGGGAGCATGGCTGGGGGCTTACAATACTACAATCTTCCAACATCCGTGTTATAGGCGGGACCTTCACAAACATGTTCGGAGACGGAATATACATCGGCATGAAATGGGGTACGACAGACGGCACCGTACCAGGAAACATTTACATAGAAAAACCAGTCATACGACAATGTCGCCGTAATGGCATAAGCCTTACCTCTGGGGAGAATGTCCTGATAGTTAATCCCGAGATTTATAACATAGGCGACTATGGAGGTATAACAGGTGCTATGCCGAAATCTGGTATAGATATTGAGCCGGAAGCAGACGAAGGAACTCCGGGATATACTGTTCCGCGGTTGATTAACTGCGAAATTTCAAACCCATATATCAATGGGGCATATACAGGTCTTGAACTTAATATTTTCCCAAACAGTCTTGTTGCCGAAGTGGCGGTATCAGGTAACACAACATTGGTTAACGTGACTAATAGAGGGCTAACAGCTACCAGAGTCCAACCTAACGGTATAGGGAAAATATCCATTAACCGTGTGGTATTTAAAACACCTCCAATCGATTTTTGTGTTTTTGAGATGATGGGTAATGACCGACTTTTTGTAGAAATAGGTGAAATTTCTGACGAGAGCACAACCGCTGGCGGTGACAGGAATATACGGCTGTTACCTAGAACGGCAGACCCTGTCGGGCAAGGTCTGTCCCGAAACTTTAGCAACATAAGCGTAGGTAAATGTTCGTCAAAAATATCTTCATTCACGCTACTAGCAGGTATAAGCCTTGAACAATACTTCCTCGACATAAATATAGGTCAGAAAAACGACCCTATAGTGACATCCCTTGCTTATACGGCAGGCGACACCGGGCCTGCTCAAATGCGAGGTTTTATAGGTGGGGTGTACACCACAACCAATACCGCCGGTATAAAGAGCAAGTTATACAACAGCACTATACGCTGCAACACTTTAGCTCAATCCGGCAACATAACGGTGGACACTACTGGCGATTTTCGGGAATTGACGGTCGGTAAGTTCCCTAACTCTGACGTGGTAAATAGTGTTTATGTTTCCGGGCTTAACACACCCGGAGGTGCTTCTATGCACAGCGCTAATTTTTCAGCAAGACTAACGTTCAAGAACAATGAGGGGACATTTTCAGAAATAATAAGCTCATACGGAACATGGGCGGTATAACGTAAGAAGTGATTAGGCCCCAAACGGGGCCTTTTCTCTACTCTTCTGATAACTTCTCCAGTACAAACGCCAGTTGCGCATTAGCGGCGTCTCTTTGCTGCCGTAGTCGTAGAACCTCCTCATCAAGTTCCTTGATACGTTTTTGCAATGCCGGAATCGGGGCTATTATGTTCACGCGGTTTCTCCGTGGTTTTCATGAAATCCGTAAGCAGCTTCCGCGACTTTACGCGCGGCAACAGCTTCGCCAAAATCATCAAACTGGCCTAGATGTATTTTTCTTCTGTCTACCTTTATCTCTGCTACCCATTTGTTTCTTCTCTTTTCCCGCCATACACCAAGAGCGCCACTAGTATTGTTTACCCCTATTGATGCGTTGCGGCTATTTTCAGTGTTGGTAACTTTCCGCAGGTTGCATATTCGGTTATCAGTTCGAATATGATTGATGTGGTCTATCTGTTCCTGTGGCGTAAGCGGGTTATCTGGGTTGCAGATATTCCACGCTAACCGGTGCGCTAGTTCTAATTTTCCATTTACTCGGATACGAATGTACCCGTCCCGTGGACAAAAACATCCTGCTTTCTTTCCAATAAAACCCCTACGTTTTGTTTCTACCCATGTGAAAATACCGGTTTCTGGGTCGTAAGATATCTTGCTCATTTCTTACTCCTACGTTTCATATACTCAAGGAGGATATCCTGCACCTGTTTTTTCTCGTCTGTGCGTGAAGTGACAACAGAATCTAACGTATCTTTAGCAATAATATTGTAGATAAAAACAGGGCGATTGTGCCCAGATTGTTTTTGCCGTACCGGCCCTATACGCTCTACAACCTGTAAATAGTGTTCGAGGTTCCATCCCTGGCTGAAAAACGCCATATGATGGCCGCCGTCTTGTAGCGATATGCCGTGACCGGCTGACGCAGGGTGAACACATAAGATTTCGATTTCCCCGCGGTTCCACGCTTCCATCTGCTTATTACCATTAGCACCTTTGGAAAACGCCTGTGCCTGCGGGAAACGTTTCAGGATGCGCTCCAGTTCGTGCTTAAACTGATATGCAACCAGTAGCGGCGCGCCCTGTAACTCCTCAACAATGGACTCCAGTGCATCCAGTTTCGTGTCGTGTACTTTCTCCCAGTCTTTGGTTGCTTCACCGTCCGGCCCTGACACATATACGGCACCAGATGCAATCTGCAAACACTTCGACGTCTTCGCTGCCGCGTTAGCCGCTTCGACTTCTCCGCTCTCCAGCTCCGCAAATAACTTTTCCTCCATATCGATGTACGCCTGACGAGCTTTCTTCGGCAGGTCGATTTCAACCGGTACAATAATCGGCGCGTCACAGCCAAACCACTCAGCGGCGTCAATCGTGAGACTAATATCCTTCATCTTCTGGTGAATTTCATTATCCGCACCAGGGCGGGCGTGGTATTCGCGCGCCATAGCCGACTTACCTTTTTGCACCGAGTTAAACCAGCGGTCGGTGAATGCTGTGTACGATGACCCAAGGCGCTCGCCAGCGTCGATAAACCAGTTCTGACCCCACAAATCCTTGAGGCCGTTTGGTGATGGTGTTCCCGTAAGGTTGATGAAACGCTTGACCTTTCCAAATGCCACTTTACTGAGCGCCTTTGCCCGCTTGCTGCCGCCGGAACGGCTACGGAATGATTTAAGCTTCGTGCTTTCATCGGCAACGATAACGGTAAAAGGCCAGTCGTCTTTGCCGTAGTAGTCAATCAGCCACTCGATAACTTCGTAGTTGGTACACACCACGTTAGCGTCTGACTCCAGCGCCGCGATGCGGCGCTTCTCTGAACCTGTTGCATCTACAACACCCAGACACGGGAAGTTCCAACGCGCCTGTTCTGCAGGCCACGTACCGGACGCAACACGTAAAGGAGCCAGAATTAACACGCGGTCGTCATCATTAAGTTGCCCGTTACGGAACAGTCGGTTGAGAACCCACAGCGTTGACCCCGACTTGCCGCTTCCCATCGAAGCCCAAATATTACAGCGCGGATGTTGCAGCATGAATGAAGTCATGAGCTTTTGGTACTCGCGCCTTTGAAACTTACTCATTTTGCCACCAGAACTAACTCTTTACGCCCGAACGCCGTAACGTTACCCGTTACATCTTCGATAACCAGTTTACCATTCGACTCGACGTACACCGTATCAACGGCAACTGGCCGGCGCGTCTTAACGTTGAAAATCATGTCGCCAGGTACGATGTCACGTGCTGGTTTGCGGTCATATTCGTGTTTCATTTCTCAATTCCTTATATTGTTGGTGTAGGACTAACTATAATAGTTCGCTATTAGGTCGTCAACCTGTTTGAACGAACCAACGAAAAAAACATTTGCGCCACGTTTACGCATCCGCTCGTGCTCCCGTAACTGGTGCGGGTCTGGCTTCGTGTTTTCGTCTTTCTTAACCTCAACGAACCAGACTATGCCGCCGGGGAGAATTACCAGCAGGTCAGGAGCGCCGGAACGCCCCTCATAGGACAGTTTACGAACGAGGCCGCCAAGGGCCTCGAATCGCTCTTTTGCGTATTTCTGGATGCGCCCCTCAGGCGTACTCATCTATGCATCCCTCCCGTTTTGTATGCTCAATACCGCAGCGCGGACAGATTCGGCAGTCTTCTTCGTAGAACCAGTAAATTTTCACTCCATCACCCACAGATAAATTGCGACGAACATACCCAATACAGCGACCATCATGCCGTATTGACCCTCGTGACAGTAGACACCGGCGGCGAATCCCGCCAGTACCGCGATAACCAGTTTACTTAGCATTCTAACCTCCATGATTCTCATGAAAGCCATAGCGAACAATCGCAGATTTCCGGGCACAAGCCGCGTCAAATATATTGTCATGGTGGCCCAGGAATATAAGTTTACCGTCAACGAATATACCTGCTTTCCATTTAGCCGCCCGTGCGTTCCAGTGCACACCAGTGAGACCTGACTTGTTATCTTTTCGGCGAGATGCGTTTCGGTTATTATCAGTACGGGATACTTTCCGAAGGTTGCATGCGCGATTATCATCCAGGATATGATTTATATGGTCTACTTCATCATCAGGCCCTAAACGGTCATTGTTATGCATCTCCCATGCGATACGATTAGCCCTGTAACTAACCCCTCTGACGACGATACAGATGTAGCCCCTCTTACTTGGGCTACCGGCTTCGTCTCCGGCGTTTATACTGTGTCTCGGGGAATACTTCCATCGTATCTTCCCCGTGTCGGGTTCGTAGTAGAAATGGTCATACCAATTAATTAAATCTCTCATAAATCACCCCTCATTATTTAGCATATCTGTACATTTCGCTACCTTCCGCTACAAGAGGGAAGCCTTCTGCCCACTTAGGCAACGCGCACATTAATTTTTCCAGATCATGTACCGTGTAATCCGCTGTATCTGGAGTTTCACATACCAGTTCATCGTGTACCGAAAGCACGATGGGGTACCCGCCGCCCTCAACATTAATCATCGCGTATGCGAGTAAATCACGGCACAGCGCCTGAACAATGTTTTCGCAGGCTTTGCCGCCGTGGGTGTACAGGGTTGCCCATTGGCGGGTTAACTGGTTTTCCCCCTGATACTTGATTCGCACATTCGTGTTTACCCGTCCGTCTTCGTCTGTTTCCTTTGTCACACTAACGCCGATTCCCGGATACGAGAGGATGCGACCTGACGGCAACTCCATGCATAACCACCAACCCGGAACCTTTCTACCGGATGAATCAAATTCTACAGTACGCCATATGCGGATAGCCCTTTCCCCATTCCTGCGCAAGTGTGCCCCTGCCCAAAATTCACGACCGGGATTGCGAACAGCGGCTAAGATTCCGTCTTTAAGGTCGCGCCAGAACGCTACTGTTTCCGGGTGTGACTCTCGCCACATACGCTTGATCGCATCACATGTACGCCACACCTTCTTATCAAGAATATATGATGGTCGGTCATCCTTTTCACCAGGATGCGGAGGCCGCTTTGCTTCCTGGATACGCGCCCATTCATATCCTCTCGCGGTGGCCGACCAGATGTGGTCAGGGAATGTACCGTCCATTGTTTTTGCCATCTCAATAAGGTCAAGACCTAAGTTTTTGGCGAACGTAACGAACGCCCCCACGCCCCCCTCGTAGCCGAGGCCAAGTTCGCATGCTTTTCCTATCTGTCTGATTTCCTTGAAGTTTTTCTTAATATCGTCGGGGTCCATTCCGAACATCTTACCCGCGGTTACGCAGTAAATATCCAACCCGGCGCGGAACGTATCGAGCGCGGTTTCTTCTCCGGCCAGCCACGCCAAACCACGGCCTTCAACGTTAGAGTAATCGGCAACAACAAACTTATGTCCGGCTTCCGGTATGATGCAGCTACGAACCGTCGATGCCGTTAGTTTGGCTACATCGAAACGGCGATGCGCACGGCCTTTAAGTAACGCCGAAATGCCTTTATCCAGCTCATCATCGTGATAGTAACCGCGCGCCAGGTTCTGCGGCTGAAAGCCTTTACCCGCCCATCGCAGGGTGCGTTTTGCCCCGCCGTACTGCAAGCAACCGCGGCGTCGGTCGTCAGAAGAGCGACCCAACAACAGCGGGTTATATTTCGTTGATGCGGTGGACGCCGCTCCGAGGCGCATTTCGATAATCGCGCGGGCGTCGTCCGGTAAGTCATCGTCCGCCAGCAGGTCGTTAAGCGTAGACTTCTGTGCGTTGTGAATACGGTGCGCTGGCGCAAGCTCACGCAGAATAGGAAGGAAGTCTTTACCGGTTAACAGTGATGTACTTAAGCTTCCGTTGTGCGACATACCGTACTTAGCTGCGGCGGTCGCTTGCAACTGTGCCTTGTGTTTCTCCACGGCTTCAATCGCGGCTTCTGCCAGTGCGACATCAACCTTAAACCCACGGTCGTTGATTAACTGGTCCAGCTCCAGTACACGGTCTTCGAACTCGGAGTTACCCCACCGCGGCAGCTTATGGAAGACTTCACGCATCGCAGTGATGTCACTCACGGCGTACTTGATGAACAGCGCCCACTCATCAGGATGTGTTTCAGCGGTGTAGCGGCGGATTTTGTAGTTCTTCGGTGTTGGTTTAGAGAAACGCTGAATCAGCGCCTTGCCGCGTTTGTCTTTCGCATTGTCTGCGGACACACCCAACACTTCGCACAATGCATCAAGTGAACCAGGCAGAGCGTGGCGAAACGCCCAAATCATCGTATCAATGGTGTTGCTCACTGGAATATCAAAGCCCCAGCAGTGCTTCATGATTAGACGATCGAAAAGTCCACCGTTGTGCCACACCATCTTAATACGGCTGTTGGGCTTAACCAGGCGGCGCAGTGCGCGGTGCAAATCGCCTGGCATGTCACTGCCGCCGGTGCAATCCCACACCTGTACAGGCTCGTCGTCGAAAGCATATGTGCAGATGAGCACTTCGGTAGTTGGGTGTTCAGCGTAAGCGTAGGAGCCGACTTTCTTTAAATCGGCTTCGGAGAATGTTTCAAAGTCCAGGTATAAGTAGCTCATTTCTTTTTCCTTAAATCCAGTGCCTTCGTTTCGCTTAATCTTATTTTCATACAATCACGGCAAATCCACACATGCCGGTATCCGGCCCGGTACTCATCCGCGTACCACGGAAGCGGTTTCATATAGCGATAAACGTGCTTACAGAAAAACATTATTTTCGACCCTTAGTAAAAAGGCCCAATGAAGGGCCTTAGTTAAATTGATTCAGATATTAGCGACGGCGACGTTCGCGGCGCGGTGCATCATCTTCTTCGTCGTCTTCAAGGTCGTCTGTGTTCGCTACTACACTGGAGCCACCGAAGCGTTTACCTTCACCCATATACTTGATGCCGAGGATGGTAGCGCACAGGTTTTTCCAATCTTTGTGCCACCATAACTCTACAGATACGTTTGCGACACATCCGCTATATACCTGCTCGCCTTCTATTTCCTTCCCGTCGATGTTGAAATCAGGCTCGGTTTGTTTTTCACCTTTAGCCGATGTCATAATCACCGGTTGGCGGTTGTTAGTAGCGCGGAAATACAGACCTTCTTCAAAATCATCAATCGGATTGTCACGCATCGCCAGGTCGCGGACGCAGCATTTATCCGCATGGTGGTCTTCGCCGTAGTTGGCCTTCATCCATTTCTCGGCAGCAGCCGCCCCGATTGCCTCTGTTACAACTTCCAGTGCAGTATCGTAAAGCGCATCGATTTGAGGATGGTCAGGCTGCATAAGAACCGTAACCTGATATTTACCCTTAATCAGTTTACCGGTTTTCTTATCCTCGGAGTCGGCAGCACGTTCAAATACGTTAACCCAAGCAGTGTTTACTTTACGCAGATTCAGTTTAATACCCATCGTGATTTCTCGCTTTTCAGTTTCGTTTACTCCGGGAACTGCCCGGCCAGTGATTAGAACTATAATAGCTAACTATTCAGGTGTCAACACTTTATTCCAAATCTTCTTCACTAACCTGATTCCACTCAGGACGTTTGTCGTCTGCCGTTGCGACACATGGCGCTCCTGGCTTACGGGTAATGAAGTCTTTCAGTTCTTCTTCCGGTATTACTTTAACAGCTTCGGTTGGTGTCATGAGCACTACCTTTTGCAGCACAGTACCGTACTTCTCGAATACTGCATCGGCATCTTTCCACGCACGATTACCAGGACGACCCTCAACCAGCTTGTACCCCGGCACTTTCTTACCGGAATGCAAAGCGGCGGCCATCGCTTTCTCAACCTTGTCGATGTGCTGCCGCAACAACGGCAACTTCTCATACTCAGCCACGAGTTGCTCTGGTGTCAGTTCCAGTGCAAAATCGTCTTCCAGTTCTTCCGCCAGCACAGAATTAACTGTCTTTGTGCGCGCAGCGCACTGTTCAGAGAACCGACACCACTGGCATCCATCTACCGACGGCTTGAAGTCCGATGCTTTGAGGTTCTTCTTGCCGCGGAAATACGCATCAAGGGCTAACAGTGCGCGTTTCTGCGCAAACTTAGCGAACAGTTCCAGACCTTCAACCGAGATGTCCCACTCTGACGCGCCACCAGCGTAAGGCTGGAAGATTACCAGACGAACAACAGTGATGTTATAACGTCTCTTGAGTCGACGATAAACACCGAGAGCGTAAAGCATAAGCTGCTTGTTTTCTTTCGCTTCGACACGATGCCGCCCAGTTTTCAGGTCTCCGATAATTAGCATGTGCTCGTCGGTGTTAGCCAGTTCCTGAACGGCAACAAGGTCAGCCGTTCCGAAGGTTTGTATTTCTTCTTGCCTCCCACCGGGGCTATGGATGTATCCCGGATGCAATACCTCAGTGAGATTGACGCGCATTTCCAGCTTGGCGTAAGTCGCTACGTCGATAATCGCCTTGCAGTAGTCGGTGTACTTGCGCACCTGCTCAATCATATCCGCCGTAATCAGTACCGCGCGTTTCATCTGGCTGATTAGTGCCTTAATCTGGCCTTTACCCTCATCCAGCACGTAAGCACCGACTTCACGCTCTAGCGGCAGCGCAGTGCCTTTGATGTACTGGTTAAGGTGCATCTCAGCTATGGTGTGCATTGCTGTACCTAATACGGCGGCTTTACCTGACGTGTTTGGGATGTCTTTTTCACAGGCCAGTGATGCGGCGCAACTTAGCCACTTTTTAGCGCCCGACGGCGACAGTAAGGCGTGCACGTCATTATTACCACCGCGTTCTTTTAGAATCATCGTAAACTCTCCAAATACAAGTTTAAGGCCTGTAGCTGTTCTTCTGTGGGGATAAAAGAATCATCACGATGTAAGTCGCTTAACTGTTGCAACATTCTTGCGAACTTACGTCTTGCGTCAACAGCGACCATGTGATGCTTTTCACTTTTGTATATTAATGTTTTCGGGTAATCCTCAAGCCTGCCAGACGATTTATTCACGCGTAGTGCGCGAGCTTCATGTGCAATGTGGATGTACTTTCTGCCGTTTTGCAGCACGGTGGCCGTGCCACTGTTCTTTCTGCGGTCGCCGACGGTGTAAACCTTGTCACCGCTGCGCAAATTAAGCCACCATTTATCAGTCATTCCGTAATCTCCACAATACGCGCATTAGTGAAACTGCGTTCGAAGCCGAATGTGTAGAAGACGTACCGAGCTTCTTCCAAACGGGCGTAGCGGCTATGTTCCTGGTCTTTACCGTCTATTTCTACTATTATCGCGTACCTTGTCATACCCTGTTCTCCCACTGGTCAATTAAATGTCTTGTCTGGTGATGACAATGCATAGCCCACCCATACATCGACTCGAAGACATAAAAGTCAGGTTTGGCGAAAGTCGTGCGCTTAATCTGCGACACGTGACGGCCTATATCTTTGGGCCGGGGTACTTTGCCTAAGTACGCCATCTCTTCCATCTGGTGCGCACCGGACGGCGCGCGCAACAGCCATAGCGCCTCTGTGTTATCCCGCCTGTCTACAGCGCGGTAGAGTTGGTAAATCATAATTCTGACCCTCAGTTTGGTGCCCTCATACGCGAGGACACCATAAGTTAAGTAATTATTCTTCTTCGAAATATTTGTTCTTGATTGCTGTCAGGCGTTCCAGATATTTGGCCAGGTCTTCATCTTTAATCGCGGCAATCTTCATTTTCTTACCGGTGAACTCCTCCAGCAGTTCATCGGAATCGTCACACGCGGCATCGCTAGGACCTTCGTTAATTGCGTCGTCGATAGCCTGAATCTGGTCACGAAGAGACTGGTAATCGACTTCTTCTTTCTCTTCTTCTTCCGGCTCTGGCGTCGGTTCCTCTACTTTAGCTTTACGCGGCTTGCGTTTAGGCTTCTCTTCTTCTGCTGGTTTAGTGTCAACGACGTCTTCACCTTCAACCGGGATTTCTTTAGTTCCCCCGCTGACCGGAGACATCTTTTTAACGTCCTCATGGATTTTAGCGCAACCATTTTCTACTACGTTTTTAATGGCATCAGAAATGTTTGTGTCGTTTTTAAGTTCATACACATGTTGTTTCGAGCTATTTGCAGCAATCAGTTCATGTGCAACTACGAAACGTTCCAGTAATACTAAGAATTTCTCTAACATTATTTGTTCTCCTGTTTATTTAAATTACTCTTCACCGGTTCCTACAAAACCAACCTTCATGACGCCGCGTTCACCTTTCTTGCCGGCTTGAAGCCACTTACGCGCAACTTCCTCATCCGCGAACACGTATTTTGGTACGTGCTTCCCGTCTCTGGACATTACCCATGCAGACCATACCGGGACAACTTTAATCAAATTTTCATTTGAATTACGCATCACTGTTTCTCTCCTCTCGTTTGGTATGGGCTAACTATAATAGCGAACTATTCACATGTCAATGGGCTTTTCTAAAATAATTAATATGGTACTATTCACGTATCAACTGACTAAGGAGTAATTGACATGCAACCATCTGAACTAGGCATCCGTGTAGAACAACGCCGTAAAGAACTCGGCATCTCCCAGCGCCGTCTGGCTGTCCTGACTGGCGTTTCCCAGGGCGCGATTAACCAGCTGGCACTTGGAGTAACTCAGGACGTCCGCCCGGCAACGCTGTTTAAACTGGCGGAAGTGCTGGAAGTAGACGCCAAGTGGCTGGCGCTAGGTGAAGGGGCTTAAGCCCCTTTTCTCTTTAGCTATTCCAAATCCTCCTCTGTCACCACCAGCATTTCATTCGGTTCGTATATTGTCTTAGGCCTTAATCTATCCCCTATTCTTTCAGGTATACGATATGTTCTCGGTACTACTTCGCCGTTAGCATCGCAGCCAAGCATTAGTTCACCATCTTTCAACATTTTATCAAGATGTGTGTTAGTCACAGAGAAGTCACCGGAACGGGCCACTATCTGCCGTTGGGTAAAACCTCGTCCGGTGTCATCAGACTGTTGCAGGTCTTCCAACGCGGCGAGTATCGATTCCTTCCTTCCTTCATCCCTGCCGCGTTTAACTTCTTCCTTTACTTTTTCTTTACCTTTATCAGATAGCCCTTCTTCCCGCTCTTTTTCCTCGTCAGTCTTGAACGGTTCGAAGCCCCACGGCATCAGCACAAGCGCCTTGTGTGGCTCAGGCAGGTCAAGGTTAACGATTGTGCCGTATTCCTCCGTGCTGCCCATGAACTCAACCGCGCGGTACTCTTTCGGCGGCGGAGCTTCACGGAACTGTACCGACTCCAGCACCATACCAACCGTTTTCTGTTGAGGGCCGTGCTTAAATTTAGAGTGGTATACGTTTATCTGACGGTCGGTAGCGCGTTCGATTGTCAGTTCCACATCGACGCCAGCATACAGCGCCCCACTACCTCGGGCTTTCTTTCCGCCTTTCGGCGTATGGTGGACAACACCTACCGCGGCTTTAGTCGCGTCACGCACTTCTTTCAGGATGGCGATAACTTTACCCATGCCGATTGCTGTTGATGAACTGTTCTCGTCGAACTTATCAATCGTCAGGGCCAGCGTCTGGTTGAGGGTGTCGAACGCGACCATCCCAATCGGCTCGTCGCCAGCAGTTTCACGCATTAACTTAATCAGGCTTTTAAGTTTGCCGACTTCACCCATGTCGATAACATGTACATAATCTTTACCTTCCTCGCCATATTTAGCCGCTAGTGCGTCGATACGTGTGCGCGTAGCTGCGCCACCTTCACCGTCGATATAGAAATGGTGGCAACGCTGGGTATCTGCCCCCGCAAACCGGTATCCGGCGGCGCTCAGGTACATCATCCCCAGCGTATAGAATGATTTGTACGTTCCAGACTCCCCGACGATATCCCAGATGCAGTCTGACGGCATGTAACCTTCTACGACGAAATCAGCCTTTACCGGTTCTGGTAACTCGTCCTCCTCTGAGTCCTCGTCGTCTTCCAGATCGTCCAGACTGCATGAAACTGACTCACGCGCACCCCAGCCGATGGCCTCGGCGACTTCACTGAATGGAAGACCAGTCGCATCGCACGCATACTTCCACACCTCTTTCGGTGACATGCCCTGGGTTGCCGTGATGTCTGTGTCGTGAATCATGGTTACGTTCGGCGCTTCATACCCCTCGCGCGGGAAGCACAGCAGGAAGTCGTCTGGTCGCGGGGTCGGGTCGCTGTAGTTTTCTGCGTGTTCCGGTGTAGCCGGCATCTTAAGGCCGCGCGGCGTCATGATGCCGCCGTACTCAAACGCCAGTGCCTCGAACGCATCCGTAAACGCGGTGCGCAGTTCTTCCGGTATCTGGTAATCCGATGAGCTGCTCACCTCGTAATCCGGGATGCCTTCCAGTAACTCGTCAGGGTCAATCAGGTCGTTGCGACGCGACCAGATAACGGTAGAGCCGACCGGCGGCAGGTACATCGGCTGCGACAGAGTGAACCCGCTGCGGTCAGCGCCCATGCCATCGAAGAAGTGCTCAAGCAATCCATGACGAACGCGGATGATGTCGCCGCCTTCAACCGGACGAGCAAGCGGCATGACGACGCGAAAGCGCGGTGACTCATCGGTATGCGATGCCGTGGTGTAGAGGCACATCGCCCGGCGGCTGCGCTTAACCAGGCGCACAGCTTCCTGATACTCTTCCGGCGTTGCGCTGTCGAAGTCCAGATACGCCAGCGACGATTTGCTTACAGACGCGTCACAGCGATAGAAAAAGCCCTTACGCGCTTGCTTAAAGTCACCTGTTTCCGGGTCTTTTACGGTGCTGTGCGTCGAGTCACACGCAGCGGTGATATAACCTGGCGCGGTCTTCGGGTTAATTCCGTCACGAACGGCATCGAGCGGCTGGATTAACTCTTTCAGGTCGTCCAGTGTTGCCGTGTGTGTGGTTCTGACGTTTATATCCTTTTTCTCCGCCCGCGCGTTGCGACGAGACCACGAGTAGGATAAAATTACATCGGACATGTTGTGTTTCCTTCAGCAAGTAATTTGGCCTCGGCGTTCACCGCGTCGGGGCTTTCTTTTATTCCAGGTCTTCTAAGGTAGCGGTCATCCCACGAACTTCAGCAACGGCACTATATTTCCCTCCAACATTTTTCACGACACCGGATTTAACCAGCACCTTCAACGACCCTTCAATAATGGCGGAACTATAGTACTTAAAATAACTGCGGCGCAAGTCGATAACGCTGCACGACCCTTTTTTACGTGTTAACGAAACGACAGCCGTAAATACGCGTGACTGGAACTCGGTCATTTCACGTTCTCCTTAATCCACGCTTCCACTTTCTCCGGGTCAAACGTACCTGGCTGGCGGCGGCCCATAATTCGGATACAGCAATCAGGGAACTTCCCACTCTTTAACCAGTTATTCAATGTGCGACGAGTAACCCCGATACGCTCAGCTACCTCATTCTGTGTCATTCTCAAACCCTCATTATCAGTTAACGAAACCAAGTATACATTGCGAATAATGGGAAATCAAACATAATCGCACCTATTGACATTATGAAAATCTTCGTTTAAGGTGCTTCTATATCTTAGTTACTTTTATTCCTGTTCACCTTGTAAAACCGCTTAAACCGTGCGTTAAGCAAAGGGTTAAGCGCAAGTTTACTGAACATATGAATTATCGTAACTTTCCTCCCTAAGTATCTCCGGTTGCCCTGGGCAAGCTCTATTCTCATCGGCAGCATATCTCTTAAGTATCTGATTTTCTTAATGTGCCGTAGATTCGCAACCGTAAAAATGTAACGATTATTGGGCAGGCTTAGGGCCTGCCCTTTAGTTACCAAGTAATAAGAATAAAGGCACAACAGAATCACAACGGCAACGTAACTATTCTCTTGCACACCCCAATATAATAGGATACTATTCACTTCATCCGGGCGAGGCAGAGGAGTGAGGGTTAATAGCGTAGCGGGTTTCGGTAAAGGGTTACTCCTTAAATGCGATTTAGAACTCATCGGCAACAATTTTAAATTCAAATGGGCGAAGTGATGCAAATCATAATTACAGATAACACAGTTTCCTACGAAAAAGATGACGACGATACTTTGGAAAGCATAGGCGTAAATATAGGTGACGTTTTCGAGGTGCTTGGTACTGTATCAGGCGGCTGGTGGATTAAGGTTGGGCGCTACAAAGTTCCGGTAAGTAAAGCCGAAGCAAAAATATTCACAACGGCATCGAATCATGATGCCCGTGCCGACGACTCTGAGGGAGGTTGCCGTGAATAATTACCCGTTTATTTTAATTGTCAGCGCCGTTTATGTGGTGCACGCGTTGTGGGGGTTGGTATGAGTCCGTATAACGTGTTTCGTCTGGAGCGTCTACGTCGCGGATTAAGTAACGCTAAATTAGCTCTCGATATATGGGAGAGTACGCCTTATTTTTCATCAAAGGCAATGTTTGTCGCTCGCGCTAAAGCGTCCGTACAGTATCGGGAGTACAAGTTGAACAGTTTCCTTAAGCACCACGGGGTAGAGTTATGAGAGAAGCATTTGAACGGTGGGCCGTCGTCGAGGGTCTGCCGGTTAACAAGGGTTCTAAGAAAGAGTACCTGAACGTTAAGACGCGTCTCGCGTGGCGGGCGTGGAAAGCTGGTGTGTTGTCTGTTGCGAATCAGAGGTGATTTATGGGTGAGTGGGTTAAATGTAGTGAGCGGATGCCGGAAGAAGGCGAGGACGTCATTGTTTTCGATGGTTTAAGACAAGTACATGAGGGTTGCTATTTCCGATACGGAGATAAGGTTAGTTGGGCTATTCCTTCGTACGACCCACAATCCTATTACGTCGAAGTTAATATTACCCACTGGATGCCGTTACCTGAGCCGCCATCGCTGGTGTAACAGGTGGTGTAACAGGTCAATAGGTTACTATTTGGCTTTGTGACTTACGCTGCTACACAGCAGCGTATCATTTTTCTCATTTTCGTTCTATTTCACCAAACGCAACAATCGAAGTGACTATTGCAGGAGATGCAACAATGAAACTGAATGACATCGTGACCTGGACTGGTAGAAACGGAGAAAAGCGATTCGGGCTTATTGTTGCGTCAGCCGGCGACAAGTACCGTGTTATGCGATGGCGTCAGTGGGCGCGACGCCCGAGATACTACTGGATTCGCGGTGAACGACTATCGTTAAAACACCAATAAAATTTACTTGCACACTAAGATATAATAGGCTACTATTCATTTACACAAACGAGACAGAGGAAAACAAAATGTTAGAAGTTAAAGTTACAAAAAGAGACAGTGAACTTACTAAAGGCATCTTCAAAGTAGGAACAGTTATAGACCTGGATTTAGATGACATGGTCGTGTACCACGGCGGGATTGAATGGAACGTAGTGCGGGCCGACAAAGGCTTCAAGTTACTAGGTAGTGGGACATACTTTGCGGCAGTTTGAATTATGGTTCCGGAGCCGGTTTGGATTCACACCGGCCAGGAAAGACGATGGCTACGCTGAACCTGAAGTTCAGCGAATGTGGGTACGGTGGGAGGAGAAACAAAGTGAACAACAAAAACGAAGTATTCGAGTACCTGATTGACCAACTACGGCAGCAGGTAAATAGCAACCAGTGCGAAGACCTGGCGCACGAGGTGCAGTCACTTAAGAATCAGTTACGTGATGCTTCGGCGCAGATTAAGGAGTTGCGGGAAGACAACATTAAGAAATCTGAGCACATATCGCATCTGACCGGGCAAGTTAAGGAGTTGCATCTGGCATTGGCCCAAGCTACTGGTGACGTGGAGGCGTATAAACTTATCCGCGAACAGGAGCAATCCGGTTGCCGTAAGGATGATACTCAGGGATGCGAGCACGATTGGTACTTTTACAATAAAGGTGCTTCTATGTTGTGTAAGAAATGCGGGGAATTCAAATGACCAGCATCTTATTCGTCTGGGTATTGTCCGCAGGCCAGATGAACCTGGCGGCATCAGAAACGTTTTATTCATTAGAGGCGTGCCAGTCAGCAGCACGCGCCGCAGAGAACGCGCACTTCCTGTTTCAGGGCGACAAGCCCAACGATTCAGAGGTACGCGCTATCTGCTCACCTAAGCGACTTGGTAAACAGGAGAAGTGATTATGGTACAGAGATACGATGTTTGGTGCACAGAAGATATTTTTAAGAATAGCCACGACGGTAGCTATGTTAAATACGAAGACTACGCGAAACTCGAAGCAGATTTTAAGGGGTACAAAGCTTCCGCTTACACGGTTGCAGAGCAGTATGCGGGGGTAATTAAGGAACTCGAAGCCGAGTTACAGAAATATAAAGACCAGTTCCCGGATTACGTTGAGTGCGCGAACTGTGGGTCAGTTACACATGTGGAAGGGGTGGAGTGATGTCGTTAGCAACTGACATCCTGAAACGAAGCGGCCTTGCGCCGCTGTCACCGAGAGCGAACACACGAATATACAAGCGTCGCCGTAACGCGCTGTACCCAGAGATACAAGAACGGCGCAAAGCCGTCCGCGCCTGTGGATTCCAGAATGGGAAGGCTGTGAATCTCGGTGAGTTCAAGACAAAGGAACGCGCAGCAATCGCTAATCGGTTATTTAATTACTGGAAATCGCTTGGATACGATGATATTCCGACGAAACCGCAGAGACGACAATACATCTGGAGACATAAATGACTACTATCGCGTTTGACGGAAAGACAATGGCCTGTGACACCCGTGTTGTGTGCGGGAGTAACTGTTACAACACAGACACAAAGATATATGAGAATGATTTTGCGGTTATTGGGGTGGCTGGTGATGCGGGGGTAGGCTCTATGCTTATCGATTTACCAGGTATTCTTCGGGCGCAGCACTACGACTTCGATTTCGAAGCCCTGGTGTTCGTGAAAGACACAGGAAAGGTGTATAAAGTCGCGTTCTATAAATCATGGGATTGTGCGCTAAGTTCGGTTATCCCTGTCGCCGATGTGTACTCTGCCGTGGGGTCTGGCGCCCCATATGCGTTAGCGGCTATGTATTTAGGACATACAGCGACACATTCGGTAACAGTAGCCTCCCAATTCGACACCAACACCGGCGGCAATATTATTACCAAACAACTATTAGGATAATTCCTAACCGTGCTATCCTCCAGTTACTGCATACTTAATACGCACCTGGAGGATTCATCTTGGATAAATTTACTGAAACAGTGACGGGGTGGCTTCTAGCTGCCGCACTGGTCGGTGGATTGGTCGGTGGATTGGTCGGACTAAGACAACATAAAAAGTCTATATCCGGGCCGAT
>JADHED010000527.1_pt1 | contig 44796 bp, 40 predicted proteins | sample 8952041 | NCBI WGS metagenome assembly JADHED01 (sample SAMN16124423, study PRJNA663239) | bioreactor sludge metagenome | isolation source: sludge (control) | place: India:Bengaluru | collected 2018-09-08 | reverse complement strand
GGAATGGCAGACGCTGGGGACTTAAAATCCTCTGCCGAAAGGCGTCCGGGTTCGAATCCCGGTCCCGGCAGTCCCGCAGCTACAACGACTTAGCTCGATTGCGCTTCTTGCCGGCCGAGGCCTTGGACCCCGCGGTGTCCGCATGGGTGTCCACGGCGTTTGTTGACGCCGGCGTTGACACGTTCGTGGTGCGGCTTTCCGGAGACGCGGGTGCCGTGAGCGCCCGGTCGAGGGCGTCGATCGCGCCGCGCAGGTGCTGCGGCGCGAGGTGCGCGTAGCGCTCGGTCATGATCGGCGTCGAGTGCCCGAGCACCTTCTGGACCTCGTAGAGCGGCACGCCGGCCTGGACCATCAGGCTGGCCGCCGTGTGACGCAACGTGTGGTAGCTGGCGCGCTCGATCCCGGCGGCCCTCATCGTCGAGATCGTCGTCTTGGTGATGTGGTCGCGCGCCTTGTCGTTGTCGTAGTTGTCGCCCGTGCTGGTCGTGAAGACGTACGGCGACCGGACGTGCCGAACCTGCTCGTCGATGACCTTGAGCGCCGTCGTGTTCAACGGGATGGCCCGGCTGCCGGTCTTGGTTTCCTCCGAGACGTGCAGGACCCCGGCCTGCTTGTCGACCTCGTCCCAGCGGACCTTGGTCACTTCCTTGAGCCGCATGCCGGTGGCCAGGGCCAAAGTCAGCATCGGCTTGAGCCACGGCGGCGCCTGCTCGTGAAGCCGTGTTCGTTCGTCCGCGCTGAGGTACCGCGTCTTGTGCATCGGCACCGACGGCTTCTCGAGGTCGGCCGCCGGGTTGGAGTCGATCACGCCCCAGCGCACCGCCTGCTTGAAGATCCGGTGAACGGTCCGCAGCAGCTTCAGGACCGACGTGCTGCACAACGGCCGGCCGAGACGTTCGACCTTCTCGGTCTGGAGCCGAATGCGCAGCCGGTCGAGGTCGCCGCGCGTGATCTCGCGGACGTGCTTCCCCTTGAAGTACGGAGTCAGCCGCTTGATCGACGCTGGGTAGTGGTTCGACCGGCGGCGGCCCGGGTGATCACGGAGGAACTGCTCGCAGAACGTCTCGAACGTCGGACCCCGATCGTCCTCCTTGTCCTTGTCCCGCGGGTTGACGTACGTGCCGGACTTCACCTCGCCCAGCCGCTTGGCGTACAGGTCCTTGGCCTGCTTCCGCGTCGTCCCGGCCAGCTCGCGCACGCGCTGGCCCTTCTGATCGCGGAAGTCGATCAAGTACACCGTCACGCCGTCGCACTTCCGGACCCTCTCCAGGATGGCCACATCCCACCTCCTTCTCGCCGCGATGGCGGCGTCAGCTGTTGCGGCGCTTCTTACTTTCCAGGAACTCGTCGACCGCGCTGGCGGGAACCAGAACGGCACCGCCGCCCTGACCGCCGGTGCGGACCGAGGGGAGGGCCCCGGTGCGGACCATGTCGTAGACCGTCGACTTAGGCAGGCTGAGAAGCTCCGCGACATGCCGGACACGATACGCCTTCGGGCCGGGCGCGACCGCGGACGTCACCTTGGTATCGGCAACCGCGGCGCCCTTCGGCATCTCGTTGCCCTGATCCGTTGCCCTCTTTTTCGGAGGATGCGAACCGTAGGAAGTGGGCAACGAATGGGGCTGCAAAGGCGCGGAAACCCGCGTCGGATCAGGGTCCAGGCCGACAACGACCGTGATCAAATCGTCATCGACGAGGATCCGGGAGATGGCAACGTCGACAAGTTGCCGCCGCTCTCCCGAGTCGAGGGCGCCCCAGATCTGCGAAAGGGCGATCGCTTTCCCCCCGAGCCACCGCGTCAGTTCCGCGGCGCGAGGATTGTCCCCGTACGCCGCGACGACCTCGTCGGACGTGACCTCCACCGAGGCGAGGCTCTCGACGAAGACCCGCTCCAGCGTCATTGCCGTAATCTTTGCCCGGCAACCGCGGCAAACGAACTTGGCGGCGGCGCCGGTCCCGATCACGTACATCCGTCCGCCGCAACGGCAGTGCACGACGCTGCCCAGAGGGTGCACCGAGCGCCGTTCGGGGGCTCCGTTCGGGGCGGACCGTTGGTCCAGGAGCGCCGCGCAGCGATCCCGCAGCGGCCCGGGGACGAGCCCGTTATCGCAGATGACACGCAGCGCTCGTGAGGTCGCCGTGTCACTCCATGGTGCGCCCTGCCGCGTCCTGAACCCCTTGGTGTTCAAGCTCGCGGCGGTCGCCTTCATCCGGCCGCCGGAGGCGACGAAGGCTTCCGCGATCTCGCGCACGACTGCCGACTCGCTCGGGTTCGGGACGAGCTTACCGTCGTGGCGCCGCAGTCCGAAGGGGACCGGCCCGCTCATGACGATCCCCGTTGTCGGAGCAGCGCTGAGCCGATGAGCCGGGCGAGCGTCTTGCGCCGGGATTCGGCGCTGCTGGCCGGGACCCGCTCCTGCTCGACGTGGATTCGGTAGCCGGCCGCTCGACCCTCGCCATCGTCGCCGGGACCGAGCCCGTCTAGGAACGAACGGAAGCCGTCGGCGTCGACGAAGCAGATCCGCCGTCGATCGGCGGTGCCCAGCGTCTCAACCGCGTGGTCCTCGATCCGACGGAGCAGAGGAGCGTTGGGGGACAGGACGGCAACGCAGCTGTAGCCCGCGGCGATGTACTTCGTGATGGCGGTGGTCACCTGGGGCGGCGTGCTGGTGATCGCCACCTCGACGGCCACGCGCAGATCGTCCCGCACGAGGCCAACGTCGACCCGCCCGGCACCGCCGAGGATCTCCTCCTCGACGGTGGCCCGGAAACCACGCGCCTCGCCCCACTCACGGGCGAGGCGTTGAAGTTCCTGGTGGACTGAACCACCGCGACCGGCGGCCGCTCCGCAATTGGCGTCGACGACCGTGCGGTCGCTCACGGCGGGCACCGGCACCATGACGGGCTCGGGAAGAACGGGAACCGGCGCAGCCGCGTAGGTCCGCCACGAGATCCGCTGTACTTCCTCGCCCCAGGCACGGTCGGGTCGTTCGAGCGGAGGCGCGAATTGAACCTTCAGCGCGCAGGCCCCGGTGCCCAACCGGGCGTAGCCCTCGCCAACCCCAGTCGAGATCAGCTCCTCCGCAGGGATCGGCTTCACACCGCCTCCGGCGGCGGGTACGACCAGCTCTCGGCGCACGACGGCGGCGTCGCTCGCGCTGAGATTGAGGGCGATCAGCGAGGAGACGTTGCCGAAGATCTCGTGCTGGAGACTTCGCGGCAGCTGATTCGGGTGCTGCGTGAACAGGTGCAGGCCAAGACCATACCTACGGCCGCGCGCCAGCAGTTCGCGCCAGGTTCCCTCGGCCTCGCCCGCAAAGACGTGAAACTCGTCGATGTACAGGCGGACCGGTCGCCGATCCTGCTCCGGGATCCGCTCGCGCCGCATCAGCTCGACTTGGAACTTGGAAAGGAACAAGTGACCGAGAAGCGTCGTCGTCTCCGGATCGAATCCGCTCAGGTCGACGAAGACGACGCGGTCCTGTGCCAGCGCGTCACGGACCGAGAAGCTCGAGAAGGGATGGCACAGCGCGGCCCGCACCTGTGGGATGCGAAGGAAGCGATTCAAGCGGGTCACCAGCGGCAGAACAGCGCCGCTGGGGTACTCCGGGAAAGTCCGGGTCCAGAACTCGCGCAGGTACGGGTCCTCGATCGTAGTAACGATAGCGGATCGGTACTCCGCATCCTCGAGGAGTCGGACCAGGCTCAAGAGCGTCGCGCCCGGCCTGCCGACCATGATCGCGAGGGCGCTGTTCAGAATCACATCCGCTCGGCTCCCGACGGAGGTCTCTCCGATCGCGCGCATGAGGGTCGTAAACAGCGTTCCGGCCGCGATCGCCGGATCCTCGCCTTCTTCGATCGCCAATGGGTTGAACGTCAGAGTGCACGCGGAATCCGAGAACTTCGCGTAGATCACGTCCGCAGCCCTATCGGCCGGCACGAATGGAAGCGCCCAGTCGCGAAACAGCTCCGCCTCGAAGCCGAGAATGCACAGGGCTAGACGGGGGATCTGACGCAAGTCGCGGAAGATCAATCGCAGAGCGAGTGAGGTCTTCCCGTAGCCCGACTTCGAAAGGCAGATCAGATGGAGCCGCCTCGCGGAGTCGACGAGGACGGCGGGGTAGCCGATGTCGGCTGAGCCGAGCACGACCCCGTCCGTCTCGGCAAGGACCTGCCGCAGCCGTTCACGCCCATTTCGCGGTTCCGTTCTCGACTCCCATGCCGCCTTCGCGAACGGGAAGTAACGGTCCACCAGTTCCGCGACGATCGCCTGCCCCCGCTGCTCCCGCTCGTCTTCCCGGCGCCGCCGGTACGCGTCCCGTTCAGCCTCGCGGCGGCGAGCATCGTTGCGACGCCACGTGCCCCGCGCTGCTTCGGCAAGCGCCGCAGCTCCGAGCCCCGCTGCCGCGATGTAGAGGATGGTCTCCATTGCGTTCTACTCGGCGTCCGGCGGGTCCGCCGCGCTCAGACCCCCGACGACGTCTGCCTCGCGGTCGGTCAACTCTCGAACCGCCTGCTTCAAAGCAAGTCGCGTGATCCCGGTGAACGCGCGGAGGTCGGCGAGATCGAAGGCGTCAAGCTCGGCGCCGATTTCGAATCGGTCCCCCGGGTCAGCGCCGAACCCGACCGCTCTCCGGAGGTCGTTCAGGAGCCGCGGCGTCACGTAGACCATCCAGGCGACGTGGAGCGCGGTCCCATGCGCACGCGAAGAGATCAGCACGGCATACTCGCGTAGGCGAGAGTGCGTGACTACCAGCACATCTCGACGCTTGCCCTTCAGCGCGCGGAAGAAACCGGTCTCCGCGGTTTCCGTTCGCCACGAAATCTCGGGATCGCCGATCGCTGCCAATTTCCGCTCGACCTCGAGCTGGACCCCGACCGCCTCCTGCGCCAGTCGGTCCAGGACGGCGTCCGAGCGCGCCGCAATCCGGAGATCAGCGATCCGCACCGCGCCTCCTCGAGTGTTTGGTCCGCCGTGCACCATGAGCCTCTATCGGCTTCATCGGACGGGTCCCGTCAGCGCCCTGGACACCGCCCGTCGGATCCGGCGCTGCGTGCCGCTCACAGCCCAGCGAAGCAACGTCCCAGCACCATGCCCGAGTGACCGAAGCATCCATCGAATTGCCTTGCCCACGCCGAGTCTCCGCATGATTGCGATGGGCCCGGAAAGGTACGACAGCGCCACCGAGAGCACGACTAACAACATCACGATCGGTACGCCAAAATGGACCAGGAGTTCCATGGGCGTCCCTCCGGGGCGGACTACGACGGCGAGTCGTCTCTCCGACGGCGCTGCCGCTCGGCGATCCGAAAAAACAATTCGTCGAGGTCGTTGAGGTTGAGCCCTGCATCCCGAGTGGCGGCCGTGTCCCGGTCCTCGTGATGTTGCGTGGGGGGCATCTCTCCGGCGGCCGGACCGACCAGCGCGCTCCTCAGAGTCGTGGCGAGCCACGATCTGAGCTGGGCAAAGCTGCCGAACACTCGGTGGCCCGACCGCAACCAGCTCCGGATCTCGTCACTGGGTCCGGTGTAGGACACGCCCCCCTCGACGAGCAGGCGCACGTCGCCCGTCTCCGCGTCAATCTCGAAGCCCACGGTCGCCCGAGACGGCGACGCACCCCGCGGCATCTCCTGGTCCTGGAAACGCACACAGCCCCGACGGGCCCCCTGTTCGAGGGCGGCAAATGCCGCGTCCGAGCCGAACACGAATTGCCACATGCGGCCTCCTACTCCCTAATGGCGCGCGTGTCCGGGAAGGTCCCGATGCTGTCCCGCAGACGCCCCGTTCCCCGGCAATCGGGGCAAGGGGCGGTCCCCGCCGTCGCGGCCTGTGGTAGCCAGACGGTCTCGTCGAAGAGGATTCGATCAGTGTCGGCCCCACTAAGGACCCTATCGAACACTCGCAGCCCAAGGCTGGATGCTAGGTCGGGGTCCAACCGGACTTGTACCAGGTTCCGGTTCCCGATCCGCGCAAGAAGACCCTTCCATCGCGGCGCCGACGAAGCGTGGTGGAGGAGCGCCATCGCAATGAACCCCTTGAGCGCGTTCAAGCGCGTCGTCGCGAAGATCGGTGTGCCGTCGGAAGTCACCGTGTTCTCGTAGCCGTCGGCGAGATAGGCCTGGTATCGCGCACTGAGAACGCAGCGGTGGCACGCGGGGGTGACGTCGGGGTGTGTGAAGGTCACCTCGACACCTCGCCCTTCGGCATACAGCTGCGCGCAAAGACTTGCGAGGCCGAACTGAAGCGCCAGTCGATTCACGCGCGCCTGCGCGTAGAAGTTGTCCGTCAGCCCGGACAATAGGGTTTGGGAACGTGCCCAACGTTTCGATTCGCCGCACGCCAGGAATTCGAACTCTGCGTCGTCGATGTCGTCCAGTGAGCGCTGCAGGGGAACGACCAGTGCGTCGGCGTTGATGTCGCGAATTCTCTCGGCGATTGCGTCGACTTTCGGACGACCGATGTCCCGACGATACGTCTGCTGCGTTGCGAGGTTCGTTTCGCTCACGACGTCCGGGTCGATCAAGATGTGTTGCCCGACGCCGGCGCGGGCGAGATCCTCGATGAAGCCAGCTGCGCCGCCGGCGCCCACGTAGATGACTCGGGAGTCCCGCATGAGTTCGAGGTCGTAGGCGTTCACGACGCGCCGGAAGGTCTCCGTGGCCGGCGGGGCGTTCTGGCTCGTTGATTCTCCCGCTTCGGCGTTGGCGCCCACCACGGTGTAGGAGACAGGCGGGGGGGGCGTAGCCGACCTGACCTCGTCCGTACGCGGCACGAACTGAAGCAGCTCGCGCTCCCAGTCCACCACTGGTCGCCCGTCGTTGGCCATGACGAACAACGCGAGTGGCACAACGTCGACACCTTGTCCGGCCCGGACGACCGCATACGGACGGATTTCGAATGGGACTCGGTCGGCCGAGGAGAGCACGATCGGGGTGATCAACCGCTTGAGATCAGGGATCGCCGCGAGGATGCGCTGCGAATACACCAAGTCACCGTGGGAGAGTTGGCGCAGTCCCGGATGGCTGTGGACGAAGCCCATGAACCGAATTCCGCGCGGATTCCAGTCCTCCTTGAAGAGTCGGTTGAGCGCTTGATCATCCGGGGTGTAGGCGATTGAGGTCCGGCGCGCGGATCTATCCAGCACGAACTCCGTCACCACGCCCTCATCGGGGTGGCCGCCCAGGACGCCACCGTGCTCCGCCGGGAGCATCCCGATCGTGTGCCGGATCTCGGCGAGCACCGAGAGCGCGATCCGAAGCGAGTCCGGTTTGGTCGATGTCGACGGCTTGAGCAAGCGGCGCAGGTTCACGAACACCTCCTGAACAACTTCGCTAGAAGGGAATGCCGTTCAAGATGTAGTCCTCGGTCTTGTCGGCCCAGAGCGCAGCGACGCGACGTGCTTGATCCTCCGAATTGAGGCGTTGTGTCCAGCAGATGTAGTGGCCGGTGGCGTCCTGGAGCTGGTGCGTCGCGAGATTGCCGATGGAGCGCGTACCGTAGTCGGGGGGGTCGAGGATGTAGACGCGGTACCCGTCGTTGGGGACCTGCCTGATTAGGAATCTGTAGTCCGCGCGGCCATTACGTGTGCGGTAGAAGATCGCTCCCGGAACCGGCCGACTGGGTCGTAAGACTGGTGGGACGGCGGGTTCACCACGCACCTGTCCCACGAGCCGGTGCAAGAGCGAAATGACCTTGGCGGTGAGAGCCAGCAGGCCTATCAGGAGTACGCACGTTGCTAAGGCTCCTGCGATCACGTCTGCCATGTCGTCCTCGACCGGTTGGTGGATCCCGCGCGTGAGGCCGCCCGCGACCCGCGGGGCAGCGGGCGGCCGGTGGTCCTGAGTTCTAGTGGAACGTGCCGGAGGGGATCTCGTCCCCGCCGTGGAAGGTGCCGGAGGGGATCTCGTCCCCGCCGTGGAAGGTGCCGGACGGGATCTCGTCGCCGCCCGGCCGCTGATTGCTGCGGATCACGTTCATTTGTTTGTTCTCCTTGGTTAGGAAACGTCATCTCCTACGCGCTGGTTACTGGTGAGCGGATGTCTGTACGTGCACCTCCTTTCATCGTCTACGTGCGGTCCCGCGGTCTCACCCGCCGAAGCAGCGTCGGAGTACTCCGAGGGCTGTCGCACGTGCGTGGGTCCCCGTTGCACAGACAACCGTAGCTGCGAGACCCCTCGCGATGCGATACTTGCGACAAATAGCAGGGACGGTCAGAAGTGCAGACGTGGACTTCAACACTTGTCGTGTGCTTGCCGGGGCCGCAGAGCGATGGCTCGCTAATGGTCGACTCGCCGCCGCTGGTCCTGAACGTCGGCAGCTCGATCGGGACACCACACGCAGAGGATCTCGGGTTGAAGGAGGGCAAGTTCACCGAGCGCGCGCTCGCGTTCTTCGTGCTCCTGGTTCTCGATCACAAGGGTCTTCTCGATTCGCCGACCGAGCGCGAACGAGTGTCGCAACGCCGCCGATTCGCCGAGCACCTCGGCATGACACCTTCGGCGTTCCGGAAATTTGTCGAGAGGACGTTCCGGCAGCGATCCGGTCGGATTCTCCGCTGGGATCGCCAGCCGAATCGTTGGGGTCCGGAGCCATCTTGGACGGGTGGACCGTGGAGGTTAGTTGTCCGCGACGCACGCATCGAACCCCGCGTCACTGAGGCGCAATCGTTCCTTGATCGCCTGCGGTCGATCGCAACCGCGCGTCGCGACGGTCCGCAGGGACTCCTCCGCGCCGCGCTCAGTGAACGTGATGCCGGAAATTGGAGCGAGGCGTTGGTGCTTCTCGATTCGAGCGTCGAGATGTACCAGCGCCGCCGGTGGCCGCGCCGCGATCCACTCTGGTTCGACATCCTGCTGTCGCTTGGCGGTACTCAGATGCAGCTTGGACAGAGGGGATTGTGGCCACGAGTGCCAGTCAACATAAGGATCAGCGTCAAGGAGCAGGGATTGCGTGGTCCAGACATCGACCTCGTCCTTGCGCGCGCGCATTATCTCGCCGCCATGATCTACAGCCAGCGAGCCGATCGACTCTCTGCAGAATCGGTGCATCGTGAGCTTCAGCCGTGTGTTGAGCTGCTCGACGGACATCACGAGCCCGCCGCCCTTAGAGAGCTTTGGAAGGCTCGTTCCTATCAGGAGTTGGTCCGAGCGCGCCTGACCGGGCTCGCTGAGCCGAAGACATCGTCCGCGATCTTGGAGGCCAGTCGTGTAATCGACGAACGGCGAGAGCAGAAGAGAATGCGGTACGGTCAGACGCTGCTACACGCGGGCAAGCCAAGTCTCGCGCTCGACTACATCCAGGGGGCGATCGAGAGCCGGAGCCTCGAGGTGCCGGCCCAGGTCATCGCAGAGAGGCTCAAGATCATTGCCGAATGGATGCTTGGAACGAAGACAGCAAAGACGCTCGACGCCCTGGAGCAGATCGAGAGACGAGTCCTCTCGCTCGGCTTCGCGCATCAGGCCCGGATCATACGCGAGCACAAGCGGAGGATACGACGCGGAATCCGTTCACTGGTCTTGTAGGGGAGGCGCGAGTTCAACCTCGATTCCGCCCCGCGTTTGCTAGGGACCTCCAGTTCCCAAACTCTCGAGCGCATTGCGGATCAAACTCAACCACCGTTGATCGGCTTGGTTCTCGGCCACGAGCCCCCGAACGGCCTTCCTCGCATCAGACAACTGGCGTCGATGCGGCACGCCAGTCGTCGCCCGAAGTAAGACCGCAGAAAGACGGGCCGGGTCGTCAGCATCAATGATCGTTGCGTAATGTCGAAGATCCGAGTCAAGCACGCCCGTGGCCGTCGAAATCACCGGCACTTCGGCGAGCATCGCCTCGAGCACCGGCAGGCCAACACTCTCGCAGAAGGATGTGTTGACGAGTGCAGCGGCGTCCCTCAACAGGGAGGCAAGCAGGTCTTCTGGAGCTGAGTCCACGAAGCGGACGTCCATCCCCCGGGAACGCATCGAGTCGAGACGAGCGTGAAACGCGGCCGCAGTGGTGCCGTAACCAGAATCGCCTGCGACGACTAGCGCCAACGCTCGGTCGTGCAGTGACTCCGCATACCGGGAATACGCGTCCAGCAGCAGCTCGAGGTTCTTCCTCGGCTCGACCTTCGCCAGCGAGAGGAAGTGGCATCGTCGCCGCGGGCCCGACTGCCTGAACTCCATCGGGTCAATGGGAATCGACAACACGCTATCGGCGTTTGCGAAATACCGCCGGAGGCGTTCACCGAGTTGCGCCGAGACCGCCACCGTTGTGAGTGAGTGCCGAATCAAGACCCCGAGTTGAGCCAATGCGGCGCCAAAAAGCGGACTGACCCCAGCGTCATGACGGCGGGACCACAGATCAAGTCCCTCGGGCGTGAAGTATTCGGACGCGTCGACGGACTCGAACCATTCAGTGAGCGTCGGCCCAAGTGATGCGTCCTCAAGGCCAAACCGTAAACGTAGGTCCGTTTCTGTCGGCAGCCATTCGCTGTGCTCGATTGTCCAGAGATCGTGGACCATGTTGATCGTCGGCGTGTCGTGTAGCGGGCTCCACGTCCCGTTCGGGTTGACGTAAAGATCGAACCTAGCCTCGGAAAGCAGGTCCGGAAGTCGGACGAAGTCATCCCTCGAGAACGGCGTGATCTCCGTTTCGAGAACCTCTCGATCGTTGAACTGATAGCCGCGGCGAGCGTCTCGCTTTACGAGATGCGTAACGTCGGCGAATTCGCTCAGCTGGGGTGCGAGATGATTCGTCAGCCACTGTGATACACGGCCGACGCCGCTGTTGATTTTCCTCCGTGAGTCAACAACCACTCTGCGCTTCCCCACGGTGTTCCCTCTAGCCGTTCGCTGACTCCGACCAATTCCGGGGGATGGCTCTCACCGTTCCCTGCACCGTTTCCTGCCCGTCACTCTGCCTCAAACCCGAGACTCGCGAACTTCAACGTTCGCGCGTTCTCGGTGACGGTTCGAACGACGTGCTCCGGTGCACCGCCGGGAACATCCGCTTCGATCTCCAGCGTCACCTTCACGTGCGCGCCGACGAGGCCGCCGAGATGGGCGATCACTTCGTCGGCGATGCGGCTTGCGTCACGGCCAACACGCGTCGAGTCCAACACGACTGTGCCGTGGAATCGCTTCGGCTGGATAAGGATGGGTGGTCGGGTACCGCTCGGGACGACGGCCGTACCGGTTGCCGCAGACTGGCCACCGACTGGCTCGTCACCGGTCGCAGCCGTGGTTGCCCCGCCACCGTAGGCGGCAACACTCTCCGCGTCGAGCTGCTTCTGAGCCACCCGCGGCTGAATCAGAAGGCCCGGAGAGTCGTCCGTGGTGAACGACTGCCGCTCCATGCACCTCAGCCCACGGTATCGACCAGCGGCATCATCGTAGCTGTCGGCGAAGGCGAAGGCATCGTGCTCCCAGGTCAGGAGCGCCAAACCATCGCTGATCGCGCCGAGCAGTACCGCTGGTTCCCTTAACCGAGGAAGGTACAAGTACTGCGCAAAATCCTGAACGAGCTGCTTGATGGCTACGTGGTTGCCGCGCCACAGTGGCACACGGTCCAATTCCATCCGCAGGCGTGAGGGACCGAAGCTCGTCACCAGCAGCTCGTCGTTCCGCAGCTTCTTGCTTGCGCGAATCGCAAGCGCGTCCTGCCCGCTGAGTCGGATTGCCTGCCACTCCACGGGCGCTTGCGGCGACGATTGTCCAGGAACGAGGAGCCACTGGTACGCCTCAGGTATCCGCGCAGTCACGGTGCTATCTGCCGCGGACTGCTGCGTTTCGGCCTGCTTCACTTGGTGCGGGTCGAGGTTCAACGTGTCCTTCTCGGCAAGGATTGATGCCCACGCCAGGTACCTGCGCACCGATTGGTCAAGATCCTGAAGGCGCGTCTTGTCGACGGCCAGGAAGACGAGCGTGTTCCGAAACAGGCGAGGAGTGTTTCCTCGCGTCTCCAAGATCGCCCTTGCTTCGGACGTCGCCGCGTTGCCCGGCTGGTTGGTATACGGATGATCGACGCCGAGCACGACCAGGCGCGCGTCTAGATCATCCGGTACGTCGGAACTCGACCCCGGCAGCGGATGTACCCGCAGGAAGTCACCTGTCTTCCGGAGGTCAGCCCGTAACCTTCTGTCCAGCTCCTGAACGACCTTGTCGGTGTCGCGCGTCAACTGCTCCGCACGGTCCTCGGCGAGCTTTGTCACGGTGGGTTGCGTCGAGTACCAATAACGCGAGCCATCCTGATAGAGGTATGTCGCCGAGGCCGCAAGCCGACGAAGCGCATCTCCAAACACCGCCGGCGACTCGCCCGGCACTACGCAGCCGAGCTTGATCCGCCGATCCTCGAGTCCGCGGTGCGCAGCACTCACCGTGGGTGCCGAGCCCATGTAGATGGTGCGCGCCACGCGCCGGCATGCCGCAAACTTTCCCAGATTCGGAACCTCTCCGTCGATCCGGAGCGGCAGCGATCCCGGGCCGTCCACGTCCTTCTCCAGGATCGGCACCCAGTTATCCGACAGATAGCGAGTGAGTTCGAACTGCACGCGCGGATCGTCAATCGGGACGTTCGCCGGCAGAATGAGGGGGTTCTTGTCGCCCTTCTCCCAGAGACTGTGAATTACCGCGGCCATGAGGCGCAGTACACCGCGCGTGCGCTGGAATTTCACCAGCGTCGACCAATCGGTGTACAGCCTATCGAACACCTCGGGATGGATCGGGTACGCGGCCTTGATCCGCTTCTCATAATCGGCATCACGGCATTCCGGCGGGAACTCCTGCTGCTGTGTCCGATAGAGGTCAGCGAATGCGCGCGCGACGACATCCCGCTCCGTGAACTGTCGGGGATCGGCGATCGGCTCGAACAAGCGACGCCGCACGATTTCGAATCCCTCTTCTGCGCTGGCCGGGCGCCACGACGATTCGACTCGGCCGACGACATTGCGGAGGCGATCAAGGGCTTCACGGCCACGTTGACCACCGACTTCGACGTCGTCAGCTTGAGTGTGTGGTGAAGCCGATGAATCGGACGCAGGCAAACTGATTACAAGCAAGCATTTCCCCGCTAGTTTCGCGGACTCGGTGAGGGCTTGGGCAAACGAGAACTGCGTCTCGAAGCCGCCGGCGGGCAGGTCGCTCTGGTCGTGGAGCTGGCGAGCGTAGGCTACCCATTCGTCGATGAGTATCAAGCAGGGGCTGTAGTCGTTGAACAGCGTGCGCAACCCGTCCCCGGGGCTCGTAGATCGCTCGTCATCCGCTCGGATGCGATCAAACGCCTTCTTCCCGCCGAGCTGCCAAGCCATCTCACCCCAGAGCGTCCGAACCACTGTCCCGTCTGGCTTCGTGACGGGGTTACCGGGGGAGATTCGGTTCCCGACCAGCACGACGCGATGGGCCTTCGGAGGCGCAGCGCCGCCGGTTTCGGCAAGCACAGCATCGACTCCCGCGAGGTCCTTCGCCGCTGTCCCAGAGAAAAGGTGATACAGCGCTAGCATCGAGTGGGTCTTGCCGCCCCCGAAGTTGGTCTGCAGCTGCACGACAGGATCGCCACCCTTCCCATTGAGGCGCTCCACGGCGCCGACCAGGAGACGCCTTAAGCTCTCGGTGAGGTATGTTCGGCGGAAGAACTCTGCCGGGTCTTTGTATTCTGCTGTCCCCTCTCCCAGGTGAACCTGCCATAGATCGGCGGCGAACTCGGCTTGTTGATATCGGCCGCTCGCGACGTCCTTGTGGGGCGTGGCCACTTCGCGCCACGGCTTGTGCCCGGCCAGCGCCGCACTCTCGATTGCCGTGCCGGCGCTCTTCCGCTTCTCGGTCCTCACTTGTTCATCGAATCGGACGCGGAGGAGTTCCATCTTGAGCTTCTCGACGTCATCGGCTTCCTTCGCCGAGATCGCGAGCAAGAGACGATGGGCGGAGTCAAGGGCTCGATAAGCATCGTCGCCCGTGAATGCCTCCTGATGCGCCCAGCGGTTCCGTGTGTCCCGCAACTCGAAGACCAGCGTGCGATCGGCGCGGCCGAGAGTCCGCCCGAAGACGTCGTTCCATGCCTCACCGACCAGCTTGAGCAAGGCAGCCGCGTCCCAGTCGGCGATCGCCCGGTCGCCGCGGAGCCAATCCTCACCCGCGTATTGGATCGCCTTCTCGTGCGCTTGGCGACTATGGGCGCTCTCGAACTCGCGTTGGGCATAGGGTCCGAGACCCGCGCGAAGAAGGTCGAGTGCCTTGCCGACCCGCTCGTGGTTGCTGATTGCCATCAGCGCACGCCTCCGTCATCTCTTTCATGACTCAATCCCTGGCTCAATCGATCAACGCCGTCGAGAAAGACCTGAAAGCTCCGGGATCTGTTCTCGCGCGAGAGATACTGCGCCATGCGCCGCGCTCCGGAGACCTTCTGAAAGTCCTCGACGAGGTCCGCCAGCGCCTTCGAGGGTTGATCGATGGCGTCGCATTCGCGATAGCGGGCCTTGGTACCGATATCTCGGAGTTCCTCTCGATCAAATGCGGCTGCGAGAGCTAACGGCGCCCCGAAGTACCAGGCCTCGAGCTCCTGACAGGCCAATCGAACCAGCGCATCAGGTCGCTGCCCGTCCGCGCAAAGATCGAGTAACGCGCCTTTCACCTCGCGACAATCGGCCCCATCGTTGTCCCGAATCACGACAAATCGCGCGCCGGGTTCCCGCCATGCTCGCAGCTTGCGCGGGATGCTCTTCTCCAAGTCCTGCTTTCCTTCATGGGGCACACAGAGAAAGGGCAGGTCAGGAAAGAGCCGCGGAAGCAGCCCGTCAAGGAGTATCTTCATCGAGTACTCCTCGAGCAGGAAGATGATGCGGTTCATCGAGGATTGGCCCCCTCGAAGAGCCCCTGCTTCCACAACGTCCCCGGCAGGTCGCCTTCGGCAACGAGATTTCGCAGCAACTCGTTGTCCCGCGCGCGGCATGCGGTTGTGAAACCGCTCTGCTTCACAAGCCAATAGATTTCGTCCAGCGTCACGCCGTTCAGAAACTCAGGGGAATGCGTCGATACGAATACCTGGCCACCACGGCGCGCGTAGTCCCGAAACTCCTCGACGAGCTCGTGCAACAGTTCCGGGTAGAGCTGGTTCTCGGGCTCCTCGACGGCCAACAGTGGGTGCGGTTTAGGGTCGTAGAGCAGGACGAGATAGGCAAACATCTTGATCGTGCCGTCCGACACATACCGGGCGATGAACGGGTCTTTGAAGCTCCCGTCCTGAAATCGCAGGACGAGTCGTCCATCTTCGGTGGGCTTTGCCTCGACGCGACTGACACCCGGGACACGCTCTTTCATCACGGCCAGAACTCGATTGAAGCGGTCGGGGTGGCGTTCATAGAGGTACTGCGCAACCTGGGCGACGTTGTCGCCGCGCGTCGACAAGTGCTCGGCGTATCCCGCCTCGGCGCTCGGCCGTGCGTCGCTGATGTGAAAGTCGGAAATATGCCAGTTCTCGATCAGACTGCGGAACTCGGAAACAACCCGGAACTCCTTGAATTGCCCGAGGCCCTTAATGGCCAACACGCTGGGGTCATCGAGCACGTGTTCCTTACGCGTGGCCTCGACCCCCTCCTGACCGTAGGCCGTCTCGTTCGTGATGGCCGTGCCCCTCCCGTGTGAGAAGTCGACGAAATGCCACGGCTTTCCTTTCTGGCCGCGCCGGAATTTCAAAACTTCGCGCGCGACGACAGGCCGGCCTGACTCCGTGGCAATCTCCAGCTGGTAAGTGGCGAGGCGTCCACCGCTCTCGCGGAACTTGACCGAGATGCCGATGGGTCCGTCTTCGCCGCGGCTGATCAGCTCATTGAACCCACCACGGCGTGCAACGGCCTGTTCGATATTCTGCGCGAGAGCCTCCTTGAGGAAACTGAAGACGTCAAAAAGCGTGCTCTTGCCGGAGCCATTTGCGCCCACGATGACCGCCAAACGGGGCAAGTCATTCAGCGTCGTCGCGCGGAACAAGCGGTAATTCCGGATGTCGATCGATTCGATTTGCATCTGCTACTCCTGGTTCTCGCCGAACAGCGCGCCTTGCGCTCGTCGTATTCCGGCGCCCTCGCGTGCGAGGCGCATGATCTCGGGCCAACTCTGTACGAGTCCGTTGTACGACATCGCCTCGGTGGCGCGCCTCTTTCGCTCGCAAACTGCGTAAAGGCGGTACGCCAGCTCACGGGCGACCTCCGCCTTTGAGCCGAGCTTGGCAGCTAGCGTGGCTGCGTCGCCTTCACCGCCTGCTTCGAGCACGCGTATCAGATGGTGCACGATTTCCCACGCGGTGAGCCGTGGATCGGTCGCTGGGTCCCACTTGGCGGGCAGTTCTTTCGGCTTGAGCAACCGCACCCGACCGCGTTTCGACTCGAGGATGCCGGCTTCAGCCATTCCGGCAACGCTGGTGTTCTTGGATTTGCTGAGCTGCTCGGCGACCCCGTATTCGCCTTCGGCGAAGCCCTGCTGCTCGAACCACGTGAGCGCCCAGCGGCTGTCGGAGTCGAAGTCGCCCTCCTGTTCGGCCAGTGCCTCATCAAGCGTTTGGTTAATGAGCGCCAGTGCCTCGCGGACGGCGAGCGGCTCACCCTTGGCGTCGAGAACCTGGGTGTAGCGCGTGTAGACCGCCATGCCCGGGCCGATGGCCGCCTGCGCCAGGTCCACCGGCGCGATGTTGCCACGCTGAAGGTGGTCCAGCGCCACGGGCAACTCCGCCTTGAGTTGGGCCACAAACTCGCGGCGGGTGGTGGCGGGTGCGTCGGCTGAGCGCGGGCGGCAGACGAGTACGATGCTGGAGGCGAGGGCGTTGGTGCCGGAGCCGATCATGCGGTTGCCGAGTTCGGTGCGCATCGGCCAGGTGCCGCTGATGGCGAACCCGGCCTGGATGACGGCGGCGAGGAACGTATCCCAGCCGGTACTAGCTGTTCCGTCCCCGCCATCGCTCTCGGATTGCTTGAAGGCGTAGTAGATGGTGACGGGGAACGCAGGATGTGCCTGTTCGGCGAGTCGGTGCATCGCCTGGGTCATGCCATCCAGGAAGAATGTCTCCGCCTTCTCTTTGCTGCCGTGGCGGTATGGCGTGGCCACAAGTTCTTCCGCTTTGGGTACGGCGAGCGTGGCGAAGAGATCGGGAAACACGGGCTGTAGCGAGCGACGCAGCCAGACGTAGAAGAAATCCGAAAGGTCGGCGTAGCCGATGTTGTCGTAGTAGGGCGGGTCGGTCGAAACGACCTTGTCAGCACTGACAGATTGGGTCTGTGCGTTCTCGGCCTTCGCCGAACCTGCTACGACGCCGATCAGCGCGCGCACTGCTGGCTCGATCCAATCAAGAGCGCTGTTGTAACCACCGCCCGACTCGCTGAATGGATTCGCCTCGCCGTAGTCCCACGCCATGGGGATCGCCTGGCGAGAGAACAAGTTCCTCAGGCTTGCCGTGCGAGCGGAACCTCCGGTCGACGACCGGGTTCCGATCGGTCCAGAGTCCCAAGTGCAGATCGCGTTGTTGCGGTCCGCAAATCGGCTGATGGCCAGCCCCAGGAACGTGACGACAGCGTCGGCGTAGGCGGCAGCGCCGGTGCCACCGTCGCGAAGGGTGATAGGGTCGGCAGGGACGCCGGCTGCGAGTAGATCAAGCTGCACCCGCTCCCGCGCTTTCTGCACCAGGTCGGAGAAGGTCGCCAGCGCCACGAGCTGGCGGGGGGTGAAGAGGTCGGCAAACGTCATTAGGCCGTAGTTCGGCGTCTTGAAGTCGCGCGGATTCGCGGGTAGTGAGATGTCGGGCTTCCACTCTGGCTTCGCCTTGAGAGCAACGGCCTCCATCTCCGGTGTTGGTGCGAGATAAACACGTCCGCGCTGACCCTCAGCGACGATTGCCATGAGCCTCGCGCCCATGCGACCCGCCTTGCCCTGTTCGCGGATGTGGTCGTACGTCATGGGCGCATCCGACATCAGGCAACGGAAAGCCGCCCGTTTGCCGAGCGTCGTGCCGAGCTTCGCACCCTCGGCGTCCTTTGGCTTACCGACTTTCACCGTGAACCAGTAGCCACCTTCCTCGATGATCGGCTCGACATACGCCTCCTTCCCCTCCTTGGTGGACAGCATGAACGTCGACACGAGCGGCACGTCCACCTGAGCGAAGGCCGGGTTCGGGCTCTTCACCGTGCGCGCCCAGAGCCACGCGATCACAGTGAGCATCTGGCCGACATACGGCTTCAGGTCCGGCCGATCCTCGGCCATCGCGGCCGTCACCGTGACCTTGGGGTAGAGGTTCCCGATGCGCTTCTCGGCCTCGTCGCGCATCCACTGGCCGTAGAAACGCACGTCCTCCGCGAGTCCCTGCGCGCCTTTCCACTCCCGATCGAACAAGTTCTTGTCCTTGCGCGACTCCGGGTTCACCGGCGGCTTGCCCGCGAACTTCGGCGGGATCTCGATCATCGCTTTGTTAATGAGAACCGCCACCGGATTCAGGTCGCTCGCATAGCTCTCCAGCCCCAAACGCTGTGCCTCCAACGGGAGCGCCCCGCCGCCGGCAAAGGGATCATGGAATGCGGGCAGTACCTTCCGGTCGAACAGCTCCTTCGTGCGGGGATGGTCGACGTTATCCACACACGCACGACGCCAGCTAGCCCAGATCTCGTCGCGCGCGGCTTGAAGCACGGTCTCGTTCGTGGTGTTCTCCCACAGGACCAGGTCCTCAATGATGCGGAAGAGCCGCTGGCGCTCCTTCTCCTGCTTCTTCTCCGTCGGGAAGAGGTCAGGATGGGACGATGGGTCGTCGACCATCTGCGCGAAGATCACCGCCCTCGCGGCCGCCAACGGCCGTCGCGCCCACCAGAGATGCAATGTGCTCGGATGCCCATGCCGAATTGACTTCTCCCGCGCGGACGCCTTGTTGATTGCATCGAGCGGGAGCGCAACCTCAATGAGCTTCTTCCGGAATGGCACAATCACTCGTCGATCTCCTCGGCATTGGACGGATCCAGAACGAGTCGGTACTTGGCAGGGTAGAGAACGAGCCTCCCGCTGTTCTTCAGTGCGCCAAGTCGATGGCCTCCGATCGCAGCCGGATCGCCCTCGCGATCAACCAGGAGGAGCGAGTATTGATTCGGGAACTTGATGCAGAGCCCCCAGATGTCGGCATCCAGTTCAAGGGGCTCGCGGTCGAGGCAGTGCTCCTTTGGCCAGTAGTACTGAATTGCATCTCCACTTGCCGAACGAAGTTCCCAGGGAAACGCTCCCTCACGACACTTCGCTAGCCAGGCCCCGTCCGCTCGAAAGAACCGATCCGCGCCGTCGGTCTCGAATCCCTGCGATTTGGCAAAACGGTCGATGAGGCGTGGTCGCTGCAACTTCGGCGCCGACAGATGAGCGACCCGCGTTACCGTGTCTTCATCGCCGCTCTGATCAGGAGAAGCATCGTCTAGAGGCGCCGGGGGAAAGGCATCGGACGCTGCATGTTCCTGTTCATCGACGACAGAGGGCGGAGCCTCGGCAGGACCAGAGTGGGGGCCCTGCGTCATCGTGGTCGCCGATACGCAACCGTCGTCGTCCGCGCCTCGGTGACCCGCGGCTACTTCCTCGAATACGGGCAGACCGCTCACGGCGTTCTCTGCCTCGCGCACAGGAAGGCTCCGACTTGGAGTCAACACGAAATTCTCCTCAATGTACTCGGTCACGAAATCTGGTGCGCGCTCGAAGCACGCCATCGTCGCATCGACCAGCTCATTTCTCCGAAGAAATCGCCCAAGCTCTTGCGTTACCGCCTTCGCGAGGCGTGCGATCGGACGGTCTGCGACGTAGAGAACCGAGCCATTCCACAGAGCGTCCGTCCGCCGAGCCGTGCCGGCGGGCGTTCCGTCTAGAAATGGCACGCTCTCCAGTTCCTCGACCTGCTGCCAACTCGTCGTCCTCAGCCGGGAGCCAAGAACTCGTACACGGGCGGTCTCGTCGTCGTCATCGAGGATGACGCGCTCGAACCCCTCACCTAGATGAGCGAGCCAAGGTCGCGACTCCATTGCCTGTAGATTCGCGGGGAGTTCTTCGAGACGCTCTTCAAGCATCGATGCCAGAGTTGGTAGCGAAGAGAATGGCGGACTCACGATGACATCAGTAGCGAGGCGTCGAAAATCGGCGGTTCGCTGCTTGACATGCGGGAACAGGTTGTCCCACGGGACGAGAGACTGCATGGACATCGCGTACTGAAGATCGCCCACGGGAGCCCATCCACCGTCGAGGCTGAGCCAATGCCCGCATTCCTCCCAGATACGAGCGGGGTGCCGCACCAGTAGAGACCGCACCCTGCGAGCCTCCTCGGGAGAGAGCGGAACGCCAGAACTCAATTGCTGAAGCCAAGCGATCGCGAGTTCTGCCGTGGGCCGTTCGGAGATACCAACGCGACGCCAGAGGCTCAGATCGCGAACCCCACGACGGACGACGGGCGCCCCCGGTGCATCATCGTCATCGGATCCGAGATATGCCTCGGAACCGCACACCCATCCACTGGCTTCCGACAACACGATCTTCTCGTGCAGCAGGGCGTCGTTGACGCTCGCGAGATCATCCGTGGAACCGTTCGTGACGAGCTGATCGAGCCGCCAATACCACTTCTCAACTTCATGCACGGGAGGTGTATCGGATTTCGATAGAGCGCGGAGAATATCAAGAAGTCGATCCGGCCCGCTCGGCGTGCTGCGGACACCCAGCAGATCGAGAAGCGGCCGGTTTCCCTCGGCATCCAAGGTGGCATGCACGAAAGGCTCCGAGTCGAGCAGTGCTTCTGTCTCTGGGGTACGGCGGAGCAACTCAGCCGGTTGCCGATGAAAGCCGCGGGTGTCCTCGAGGCACGGCAATAGACGGAAGCGCGTAACCCAGCGGGGAAGGAATGATCCGTTCGTTATTCGTTGGTTCGTCCCGGTAGTAGCGACCTGGACAGCGTGAGCACCGAGTGCTTTCTGCCAGAAGCGAGCGGACTGCCCCAAAACCTCCCGCATGATGACCGACCAGATGCGGGGATCGCTCTTCGCGGCCTCGTGCCAGTAAGTCCAATGCACGTCTTCGAAGTCCCAATCCAGAACAGCAAAATCGCTGGTGACATACGGGAAGCGTACTTCGTCGTCATACCCGCGACTCTTGAGTTCCGTCGTCAGACTTGCCTTTCGCCAGATGGGGACGCGCAAGTTCAGAAGGGGCACGAAGGTAATCAGCGCGCTACGCCCAGACGCGATCCAACTCCACCACTCGTCCGCACTGCAAGAACGTGAATCCTCGAAGTACGCGGCGTGCAGAAAGTGGCTTCTGGCCCATTCCGGGGTTACCAACCCTTCGACACGCCCGTCCTTGTCCACGACGACTTGATGATCCGCCTTTCGGAGGTGGAGGTCTCGCGTTACGAACCGGAAATTCTCTCCTGCGGTGGCGCCGAGGCCGGCGGCGATCCGTGCGAGACGGACGCATCCGTCGACCGGGCACTTGGACTGCCCGAAGAACGCCCGGGCCACACTGTCGACCAGCGGACCTACATCACTGGATTCCTCCAATCCGAGCGTTCTGAGAACGTCGTAGCATCGCGTTACCTGCCTGGCGAGGCTCTGGTCGCGTGTTTCTTCGGCCGTTCGCCTAAGATCCGCGAGGTAGCGTGGCCAGTTCGGGTTCATCACGACTAGGAACTGAGCGAGGAACTCCCAATCCTCACTCGACTGAAGCAGCTTCTTCTCGCCGAGGCGCACGATCTCGCTTGCCGCGTGGAGAACGTCCTTTCCTTGTACGGGGAAGATCCGTACACCGCGATGGTTGTCGTAGTAGTAGTGGACCCGGATCTCGTCAGCGACAAAATCCCAAAGCTGTACCAACTGCTGCCACGATTCCGGTTTTGGAAGATGCGTTCTTTCCAGTACGGAGATGACCCGAGACTTGCTGATCTCCTCAACAGCTTTCCAATGTAGGAGCTTCGTCCGATTCTCCACCGACACGGCGGGCGACAATGGCGGCCGCTTCTTTTCGTCGAAAAGTGCGGACACCTGGTCGGGAGACCAGACATGGATGAGCTGCTCAGGAAACGCGGCACAGCCCGAGTGAGGGCAGAGATCGCCAGTGTGCGAGAGCACGTATGACTCGCCTTCGATAACATCGGCCAATGCAAGCTCAACGATGCTGGCGCAGCTCCCTTCGAGCGTGCTGTCCTCGCGATCCACATCCGGTAACAGGTCGTAGGCGCGCGCACGATCCCGGACGTCGATGGCCGCTTCGCCGAGCCAGGACGTCATCGCCGACGCCGCCAATTGCCCAGTTCGCTCAAGGAGCCACCGGTTCGTCGGCGACAACCCCGGATCCTTGATCTTGACGCGCGCGGGATCCTGAATGAACGGCGCGTTGCAGGCAAAAGGAAGCGTCGTCGTGACCCCAGTGGGCAGGATCACGAACAAGCGCCCCTCCATTCCGAGGACGATTTCGGTCCGGCACGGAGGGAACTCAGACCCCTCATCGCCAGACACCATCCGCTCCTGGCGAATCTCTGCGAGGCAGTCGTCGGGGAACTCGGCGAGCTCGGAACGAATGTGAAGGTAGCGCTTCTCGGGGCAGCTGGAGAGAGCGACCCACATCGAATTGTCCGCCGGGCCAGCGTTGATGTCGATCCACTCCACCTCGATACCGGCGAACCGGATGCGGCGGATGTGTCGGAAGAACAGAAGGGAAGCCGGGCTTCTCGTCCAATCCTCGAGATTGCGCCGGATCTCTCTCTCGAGGATCGAGTCCTTGATGCGCACCTTCACAAGAGTGCGATCAGGAGCGCCAGCCGCCTCGGTTATCCACTGCGGTTGCGTGAACCGCTCTCGACGGAACGCGACCTGAAGGGTCGGCGTGAGCAACCGAACTTCGTCACCCAAACTGAAGACAGCCTTGAACCCCACGCCGCGAAAGCCGATTGTGTGCAGCGAGCGTTTGTTCGAGTAGCCAAATCGACAGATGGAAGCGAACTGATCGGCGGTGAAGTCGTCACCATTGTGGGCGAAGACGAACTCACCATCACGTATGTCGACGACTGCCTCGGTCGCACCGGCATCGTCCGCGTTCTGCAGGAGCTCCGATACGACGTGGCGGGGGCTTTGCACTTGCCTGAAGAGCTGGTACCACGGAGCCGCCAGTTCGGGATCGCTCTCCAACTGATCCCAGCGCGCCGAGGACCGAACTCTGATATCGTCGAAGAAGTTGGGCTGAACAGTCATTGAGGAGTGCTGGCGCGCGAAATCAGTTCGCTGAAATCGTAGTTGACGCTCGTGACGCCGAAGTCAGGCTCACGCTGGAATGGGCGGCGAACGTAGTGCACGCGGTGAGTATCGTCGTCACAGAACTCGACGATGGCAAGGATGAAATCCTCTGGCTTGTTGAGAGAGTAGAGGATCTCGTTCTTGGTGACGGTAACTGTCGTGGCGCCGGATGCCCGCCCCTTGACTTCGATGAAACGTAGCTTGCCGGTGCCTGGAACTCTGCTTTCGACGTCATATCCGAGTTTCTCGGTCTCGCGATCCATGGGTTCGAATCCGAGCCGCCGCTCCACTTCCATTACGATCGCGCGCGCCCGCGCCGCAGCCGCCTGAGTATCCACTGACACCGCGGGTGCGGCGATGGGCCGACCCGCGATGCTGCCGAGGAGGCCGGTGGGCACGACAAGCAGACCCCCGAGAACAACCGGGGGCAGAGGAGAGATCTGCCGCTCGTGGGCCAGCTCTTCCAGACGCTTCTCAAGCCTCGCTTGGAGACCGTCGGCGCGTTTCCGTGCCTCACCGGAATTGAGTTTCGCGTTGGGTTTGCCGGCCTGCTCCTGCAGTCTCAGTTCTTCGGCGCGGTGATCCCAGTAGGTGATCTCTTTCGTCAGCCGCTCCTTCACAGCGGCTTCTGTCTTGACGACGAGCTCTAGCCGTCGCGCGCGCACTTCATCGAGATGCCCGGGAACGACGGTCATGACAGCGTGTGCCTGAGCACGCTGCTCCAACTCGCGGCTGATCCAGCGGCACTCCGGCCGCGCGAGGATCGCCTCCAGCGCTGGTTCATCGGTGCGCAGCGGCCGGTAGTCGAGATAGGGGGCGTAGTGGAGGTGCCGCGCATTGCCGTCGACGTCGAGTTCGACGTAGAGCATCCGCTTGGATACGACGCGGCGATCTCCCGTGCGCGCGAGGCTGGCATCCTGGATCGCGTGTTCGAGGAAGAACAGAACGCGCGGCTTCATCCCTGGATCGCGTTCATCGACGAGGACTGTGCCGCGCCGAAGGAGATCGCGGTGCCGTTCGAGGGTGAGGTCGGTAACGCAGTCGAGAAGAGGATGTCCAGGACAGACGAATGCCGCGGGTGCCTGGCCCTGGGGCGCGATCAGAGGTTTCTCAAAAGCGATCCGCTCATACCGCGGAAGCACGGGTTCGCCGATACCGATCAGGCGATCGCGATTGCGCACCGGAGCCGGTACATGGGTCACCTCGTAGCGGCGCGGTTCGCGCTGCTTGGCGGCGCCGCCAAGGCGAGAGAACGCTTCGAGGAAGAACGACTCGATGTAGTGCGGCTGCAGGCGTCGCGCCTCGGCGCGTTCCATTTCTTCGCGGATGCGGTAGACGCGGCTCGCATCCATGGCGTCGTGCGCGAGGGCCCGTTCCTCGATCAGATCCTGAATCTGCTTCCGCTCGAAGGCGTTCTCGACCACCTTCGTGAGGCGGGCCCGAACATCGGGCTGCTCGCCGTAGCGGATGGCCTTGACGAGGAGGTCGCGCAGCGGCTGTCCGTCGAACTGGAGCTTGCCGAGGACGTCAAAGACCTGCCCGCCGAGCGCGTGCCGCGCCTCCTCCAACTTGTCGAGCAGCGTCCGATACACGTCGCCCTCGCGGGTCTCGTCGGCGACAAGATTCCAGAGGTGACAGACCTCCGTCTGACCAATGCGATGAATGCGTCCGAAGCGCTGTTCGATGCGATTCGGATTCCAGGGGAGGTCGTAGTTGACCATCAGGTGCGCGCGTTGGAGGTTGATCCCCTCGCCGGCTGCGTCGGTCGCCAGGAGCACCTGCACCTCGGGATCGTGACGGAACGATTCCTGGGCTTTCATGCGCTCTTCCCGGCCCATGCCGCCGTGAATGACGACCACCGCGCTCCGGCGCCCGAGGAGTGTCGTGACTCTGTCTTCGAGGTAGTTCAGCGTGTCGCGATGCTCGGTAAAAACGACGAGCTTCTGCCGTGGAGACGGAATCGGACGTGCAATGTCACCGGAACCATACGGCGTGGCGGGCTCGCCCACCTGATCCGGAGGCATCGCGCTAGTGAAGATCGCGCTCAGGAGGCTGGCCAACTCGCGCCACTTCCTGTCGACACCCCCGCGGCGGACGCCAAGCGCGAGCGCCTCGAGGCGCAGAAGCGTCTCGATCTCCGCGCGCAATTCGACGATCGTCCGCGCAGCAGTCGCCTGGTCGAGGATCTCCTCCTCGGCGGCCGCGACTTCATCGTCGGGCGCCTCCTCGAGATCCTCGATGTCGTCAGCGTCAAGTCCCGGAGCGGCCAGCGGCACGACGGCGGGGGCGTCGGCTCCGCGTTGGAGCAGTTCCATTTCGCGTAGGCGCTTCTCCAGACGTTCGCGTCTTCGGCGGAGGGATTGGTAGATCGCTTCTGGTGACGAGGCGAGGCGACGTTGCAGGATCGTCAACGCGAAGCCGACGGTGCCGGCGCGCTTGTCGTTCTGAAGTGCCTCGGCGCGGTTGAACTCCTCGCGAACGTAATCGGTCACCGCCTTGTAGAGCTGCGCTTCGGCGTCGGACAGCTTGTAAGGCACTGTGTACGCGATGCGCTCCGGGAACAGCGGTGTGCCGTCAAACTTGAGCAGACTCTCCTTGACCATGCGGCGCATGAGGTCGGACGTGTCCGCGACGTGGGCGCCGTCCCGGAAGCGTCCCTCGAAGCGGTCGCTGTCGAGGAGCGCCATGAAGAGCTGAAAATCCTCTTCTTTTCCGTTGTGGGGTGTGGCCGTCATCAGAAGGAGATGTCGCGAAAGCGTTCCCAGGAGCTGGCCGAGCTTGTAGCGCTTCGTGTACTTGACCTCGCCACCGAAAAACGTGGCGGACATCTTGTGGGCCTCGTCGCAGATCACGAGGTCCCATCTGCAATCGGGCGCTCGGAGCTTGTCCTGCACGTCTTCGTTGCGCGACAGCTTGTCGAGGCGAGCGATGGCGAGATTCGTTTCCAGAAACCAGTTGCCGGTGCGGGCAGCTTCGAGCTTATCGTTGGTCAGAATCTCGAACGGGAGGTGGAAGCGGCGGTACAGCTCGTCCTGCCACTGCTCCGCAAGGCTGCCCGGACAGACCACGAGGCAACGCAGAAGGTCTCCTCGGACGATCAGCTCCTTAATCAAGAGCCCTGCCATGATCGTCTTCCCAGCTCCCGGATCGTCCGCCAGCAGGAAGCGAAGCGGCTGACGGGGCAGCATCGCGTCGTAAACCGCGGTGATCTGGTGGGGGAGTGGTTCGACGACCGATGTGTGAACGGCCAGAACCGGGTCGAACAGGTGCGCGAGACGGATGCGGTGCGCTTCAGCGACGAGCCGGAAAAGGGCGCCATCTCCGTCGAAGCTCCACGGCCGGCCCTGTTCAACGACTTCGAGGCGCGGCTCGTCGTGGCGGTAGAGCAGCTGGTTCGCTACTCGTCCCGCCGGGTCCTTGTAGGTCAGTTCGAGCGCCTCTGAGCCGTACCACTGGACGCCGACGACCGTCGCCAAGCAGTCCGGGAGGATGCCGCGCACGGCCGCGTTCGGTGTCAGGTCTTCCAGCCTCATGGTCTCATCGCCTTCTCAGGGCAAGGGCGTTGCGTGCGAAGAGCTTCGTCGCGAGCTTCGTCGCGGGGATGAAGAAGTCTAACTTATTCGTTTCAAAGGCGATAGGGGTTGATTGCATCGACGGTAAACTACTTTCGGGAGGCGAGATGGCAGATAACAGGGAAGACTCGCAGGGGCGCGGACAAGAATCGCCAGCCCATCCGGTTCTGGACTATCGACATCGGCGCGCGTACAACCGCGACGCATCGGCCCTGCTCTTCCCCAGCGCTTTCCATGCGTTTGCGACGACGGACGGGACGCTGAGCACGCTCATAGCCGCGATCCCCGGAGCCCGCGATGAAACCGGGCATGCTCACGTCGGGCTCCTTCCGTTTCTCATGCTGCTCCAACGACAGTCCCGGATGGCGTTCGATCTCCTCGCGGAGGGCCAGGCCTACCAAGCTTGGATGCTCTTCCGGCCCGGCCTGGAAGCTGGCCTGATTGTCGGCAAATGGCTTGACGATCCCCATAACGCCGACGTCTGGGAGCACCGGAAGGACGACCCGAAGGCGTACAAGGCTGCGTATTGGGGTAAGGGCCTCGTCACGGCGACTCTTCCGCGCTCCGAGGACCTCCGAGCGGTGCTCTCGAGACTGAACGACGACTTCATGCACCCGAACCCCGACTACGTCTGGCGGCACATGACGATGGAGGATGCGGGGCAAGACCTGGCCTTGTGGTGCAACTACTTCGACGATCAGCTGTCGACCGAGATGCACCTCTACAGCTTTCTGCACGTCTACCTTGTCCTAATCGACGCCCTCGTCGCCGCGATCGGCGCCAAGCTCGCCTCGGTCCGGGCGATCGATTGCCACCTCGACGAGTTCGAGCGTGCGTTCCGCGGCCGCGTCGACGCCCTCAGGCAAGCTCACACAGAGCGCGCGCATTTGCTCGCGGATCTCGGCCTGTGGTCGGTGGCCGCACCCAGCGACGATGCCGTGGCGGAAGGTGACCCGCCCGAGTGAGCCGCGCAGGATGCAATCGCGCCTCCGCGCTCTGCGAACAGAAAAGAGCCCAGTGCAGTGAAGCTCTGGGCTCGTTCGTCGTCGGGGCGACGACGGTGTTAGAACGGAATGTCCTCCTCTGGAATCTGTGGTTCTTGGGCAGTTGGCGGTTCGTCGGTCGTGGGTGGCTCGGTGATCGGTTGCTCGCGCTTGCCCAGCACCTGGACGAGCCGCGCGATGATCTCCGTCGTGTAGCGCTTCGCGCCATCGTGATCCGTCCAGTCACGGGACTGGAGCGATCCTTCAATCAGCACGAGCGTGCCCTTCGTGGCGCGATCGCCGAAGATCTCGGCCTGCTTGCCGAAGACGACGACGCGATGCCACTCGGTGGCCTCGTGGCGTTCTCCGGACACCAGATCGCGCCACCGTTTGTTGGTAGCGAGACGAAAGTTCGAGACAGCAACGCCCTTGGTCGTTCGGCGGACTTCCGGCTCGTGGCCGAGGTGGCCCAGCAGCACGACGCGGTTGTAGGTCGACATGCTCGTCCCCTTCTCTTGGTTGGTCATAGAACGGTTGCGTGTAGTTGATTAGCGGTTTTGCTCGCGGACCTGCGAGAGCGGACGCGGGGTGAAGAAGAGATCGCGCTCGACGGGTAGACCGAGCCCACCGCGAACGGCGGCGATCTCGCCGAGCGAGAAGTACCCAAGCTCGGCCTCAAGCCCGTTGACGAACCCGAAGCACAGATCGTCGCCGTCCCATTCCGTGACGTACCAGGTCCAACCGGCGTCCGGCGTGAAGAGCTTGATCCAGACGGTCGGGTCGTCGTCATCCTTCGTGGCGTAGATCTTGGGGATCTTCACCTTGAGATCGTCGGGGATGTAGACGTGCGCGTCGCAGCTCACGGCCCGCCCTCCGGCAGCGCGCCACGAGCCCGCAGCGAGGCGTAACCATCTCTCGCGACGATCACGTGATCCCAGCACGGGACGCCGAGGATGCCTCCGGCGCGAACGACGCTTCGGGTGAAGAGCAGGTCGTCCTCCGAAGGCTCTGCTGACCCGGAGGGATGGTTGTGAACGAGAATCAGCCCGGCAGCGTCACGCTTGATCGCCGGGGCGTAGACGTCCCGCGGCGTGGCACGGGCCACGTTCAGGGATCCGACGGCGACGGTCTCGCTGACGATGAGCCGCGTGTGGCTGTCGAGACAAAGAACGATGAGATGCTCGCGTGATCGACGTACGAGCAGCCGACAGAGCCGCGCCACGTCATCGGGCGTCGAGATGGCCGGCCGCCGGTCGGCGCGAGGTCGGTAGCTGTCGGCCACCGCCACGTAGTTCGGTATCGTCATGGCACCTCCAGCGGGCACACGCGTCCCGTGGGAATCGATCAGGTCGGTTGTGAAAAGGTCAGCGCGACTTACGATTTCGACGCCGGTGTCTCCGGTGCGCTGGGGGCGTGCGTCCACCGCCCTTGATCGTCAATCCGGATCGGCAGACGGCAGACCAGGCAGAAGCCGGCCCGCAGGAGCGGATCGTAGGGCTTCGCGACGTGGTCCTTGTCGACGTCGATGCGCTCACTCCTGGTCGGCGTCATCGGGGGCCCTCGCTGAACTGGATTACGGTTCGTTCTGCGTCGAACGGCTCGAGCAGCCCGCGAGCCTTCCTCACCAAGCGACAGTGGCCGCAATTGTCAGGAAGCTCGCAGGCATCGACATCGTGGTAGTACTCCAGGACTTTCGGGCAGCCAGCCTTCCCGGGGCCGACGATTTCCCGGAGCATCTCGCTCAGCTCGCGCTCGCTCGTCGTCATCGGCGGTTGCCTCCAAGCAGCGTCCCAATGACTCTGGCGTCGAGATTGTCCGGTTGCTGGCCCTCGTCCAAGGCGACTTCCTTGAGGAACATTCGCCTGCGAACGCGCTTCCAGAAATCCCGAGTGCAGTTCAGACCGGCGTCGTCGCCGTCGAACATCAGGATGACCCGATCGGTCGTGGCGGTCAGAAGCGTGACCTGGGCTTCGGACGCCTGCGCCCCCATAAGCGCGACGACGTTCGGGTAGCCCGCCTGGTGGACCCTGAAGCAGTCGAAGAACCCCTCGACGACGATCAGGCCATCTGCGGCATGCTCTTGGGCGCGGTGCAGATTGAAGAGAACGAACGACTTCTTGAACCCGTCCGGCAGGCGATAGCGCCCATCGGGGGTGCCCTCGTCCACGGCGCGGCCGGCGTACGCAACGAGCGCGCCGTCCTCGTCGTGGATCGGGATCGCGATCCGCCCACGCATGAGACCCCGCGTGCAGTAGCCGAGCCCGAACGTCTTGATCGTTGGGACGGTCAGACCGCGGGAGACGAGGTACGGATGGTCCGGGTTGAGGTCGCGCAGGGGCCGTTCAAGTAGCGGGTTCACCCGCGTTTCGTTACCGGCCTTCGGCTTGGGCGCGTCAGGCCCTGCATTCCGGCCGGCTGGTTTCGTGGACTTGACCGTCTTCTCCGCGGCGTCCTTCTTCCGGCGCTCGAACGTGAGCCCGAACCAGTCGGCCAGCTTCTCGCCGGCGTCGCGGATCGTGCAGTTCTCGAGCTTCATGACGAGGTCGAGGACGTTGCCGCCGCCGCACTGGCTGAAGCAGTGGAAGGCATTTTTCTCGATGTCGACGTTGAAGCTAGTGCCGTTCTTGCCGCCGTGGATCGGGCACGCGCCCACGAGTTTGCCGGCCTTCTTCTCGCGCAGCGCGTCGAACAGCCCGTACCGTTCGAGCACGTCCCGGATCCGCACCTGGCGTTTCAGTTCGGTGAAGTCGATCCATCGCGTGGTCACGTCGCGTCCTCCTCTGTGGGGTTGTGGTGTATGTGATAGATAAAAGAACAATGAATGTCCCCCTACTTGTACCCAATCACACTGGTCAGGATTGTCAAGACGCGAGGATCCGGTATGCTGACCTTGCCGGCGAGGTGTCTCTTCTAAGGTCGAAGGTCTCGCTCCCACACGAGACGGTGATCGAGCAGGATGATGTCTGCGAGGGGTCAACGGCACTCCTGCCGGGCCGCTTCACCCCTTCGAGCGTGCCGGCGAGAGACCGCACCTCGTCGGCGCATGAGAGTCGTTCGAACTTCGAACGCCTCCGTCGTTCCGCCAGAGCGCTGCTCCGCGCTCTTCACGGAATGGCCTGGAATTGCTATAATTAGGGCAAAGCAACACGTCCATGGCACACATCATCGCAATCAGCACACACAAGGGAGGAGCAGGAAAGACCGTCACGGCGCTCGCGCTCGCGGCGGGGCTCGCATCGACAGGTGAACGCTGCCTGCTCATCGACCTCGATCCGCAGGGCCACTCGAGCATCGGCATCGGGATCGAGCGCTTCGAGCCGACGATCAAGGACTTCTTCGAGCGTCACCCCGCGCTGCCGCTCGAAGCCGTCCTGCAGCCGGCGCCCACCCGGGAGAACCTCGACGTCGCGCCGTGCGATCTGCGCCTCGCGTGGATCGCGGAGGCGCTGTCGGGCCGACCGAAGAAGGAGGAGCTGCTGAGACGCGGCCTGCGGCCACTCGAACCGCGCTACAGTTGGATCGTTATCGACACACCGCCCTCGCTCGGTTCGATGACCCAGAATGCGCTTGCGGCAGCCGAATTCGTCTTGATCCCCACGCAATCCGACGCCCGGGCCGCGAACGCGATTGCCGACCTCCTGGAGCTGGTCCAGCTGATCAAGGGCGACGCTTTCGATCACTACGGGGTTCTGCGGACGCGGGTCGACGCCCACAAGACTCGCACCAACGCCGCCGTCGTCGCGGCCCTCGAGCGCTGGAAGCCGCGGGTGTTCCGGACCGTTATCCCGGTCAGCGAGCCGCTCAACCAGGCGCAGATGGCGCGACGGGACATCTTCAACTTCGCACCGAGAAGCACCGGAGCGCTCGCCTACCTCGAACTAATCCACGAACTCCAACAGCTATGAGCAATCCACTTTCCGAATCACTCGGCCAGGCGATGAATTCCGACCTCGACGCCCGTCCCGGCGATCGGCTCCGAAGCCTCGTCGGCCCCACCCGAGTCGATCCCCACGCAGTTCCGTTGAACCAGGACGCCTACGAGATCGCCGTCGACCACATCGAGCCCGATCCGGCGCAGCCACGAAAGGTCTTCGATCCCGAGGAGCTCGCCAATCTCGCAGCGTCGATTCACGAGAACGGGCTGCTCCAGCCGATCGTCGTCTACCGCGGAGAAAACCCGTCGCGGTACCGGATCATCGCCGGCGAGCGACGGTACCGGGCGGCGATCCTGGCCGGGCGATCCACCGTTCCCTGCCTGGAAATGCCCCCTGACTTCGACCGCAGTCTCGTGGACCAACTTCAGCTTGTTGAGAATATCCAACGAGCGGACCTGCACCCCGTCGAGGCGGCCGAGGCGATCTCGGCCTTCATCGAGCGGCACGCGCTTTCGCAGCGTGAGGCCGCACGACGGCTCGGCAAGCCTCTGGCGTTCGTCGCCGAGTTGTTGGCGATCCGGAAGATCCCACCGCGTCTGCTGTCACTGGACGGAGCCCCGCGGCTTCCGAAGCAGATCCTCGTCGAAGTCGGTCGGGCGCCGGAAGAGGAGCAGGAGCAGCTGATCCGCCGCGCGCTGTCGGGCGCGAAGCTGGAACAGATCCGGGGCCAGCGCTCCAATCGCGAGCCACGACAGAGAGTCGTCTACTTCCGGGAGCGTTTCCTCATCGACGGCCACCCGCCGATCGAGATCCGCTGGCGGAAGCATCCGGACCAGGTCAGTGACGACCAGCTCGTCGATGCCCTGGGCCGGGTTGCGCAAGTCATCGCGATGCGCCGCGGCCGTGGCGCGTTCGAAATTCGAACGGCCCAATGAATCCCCGTGGCCCGCGAACGATGCCGCGAGCAACTGTGCACGAGATGGCCAAGCACTGCGCACGGGAAGGCGTAGCAGCCCGCACGGAATGGCGTAGCGCCCATAGCGCATTCTCCGCGAACCACAGCGGAATCCAGGGTGCGAACTACTAACAAAGAGACAAACACACACGCGTGTGACCCAGATCCAACAACAAGCAGCAGCGGAGAGGAACGACCCGCTCGATCCGATCCGGGTTGAGATGGTCTCGACGGAAATGCCCGTCCACCAACTAGCGAAGCGCGGCGAGCAGGAGATCCGCGTCATCCGGCGCCCGCGCCGCGGCGGGCAGGCGACCATGTACTGGAAGGCCGAACCCAACTTGGCGGTCGGCCGGCCGGGCCAACTCGCGTACCACCTCGACACGTGGGTCATCAACCGCCGGCTCGATGAGATCCCACGACCGCTGCCACGGCTGATCCGCATCGGCGACCTGCGTGAGATCGCCCGCGAACTCGGCCAAGGCGGCGACACGAACGCCGTCAAGCGTGCATTCGAGCAGAATGCATCGACGTTCATCAGGGCGAGGCTGACCTACCGGTGCCAGTCCGGGGGCGAGGACACCTTCGAGGGTTACTTCAATCGCTACACCGTCTTCTACCGCGGCCAAGCGCTGCCCGGTGGCCGCCGCGCCGAGAGCGTCTACATCAGCCTGAACGATCCCTACTACGGCCTAGTGAACCGCTCGACGCGCCGGCCGCTCGACTTCGGCTACTTGCGCCAACTTCCACCGGCAGCGCAGCGCCTCTACGAACTCGTCAGCACGAAGGTCTTCGCGACCATCAAGAACCGGCAGCAGGCCGCATGGATGCGCTACTCGGACCTCTGCGCGCTCGCTGTCTTAACGCGCTGCGAGACGAAGCGGCGCATGCAGATCCAACTCGCGGCTATCCACCGGCCGCACGTGAAGTCCGGATACTTCGAGAAGATCGGCTATCGGGCCGTGGCTTCGGACGACGACAAGCCGGATTGGATCATCGACTACGTCCCGGGGCCGCGCGCGCGAAGGGAATTCGATGCGTTCAACGGTGCGCGGGTGCCTCATCGGCGACACCAGCCAAGTCCCTTGAGCAGCCACCGGCCGAAATCGTGGCCGATGCGCCCCAGCGTAGCAAGCACGGCATCACCCGCAACGGAACCGACGGTTCAGGTCGCGCGACGCTTTGCCGAGAAGCGATTCGGCGTCGCCGCCGAACGTCCGACGCAAACGCAGCTCGACCGCGCCCGGGACCTGCTGGCGGCCGTGTCCGCCGACGTCGACGCCGCGACACTCGCCATCGACCTGGCTGCCCGCGCCGCCGCGGCCGATCCGAGAGGCTTCCCGAGCCACCTCGGCGGCGTCGTTCAGGGTGGATTCGTCGAGCGCGCCCTCGCCATGCGCGCGGCCGAGGCCCGCGAGCGTGACGCGACCGCGGCCCGCGATCGCGAACAGGAGCGTCGTCGCCGGTACGAAGTGTGGTGCCGTGAACGCGCCGCCGAACGGATCGCCGCGATGCCGCCGAGTGAACGCGAGCACGTCATCGACGATCGTCTCGCTGCATACGTCGACGAGTTCCGCTACTACGTCACGCTGCGGCACTGGTCGTCCAAGGAGATCCGCGCGTGGGCCGAACCGCGGATCCTGGAACGCTACGCCCGAGCGGGCGAGCTATCCTTCGACGGGTGGTGCGCGAACACCGACGAGCCTCCGACTGGTACTTCCGGGCCCACGGAGTCCCTACAGTGACCCCTACACTGTAAGCAGTGTAGGGTCTGCCGTGAGCCAAAGCTCAACGGCAGCAACGATCCGCGCGAATTTGTGGCGCACGCTTCGCGCCGCCACCCCGCTGCTCTTCCTCGGTCCGAACGGGACCGAGGCTGCGCCCGGCTGCCGCCGGGCTTGGCCATTCCGCGCCTGCCGGTGCTCATGGCAAGACCAGCGGGGTGGCGGCGCTGCCGCGCCCGCTCGCTTCGCTCGCTCGCCACAAATTCGCGCGGAATGGCAGTGGGTGCGGCTGCACCCACCAACTAACCCTTGAACTCGAACCCCATGCCCACCGAGTCGAGCAGGTCGCCCGGCCTCCGAAAATTCATCCCTCAACCCGACCGCTACGCGGAGCGTTACGGTCGTTTTACGCTGACGGCGCGCGACCTCGCGATCCTCGAACTCATCTACCGCTACCGCTACGTCGAGGCGCGCCATGCCCGCGCCCTCGTCGGCGGGTCCAACCAGCAGATCACGCGCCGGCTCCAGGGCCTGTTTCACAACCGCTACATCGGCCGGTACGGCCGCCGCGAGCGGATGCGCGTCGAACTCGACCCCGGCTCGCCGCTCATGGCCTACGGCCTCGAACTGAAGGGTGCCCGCGCCCTCGCTGAGCACTTCGGCCGCCGCGCGGCCGAGCTGGGCGTTGAACCCGAACCGTTGCGGTGGAAGAAAGAGTACACGCGCCGCACGGAGTGGTTCCTCGAGCACCACCTGATGACCTCGGACTTCCGCTGCAACCTCGAACTCGCGCTCCGCGACACGCCCGACGTCGAGCTCGTGACCTGGGACCAGAGCAAGGACACTTGGTTCCGTGTCACGATCCCGAACCAACGTCATCGCACCGCGCGCGTCGCCCCCGACGCGTACTTCGTGCTGCGCGACCGTGGCGACCTCCGGTACTTCTTCCTCGAAATCGACCGCGGAACCGAGGAGCATCGTCGGATAATCGAGAAATTCGTCGCGTATTGGTGGTTCCTGCAGGACCCTCAGTTCCGGGACAATCGCGGCCATCGCGCGCGGGTGCAGGTGCTGTTCGTCACGACGAGCGAGCGGCGGAGACTGAACATTACGGAGACGCTGGCGCTCCTTTCGAAGCCGAATCGTCCCAGTCATGGGGGTCGAGGTATCTATAGGTTCCTCGCGTGGGAGGAAGGCGAATCCGAGAACGACAACCGGAACATGCTAATTGACACACTCGCCTTGAACTGACGCGGGACCGAGACCTCGAATGTGGTCATCTGTCGCGGAATGCTGCCGGGTACCCAAAGCGACGGCCCCAACGCCGCGGTGTTCGCGTATCCGCCTTGATCATGCGTTGGAGGGGCCGGCGACGTCCGGCCCCTCCGTTCAGTGTTTCGCATCCCGCGGTGGGCAGGGGTCGCCGCCGTAAGAGTCCTTGTCCCGGATCCGCCCATCCCGTCCGTGGATCACGACCTCGCCATGGGTCTGCTCAGCCGTGCGCCGCGCCTGATCGATCGCCTCCCGCTGGGTGTCATGGATGGAGCTTGCGCGGTCGGAGCCGGGCTTGACCACCGCCCACCCGCCGTCGTGTGGAACAACGTGTCGGTCTTTCTCGTTAGCCATGGTGCTCTCCTTGCTTACCGGCGGGATCCGCCGAGGCACTTGGCGCAGTTGTCGTACCCCGCCGTGTGCGCCGCGGCGAGAGAGGTGTACGGCCGTTCGTGCCCAGCCCGAATGATCTCGTCGATCTGGCACCCGTCCGCGCGGGTGTCTTCGCGATCGAGGTCGTGGACCTCCTTCTTGTTGATGTTGCCGAGGTACTGCTCGCCGTTCATGTGGCCCTTCCAGCGTCTTGCCATGCGTAACTCCTTTCCGGGGCCTGCGATACCCGGGGCCCCTGCCGTTTACTCTTGCGGGCCTGCTGCACTACCCTGCGCAGCGGGCCGTCGCCTTGTCCTGCTCGCCACATCGCCCTTTTTGCCCGGGCCGGGCAAAAAGTGCGTTGCCAGGAGCAGGAGGAGGTAGGAACGGCGGCGGACCAGAACAGCGGCGGGAGGCCCAAGAGGAGCCGCAGTTGGACGACGACACCGCGAGGATCTTGCAGGCAGCGGACTGGGCGACGCTGGCTACCCACCTGGTCGCCTATACCGCCCGTGAAGTGCGGTACCGGCACTGGCGCACGGGGAGCAAGGTGGATTTGCCCAAGGGAAAGACCGTAGAGGATCTGGCGTTCGATGCGATCGCGAAAGTCTTTACGGGGCAGCGCGCCTGGAACCCGGACGAACAGCGCGATCTGCTGCGCTATCTGATGGACGTGGTGGACAGCGACCTGAGTGCGCTGCTGAAATCCGGCGCGCACAAGAAGACCGAGCGGTTTTCTGACGATCCAGACGCCGACTGCCCGCAGTCCGTGGGTGCAGTGGCCGCGTCGCCGGAGGACATGCTGCTCGCACAGGAACTCCAGGACGAGGTCCTTGCTGCGTGCGCCGAGGACGACGAACTCACTCTCGTGGCCTGCGCGCTCCTCGAGGGAACGAACAAGGCTGCTGACATTGCCGTTGAGACCGGCCTGCCGGTTGCGCGGGTCTACAAGCTGAAGCAGAAGTTGAAAGTTCGAATGACGAAGCAGGCCGTGCGTCGACAGCAGTCCACAGCAGCGCTGCCGAGTGTCCAGGGAGGCCAGGATGGCCGATGAGAAGAAGCGGCTGACGCCTCCAGAGTTTCTCGACACACTGCACCGGTTCTTGACGAGCACCGATGGTCAGTCGATCGAGGAGCTTGATGAGGAGCTCAAAGCCGAGGGTATCGATCCCGCTGCCTTTCGTGGACGTGTGGCTGACCTGGTTGCGTCCCACACCGAAAAGCGCCGCTTCGCGTGGCATGAAAAGGCGGCGGCCAAACGGAAAGCGATCGAAGACAAGCTCGCCGCGCTGCGCCTCGCGGTCCCGCGAGGGAAAGAGGAGTTGCTGGCCCGCGTACGCGCGCTGACCGAAACCATGGGGCCGCGAACGGCGGAAGCGTACTTCCACCGCTTCGAGGAGGCGAGGGAGGAGGATCTACCGGGGCTGGTTGCGGATCTTGAGGAGGTCATTGCATTTGGAGACCTCGACGACGAGGGGACGTCGGAACCGTGAGATGGTGACGCGGCCGGCGTTCCTGGTTCCCCGAAGTCGAGCGCGCGAAATCATCGCGCAGTTCGACATCCGCGCTCCCGAGGAGATTGTCCTCGAGGACATCGCTACCATGCGAGATGCGCATGTGCGCGACGGCGATCTTGTAGGCTATGACGCCCGCCTCGTACGAGGCCCCAAACTCAGCATCATCACAGTTCGGGGCAACATCCGGGAACCTGGCAAGCGCCGTTTCGCGATCGCTCACGAACTTGGGCATCACGAACTTCACCGCGCGACGCGGCAGCTCGATCTCTGCACCGGCCGCGAACTCGTCTACCTGTATTCACACGTCAAGCCGGAAGAGTCGGAAGCAAACGCCTTCGCGGCAGAACTCTTGATGCCCACGCCACTGTTCGCACCGCAGTGCCAGCGCGTACCGCCATCCTTCGCTCTCATCGAGAACCTCGCGGCAGCGTTCGCGACATCGCTCACCGCGACCGCGCTCCGGTACATCGAGATCTGCGACGCACCGTGCGCGATCGTCCTCTCCGAATCCGGTGCTGTGAAATGGTGCTACCCGAGCCCGGACTTTCCGGCAGGGATTGAGCGCCACCAGCAACTCCATCCGGACACGCACGCGCACGACATCTTTCACGGAACCACGCCGCCGGTCGGGATGCGTGACGTGCCGGCGAAGGCCTGGCTCGGTGCCCAAAAGCTCAAACCCTACTGCACGATCAAAGAGGAGTCCCGTGCTCTGCCGCACTATGACGCGGCGATCTCGCTCCTGTGGGTCGATCAGGAGATTCTCGCTGCTCGTGATGATGAAGAAGACGCTGGCGAGGACACTGATCACTTCACACCGGACGGCACGCGGTGGCGTTGGTAGTGGGCACGCAACCATTCGTGAAAGTGCGTGCGCGTCCGGCGATTCAACGCTTCAACTCCCCGCGGCTCGTTCTTCGCCCTCTACTCTGAGAGTCGGGGTGCGCGTGCTCGCTGCCCGTGCGCCCGACGCGCCGAATCTCACGCACCGTATCCACATCCCGAACGAACGCGTGCTGAGTACCGTGTCCGAGACCAGGATCAGGAGGACTACCGCTACACGCGCGCTTGGATTGAGAGGCTGGCCGCAGAGCTGACGGGAGATAGGCAGCGCGAGGACGATCGGCAACCATCCTGGGTACCAAGCCGCAGCCGCCAGCCCAGGGCGCGGACGTAATGCTTCCACGACCGGCGTATCGTCTTCAGGGGCCCACTCAGCCAACTTCTGCCAGCACGGGCCCTTTAGCCACGCGAAGGTATACGTACTCGCAGTTGACCCGTCTTCGAGAGCGTGGTAAGAAAGTCGTACCATATGTCGGACCGAGAACAAGCGCGGCTTCCTTTGGCCGATCGGCATGCCATCCGCACCGCCATGGCGGCGGTCGTAGCGGAGATCCAGCAGCTGAGCGGGAGGCCCGTGGTTGAGCTCACGGACACGACTCACGTCGTGGGTGAGATGCCAGGATTCGACAGCCTAAACGCCGAGGAGGCGGTTGTTATGCTGGGTGAGCGACTGGGCGTCGTCTTCGATGCCACATTCAATCCATTCGTCGCCGCGGAACAGCACAGCGCTCGCACGTTTGTCAACGCGGTTGAGCTTGTTGCTGAGTGGTTTGACGCGGAGGAGAAGCGGCGATGACCGACAAGGATGCTGCTCGAGCAGCAGTGGCCAACCGCCTCCGTCTCGCTCGCGGGCAGGCTGGACTGTCCCAGGCACAGGTGGCGCGGCTGTTGGGCCTTAGCCGCCCGTCGGTGACAGAGATTGAAGCTGGACGGCGCCGAGTGTCTGCCGAGGAACTCGCTACTCTTGCCGAGATCTACGGCGTCGACACGGCGTGGGTCACTGGAAGTCCGTCAAGAAACGAGCCATCGCGTGATCGCGTCGAGCTGGCAGCCCGAGAGTTGTCGAAGCTGAAGGACAGCGATTTGCAGCGCCTTCTCGAGCTTCTCCAGAGCCTTCGAAAGCGCCGTGGTGGGAAAGAATGACGCGCCGACAGCTCGCCACACTCGCCCTCCGAACGGCGCTTCAGCTTCGCAGCAATCTGCGGGTCACCGCAAGTCATCCCGTCTGCATTTTTGACGTTGCGGAGACTCTGGGTGTGGACGTTCGCTTTGTAGATCTGCCTAGCATGGAGGGCATGTACCATCGCTCGTCAGCCCCGACCATCCTTGTCTCGTCGCTTCGGCCGCCAGGCCGTCAGGCATTCACCTGCGCGCACGAGCTTGGCCACCATGTGTTTGAGCACGCGTCACACATTGACGAACTCGTTGCCAACTCTGGGATGACGTCGGCGGATCCTGACGAGGCCCTGGCGGATCTCTTCGCCGGTTTTCTCCTCATGCCCAAACTCGCCATCGAAAGCGCATTTCGGACGCTCGGAGTCGACCCGGCGCGCGCGACTGCAGAGTCAATCCTCACGATCAGCAACTGGTTTGGCGTCGGATACAAGACTCTTCTGCTACACGCATCTCGTTCCCTCGGAATCGTGCCCACTCCGGTCGCCGATCTCCTCTCGAAGGTCCCGCTCTCCGCCACGAGAGGGGCGATCACAGAAACCGATGGCTCTGTTGACTTGGTTGTCGTAACGCAACACTGGATCGGTCGCCCGGTAGACGTCGCGATGGATCAGCTCATCGTCGCACCGCAGAGTTTCCAGTTTCCGCCCGACACGGTTGTCCAAGTAGGGAAGGTGCAGGAGCGGTCGATTTTCAAGCCTACGCATCCTGGAGTCAGTCAGGTCGTGGACAGTTCGTCGCCGTGGTCATCCTTTCTCCGCATATCGCGCGCTGGCTTCGTAGGCCGCGCAGCATTCCGCCACCTGGAGGATCCGGAGTATGAAGAGCGGCCCTAGGCTCATCGACGAGTCGAACGTCTCGCACGCATGGGCGAGGGCGTTCCTTGAACTCGCTCGTCCCGCCGTGGCTTCGATCGAGCCGCTCGTAGTTACCGTCCATGCCCACGATGGTGCACTCGCCGAGGACATCGCGATCCGTCGCATCCTCGATTGCGCCCTCCGACAGAACGGCAAGCACACGTGTGACACCGTGGCATCAACGATATTCCCTCAATCACTGTGGAATCCGTCGAGGCCACGCTCAGTGCTGTACGATCGTTACCGTCAAGCACTTCGTCGTCTTCGTAGGCACCCAGAAAACCGCCTCGGAATGTACTTCGAACGGATGATCATGTTCTCCGATGATAGCGACCATGCGAACCAGCTTGAGCACGTGATCGAGGCCTACCAAGCCGGAGTGAGAAGACGCAGTGCGTTTCAGGTTGCACTCCTCGATCCGCGACGGGACCACACGCTTCAACGGCAGCGAGGATTCCCGTGTCTTCACCAAGTCGCGTTCACGCCGTACGATGGCGGTCTGTCAGTGACTGGCTTCTATGCGACGCAGTACCTCTTCGACCGTGCATACGGCAACTACCTCGGTCTCGGGAACCTCGGGTGCTTCATCGCGAGGGAGATCGGACTTGAACTTCGAAGTGTCACGTGTGTGGCCGCCACCGGGCGTCTCGGAACGATCAGGTCGACGGGTGCTCGACGACTTGCAGACCAGATTCGAGAGGTGATTCCGAACAGGGGCGAGACCGATGTCGCCTAGCCGCACCAAGTCTCGCGCAAACGCTGGTACCCTGATTGTCATCGAGGGCCCGGACGGCGTTGGCAAGACAACACTCGCCGACCTTCTCGCCGCGCAGTTGCGCCAGCTCGGGCAACGGGTTGAGTCGTTCTCGTTCCCCGGGCGCGCGCCAGGAACTCTGGGGCGGCTCGTCTACGACCTTCACCACAATCCTGAAGCCCTCGGTGTCGAGGCGCCCTCTGCATTAAGCCTGCAGGTTCTCCACATAGCTGCACACGTCGATGCGATCGCGCGCCAAATTCGACCGCACCTGAGCTCAGGCGTAACGGTGATTCTCGATCGTTACTGGTGGTCGACGTGGGTGTACGGATCGGTTGCCGGCGTCGACTTAGCCGCCCTTGAGAGCGTGGTGGCGCTCGAGAACACTGTATGGAAGGACTGCAAGCCGACCGCGATCTTCCTTCTGTCCAGGAGCCATCCACTTCGCCCGGAACTGTCACCGGAGTCGTGGAGAAGGCTCTCAGCGGCGTACGCCGAGCTTGCGCAGCGCGTTGAGTCCGACTCGCCAGTTGTGCGGCTCCCGAACGAGGGGACTATTGCTGCAACGCTGGAGGCGACACTACGGTTCCTGCGGGACGGCCAAGGCGCGGACATTCGCGATGAAAAGATCGAAGCGCACGATCGTCGCGTCGTGGCGCCACAGTCCGCGCTGCCATTCGGTGAGCCTCGTCCGATAAAGAGATGCACGAGCATTGGGACACAAGGGCGGTGGCTACCCGCGACGCCGACTAAAGTGTTCGACACATATTGGCGATTCGCAGCGGAACGACATCGAGTGTTTCTTCGACGGTGCCGGGGTGAAGCGCCTCCATGGACTTCAGATCCGATCCTGCAGCGGCACAAATTCACAAACGCATATCGCGCCGCCGACCGAACCTCTCAGTACTTATTGAAGAAGGTGATCTACAAAGGAGATCAGTCCCCAGCGGAGGTGTTCTTCAGAACGCTCCTGTTCAAGTTCTTCAATCGCGTCGAGACCTGGGAGCTACTGCAGCGGGAGTTGGGCGAAGTTCGATGGGCGACATTTGCGCTTGAGCGATATGACAAGGTGTTGTGTCGGTCAATGGCGAGAGGAGACAAGATCTACTCGGCGGCATACATCATGCCTGCAGCAGAGCGAGTCTCGGGTGTGCGAAAGCACGTTACCCACCTCAGATTGCTTGAGAGAATGATGGAAGAGGGTCTCCCAGACCGCCTCCTACGCGCTCGCTCGATGAAGGAGGCGTTCGAGAGCCTTCGTGTGTATCCAATGATGGGGAACTTCCTCGCGTATCAGTACGTGACCGACCTCAACTACTCGAGCCATCTCGCGTTCTCGGAGATGGAATTTGTGGTGCCAGGACCAGGAGCGCGTGACGGGATCCGGAAGTGCTTTGACAGCCTTGGTGGCGCGAGCGAGGCGGATATCATACGTCTGGTCGCAGAGCGGCAAAGCGATGAGTTCGAGGCGAGAGGTATTGAGTTTCAAGGGCTATGGGGTCGCCCGCTGCAACTGATCGACTGCCAGAATCTGTTCTGCGAGGTGGACAAGTACGCGCGACTATTTCACCCGGATGTCGCGGGTATCAGTGGGCGAGTGCGGATCAAGCAGATGTTCCGCTACTCTGGCGTGGTAGACGAGCCGTGGTTCCCCCCGATGTGGGGAATCAACGAGAGAGTCGTCGATGACTTAAGAGGGGGGGCAAATGGAGCTGATCGAAGGTGACACTGCGAACGACGTCTGGTCCAAGGCTGGCGAGAGACTTACGAGCGCCTCTGATTTCGAGGTGCAACCCAGCCGATGCGGAGATACGCGTGAGCTTCTTCATGTTGCTCTTAGCATCCGCAATCCACGGGAGCGGTGGATCTTCAGTCGGAGACCAGTGCCGAATCCAGCGTTCGCTATCGCAGAAACGTTCTGGATCCTCGCTGGCCGCAACGACGCCGCACTTCCGAACTTCTGGAACCCGAAGTTGCCGAAGTTCCAGGGTGACGGACCGACATACCATGGGGCGTACGGAAAGCGGCTTCGGTCGGCATTCGGACTAGATCAGATCGACCGCGCGTATTCCGCGCTCAGCGGAAGGGCGGACACCCGCCAAGTCGTGATGAGCATCTACCATCCGGCGTTGGATCTGCCGCTGGAAGACGGCAGCCCCGTCTCACCGGATGTACCGTGCAACGTGTGTAGCATCTTGAAGCTCCGTGGCGGTCGTCTGGAGTGGCTTCAGGTCATGCGAAGCAACGACCTAATACGAGGCCTGCCCTACAACATCGTGCAATTCACGATGCTCCAGGAGGTAATGGCAGGTTGGCTCGGAGTCGACCTTGGTACATACCATCATGTTAGCGACAGTCTGCACGTGTACGAGAATGACCTCGCGAAATTTACCGTGACATCGGGCAGCAGCGAGCCGCGAAGCACAGATCGCTTGGCTCTGCCGAAGGCCGCGTGGAATACGGTTGCGGCGGAGTTCATTGAGACTCTCGATAGGCTTCGAATGCCGGACCTTGATGCGGGTGAGTGCCGCGAACTAGCGCTCAGCAGGGATCGGCCTCAAGGGTATGCGAATCTCATGAAGGTGGCGGCGGCGGACGCCGCGCGACGGCACCATTGGAACGATCTCGCCGAAGAGATCCTCGAAGCCTGTGCGAACCCTGCGCTGCGAGGCGCGTGTGACGCGTGGTTCAACGAGCAGAAGCGTCGAAGTGGTCGGGTACGTTCACGATAGAGCATGGAGTCAACCATGATCATCGCTCGCCGCGCGATAGAGTGAAGTCGATGCATGCGGGCGCGGTGCCACGTTTCCGAGTGTCCACCTGGGTGTCCATAACGATCGGAAACCACGGCCTCTACCCGTACTCCTCGGAGAATAGAAAGGGCCACGGATCAGCAAGTCGTTGATCCGTGGCCTCTTACCTCCTGTCTTAAAATCTCCTACCCCATAGGGTGTGTGGGTTCGAATCCCACTCCCGGCACCATGACGATGCCACGGATTCCAGGCTACAAGCAGTGTACGGTCCGCCGTGAAACGAAGCTCAACGGCAGCAACGATCCGCACGACTTTGTTGAGCAGGCCTCGCGCCGCCACCCCGATTCTCTTCGTCGGTCCGAACGGGACCGAGGCGGCGCCCGGCTGCCGCCGGGGCGCGAAGCAACCGGAGCCCGTTGAAAATGACGAGCAGTGACGCGCCCATGTCGGCGGCGATCGCGCTCCAGAGCGTTGCGAACCCGGCAAACGTCAGTCCAACGAATACCGCCTTGACCCCGAGCGAGAAACCGATGTTCTGCCGGATGATGCGCAGCGTGCGGCGTGAGTGTCGCACGAGCCACCCGAGCTTCGACAGGTCGTCGGACATGAGCGTGATGTCGCTCGTTTCGAGCGTCGCGTCGCTTCCCGCCACGCCCATCGCGATCCCGACGCTCGCCCGAGCCAGCGCCGGTGCGTCGTTCACGCCGTCCCCGACCATGGCGACGTGCTCGTACCGGTCGATCAACGTCGTCACTGCTGCAACCTTGTCTTCGGGCAGCAGTTCGGCCCGGTACTCGTCGACGCCCGTCGCTGCCGCAATCGTGCGCGCCGTCGCCTCATTGTCGCCGGTCAGCATCACGACGTGCTCCACGCCGGCGGCGTGGAGTGCCCGGACGGAGTCTC
>JADHED010000525.1_pt1 | contig 44830 bp, 32 predicted proteins | sample 8952041 | NCBI WGS metagenome assembly JADHED01 (sample SAMN16124423, study PRJNA663239) | bioreactor sludge metagenome | isolation source: sludge (control) | place: India:Bengaluru | collected 2018-09-08 | reverse complement strand
GACCCGCCTCCCTGAGCACGCGGAGATGCTGCGAGACGGCGGGCCGGCTCACCGGAAGCCGCTCGGCCAGCCGGCCGACCGGCAGGGCGCCCTGACGCAGCTCGTCCACGATCGCGCGCCGGGTCGGGTCCGCCAGCGCGAGCAGCGCCTCTTCGTAAGTAGCCACGAACGGTAAGCTACCGCTTACGTTCTGCTCCGTCAAGCGGAGGGCACCGGGACAACCCGCCGCGGATCGGGCAGACTCCCGCCATGCTCCCGGAGACGCGCTACGCCCGGAGCGGCGACGTCCACATCGCCTACCAGGTGGTTGGCGAGGGCCCGACCGACCTGGTGTTCGTGCCGGGCTGGGTCTCGAACGTCGAGGTCCTCTGGGAGGAGCCGCGCGTCGCGCGGTTCCTCGAGCGGCTCGCGTCGTTCGCGCGGGTGATCCTGTTCGACAAGCGCGGGACCGGCCTCTCCGACCCGGTGCCCGAGGACGGGCTCCCGACGCTCGAGCAGCGGATGGACGACGTGCGCGCCGTGATGGACGCGGCCGGCTCCGCGCGCGCCGCCCTCTTCGGCTTCTCGGAGGGGGGCAGCATGAGCGTCCTGTTCGCCGCGACCTACCCCGAGCGGACGCTCGCGCTCGTCACGTTCGGCATCTTCGCCAGCCGCGTGTGGTCCGAGGACTACCCGTGGGCCCCCACCCCCGAGCAGCGCGAGGCGTGGCTGTCGCTGATCGAGCGGGACTGGGGCCGCGACGCCGACCTCGCCACGCTGGCCCCGAGCGTCGCGGAAGACGCCGCGTTCCGGCGCTGGTTCGGCCGCTACATGCGCCTGTCCGCCAGCCCGCGCGCGGCCGTGGCGCTCGGGCGCATGAACACCCGCATCGACGTCCGCGACGTGCTGCCGACGATCCGCGTCCCGACCCTCGTCATGCACCGCCGCGACGACGCCGATGCCCGCGTCGAGGAGGCGCGCTACATCGCGGCCCGGATCCCCGGCGCGCGGCTGGTCGAACTCGACGGCGCCGACCACCTCGTCTTCACCGGCGACGCCGACGCCGTGCTCGGCGAGATCGAGGAGTTCCTCACCGGCGCGCGCGGCGGCACCGACGCCGACCGGGTGCTGACGACCGTCCTGTTCACCGACGTCGTGGACTCGACGCGCCGCGCCGCGGAGCTGGGCGACCGCGCCTGGTCCGAGCTGCTCGAGCGGCACCACGCGCTCGTCCGGCGCGAGCTCGCGCGCTTCCGCGGCACCGAGGTGGGGACCACCGGGGACGGGTTCCTCGCGACGTTCGACGGCCCGGCGCGCGCGGTGCGCTGCGCCGCCGCGATCACGGCGGCCGTGACGGCGCTGGGCCTGCGCGTGCGCGCCGGCGTGCACACGGGCGAGGTCGAGCGGCGCGCGGACGACGTGCGCGGGCTCGCGGTGCACGTCGGGGCGCGGGTCTGCGCCCTGGCCGGTCCCGGCGAGGTGCTCGTGTCGCGGACGGTGCGCGACCTGGTGTCGGGCTCGGGCCTCGCGTTCGCGCCGCGCGGCAGCCACGCCCTGAAGGGCGTCCCGGGCGAGTGGGACCTGTTCGCCGTCCTGTAGGAACGGCGAACAGCCGCGCCCGGACCGCGCCGGGTCCGCTCAGGCTCAGGCGTGGAGGCTGGAGATGTCGATCACGAAGCGGTAGCGCACGTCGCTGGCGATCGTCCGCTCGTAGGCCTCGTTGATGCGCTGGATCGGGATCACCTCGACGTCCGACGCCACGCCATGAGCGGCGCAGAAGTCGAGCATCTCCTGCGTCTCGCGGATCCCGCCGATCAGCGAGCCCGCGAGCCGCCGGCGCTTGAAGATCAGCGGCGCCGCGCTGAGCGGGGTCGGGTCGGGCAGGCCGACGAGGCACATCGTGCCGTCGAGCTTGAGCAGCTGGAGGTACGTGCCGTAGTCGTGCGTCGCCGACACCGTGTCGAGGATGAAGTCGAACGTGCCCTCGAGCGCGTCGAAGGCCCCCGGCTCGGTGCTCGCCACGAACGCGTCCGCGCCGAGGCGCAGCGCGTCCTCGCGCTTGCGCGGCGAGTGGCTCAGCACCGTCACCCGCGCGCCCATCGCCTTCGCGAGCTTGACGCCCATGTGCCCGAGGCCGCCGAGGCCGACGACGGCGACGTTGCTGTGCACGCCGACGCCCCACGTGCGCAGCGGGGAGTACGTCGTGATGCCGGCGCAGAGCAGCGGCGCGGCGCGCTCGAGCGGGAGGCCGTCGGGGATGCGCAGCACGTAGTTCTCGTCGGCCGTGATGCGGGTGGAGTAGCCGCCGTACGTGGGCGTGCGGCCGTCCTTCTCGTAACCGTTGTAGGTCACGACCATGCCGCCGGTGCAGTACTGCTCCTCGCCGGCGCGGCAGGCCTCGCACTCGCGGCAGGAGTCCACGAAGCAGCCGATGCCCACCGTGTCCCCGACCTTGAACTTCGTGACGGCCGGGCCGGTGCGGGCGACGCGGCCGACGATCTCGTGCCCCGGCACCATGGGGAAGACCCCGGGCGACCACTCGTCGCGCACCTGGTGGATGTCGGAGTGGCACACGCCGCAGTACAGGATGTCGATCAGGACGTCGCGCGGGCCGGGTTCGCGGCGCTCGATCGCGTGCGGGACGAGGGCGGCCTTGGCGGCGGGAGCGGCGTAGGCGGGGGTCTTCAGCATGTGACGTTCTCCGTCTTCAGGAAGGCGTAGGGCCGCGGCGCCCGTAGGGCCGCGGCCTCCCGCGCAGCGGGATGGCCGCCCCGACCGCGTCACGCGGCCGGCCGCCGGAGGCACGATGGTAGTCGCGCCGGCGGGCCCGTCAAGCCGACGTGGCTTCCGGGGGGAGATACGCCGACTCGATCAGGGGGCGGGACAGGCCCCCGGGGCGGCATCGAGCTCCGCGTCGCGCGGATGCGCCAGCCCCGGCTCGGGCGCGTCGAACGAGCCCGCGCCGCCGCAGTCCTCGCCGCGCACGAGGTACCAGAACGCGTCGCCCGTCGCGGGCAGGTCGGCGTCCGTCGCGGCGAGGGCGGGCAGCCGCGATCCGAGGCAGGTCAGCGCGCCCAAATCGAAGTGTCCGCCGTCGGCGAGCAGCGTCGTGACGCTGCCGCGGATGAGGTCGTACCCCGTCGCGTCCGCGAGCGGCGTCCACGCCAGCGTCGTCGCCGAGCCGTCGCGGACGGCGTCCAGCGCCGGCGTGCCGGCGGGCGCGGGGACGTCGTCCACCGTGCCGTCGCAGTCGTCGTCGATCGCGTTGCACAGCTCCGCCGCCGGCTCGCCCGGCGTGCAGTCGTCGAGCGGCACGCCGCCGCTGCAGACCACCGTGCCGGCGGCCGCGCACGCGCCCACCCCGCACGTCGTGGCGCCGCCGGCGAAGTCCTCGTCGGCCGTGCCGTCGCAGTCCGCGTCCACGCCGTCGCAGAGGTCCGTGGCCCCCGGGTACACGCCCGGGTTCCCCTCGTCGCAGTCGGCCTGGCACGTGTCGAAGCCGTCGCCGTCCTGGTCCTGCGTCGCCGGCCACGCCAGGAACGGCGCGTAGCTCACGCCCGCCGTCACGCTGTCCCCGTCGCCCGGCCCCGCGCCCGACGGGCCCGACGCCGAACCCCACCAGTTGCCGGGCGCGGCGAGCGGGGCGACGTCCTCGTCGTCCGCGCCGACGCCGTTCGCGTGGACGTCGTTGTGCAGGACGCTGACCGGCGCGCCGGCCCCAGCGCCCGTGTCGTCCACCAGCACGCCGGTGCCGTTCTGGTAGATGTCGTTGCAGCTCACCACCGTGCCCGGCGCGGCCCCCGGGTCCCCCGGCGCGCGGGAGACGTGCACCGCCGGGCCGCTGGTGGCGCGCAGCAGGTTGCCGTCGACGAGGGTGCCCACGCTGTCGGTCGGCGCGCCGTAGCACGCCGCCGCCGGGCGCCCCGCGACGCGCACCGCCTCGACCATGCCGTCGTTGCCGATCAGCAGCCCCCGGACCTCGGTCCCGTCCGCCGCCTCGACCAGCACGCCCACCGACAGCGCGCCGCCCTGCCACTCGGGGCGGGCCACCGCCTCGATCGAGCCGCCGTCGATCCGTGTCGCGCTCGCGATCCGTGCCACCACGCCGCGCGACACGCCGCGCACCTTCAGGCCGATCAGCTGGTTGCCGTCGGCGCTCGCCCCGGCGCCCCCCTCGCACACCGGCCCGCCGTCGATCCGCACGCCTTCGTGGGAGAGGTGGTCGCAGGCCTGGCCGTTGTACGGCGTGGTCGTGCCGTCGATATCGAGGTTCTGCAGGACGTTGTTGTCCGAGTTGCCGTAGACCCGCACCTCGGTGAGTCCGTTGCCGCGCAGGCAGAGCTGGCTGACCGTCGACGACGTCACGTCCTGCAGGTCGAGGCCGATCTCGTCGCCGCCGTCCTGGCCGCAGACCGTGCCGTGCTGGGCGTTCTGCAGCGTCAGGTGGCGCAGCGCGAGCCCCGTCACGCCGGTCGCGCGCAGCGTGGGCCGGTTCGGCGCCCCGCCCTGCACGCCGTCCACCGTCGTCGGGCTGCAGCCGCCGCCGCCGGGGATGCCCTCGATCGTCAGCGCCTTCGTCAGCACGACGTGCTCGTAGAACGGCCCCGTCCCGGCGAGGACGAACCCGCCCGGCGCGGCCGCGTTGATCGCGTCCTGCAGCTTGGGGTAGCAGGCCGACGTGCCGTACTCCCAGTTGCCGTCGGTGCGGATGCGGGCCAGCACCGGCGCCGTCGCGCTCGTGACCAGCGGGTCCAGCGACGCGGGCCCGGTGACCGGGTCGCCGCCGCCGGGGAACGCCCCCGAGGGGCCGGTCGCGTCGCCCCACCAGCAGTGGCCGGCGTCGAAGGCGGCCGCGCCGTCCACCGCGAGGGCCGCCCCGTTCGCCTGGAACACGGTCTCGTGGACGGCGTTGCCGGCGATCGAGGACGCGTCCACCGCGATCGCGGCGCCGCCGTGCGCGGTGAACGACCCGCTCTGCACGACGAAGCCCGTGGTCCCGCCCGCCAGCACGAACCCGCCGTCGTTCGCGGTCACGCGGTTGCAGGACGCGGCGCCGCCGGCGACGCCGTCGAGGACGATCGCGCGGCCGTCGTCGCCGGCCGTGGGGCCGGTGTGGTTGAGGAACTCGTTGCCCTCGAGCCGCAGGTCCGACGCCGCGTGGACCTCGAGGCCCGCGACGCCGCCGCCGCCGGGCGCGAGGCCGTTGTCGTAGAAGCGGCTGGACACGACGACGAAGCCCGCGTTCGTGCCGCCCGGGGGCGGCGCCGCGATCCGCACGCCCGCGCCCTGGTTGTGGTGGACGAGGACGCTGAACAGCTGCGCGCGGCCGTTGCCGCCGACGAACAGGATGCCGGTGCCGGTCCCGGGCTGCGCGCCCGCCACGCTGTCCCGCGCGATCGCGCCGAGCAGGACGTTGTAGGCCCCGGCGGAGCCCGTGTTCTCGAACACGAACCCGATGCCGTTGTTGCGCGAGGTCGCGTTCTGCAGCTTGACGCCGCGCACGTTCGGGTGCGCCGCGTCGCCGACGCGGATGCCGGCCACGCCGGGCGTGTTCCAGACGGTCATCCCGCTCCAGACGACGTTCGAGGCGAGGATGCGCACGACGTCGGTGCTGCCGGAGCCCGTGATGTGCAGCGCGATCGGCCCCTGCGGCGGGCCGTTCACCTGAACGGCGTGGTCGATGACGATGTCCTCTTCGTAGTCGCCCGCCGCGACGCTGACGCTCTCGCCCGCGCAGGCGACGTCGATCGCGTGCTGGATCGTGCCGCAGGGCGAGGCCGCGCTGTCGCAGGCGTTGCCGGCGTCGCTGCCGCCGAGCGCGACGTAGCGCGTGCCGAGGCACTGCGCCGCGGCGTCGGTCGCGGAGACGAGGGCGAGCGCAAGAAGGACGGCGAGCGGCAGGAGGACGGCGAGCGGCAGAAGGACGGCGCGCGGCAGGGACAGGCCGGCAAGCACGCGCGGCAGGGCGCGCCTGTCGCGGAGGGACGGAATCCTGCCCACCATGCCGAGGGACATGCGCTCGTCTCCGTCGGCCGCCGCGCTGCCCCTCAGCGCGCGGCCGTCTGCGGCCCAGTCCCTCTCGTCGGGGAGCCCCGTGAAGTGCAGATAAGGTACGCCCGCGAGCGCCGTTTATCCGCTGGTGAGCCGGATTCGCATCCGCCATCGTTCGCCGTGCGCCGAGCTGACCCGCGACGCTTGGGCGGCGGTCAGGCCGCAGTCGGGCAGCGGTCGGCTGCGGTCCGGCAGCGGTCAGGTAGCGCTCAGGCACGCGAGCACCGGGACCCCCCGCGCGCTCGCGGTCACTTGCCGCACGATTCCGCCGGACGCCAGCGAACGCGACCTCGCGCCTCCAGGGGCTGCCGGCCGTGCCAGCACGCGCCGCGCCGCGCGGCACGACCGCGATGTCGGTCGAGCGTGTGTGCGCGGCCGGTGGCGCGTCCTGGGGGCCGTGCCGCGCCCCGGAAATCGTCCGGCAAGTGACCGCGGCCGCGCGGGGATCCCACTGTCTCCCGTTCCGCATCTTCAGGGCCGCGGCAGCGGGACCCGGTCTCCCTGCGCGCGCTTAGAATCGGCCCATGCGCACGCAAGAAGAGATGTCCTCCGTCCCCTGCTGCCTCCGCGTCTCCCGGTGGCTCCGCGCCGTCCGCATCCTCGGCCTTCTCGGCGCCGCCGGCGTCCTCGGCGCCGCGCCGGCCGCGGGAGCCGCCGAGGCCCCGCCGCCGACGGTCGAGCAGCGCCTCGCGGCGATCGAAAGGCAGCTGACGGACCTCGCCGACCGCATGGACCAGGTCGCGAAGACCTCCGACGACGTGCTCTGGTACGAGCGCGTCGGCGACGTCGCCGAGATCCAGAAGGTCCTCCTCCTCGGCCCGCCCAACCCCAAGGGGAAGGAGACGTACGGGATCGAGAACAAGCGCCACCCGTTCCGCGTCCCGACGTACGTCTTCGTTCCGCGCACGCTCGACCGGTCGCGCAAGCACCCGCTGCTGGTGCTGCCCCACGGCGGCGTGCACGCCGACTTCACGACCTACCACGCGAACATGATCCGCGAGCTGATGGCGCAGGGCTACGTGGTCGTCGCGCCGGAGTACCGCGGCTCGACCGGCTACGGCCGAACGCACTACGAGGCCATCGACTACGGCGGCCTCGAGGTGGACGACTGCGTCGCCGCCCGCGACTGGGCGGTGGACACGCTCGCGTTCGTGGACGGGCGGCGCGCGGGCATGATCGGCTGGAGCCACGGCGGGCTGATCGCGCTGATGGCCGTGTTCGACCACCCGGACAAGTTCGCGGCCGCGTTCGCCGGCGTGCCGGTGTCGGACCTGATCGCGCGGATGGGCTACTCGACCGACGACTACCGCGAGCTGTTCTCCGCGCCGTACCACATCGGCAAGCCCGCGAACGAGGCCGTGGCCGAGTACCGGCGCCGCTCGCCGGCGTGGAACGCGCACAAGCTGAGGACCCCGCTCCTGATCCACACGACGACGAACGACCGCGACGTCAACGTCGTCGAAGTCGAGCACCTGATCCAGGCGCTCAAGGCCGAGAAGAAGGACTTCCGCTACAAGGTCTTCGAGGACGCGCCCGGCGGGCACGGCTTCGACCGCATCGACACGGTGTTCGCGCGCGACGCCCGCAAGGAGATCTACGCGTTCCTGGCGCAGTACCTCAAGCCCTGAGGGACTCCCGGCGCGGGGTTCAGCGCAATTCGCCGCGCACCCGCTTCTCGACGAACACCAGCCCCTCGTTGCCGGGGTCTTCCGCCAGCGCCCGACGCGCGGTCGCGATGGCCAGTCCGCGGTGCCCCCGCGCGCCCTCGATCTCCGCAAGCGTGGACAGGGCCGCCGCGCGCTTCCATCCCGGTGGGGACATGTCCGCTGCCGCCTGCGCGAACCCCGCGGCGCGATCCAGGGCGATCTCCTCGTCGAGGCAGAACATCGCGAGCGCGAGCAGGCGGTCGCGGTCCTTCTCCCATCCTTCGCCGAGCCACTGCTGGCGGAGCGCGAGCGCGCCGTCCGCGTCCCTCGTCACCCGCAGCAGCACCTGCAGCTGCAGTTCCTCGGCGAGTTCGGGATCGACGCCCTTGCCTCCGGTGGCCGCGACCGCGGCGGCGGCGGCGGCCACGACCCCGCGCAGGAGGCTCGCCTGCTCGGGCGCCGTGCCGTACCAGCGCGACACCGTGGACCTGTCGACGAGCTGCAGCGCGAGGCGGACCTTCCGCTCGGCATCCAGGGTGGGCGACGCGAGTGCGGCCAGGACCGCGTCGCTCGCCGCGGCGAGCCGTTCCCGGTAGAGCGCGTCCCGCTTCTTCTCGTCGGCCGTGATGCGACCGAAGTCCGACTCGTCAAGGCGCCGAAGCGCACGCTCGAACTCCGCGTACGGCCCCGAGGCGCCGCCGAGTTGCTCGGCGCGCCGCAAGAGCGCCGTCGCGGCCTCGTCGTCGCCCGTGTCGCGGGCGTACGCGGCCAGGGCCTCGGCGTCCCGGGCCGTCGGCGCCCGCCCGAACCGTGCGCGGCGCTCCTCGAGCGGGACGGCGCCCGCGAGCACGGCGTCGACACGCTGGAGAAAGGTCGCCTTCCCTCCGTAGCCCGCGAAGTGCGCGAGATACGCGCCCCGCGGATCCACGAGCACGAACGTCGGGTACGCGCGGACGGGGAAACGACGGACGAGCTGCTGTCCTTCGTCCTTGTCCGCGTCCAGCGGGAGGAAGACGACCCGCCGGTGGATGCCGTCCCGCAGTTCCGGATCCCCCTGCAGGTCGTTGGCGAACGCCTGGCACGGACCGCACCACGTCGTCGAGAAGTCGAGCAGGACGGGCACGCCGCGCCGGGCCGCGAGGGCCTTGGCGGCGTCGAAGTCCTGCGGGAACGCGTCCGACCCTGAACAGCCCGACAGCGCCGCGCCGAGCACGGCCGCGACCGCCAGCCAGCACGCCGACAGCGGCGACACAAGCGCTTTCGAACACTCGATGCCGCGGGACAACACGGGTTCCCTCCCTCCCTGTCGTACGCGAGCTTGCCTGCGGACGCCGGGGGGCCCTGTCCGGCTCACGGCCGCAGCAGCGCCGCCACGTCCGCGTGCCCTTCCTGCAGCGCGAGGTCGCGCGCCGTGTGCCCCTCGCGGTCGCGCGGCGCGGGATCGGCCCCCTTGTCGAGCAGCGCCTGCACCAGCGCGGCATCGCCCCGCAGCGCGGCCGCCATCAGCGGCGTCGCGCCGGTCTCGTCGGCGAGGTTCGGGTCGGCGCCGCGCTCGAGCAGCAGCCGCGCGATGTCGGCCTGCCCCCGCGCGACGGCGTGCCGGAGCGGCGTCGCCTGGCGCTTGTCGCGGGCGTCGAGGCGGGCGCCGCGCGCAACGAGGAACTCGGCCGCGCGCCGGTTCCCGGCGACGATCGCCTGCATCAGCGGCGTCGCGCCCCCGATCTCGGCGTCGTCGACCGGCGCCCCCTGCGCGACGAGGCGCTCGACGCCGGCGCCGCGCCCCTCGCGGATGGCCTTCTCCAGCTGGTCCCCGAGCGGCGGGCGCGCGAGCCGGTACAGGCCGACGGCGGCGACGGCCGCGAGCACCAGCGGTACGCCCCACCACGTGAGCGTCGCGAGGGCCGGCCGCTGCCGGCCGCCACGCCGGCCGACTTCCGGCAGGTCCGGTGGCTCGGCCTCGCCGAGGCACTGGCGCGCCGTCCAGTAGAGCAGGCCGCGGGCGGGCCCGTACACCATGTAGAGCATCGACAGGACGACCGGGTAGACCGTGACCAGCCAGCCGAACGTGCCGTGCGTCGTGAGCGCGCGCGCGAGTTCGACGAGCGCCTCCGTGTCGATCAGCGTGAACAGCGCCGGGTACATCAGCGCCGCGATCCAGGCGGGGCCCACGTGCCGCAGCAGCGCCGCCTTCGCGAGCGGCCGCACGGCGCCGACCAGCTCCGCGGACCGGCGCAGCGCGGCGCGGCCCGACAGCCCCTCGGCCGCGATCACCACCGGCCACAGCTGGTCCTCGACCAACGCCCGCGGCAGCAGGCGCGGGAGCCCGCGCAGCTTGGTCGCGAGGACGCGCGGGAACAGGCGCAGCGCGTCGCCCGCGAGCCGGCGCGCGTCGACGCGGTACTCCCCCGACGCGGCGAACTGCCGCAGGGCGAGCAGCGACAGGACCTCGTAGAGCTGCGCGCCGAAGTGGACGAGCCCGGCCGACGCGACGATGACCGCGGCGATCGCCGCGGCGGGCGGCAGGTCGATGCTTCCGGCGAGCGCGATCAGCCCCAGCCGCGCGATCACGAGCACCGCGAGCGGCAGCAGCATCGCGGCGACCGTGAGCCGCAGGAACAGGCCGACGTTGTTGTTGACGATGTCCTTCGACTGCCGCAGCGGCCGTGCCTCCCCTTCGGCGCCGATGCGCGCGCGGGCCGCGAAGAGTCCCGCGGTCGCCGGCCGCCGCGCGGGGTCCTTCTCGAGCCCCTGCAGCACGACGGCGGCGAGCGCGGGGGCGACCGACGGCGCCTTCGCCTGCAGCGGCGGCGGCGCGTCGGAGAGGTGCATCCGGATCGTCTCGGGCAGCGAGGCGCCCGCGAACGGCACGCCGCCGGTGAGCATCTGGTACGTGATCACCGCGAGGCTGTAGACGTCGGAGCGGCCGTCGATGTCGTCGCCGCGGCACTGCTCCGGCGACATGTACGCGGGCGTGCCGAGCAGCGAGCCGGCCAGCGTCTGGTAGGCGCTGGTCAAGTACGCGCTCGTCGTGCCCGGCGTCGCCAGGGCACGCGACGGGACCGCGCCGAGCACGCGGGTCTCCCCGGCGTCCGGCGCGACCGCGACCGTTTCCCCTTCCGCGAAGCCGGGCAGGGCCACGGTCCCGGCGCCGGCCTCCGGCGCCCCCGACGCGCGCGTCGAGGGGCGCGTCGAGGGGCGCGTCGGAGCGGGCAACGGATCGTCACTGGCGCCCGACAGCGCGCGTCGAGGGGCGCGTCGGAGCGGGCAACGGATCGTCACTGGCGCCCGACAGCTTGGCGACCCCGAAGTCGAGCACCTTGACGTTGAAGCCGCCGCGGCGGTTCGACTCGAGCAGGATGTTCTCCGGCTTCAGGTCGCGGTGCACGACGCCGAGCCCGTGCGCGGTGTCGAGCGCCAGCGCGACCTGGTCCACGACGTCGACGACCGTCTCGAGCGGGAGCCGCCCGCGCTCGGCGAGGAGCTGCGCGAGCGTCTGGCCGCCGAGGTACTCCATCACGAGGTACGCGATCTCGTCGTCCCGGTCGCCGGCGGCCGCGCCAGGCCGCAGCGCGACGCCGAAGTCGGTGACGTTCACGACGTTCGGGTGGCGCAGCCGCCCCGCGGCCTCGGCCTCGCGCCGGAAGCGCGCGAAGAACTCCGCGTTCCCCGCGAGCTGCGGGACGATCACCTTGAGGGCGACCGGGCGGGTCGTGCCGAGGTGGGTGGCGAGGTAGACCGCGCCCATGCCGCCCTTCCCGAGCCGCCGCTCGATGCGGTACTTGCCGTCGAGCACCGTGCCGGCCGCAAGGTCCACGGTCATCCGTCGCCCTCGTTGCGCGTCGCCCGCGTCGCCCGCGTCGGCTGCGTCGCCCCCGTCGCCCGCGTCCGTGGTCGCCGCCTCGTCCGGCAGAGCATCGCCGATCCGGGTGCTCGCGCGCACCTCCTCCCGTATCCGCCCGCGGACCGCCCGTCCGCCGCGTCGTCGGCCCCCTCCCTGATCGGCCCCTCCGGATCGGCCCCCTGCTCACTCCATGGTTTCGGAGCCGCAGTCGTCGCGCGCGGTGACGAGGTAGTGGAAGACCCGCCCCGCGGGCGGCGCGTCGTCCCACTGCAGCGCCGCCGTCTCGCCCAGCCGGTTCGGCGCGGACGCGACCGCCTCCGGCGTGGCGGCCCGGTAGACCGCGTAGCGGGCCGCGCCGGGTGCCGCCTGCCACGCGAGCCGGACCCCCGCGCCGGCGCGCGTGACGCGCAGGCTCGCCCCGACGGCCCCGGGGGCGGCCGGCGCGTCGTCCACGGTGCCGTCGCCGTCGTCGTCCGCGCCGTTGCAGGCCTCCGGCGCGAACGAGCCGCTGTCGGACGAGCGGCGCAGCGCGCTGAACGCGCGGACGACGTAGTGGAACGCCGTGGAGGCGGCGCCCGGATCGACGAAGCGCAGCTTGCCGCCCGGCGTGCCGAACGGCGGCGGGACGACGTCCGCGACCTTGGTGCCCGGCCCCGGCGTGAAGCCCGGCATGGTCCCGCGATGCACCTCGTAGCGGGTGGCCAGCTCCTGCCCGCCGCCGGTGTCCCGCGTCACCGGGGCCCAGAGCACGACCCGGTCCGGCCCGCTCGCCTGCAGGTCCCGGCCGCCCGGGGGCGCCGGCGTGTCGACGCGCGCCGGGTCGACGAGGATCACCCCCGACTGGAAGGGCACGTTCACGCTGACCGCGCCGCCGCTGACCACGTACGTCGCGCCGCTGCGCGCGTCCTCGAGCGCCGCGCCGTCCGGGAGTGCGTACGGCGCGGCGTTCAGGCCGGTGAACGTCGCCATGTGCGCCGCCATGTCGGAGTTCAGCGCGACGAGCGCCGTCCCGCCGGGACCGGTGCGCGCGAACCCGTACACGCGGAGCACGTCGTTGACGATGCGGCCGTGCTGCACGTCGCCGTCCTGCAGCGTGCGCACCGCGAGCCGGATGCCCGCCAGTTCGCGCAGGCTCGACTGCAGCGCGGTGTCGGCGACGAACGCCCCGCCGGCCTCGTCGTCCCAGGGGAACGGCGCGCGGTTGTACGGATCGTCCTCCCACTTCCCGGACGCGTACACGCCGTCCTGCGCCAGACCCACCTCGTCGCCGTAGTAGATCGTCGGCGACCCCGGGTAGGCGAACGCGAAGGTCCAGCCCTCGACGAGCCGGCGCTTCGCGGCCGCCGCGCTGTCGCTGTTGATCTTGCGCAGCAGGAACAGGATCCGGTTCGTGTCGTGCGAGCCGGCGAGGTTCATCGCCGAGCGCAGGGCCGGCGGCGGGTAGTCCTCCGCGATCGAGCGCAGCCGGGCGTCCAGCTGCGAGGGGAGGAGCCGGCGGATCGCGCCCTGCGCGCTGTCGGGCGCGCTGTCGTTGTCCTGGAACTCGGTGCCGCCGGTGCAGCCGCTGCCGGAGCAGCCGGAGAACAGCCAGCCGAGGAGCGCGGAGCGGAAGCGGTAGTTCATCACGCTGTCCCACTCGTTGCCGAGCAGCCACGCCGTCGCGTCGCCCCACTCTTCCCCGAGCACGAGCGTGTCCGTCTTGCCGGTGACGCCGGCGTCGCGGACGGCGGCGCGGAAGCCCTCCCAGAAGTCGTTGGCCGGGTCGTTCGCGAGGCCGGGGTCGACGTCGCCGGCGACGTCGAGGCGCCAGCCGTCCGCGCCGGCGCTGGTCCAACGGGGCGCGGCGGAGTTCGGCCCGTCGGCCCACACGAGGGCGCGCACGCCCGCCTGGGACACGTTCAGCTTCGGCAGCGAGCCGTAGCCGAACCACGACTCGTAGGCGTAGCCGGGCGGCTTCGGGAAGCAGGTGTCCGGCCCGCCGCCGCCCGGGGAGAAGAAGTACCAGCCCCGCTGCGGCGACCCCTCCGACTCGCAGGCGCCGGACGCGTCGTTGCCGGACGCGCATGCCTCCCCCGGCGCCGAGGTCGAACCGTCCGCGGCCCAGCGGCAATACAGGTCGAAGTAGCGGCTGTCCGAGGACGTGTGGTTGAACACGCCGTCGAGCACCAGCTTGATGCCGCGGCTCTCGGTCGCCCGCTCCAGGCGCTCGAAGTCGGCCTGCGTGCCGAGGTCGCGATCGATCCCGAGGTAGTCGCTGGTGTCGTACTTGTGGTTCGAGGGCGACGCGAAGACCGGGTTGAGGTACAGCACGCCGACGCCGAGCATGTCGAAGTAGCCGTCCTCGACCTTGTCCGCGAGGCCCGCGAGGTCGCCGCCGTAGAAGTTGTCGCCCCAGTGGCCGGGACAGGCACCGGCCTGCAACCCCCGCGGGTCGCAGATCGCGGTGTTCCACGCCTGCTGCGGGTTCAGGGCCGGGCCGGAGCGCGCGATCGTCGTGCCGGCGCCGTAGAAGAACCGCCCGGCCGGCGGGTCGTTGCCGGCGTCCCCGTCGCGGAAGCGGTCGGGGAAGACCTGGTACGTGACGCCCCGCTGCATCCACTCCGGCGTCGTGAACGCCGCGTCGTACACCGTCAGCTGGTAGCTGCGCTGGTCGTCGTAGGCGTCGCGCATCGTCCCCGCGCCGCCCCCGGCGAACTTGGGGTCGTCGTCGGTGTAGAAGTCCCGGTCGGCGGCGCACCAGCCGGGGGCGTCGTTCAGCTCGAAGAAGTAGTAGAGGACCGTCGGCTGCGCGCCCACCGCGAGGTCCACGAACCACCAGTCGTACACCGGGCTCGTGTCGAACGCGGCGTCCCAGGCCAGCGGGAGATACGTCTCCGTGTTCGTGCGGTCGTTCCACGAGCGCAGGCGCACGGCCGTGACGTCGCCCTGCGCGAGCCGCAGCCGCAGCCGCACCGTGGTGCCCGGCGTGACGGGGCCACCCGGGCTGCGGTACGCCGGGTCGAACGAGTCGTGCAGGACCTCGTTCCACCAGATGTTGCAGTCCGCGTTCGCCGCGTGCGCCGGGGCGGCCCCGAGCGGAAGCGGGAGCGGGAGCGGGAGCAGGAACGCGGCGAGCGCGACGAGGACGGACAGCGGCGGGAGGGCTCGCCCGTGGGCGCACATGCCGGGGAATCTAGTACGCCCGCAAGGATGACGGCGGGGACCGCGGCCCCCGCCGTCGAGAACGAAAGGCCGTGAACCGCTACGGCTGCAGTTCGGACGTCAGGACCGCGCCGCCCATCTGCGGCAGCGTGGCCATCACCTTCAGGACGCGCCGGTCGGCGGGGTTGATCCAGGCCGTGGCCGTCCCCGGCTCCCCGTCGGCGGAGGTGACCTCGATCTTGCGCGCGTCGAAGGTCCCGGCCGCGATCGTGATCTTCTCGGTCCCGAGCACCTTCACCTGCTTCAGCACCCCCTTCTGGCGCTGCATGTCGAAGTTGCGGAACACCGCGGTGTAGCCCTCCGTCAGCGGCAGGTGCCCCAGCACCTCGAGGGCCCCCGGCCCGTCCGCGAACAGCGTGCCGCCGAGGTCGACGTCGATCGGCCGCGGCTCGCCGCCCATCGCCATCTTCCCGGTGGCCCTGCCGTCCTTGAACGCGACCTCGATCACGACCGGCCCCTGCTTGAGGCTCCGCCCGAGGGGGACCAGCGTCCCCTTCTCGAGCGTCGTGCGGTCCTCGACGTCCCCCATCGGCGTCTTCGCGTTCTCGATGACGACCCAGCGCCCGCCCTCGTCCTTGATCTCGCGGGTGAGGTCCATCGCGATGTTCTGCCCGCCACCGACGTACGCCGCCTTGTACGTCGAGACGTGCGGCGCGAGGTCCACCTCGGGCTTCGGCACGGCCGCCGCCGCCGCGTCCACCTTCTTCGCCAGCGTGACCGTCTTGACGTCGACGGTGATTTCCTTCAGCCGCTGCGCCACCTCGGGCGTCGCGCCCTCCTGGAAACGGCCGCCGAGGTGCTTCGACAGGAACTTCTCGGCGCTGGCGAGCATCGCCATGTTGTTGACCGGCCGCTGGAAGCCGTGCCCCTCGTCGGGCGCGACGAGGTATTCGACCGGGAACCCGCGCTCGCGCAGCGCGACGACGATCTGGTCCGACTCGGCCTTGTTGACGCGCGGGTCGTTGGCGCCCTGCACGACCAGCAGCGGCGCCTTGATCCGCTCCGCCGAGTGCAGCGGGGACTGCCGCTCGAGCTGCGCCTTACCTTCTGCGGTCTTGGGATCGCCCATCCGGACGTGGAACACCTTGCGGATCGCCTCCCAGTACGGCGGGATGCTCTCGAGCAGGGTGATCAGGTTCGACGGACCGACGATCGAGACGCCGGCGGCGTAGACGTCGGGCGTGAACGCGAGCCCCGCCAGCGTGGCGTAGCCGCCGTACGAGCCGCCCATGATCCCGACCCGCTTCGGGTCCACGAGGCCCTTGCCCACCAGGTACTTCACGCCCCAGGTGAGGTCGTCCTGCATCTTCTGGCCCCACTCGTTGTTGCCGGCGTTGAGGAACTTCTTGCCGTAGCCCGTCGACGCCCGGAAGTTCGGCTGCAGGACGGCGTAGCCGCGGTTGGCGAGGAACTGCGGGTAACGCTGGTAGCCCCACGAATCGCGCGCCCAGGGACCGCCGTGCGGGAACACGATCAGCGGCAGGTTCTTCGCCTCGACGCCCTTCGGCAGCGTCAGGTACGCCGGAACCGACACGCCGTCGGACGACGGGTAACGGATCGCCTCCATCGGCGCCAGGTGGGCGCGGTCGATCTTCTCGAAGTTGCGGTACAGCAGCGTCAGCCTCTTCTTCTTCCGGTCGTACAGGTAGCGCTCGCCGGGCTCGGTGTCGGCCGCGGCGGAGATCATCCAGAGCTGCTCGTCCGCGGTGGCCGAGGCGGGCTGGATGTCGCGGTTCGGCAGCTTCTGCTCCAGGAACCCGTAGTCCGCCTTCCACGTCTCGTCGCGCCAGTAGATCCGGACCTTGTCGTCCTCGTAGCTGGTGCCGACCAGTTCGTCCGTGACCTCCGAGAAGATCGGGCCGCCGAAGTCGACGCGCCTCTGCGGGTCGGCCTCGACGAGTTCCTCCTTGCCGCTGGCCGGGTCGAACAGGATCAGCCGCGACAGGTCCACGTCGTCGCCGCGGTTCGTCTCCATGTAGACGCGCTTGTTGTCGGCGTGGAAGCGGACCGGGCCGCAGCTCTCGAACACGTTGCAGGAGTAGACCTTGACCAGCGCGCCCGCGTCGACGCGCATGACCTCGGTGTCGCCGTTCTCGGCGGAGCGCGTCGCGAGCCGCAGGACCCCCTTGTTGTCGAAGACCCAGCCGGCGATGCGGTCGTTGTTCTGCCGCAGCAGTTTCCGCTCGCCGGTCGCGATGGACACGCGGTAGAGGTCGTGCCACGCCTTGTCGCGGTCGTTGAGGCCGACGTAGATCGCGTCCGGCTCGGTCTTCGGGACCGCGAAGATGATCGCGCGCGCGCCCTTGGCGTCCGTCAGGTTGCGCGCCGCCGGCACCTTGCGGCCCGTCGCCGGCTTGCCCGCGGGATCGACGGCGTAGACGTTGAAGTTCTCGTCGCCGCCCTGGTCCTGCACGAACAGGACGAAGCGGCTGTCCCGCGACCAGAAGTACGCCGGGATCGGGCGCTTCGTGTCGTCGGTCAGGGGACGCGCCTTCTCGAACGGCTCGGCGGTCTTCTTGACCCAGATGTTGCGCGTGCCGTCGAGCGGCTTGATGAAGGAGATGAACTTGCCGTCCGGCGAGATCTGCGCGGCGGAGATCTCGGGGTCGCCGAAGAACAGCTCGCGGTCGAGCAGCGGCGGGGCGCCGCCCTTCGCGGGGGCGGCGGTCGCGCTCGCGCCGAAGGCCACGGCAAGGACGAGGACGAGGAGCAGCGGGAACGGCACACCGGGACGAAGACGCATGGGGGAGCCTCCTGGAGCGTCTATTTCGCCCCACGTTCGACCCATGCGGCAACCGCGGACCGCGACCGCACGTTGCGTCCAGAGGACCGCCGGAGTGTCGCACCGCTCCCGGAAGGGACGGGCGTCCCGCGGAGCGGGAGGCGGACCGAGAAGGGGCGGCCATCCCGCTCCGCGGGAGGCCGCGGCCCTACTTCTTCTTGGGGGCGGCCTTCGCGCGGGAGCGCGGGGCGGGCTTGACGGGCGCCGCGATCTCGGTCGGCTCGAGCTGGACCATGCTCGTCACGAACTTGCGCCGGCCGTTCTTGTCGAAGTCGATCACGGTGGTGTTCGGGTCGATCGCCGCGATGGTCCCGGTGCCGTACTGGAAGTGCGTCACGCGGTCGGCCACGGCGAACTTGGTCTTGGTCATGTCTTCGGCTCCTGTCGAGGATCCGCGCCACCTTGACAGGGCGGTCGCAGGGAAGGGTCGCTACTGAGTATAGGCTCGACGGCGCCTTCCGGCCCGTCCGAACCGTGCCCAGTCGCTCCGCACGCATTCGCGACGTGCCGCGGGCCGACCCCGCGCCTACCCTCGGTGAATGCGCGTCCACACCGGCACCAGCGGGTTCAGCTACAAGGAGTGGAAGGGCTCCTTCTACCCCCCGACGATCACGGCGGCCGCGATGCTCCCCTTCTACGCGTCGCGTTTCTCCACCGTGGAAATCAACAACACGTTCCACCGGATGCCCAGCGCCAAGCTGCTCGAGGGATGGGCGGCGCAGGTGCCGGACGGCTTCACCTTCGCGCTGAAGGCGGCGCAGCGGATCACCCACAAGGCGAAGCTCGGGGAGGCGGCGGCGGACCCCGTCGCGTACTTCCTGCGCGTCGCGCGGGGCCTCGAGCACCGCCTCGGCCCGATCCTGTTCCAGCTCCCCCCCTACCTGAAGAAGGACGCGGGGCTGCTGAAGGGCTTCCTCGACCTGCTGCCGCGCGACGTGCGCGTCGCGTTCGAGTTCCGCAGCTCGTCCTGGTCCGACGGCGAGATCGAGGGGCTGCTGCGCGGGCAGGGCGCCGCGCTGTGCGTGTCCGACACCGACGACCGCGAGCCGCCGCCGCTCGTGCCGACCGCCTCGTGGGGCTATCTCCGGCTGCGCCGGCGCGAGTACGACGACCGGGGGCTCGCCGAGTGGACCGCGCGGATCGCGGCCACGGGCTGGTCCGAGGTCTTCGTCTACTTCAAGCACGAGGACGAGGCGCGCGGCCCGCTGTTCGCGTCGGTGTTCCAGGACGTCGCGCGCCGCACCGGCCTCGCCGCGTAGCGCGGGCTTACCCGTCCTGCCTGGTGGCGTCTGACCCGGCGCCCCCCGGCGGGCTCACGTAACCTCGCGAGGTCGTCCCTTCGTGCGCCGCGCCGTCCCGCGCGGCGCCGAGCGGCCGCCGCGGGCTCGCGTCTCGCGGGCGCGGCCGGAGCGTCCTCCATCCTCCCCGTCCCGCTGCACCCGGCCGACCTCCGCGGGCTGATCCAGCTGGCGCGCGACGCGTCCGTCGCGGTGACCGAAGTCGTCGAGACGATCCACCACGACGTCCTCAGCGTCCCGTGGCGGGCCCGCGGTTGCGCCCCGCGCCGCACCGGGGGGCTCTCCGGCGCCGCGTACCGCGGCGTCCGCGCCGCGACGCGGTTCGCGGCCGGGCTCGCGGAACGGGCGCTCGCGCCGGTCGAGTCCTGGCTCGAGCCCGGGTCTTCGTGCACCGCGCGCGAGGCCTTCCTGGCGGTGCTCAACGGCGTGCTCGGCGACCACCTGCGGGACACGGGGAACCCCCTCGCGCTGTCGATGGCCTTCCGCCGCGCCGGGCAGGACGTCGAGCCGACCCCGGAAGCGTTGCGCGTGGCGTTCCCGGACGCGTCCGGGCGCGTCGTGCTGCTGATCCACGGCCTCTGCCAGGACGACCGCCAGTGGCACCGCAACGGCCACGACCACGGCGCCGCGCTGGCGCGCGACCTCGGGATCACGCCGGTCTACCTGCGCTACAACACCGGCCTCAACATCTCGACCAACGGCCGCGCGCTCGCGGCCCTGCTCGACGCGCTCTGCGCCGCCTGGCCGGTGCCGCTCGAGGAGCTCGCCCTGCTCGGCTACAGCATGGGGGGCATGGTGGCGCGCAGCGCGTGCCACTACGGCGAGCGCGACGCGCGGGAGTGGGTTCAGCGCCTCGGCGACATCGTGTTCCTCGGCACGCCGCACCACGGCGCCCCGATGGAACGGCTCGGCAACCAGGTGGAGACGATCCTCGCCTCGCTGCCCTACGTCGGGGCGCTCGCGCGGGTCGGCCGGCTGCGCAGCGCCGGCATCACCGACCTGCGCCACGGCAACCTCGTGGACGACCACTGGCGCACGAGCCCGCGCTTCGCGCGCGGCGCCGACACGCGCTGCCCCGTGCCGCTGCCGCGGGCCCGCTGCCACGCGCTGGCCGCGACGCACGGGCGGCGCCACGGCGACCTGCGGGACCGCTGGTTCGGCGACGGCCTGGTCCACCTGTCGAGCGCGCTCGGCGACCACGACGACCCCGAACTGCGCCTCGACCTGCCGGACGAGCGGCGCTGGATCGCCTGGGGCTCGACGCACCTCGACCTGCTGGATTCCCCGGCGGTGTACGGGCAGATCCTCCGGCGGCTCGCCGGCGCGCCGCCGGACGCGGCGGAGCCGGCCTGGCGGGAAGCCGCCTGAGCGCCGGCCGCACGGCCCGGCGGTGTTACGCTGCGGGCCGGGCGAGGGGCCGTCCCCGAGCGGTTCCTGCCGGCGGAGGCTCCCGTGCGCGACCTGTATCCCCCCATCGAGCCGTTCGACGACGGCTATCTCCCCGTGTCCGACCTGCACACCGTGCACTACGAGCAGGCCGGCCGCCGCGACGGCAAGCCGGCGCTGTTCCTCCACGGCGGCCCGGGCGGCGGGCTGGACCCGGACTACCGGCGCTACTTCGACCCGGCGCGCTGGCGCGTCGTGCTGTTCGACCAGCGCGGCAGCGGCAAGAGCACGCCCCACGCCGAGCTGCGCGAGAACACGACGTGGGACCTCGTCGCCGACGCGGAGCGCCTGCGGGAGCACCTCCGCATCGACCGCTGGATGGTCTTCGGCGGCAGCTGGGGCAGCACGCTCGCGCTGGCGTACGCGCAGACGCACCCGCAGCGCGTCAGCGCGCTCGTGCTGCGCGGCATCTTCCTGCTGCGCCGCAGGGAGCTGCTCTGGTTCTACCAGGAGGGCGCGAGCTGGCTCTTCCCGGACGCGTGGGAGGAGTACCTGAAGCCCATCCCCGAGGCGGAGCGGGGCGACCTGATGAGCGCGTACTACCGGCGCCTCACGTCGGACGACCCGGCGGTGCGCCGCGAGGCGGCGCGCGCGTGGTCCGTCTGGGAGGGCACGACGAGCAAGCTGCGGGTGGATCCGGACGCCGTCGCGCGGTTCGGCGGCGAGGCGTTCGCCGACGCGTTCGCGCGCATCGAGTGCCACTACTTCGTGCACGGGGCCTGGCTGCGCAGCGACACGCAGCTGCTCGACGACGTGTCGAAGATCGCGCACCTCCCGGCGATCATCGTGCAGGGCCGCTACGACGTGGTCTGCCCCGCCGCGAGCGCGTGGGCGCTGCACCGCCGCTGGCCCAACTCGCGGCTGACGATCGTCCCCGACGCGGGCCACAGCATGAAGGAACCCGGCATCCTCTCCGAGCTGGTCCGGGCGACCGACGAGTTCGCCGCCCTGTAGGGTCGCGGCCTGTAGGGTCGCGGCCGTAGGGTCGCGGCCTCCCGCGAAGCGGGATGGCCGCCCGGATGGCCGCCCGGATGGCGACCCCGGCCCACGCGAGTGTTCAGGAACTAAACACTCCGCCACGACGACGTCACGACGACGCCACCTTGGACGTCACCGGGACGGGCGGCGCGCGCGGTCGCGACCCATATTGTCCGGGGGATTGCCGCGGGAAATCGCGGGTTGTTCACGGACGCGCCGAAATGCTGCTGGGGCAGGACGTAGCGGTCGCGCCGCTCGCGGCGGACCTCCGGCGCGCGCTCGACGAGCGCGAGTTCCGGCTCCATTTCCAGCCGATCGTCTCGCTGAAGTCCCACCGCATCGCGGGCTTCGAGGCGCTGCTGCGCTGGGAGGCGCCCGGCGCCGGGCTGCAGTCGCCGCACGCGTTCCTGCCGGCCGCCGAGGAGACCGGGCTGATCGTCCCGATCGGCCTCTGGGTCCTCGAGGAGTCCTGCCGCCGGCTCCAGGACTGGCAGACGCGCTACCCGGAGGCGGGCCCGCTGTTCGTCGCGGTGAACCTCTCCGCGCGGCAGTTCGAGCAGCCGGACCTCGTGGACGAGGTCCGCCGCGTGCTGCGCGAGACGGGCCTGCCGGGGACCTGCCTGAAGCTGGAGATCACCGAGACGCTGGTGATGCACGACGCCGAGACGGCGCGCGCGATGCTGCTGCAGCTGCGCGCGCTCGACGTCCGGCTCGCGATCGACGACTTCGGCACGGGCTACTCGTCGCTCGCGTACCTGCGCAAGTTCCCGGTGCACACGCTCAAGATCGACCGCTCGTTCGTGGCGGCGCTCGACGAGCAGAAGGAGAACCTCGAGATCGCGCGCGCCATCGTCACGCTCGCGCGCAACCTCGGGCTCGACGTCGTGGCCGAGGGCGTGGAGACCACGGAGCAGCTCGGCCTGCTGACGCTGCTCGAGTGCGACTACGGGCAGGGCTACCTGCTCTCGCGCCCGGTGGACGCGCAGCGCGCGGAGGCGCTGCTGGCCGGCGGCCTCGCGGCGCGCCTCGAGGCGCTGCTGGCGGCGGAAGACGACGCCGACACCGCGCCGGTCGTCGTCACCGCCGCGTCGCCGGATCCGGGTCCCCCGCCGGTGCGCGAGACGCCGTTCGCACCCGCGTCCTCTGCCGCGTCCGCGTCCGCGTCCGCGCCGACACCCGCATCCGCGCCGGCACCCGCACCGGCGCACGCGCCCCGCCCCGCGCCCACAGCCCGCCCCCCGCGGGCCACCGGGAGGGCGCGCACGGCCAGGATGCTGCTCGCCTGTGCGGGACTCGTCGCCGCGGCGGCCGCCGTGGTGACGCTCACGGAGCGCGGCGGGGAGGCCGCGGGGTCCCTCGCGCCGCCCGCCGGCGCCGACGCGGCCGCACCGCGGCCGTCCACGCCCGACGCGCTCGAGCAGGCGCGCGCGGCGCTCGCCGCGGGCCGCTTGGTGCTGCCGGCGGGGCGCAGCGCCGTGTTCTACAGCAACCAGCGCCTGGCCGAGGCGCCGCAGGACGGCGCGGCCCGCGCGCTGCGGGAGCAGGCCGCGCGCCGTGCGCTGGAACTGGCCGGCGAGAAGGCGCGCGCCGGACGGCCGGAGGACGCGCGCCGGGCCTACGGCGCGCTCGTCGCGGCGCTGCGCGACGACGCGACGGCGGCCGACCTGGTCGCGCAGGCGCAGCAGGGCCTGCGCGACGTCGAGTTCAGCACCGTCGCCGTCACGCACGACCACTTCGTCGGCGGCTGCCCCGGCCAGCTGAGGGTCAACGCGTACACGATCGGGTTCGCGCCGCAGGACGGTGGCAAGCACGCCTTCTCGGTGCCGCGGACCGGCGTCGCCGCCGCGCGCGACGGGAAGCTGCTGCGGCTCGAGGTTGCGGGCCGCGCCTACCGCTTCAAGTCCGCGGACGGCAACGCCGCCGCCTTGGACGAGGTCGTGCGGCGCCTCGCGGCGGCCGGCCCCTAACGCCCCTGCGGCGCAGCCCCTGCGGTTGCGGTGCGATGATCAGAGAGAGAGAGAGAGGGAGAGAGGAAGGGCCTAGGAGGCCTTGATCTCGATCCGCGTGGGCCGGGCCGCCTCGGTCCGGGGAATCGTCAGCTCGAGCACGCCGTTCCTGAAGCTCGCCGCGATCCGCGCCGCGTCGAGGGTCGTCGGCAGGGTGAAGTGCCGGCCGAAGGTCCCGAACGCGCGTTCCGTCCGGTGCGCGACAACCTCGGCGCCGGCCTCCGGCTTGCGTTCGCCGTGCACGCCGAGCACGCCGTCCTCGACGCGGACGTCGATGTCCTCGCGCGCGACGCCCGGGAGGTCCACGCGCACCACCAGTTCCTCCGGCCGCTCGAGGATGTCGACGGCGGGCATCCACGGGGCGTGCGGCTCCTCGACGTCAGGGGTGTGCGGCTCGTGCGGCTCGCGCTCGAGCGGTTCGCGACGGAAGGGATCGCGGCCCAGGCGGTGGCCCAGCGCGAGCATTTCCTGGAGCGGGTCCCAGCGGACGAATCTCATGGTGCGACCTCTCGATCTGGCTCTATCTCGGGGGGAGGGAGTCGGGACAAGGAGAATTCCGCGTCCTGGTCGGCTATCGGATTCCGTCTCTTCCCTGTCAAGCCTGGCGCGTCTTTCGGCCGCTGGCGCGGATCGTGCCCTTGAAGACGAGCGGGGGCGATCCGGAGGCGACCCGATGATCACGCTTCGCAGGGCCGAGGAGCGGCGCCACGAGCGGCGGCGCCGTCAGGACGTCTGGCAGACGTTCGGGCGGACGTTCGAACCGGACGACCGCGAGGGCGCCCGCGCCGACGGCTTCGGGGCCCTCGAAGGCTTCGCGGAGGAGCGGATCCCCCCGGGGATGGTCGTGCCGCGACGCGGGACGCACGCCGGCGAGGTGCTCACGTACGTCCGGGAGGGCGCGCTCGCGCACGAAGACTCGCGCGGGCGCTCGGGTGTCCTCTGCGCCGGGGAGTTCCAGTGCAGGACCATCTCCCCCGGGCTGCGCTGCCGCGAGACCAACGCGTCCGCGACCGACTGGGCCCAGGTCTTCGAGGCGCGCCTCCGGGCGCCGGCGGCGAACGGACTCGCGCCGGCGGCGAACGAACCCGCGCCGGCGTGCGCACAGAAACGCTTCAGCGTGGCGGATCGGCGCGGCCAGCTGTGCCTCGTCGCCTCGCTGGGGGCGCGCGGAGGCTCGCTGCGCCTCGAGCAGGACGCGCGGATCTTCTCGGCGGTGCTGAGCCGCGGACTGCACGTCGTCCACGAGCTCGCGCCCGGGCGGAGCGCGTGGGTCCACGTGGTGGCGGGCGCCGCGACGATCGGGGAGTTCGTCCTGACCACCGGCGACGGCGCCGGCGTCACGGGCGAGCGCGCGGTCTCGCTGACGGCGAGGGAGCCGTCCGAGATCCTGCTCATCGACGTCGGCGGGGTGGAAATGGCGTGAGCCGGGGCACCCTCGGGCGCCGCCGGCTCACGTGTTCTCGACTCTTCGGACCGGCTCGGCCTTCAGGCCCGCCGGCCGCCCTCGTCCGGGATCGACGAGTGCGCTTCGTCCAGGTGCTCGCGCCCGCGCGAGACCAGGTCGGACACCCGCCCCCGCGCGCTCTCGAAGCCGGCGGTGGCGCGCTCCTTCAGGTCACGGGACAGGTCCTTGAACTTCTCGGTCGATTCGCGGCGCACGGCGGGCGCCATGGCCAGCATCGCGATCGCGCCGGCGATCGCGCCGAACAGGAACGGGAGCAGCAGGCTCGCGCGCCTCCCGACGTTTTCGCCGTCATCCATCCGCATGTCCCGCATGTCGAAACTCCTTTGTCTTCGCGGAGGCCACGCCCGCCCGGGGTCCGGTCGCGCCTATGACTTCATCTTGCCGACGACGAGCTCGTTGCGCACGTCCTTGACGCCCGTAGTCGCGCGTGCCGTGCGCTCCGCGTCGTCCTTGATCGCCTGGGTGCCGACCCGGCCGATCAGCGACACGACTCCCTGCGAGGAGCCCACGTCGATGTCGCCGGCCTTGATGTTGGAGTTGGCGATCAGCTTCGACTTGACCTTCGAACTGATCATCACGTCGTCGATCCAGCTGCCGACCGTGCGCTCCCCGACCGTGAGGTCGTTCACGACGCCGTCCACGCCCTTCGTCCGCCAGGCGACCCGCCCAGCCTCGCGGCGCGCGTCCTCCGTGTCGACGACACCCGTCAGGTAGACCACGCCTTCGCGCGTCTGGACCTCGACCTGGCGCGCCTTCACCTTCTCGTCGCCAGAGAGAGCCGTGTTGATGGCCGCCGTGATGGCCTGGTCGTCGTGTCGCGTGGGTGCCGGCACCATGGTCGACGCACACCCCGCGAGCAGCGACAGCGCCGTTCCCACCACGAGAGCCCTGCCGATCATCTGTTTCATGTCTGCCTCTCGCCACGGGCCCAGGGCGGTGGGCCGCCGCCCGGCCTGTGGCGAGAGCTCCTATTGCAAGACGTCAGCCACTCACCTTCTGGTGGAAGACGATCTGCGGGAAGCGCGCCTTCAGCGACTCGTAGACGCGCTGGGTCTGCACGGCGCCGCCCGCATCGCGGTTCACGTCGAGGAAGCGGTGGGTGTCGCCTCCGACCGTCTCGATCCCGAGGCCGTCGCAGTAGTTCCCGTCGGGACGCGGCTCGCACTCGAGCCAGACGCTCTTGAGCGCTCCCGCCATGATCGAGAAGTTCCGCTCCGGCCGGGCCGGCTCGTACCACTCGAGCCGCTCGCCCTTGAGGGCCAGCGATCCCTGGACGTTCGCCTTGAGGAAGCCGCGGACGCGCGTGAGCGGCTCGAACGAGAGGTCCGGCAGCGGAAGCGTCGGGGCGCCCTGTTCCTGCCCCACCCCTGAGCCGGTCGTGGTGGCGGTGCCGGGGCCCCCGGTCGTCCGCACCGTGCCGGGCGAGAGGAGCGCGCCGATGATCGCCTCGGTGACCTGGTTGCCCTTGAGGTAGATGAGGTCGTTCACCGTCAGGTTGTAGGTCTCGCCGGAACGCCGGATCTGCTCGGCGACGAGGGTCTCCGAGAGTCCCGCACGGACCAGTCGCACGACGTCCACGAGTCGCGGGTCGTCGGGCCGGTCGGGGACCGCCGCCGCGGCGATCGGCGCGCGCGCGAGCAGCGCGCGGATCACGGACTCGGGAACCGCGGCGTCGCGCAGCGCCGCGATCTCCGCGGACGACACCGGGGCCACGGACTCGGCCGCCGCGACGAGGCCGGCGAGCGTCGCCTCGCTGGCCCCGGAGCGGTGAGCCGCGAGGATGTCCGTGGTGCCGAGGGACGCCGACAGGGCGGGCGTCGTCACGAGCAGGGTGCCAACGAGCGCGAGAAGAACGAGCAGGGAACGCATGGGATTTCTCCTGTGTGCAGGTGTGTGCGGTTCGAAGCCGCGGGCCGGGGGCCCGCGGCGTGCGGTTCGGGCGACGTGGTGGCGGACGTCCGCGGTGCGTCCGTCGTGGTGCGGCCGTCGGGGTGCGGCCGTCGGCGTGCGTCCGTCGAGGTGCGTCCGTCGGCGTGCGGCGGCGTGCGGCCTTCAGGCGATGCGACGCCCCTGGACCAGGCGGACCAGGAGGATGATGACCGCGGCCGCGAGGAGGAGGTGGATCAACCCTCCCAGCGTGTACGACGTGAGCATCCCCAGGCCCCAGAGGACCAGGAGGACCATCAGGATCGTCCAGAGCATGGCGTTCCCCTTCTTTCGCCGCGTGCGTCCTCGTCAGCGGGATCTTCGGAGCGGGACCTCCGCGGGGGACGGACGGTCTCCCCCGCGAACGGGGGAGCGGACTGTCGTATTGCAAGGCGTGCGCCAGCGACGACGATCGCCCCGGGAGGCCGACGTCAGGGGCCGGCGGCGGCTCCGGCGGGTCCAAGGAACGAGCGGTCTCGCCCCCTCCATCAAACTGACGTACCGTTCGATCAGATCGACCGATTCGATCGACGATCCGATCGAGCACCGCGATCGAGCCGGGCGATCGAAGAGACGAGACCGCCGATGCGGCCCGACGACCTGGATCACAAGGAACTGCTCGAGCTCGATCCCGTCGGCGGCACGGTCCGCTTCGCGGGGCGGCGCGCGCTCCTCGTCGACGCGGTGGCGATGGGCCTGCTGCGCAAGTACCTCGTCGAGAACTTCGGCCTCGCGGCCGCCCGCACCGTCCTCACGCAGTTCGGCTTCGCCCACGGGTGGCGCACGGCGGAGACGCTGGAATCCGCCTTCAAGTGGGACGCCGCCGGGGACTGGAGCCGCGCGGGCGCGCGGATCCACGCCCTCGAGGGGCTGTTCCGGGCCGAGCCGGAGAGCCGCGACCCGCTCTCCCCGGAGGGCGTGACGCTCGTGGCGTCCTACGAAGCCGAGCAGCACCTGCTGCACTTCGGCCGTTCCGACGTCCCGGTCTGCTGGACGATCTGCGGCCTGACGAGCGGCTACAGCAGCCGCAGCAACGGGCGGGAGATCTACGTCCTCGAGGACCGCTGCATCGGCAGGGGCGACGCCGCCTGCCACCTCGTCGGGCGCACGCGCGAGGGCTGGGGCGCCGAGCGCGCGGACGAGCTGCACTTCTTCGAGGCGAGGCGGCTGAAGGAGTGCCTCGACGTCTCGCTCGAGCGCGTGACCCGGACGCTCAAGGCGGCCGAGCGGAAGCTGCACGAGCACCGGCGCGCGCTCGTGCGCGTGGCGCGCGACGTCGCGGAACCGCTCGGGATCGTCGCGCGGAGCCCCGTCATGAGGCAGGTCGTGGATCTCGCGCGGCGGGTCGCCAAGGTCGACTCGACCGTCCTGCTGACCGGCGAGAGCGGCACGGGCAAGGAGCGGATCGCGCGCCTCGTCCACGACGAGTCGACCCGGGCGGCGGGGCCGTTCATCGCCGTCAACTGCGGCGCGATCACCGAGACGCTCCTCGAGAGCGAGCTGTTCGGGCACGCGCGGGGCGCCTTCACCGGCGCGACCCAGGACCGCCCCGGCCTGTTCGAGGCGGCCAACTGCGGGACGCTGCTCCTCGACGAGGTGGGCGAGGTCTCGCCGGCGATGCAGGTCAAGCTGCTCCGCGTGCTGCAGGAGCGCGAGATCCGGCGGGTGGGCGAGAACCGCAGCCGGCGGATCGACGTGCGGGTCGTGGCCGCCACCAACCGCGACCTCGCGTTCGGCGTCGCGGGCGGGGACTTCCGGCAGGACCTCTACTACCGGCTGAAGGTGGTCGAGTTGCATGTGCCTCCGCTGCGCGAGCGGCGCGACGACGTCCTGCCGCTCGCCCGCGTGCTGCTCGCGGACGCGGCCCTGCGGATGAAGCGGAAGATCGCGGGCCTCGCGCCCGCGGTGGCCGACCAGCTGCTGCGCTACGAGTGGCCGGGCAACGTGCGCGAGCTCGAGAACGTGATGGAGCGCGCCGTCGCGCTCGCGCGCGGGAGCCGCGTCGATCTCGAGGACCTCCCCGAGGAGATCCGCAACGTGTTCCCGCGCCCGGTCGCCACCCGGGGCGCGGTGCGGCCGCTCGAGGACGTGGAGAAGGAGTACATCCTCGCCGCGCTGGAGCTGAACGACGGCAACCAGACCCGCACCGCCGAGCAGCTCCGGATCGGCTCCGCGACGCTCTATCGCAAGCTCAAGGCCTACGGCCGGGTCAAGGCGTCGCGCGCGTCACGCGCGCCCCGCCCGGGCGCCCCGCTCCCCGGCAGGACGCCTTCTGCCTGAGTGGTTGTTGCGCCGGCCTTCGAGGGCGACCACACTGCGGGACATGAGCAACCCACGGTGAGCGTCAACAGCGATCCCCCCGAGCGAGGTTCGGAGATCCGGCGGATCGCCTTCGTCTCCGACTACTTGCCCCGCAAGTGCGGCATCGCCACGTTCACCTCCGACCTGCTCGGCGCGGTCGCGGCCGAGCACCCCCGCAGCGAGTGCTTCGCCGTGCCCGTGAACGATATCCGGGACGGTTACGAGTACCCCGGCGTCGTGCGCTTCGAGATCGACGAGCAGGACCTCGCGTCGTACAAGCGGGCGGCCGACTTCCTCAACATCGGCAACGTGGACATCGTCAGCGTGCAGCACGAGTTCGGCATCTTCGGCGGCCCCGCGGGCAGCCACCTGCTGGCGTTGCTGCGCGAGGTGCGGATGCCGGTCGTCACGACGCTCCACACCGTCCTGAGCCGGCCGGGCGCCGACCAGCGGCGCGTCATGCAGGAGCTGATCGCGCGCTCGACGCGCCTCGTGGTCATGGCCGACCGCGGGCGACGCATGCTGCAGGAGGTCTACGAGGCGCCGCCCGCCAAGATCGACCTGATCCCGCACGGCATCCCGGACATCCCGTTCGTCGATCCGAACTATTACAAGGACCAGTTCGGCGTCGAGGGCCGGATGGTGCTCCTGACGTTCGGGCTGCTCTCCCCGAGCAAGGGGATCGAGCAGGTCCTGAACGCCCTGCCCGCGATCCTGGCGGAGTTCCCCGACGTCGTCTACGTCGTCGTCGGGGCGACGCACCCCAACGAGCTGCGCGAGCAGGGGGAGGCGTACCGGATCGGGCTCGAGCGCCTCGCCAAGAAGAACAAGGTCGAGCGCAACGTCATCTTCTACAACCGGTTCGTGGCGCTCGAGGAGCTCGAGGAGTTCATCGGCGCGGCGGACGTCTACATCACGCCCTACCTCAACGAGGCGCAGATCACCTCGGGGACGCTCGCCTACGCGTTCGGGGCCGGCAAGGCGGTCGTTTCGACCCCCTACTGGCACGCGGCCGAGCTGCTCGCCGAGGACCGCGGCGTGCTGGTGCCGTTCGCCGACCCCGACGCGCTGGCGCGCGGGGTCATCGGGCTGCTGCGCGACGACGCGCGGCGGCACGGCATGCGCAAGAACGCCTACAAGCTGGGCCGCGACATGGTGTGGAGCGCGACCGCGCGGCTCTACTGGCGCGCGTTCGAGCGGGCGCGCCTCGAAGGCGCGGCCCTGACCCGGAAGTCGTTCGCGACGAAGACGCTCGACCAGCAGCCGCGCGACCTGCCGGAGATCAAGCTCGACCACCTGTCGCGCATGACCGACTCGACCGGGATGTTCCAGCACGCGATCCTGACCGTGCCGAACTTCTCCGAGGGCTACTGCACCGACGACGTCGCCCGCGCCTTCATCCTGGCGGTGCTGCTGGACGAGCTCGGGGAGGAGCCGGACCGCGCGCGGACGCTGGCCACCACCTACGCCGCGTTCCTCAATCACGCGTTCGATCACGAGACGCGCCGCTTCCACAACCACCTCAGCTTCGACCGCCGCTGGCTCGACGCCCCGGGTTCCGAGGACTGCCACGGCCGCGCGCTCTGGGCGCTGGGCCTCGGCGCCGGCCGTTCGCCCTACCGCAGCTTCCAGGTCATGGCCGGCCAGCTCTTCGCGCTGGCCCTGCCGACCCTCGCCGACTTCTCCTCGCCCCGCTCGTGGGCGTTCGGCCTGCTCGGCATCCACGAGTACCTGCGCCGGATGAGCGGGGACCGCCAGGTCCACCAGCTGCGCGAGGGGCTCACCGCGCGGCTGATGGACCTGTACGACCGGGCCGAGCGCCCGGACTGGCCCTGGTTCGAGGACGGGCTGGCCTACGACAACGCCAAGCTCGCCCACGCGCTGATCGTCAGCGGGCGCGCGATCGGACAGCCGGCGGTCTTCGAACGGGGGCTCGCCGCGCTGCGCTGGCTCGCCGAGGTGCAGACCTCGGAGAACGGCCACTTCCGCCCGATCGGCAGCAACGGCTTCTACCGCCGCGGCGGCCCGCGCGCGCTCTTCGACCAGCAGCCGATCGAGGCGCAGGCGATGGTCTCGGCCTGCCTCGAGGCGTACCGTTCCACCTCCGACCCGTCGTGGCACGAGCAGGCGCACCGCGCCTTCGACTGGTTCCTCGGCTGGAACGACCTCGGCCTCGAGGTGTACTCCGCGAACACGGGAGGCTGCCGCGACGCCCTGCACGTGGACCGCGTCAACGGCAACCAGGGCGCGGAGTCGACGCTCGCCTTCCTGCTCTCGCTGGCCGAGATGCGGCTGATGCAGAACGCCGTCTCCGTCTTCAGCGAGCCGGCGCCGTAGGAGCCCCCCGATGCCGCCCGCGAAAGGCCAGGCCCCCCGGGTCCGGCGCAGCGACCTCGTCCTGCACCCGGACCGCGCGCGGGTGCTCGCCCGGCCCTTCCACGCGCCGAGCCGCGCGCGCGCGGCCAAGATCTGGGGCCAGGTCATGGCGCTGCCCGAGCCCGACGTGCGGGCGCTGCTCGAGCGCGTCGAGCTGGAGTTCCGCGACCGGCACGTCGCGATCCGGGAGTTCCTGCTCCGGCGCTACGACGGGTTGCAGGCCTCGCTCCCCGGCTCTGTCCCGCGCGCGCCGCGCGGCGGCGAGCCGCTCTCGATCGAGCGCCGGCTGCTGCTCGGCGCCTACTTCACGCACGAGTACTCGCTCGAGGCGGCCGCGCTCTTCAACCCGTCGATCGTGCCGCACCCCGACCAGTCGGACCTCCCGCCCGGCTCGCTCCGCTTCGTTCTCAGCCTCCGGGCGACGGGCGAGGGGCACATCTCGTCGATCACCTTCCGGACGGGCTATCTCGACGCGGAGGGCGGGATCACCGTCCACCCGCCGACCCGCTACAGCCTCGAGCCGGCGCAGGTGCCGAATGCCTCGTACGAGACGGCCCTGTTCGTCCGCAAGCTGCAGGAACTGGGGCTGGCCGGCGACTTCACGCGGCAGGTCTTCGACGAGTTCGGCGACGCCTTCACGCTCCCCGAGCTCGAGGCGGCGCTCGGGCAGGCCGCCGAGCGCGACGACGCGCGCGGCCAGGGGAGCGCCTCGGTGGCGCGGAAGACGCTGATGCTGGCCCGCTCGAACTACGAGGTCCGGTTCGCGCCGGACACGCGCCTGTCCGAGCGCGTGCTGTTCCCCGTCACCCCCTCGCAGAGCAACGGCATCGAGGACGCGCGCTTCGTGCGCTTCGTCGACGACGACGGGACGGCGACGTACTACGCGACCTACACGGCGTACGACGGCAAGCTGATCCTGCCGCAGTTCATCGAGACGCCGGACTTCTGCCACTTCAAGTTCATCACGCTGAACGGGCCCGCCGCCCGCAACAAGGGCATGGCCCTGTTCCCCCGCCGGGTCGGCGGCCGCTACGCGATGCTGGGACGGCAGGACTACGAGAACATCTACGTGATCTTCTCGGACCACCTGCACTTCTGGAGCGACGCGCGGCTCGTCGTCAAGCCGAAGTTCCCCTGGGAGTTCATCCAGATGGGGAACTGCGGCTCCCCGCTGGAGACCGACGCCGGCTGGCTCGTGATCAGCCACGGCGTGGGCCCGATGCGGAAGTACTGCATCGGCGCGTTCCTGCTCGACCGCGACGATCCCACCCGCGTGCTCGGCCGCCTGCACGAGCCGCTGATCACGCCGACGGAGAACGAGCGCGAGGGCTACGTCCCGAACGTCGTCTATTCGTGCGGCAGCCTGCTCCGCGGGGGGCAGCTGGTGATCCCGTACGCGATGTCGGACTACGCCACGACGTTCGCGACGGTGGCGCTCGACGAGGTGCTGGCGGCGCTGGAGTAGGCCGCGTCAGGGCTCCCGCGCGGGCGATGCGGCCAGGATCTCCGAGAGCGCGCCGAGGGAGAGCGGCTTCACGAGGTGGTGGCGGAAGCCGGCCTCCCGCGAGCGCCGCCGGTCGTCCTCCTGGCCGTAGCCGGTCACGGCGACCAGCACCATCGCCTCCGGGCCGTGCTCCGCGCCCAGGCGGCGGGCCGTCTCGAAGCCGTCCATGTCCGGCATGCCGATGTCGAGCAGCACGACGTCCGGGCGGAACGCGCGGGCCTCCTCGAGCGCGGTCGCGCCGTCGAACGCGGTGCGCACGGTGTGGCCCCACAGCGCGAGCAGTTCGGCCAGGCTGCCGGCCGCGTCGACGGTGTCGTCGACCACCAGCACCCGCCGACGGGCGCCCGGCGCCGGCGCCGCGCCGCGGGCCTCCCCGGGCTCGACCGCCGGCGCGCGCGGGGCGGCCAGGAGCGGCAGCCGGACGACGAACTCGCTGCCCCGGCCCGCGCCGGCGCTGTGCGCCTCGACGCGGCCCCCGTGCATCTGGACGAGGCTGCGCACCAGGCTCAGGCCGAGGCCCAGCCCGCCCTGCGCGCGGCCGAGCCCGCGGTCGGCCTGGATGAAGACGTCGAAGACCGTCGGGAGCACCTCGGGGGCGATCCCGATCCCGGAGTCCCGCACGCGGATCGTCGCGAGGCCGTCCTCGCGCCCGGCCTCGAGCCAGATCCGGCCGCCCTCGGGGGTGAACTTCGCCGCGTTCGTGAGCAGGTTCCCCACGATTTGGACCAGCCGGTCCGGATCCCCCTCGACCTCGAGCGCCTCGCGCGGCCGCTCGACCGCGAGCGTGTGCCCGCGGCCCTCGATCAGCGGCTGCGCCGTCTCCACCGCCTGCGCGAGCACGGTCTCGAGGGCGACGCGCTGCCGCTTGAGGTCGATCTTGCCGCGCGTGATGCGCGAGACCTCGAGCAGGTCGTCGAGCAGCCGCGCCATGTGGGTCACCTGGCGGTCGATGACGTCGCGCTGCCGGTCGATCACGTCGCGCTGGCGCTCGCGGCCGGGGGCGTCGTCGGTCACGAGGCGCAGGATCTGCGCCGCGTGGCGGATCGGCGCGAGCGGGTTGCGCAGCTCGTGCGCCAGCATCGCCAGGAACTCGTCCTTGCGCCGGTCCGCCTCGGCGAGCCGGAGGTTCGCGTCCTCGAGCTGGCGGTTCGCGTCGCGCAGCGCCTCCTCGGCGACCTTGCGCTCGTGGATGTCGCTGGCCGCGCCGAACCACTCCACGATCTCGCCCGCGTCGTCGCGCAGCGGGACGGCGCGCGACAGGACCCAGCCGTGGCTGCCGTCCGGCCGCAGGACGCGGTGCTCGAGCTCGAAGACGCCCTGCGTCCGCAGGGCGGTCGCGACCGCCTCGGTGACGCGCGCCCGGTCCTCGGGGTGGATGTACGTCTCCAGCCACCCGCGCCGCGCCCTCTCGTCGTCCGGGACGGCCGCGATGAAGCCCCTGGCGTCGGTGAGCTGGCGCAGCTCGCGCCAGTCCGCGCTCATGCGGTAGAGCGCCGGCGAGCTGGCGAGGACCAGCGCCCGGTAGCGTTCCTCGCTCGCGCGCAGGGCCCGCTCGGCATCGCGGCGGAGGGTGATGTCGGTCGCGACGCCGAGCATCTTGGTGCAGGTCCCGTCCGGGTCCACGAGCGGGACCTTGATCGTGCTGAACCACCGGACCTCGCCGGTGGCGAGGGTGACCGGCTCCTCCGCGATCAGCTTCTCGCGCCGCGTGACCATCACGTCGCGGTCGTCGGCGACGAACTGCGCCACCTCCGCGCTGTTCGCGTTGAAGTCGGCGTCGCTCCGGCCGACCACGCCATCCACCGTGGTGCCGTAGGCGCGCGCGAGCGCGGCGTTGGCGAGCAGGAAGCGCCCCTGCTCGTCCTTGACGAAGACCATGCTCGGCGTGGTGTCGATCACCTGCCGCAGGAACGCGCGCTCGGCCTCGACGGCCTGCTCGGCCCGCTGCCGCGCGGCCAGCTGGTCCCGCACCTGGTACTGGCGCGCCCGCGCCCGCAGCGCGGCGCGCACCGCGCTCAGCAGCGTGCCGGGGCGCACGGGCAGGTCGAGCGGCATCGTGTTGGTCAGCGCCTGCGCCACGGCGGAGGCCGCCGGTGGGTCGGCCGCCCCGCCGGACGTCAGCAGCAGGAACGGCAGGTCGGACCACGCGGGCTGCCGGCGCACGACGGCGACGACCTGCTCGAGGGCGGCGGGCGGGAGCGCGCCCTCCGCCACGAGCACGACGCCGGCCCCGCGGGCCTGCTCGCGACAGAACTCCTCGGCGTCGTGGCAGACCGCGCACTCGAGCCGGGCCTCGGCGAGGATCGCGGCGCTCGGCTCGGCCTCGCGAGCGGCTGGCGCCAGCAGCAGCACGCGCCGGTCGAGGGGCGGCAGCCGCGCCACCAGGTCGTCCATGGCCGCCGCGCGGCCGTTCGTCATGGCGCCCCGCCTCCTCCGAAAACCGCCGCGCGTCAGGCGGCGCGCGCGCGGCCGGGACTCATGATAGGCCCGTGCCGCCACGCGGGTCCGGGCGCCGGCGAGGCAACTGCGCGCCGGGCGTATCCATAATGGCGGCCCTCGGCGACCGTTCGGGCACACGGGGGACTAAGGTGACGGCGCGGGTCCTCGGGTTGAACGTCGGGCACGATCCCTGCCTCGCCCTGTTCGAGGGCGGGCGCTGCACGTTCTACGAGGATCTGGCGCGCACGTGGCGGGTCAAGCACGCGGCGCTCCGGGCCGGGCGTTCGGCGGGGCGCGAGCCGCGCTGGGCGGCGGCGGCCGAGGCCGTGCGCGCGCTGCGCCCGGACCTTGTCGCGGCCACGCTCAACCCGGGGGACGCCGACGAGTTCGCGGCCCAGCTGCTCTGCCTCGCGCGGCTCCCCGAGTTCCGCGCCGGCGCCCGGGCCCCCGCGCGCGCGTGGCGCGCGCTGCGGGAGCGCGGCTGGTTCCGCGCGGGACCGCGGGCCTACCTGGTCGAGCACGGCCTCGCCCACGTCTGGTCGGCGTGGGTGACGTCGGGCTTCGCGCCGGACACGCCGGTCCTCGGCGTCTCCCTCGACGGCTGGTCGACGTTCGGGCACGACACCGTCGTCGAGCTCGGCGGGGCCGCGGGGGCCGGCGCTGTCGGCGCGGCGGGCGCGGCCGGGTCGCCCCGCGCGCGCCTCCGGCGCGGCGCGTTCCCGATCGGGGGCTCGTTCTTCGACCAGTACCTGAGCCGCGTCCTCTTCGGCACGGCGAGCCTCAGCGCGCCGGGCAAGATCATGGGCCTCGCCCAGCACGGCCGGCCTCGGGAGCGCTACCGCGCGCACCTCGAGGCGCTCGGCGACGAGGCGGCCGCCGCTCTCCCCGCGACCTTCCGCGAGCTGCAGGCGCGCATGGCGGCGTGGAGCCGGCGCACGCTCGCCGCGTTCCCGGAGCTGGCGCCCGGCGACGGCCACACGGCGCGCGCCGAGGTGCAGGACTTCTTCGCGACCGCGCAGGCCTTCTTCACGGACGGCGTCGTCCGCCGCTTCACGGAGCTGGTCGGCGCGAGCGGCGCGCGCGGGGTGGTCTACGGCGGCGGCTGCGCGCTGTCGATCGTCACGAACGACCGCCTCGCGCGCGAGCTGCGCGTGCCGCTGCACATCGTCCCCTGCGCGAACGACACCGGCCAGGCCTTCGGGGCGGCGGCGTGGCTGGAGCGCCGCGTGGCCGGCGGGCCGCCGTCGCGCGCGGACGCCCCGACGGCGCCCGCCGCGCCCTTCGACCCGTTCCTCGGCGTCCAGGCGGGCGGCGACCGCGAGCCTCCCGGGGCCACCCCGCTCGACGTCGACGCCCTCGCCGCGGAACTCGCCGCGGGCGGGCTGCTCGGCTGGTTCCGCGGCCGCCACGCCGTGGGGCCGCGCGCGCTCGGCGACCGGAGCGTCCTCGCGTCGCCGGCCGTCGCCGGCATGCGCGACCGCCTGAACCGGGACGTCAAGCGGCGCGAGTGGTACCGCCCCTACGGCGCGATCTGCCTCGCGTCGGACGTCGAGCGGCTCTTCGCGGGGGGCCGGCCCTCGCCCTTCATGCTCTACAGCTTCGCAGTCCGCGAGCCGTACCGCGCGCTCACGCGCGAGTGCTGCTCGAGCTCCGGCGCGTGCCGCGTGCAGACGGTGACCGAGGACGCGCACCCCGACCTGTGCGCGCTGCTGCGCGCGTTCGAGCGGCGCACGGGGTGCCCGCTGCTGATCAACACGAGCCTGAACCGCGGCGGCCTGCCGATCGCGTCGTCGATCGAGCACGCGCTCGACGACGCCGCCGCCATGGGCCTCGACGCGGTCGTGTGGGTCGACCGCACGGGACGGGCGGCCGTCGTGCGGCGCCCGCGGCCGTGAAGCGCGCGCGCCGGGGCGTCGATCAGGGGCACTGCCGCGGGCGTCAGGGACGGCGCTGCCGCGTGCGCCGCACGTAGAAGCGCATCAGCGGCGTGACCGTGATCCCGTGCAGCACGATCGAGGCCGCGACCGTGCAGAGCGTCAGCCCGACGAGGCGCTCGGCGAGGTCCGGCGCGAGGCCGCGGCCGGCCGCGTGCATGACGTAGTAGATCGAGCCGATCCCGCGGATGCCGAACCAGCCGATCAGCGCGACCTCGGTGCGGCCCGCGCGGTCCCAAGGGAGGCTCAGCGCGACCGCCGCGGGGCGCACGAGCAGCAGCAGCACCGGGACGAACCAGAGCGCCTCCCGGGGCAGCAGGCGCGGCACGAGCGCGACCCCGACCGCGACGACGACGAGGACCTCGAGCAGCCGCTCGATCTGTTCATTGAACCCGAGGATCGCCTGCGCCATGTACCCCGCCGCCCGGTCGGGGTCCGCGCCGATCTCGTCGAGCGTCGCGTCGGCGGCACGGGCGGGGCGCGCGGGGCGGAGCCCCGCCCCCACATCGGAACCCGCGGCGGCGCCCGCACCGCTGCCGGCCGCGGCGGCCTTGAGCAGCGGCGCGGGCGCGGGCACGCCGCGCGGCTGGCTCTGGCGGTCGATGCGGCGCAGCGCGAGCCCCGCCGCGAACACGGCGAGGAAGCCGTAGGCATGCGCCATCAGCGCGATCCCGTACGACGTCCCGATCAACCCGAGCGCGAGGAAGTCGTCGAGGCCGAAGACCTCGCCCCGCCGCCGCCGGAGCGCGAGCGCGAGCCGTCCGACGGCGTCGCCGAGGACGAACCCGATGCCCAGCCCGGCGACGCCGGCCCACGCGACGTCGACCGCGACCCAGCGCCAGCCCCAGGCGCCGAGCTCGTGCAGCCCGAGCAGGCCGAGGCCGAGCAGCACGAACGGGAACGCGGTGCCGTCGTTCAGCCCCGCCTCGCCGGTCAGCCCGAAGCGGAGCCGGTCCCGGTCGCCGGGGCTCTCCAGCTGCACGTCCGACGCGAGGACCGGGTCGGTCGGCGCCAGCACCGCGCCGAGCAGCACGGCCGCCCCGAGCGGCAGCCCGAGGCCGAACACCCCGAGCGCGGCGACGAACGCCACCGTGAGCCCCATCGTGACGGACGCGAGACGCAGCGGCACGAGCCAGACCGGGTGCGACAGCGGCACGCGGAACTTCAGCCCCGCGGTGAACAGCGACACGATCACCGCCAGCTCGGCGAGGTGCTCCAGCCCCCGCGCGTGCGCGAGCGGGTCGAGCCGGACGACGCCGAGGCCGGCGCCGCCGAGCCCGATCCCGAGGAGCAGGTACAGCATCGTGGTGGTGAACGGCAGGTGCCGGACCGCGGACGCGACCAGCGCGACCACGACGAGGAGGCCCCCGGCGACGAGATACCAGGCGGCGACGCTCACGGCGGTCCTCGTCAGGGTGGTCGCGGGCGGTCCTAAGTAGACCCGACAAGCCGGGCCGCGGCACCCCGTGGCGCTCCGCCGCCGGACACGCGCCCGGACACGCGCCCGGCCGCGCGGCGGACCGCGCGGCCGACGCGCGCCCGGACTCCGGGTCGGCGGCGGTCGGCCCTCCCCTGTCCGACCGCCGCGTCCCCGGAGTACCCCCGCCCCGGTCAGGAGGGGAGGGGCGGGATGTCGAGCAGCAGGCAGCGGTCCCAGCGCGGCGGCAGGGTCGTCGCCGCCGCGAGCAGGCACAGGCCGACGCCGGCGAGGCCGCGCAGGAGACCCGGGTGGGACCCCGGCGGGCGGACGGCGCCGGCCGCGGCGTCCGCGACGAAGAGGTACGGCTCGGGCCCGGACCCCGGCCGGCGCTGCTGCAGGGTGCGGCGCAGCTCGTGCAGCGCCGCGTCGCGGAAGATCTCGTCGCCCGTCGCCTGGAAGATCCGGTTCATCACGTGCGCGAGGCCCGCCGTTCCGCCGGCGAGCGACGCGTCGGGCAGTCCGTCGTGGCGCAGCGTGCGCAGCGCGGCCGCGCGCGCGACCTGGTACCCGACCTCGAGCCAGTCGGGTCGCGCGCGCCGGCGGCCCGCGTCGAGCAGGATCGCGGCCACGCCGGGGTCGCCGTAGCGCCAGCTCAGCGCGGAACCCCGCGGCAGCGCCCCCTCGCGCCCCGTGACGTGCGGGAACGAGCCGGCGCGGCCGTCCACGCGCCGGCGGTGCAGCAGCCAGCGGACGCCGGCGTCGAGCAGCGGGCCGGCCTCCGTGACGCCGGACGCGACGGCGCGGCCCAGCAGGCCGAGCACGCCGGGGACGCCGTGCGCGACGCCGAGGTCGTAGTAGCCCGCCGGGAACTCGATCAACTGCGCGGGCGGCACGCCGGCGGGCGGCGTCCACCACGTCGCGAGGTCGCCGGTCCGCTCGGCCTGCTCGCCGAGGCGGGCCACGACGGCGCGCAGCAGGTCCCGGCGCACGCCCGCCGGACGCTCCAGCGCGTAGACGCCGATGCCGACGAGGCCCGCGGAGAGGTCGTACCCGGCCGGCCAGACCCGGTAGGGCACGGTCTGCAGCAGGTGCAGCAGGGCGGCGTCGGCGTACTCGGCGGAGTCCGGCCCGGCGTCGGGGACCCACGCGCGGAGGTGCTCGATCGCCCACGCGACGCCGGCGAGGCCGGCGAACAGGCCCGAGGTCTCGGCGCGCGGGTCGTCGGCGAAGGACGGCAACGACGTCACGGCGCGCGTCGCGCCCCGGTCGAGCCCGTTCGCGTCGAGCCCCGCGGCGCCCGCGTAGGCGTCGAACAGCCCGACGCCCGCGAGCCCGGAGCCGAGCCCGAAGTCGGGCAGAGTCCGCGGGTCGACGTCGACGAGGGCGCGGTTCAGGGCCGCGGCCGCGTCGAGCAGTTCGCCCGCGAGGGTCGGATCCGCCAGCTGCTGCCAGCCGCCCGTCATGGCCGGGCTCCCGTTCCGCTCCAGCACCGCGCCGCTCCCGCGTCCTTTGGAGGCGCCCTCGTGCGGAAGCGGGCGCCCTGTCTGGTTCTATTATAGGCATTGTATTAGAATCGGTCACGGGTACGATCCCCCCCGGACGGGGTCCCGGAAGGAAGGGGTCCCAGCCCCGAGCCGGCCCCCGGGCCCCCCGGCCCCGAGCCCTCGAGCCCCGCTTCGCTTCCGGAGGTCCCGAAGGTCGCGCATGGGTCGGAAAGCGCTCAAGCCCTCGCCGCTGCTCGCGCGCCTGCTCCGCACGCGCCGGTCCGAGCTGCGGCTGTCGGCGCGCGACGTCGAGGCGCGCACGCACGAGATGGGCGAGCCGATCCCCTTCCCCACGCTGATCAAGATCGAGCGCGGCCAGCAGGAGCCCGGGGTCCGCCGCTTCTACGCGCTGATGCGGCTGTACGAAGTCCCGCTGGAACTCGTCCCGGACCTGCTCGAACTCGAGGACCTGGCGATCCAGCCGGCGGAGGTCACGGACCCGGAGCGCCTGCTGGCCGACGGCATCGCGCACTGGCGCGCGGGCCGCGTCGCCGAGGCGCTGGGGCACCTGTTCGCGCTGCGCGTGCTGACGCCGTCCGGCCCGGACGGCCGCCTGCTGCGGCAGAAGGGGCTGCTGTCGTTCTCGATCATGGCCCGCAACCTCGGGCGCCTGAAGCTCGCGCTGCAACTCGTCAACGACCTGCTGCGGGAGGGGCCGGACCCCTCGCTGCTGCCCAACGTCCTGATCCAGGCGGCCGCGGTGTGGCAGTACCTCGGCTCGACCGACGCCGCCCTGGCGTTCCTCGCGCGCGCCGAGCAGGTGGTGCCCGCGGACGACCGCGCGCGTCGCGCGGGGCTGTCCCACCTCCGCGCCGACGCGTGCTTCGCCAGCGGGCGGCTCGACGAGGCGCTCGCGGCGACGACCGCGGCGCTCCAGGCGACGCCGCCGGCCGACGCGGGGGGGCGCGCGAAGCTGCTGCTCCTCAAGGCGCGGATCGCGGCCGCGCGCGGCGACGGCGGGCGCGCGCGGCGCGCGGCGGACACCGCCCTCGCGGCGGCGGAGCGCTCGGGGCAGGTCGGGATCGTCATCGCGGCCAGGCTGCTGCGCGCCTCGCTCGAGACCGCGGCGGGACGGCCGGCGCGGGCGGTGCCGCTGCTCGAGCAGGCGCTCGCGCAGGCGATCTCGGTGGCCGACAAGAGCGAGCAGTTCCACGCGCACTACCACCTCTACAAGTGCTTCGAAGCCCTGAACGACAGCGATCGCGCCCGCGTCGAGCTGGACAGCGCCCGCTACTTCGTGCGGTTCGTCGAGGAGACGTCCCCGGAGGCGGTGGAGATCCGAGCGCTGGGCGAAAAGGGGAGGCCCAATGCAGAGACTCCACCGCCGCGCGGCATGCGTCCTCGGTAGCGTCCTGTCACTGGCCACGGCCGCGCTCGCCGTGGACCCGCCGGACTCGAGGCTGAACCCGCGCAGCGGCCTGATCGAGATCACCGACAGCGTGTGGTCCGGCGCCTACTACGGCGTCCGCCACACCGTCGACCGCAACGACCAGCCGGACACGGTGACCGTGCTCACCGCGCCCGCGCAGGGCGGGCGCGACCCGAAGCTGGCGATCGCCCCGGCGACCGGCGACACGTGGGTCGTCTGGTGGCGCGAAACCCCGACCGGGAGCGTCCGCTGGCGCAGCCGGATCTTCGGCACGAACACCTGGACGGACGAGGCGCCGATCAGCCTCGCCGGCGAGGACAGCCGCCACCCCGTCATCGCGCACGACGGCGCGGCGACCTGGATCGCGTACCTGGTGCACGCCGGGACCAACGTGTCGGTCGCGGTGACGACCGGGAACGGCCACGATCCGTTCCCCACGCGCACCATTCTCTGGACGAGCGGCTACAGCGGCACGCTCGACACGCGGATCCACGTGGACGGCGAGCACCTGTGGCTGACGTGGATCGACAGCGCGTCCGACGTGCGCTGGTCCGAGTACGACCGCGGGACCGGCACGTGGAGCCCGCCGGAGCCCGAGTCGTACGTGAACGACAACGTGGAGGCCGCGCGCGCGCGGATCAGGGCCCGCGTGCTCCACTGACGGCGGCTTCCGCCGCGCGCGGGACGCCAAGCGGCGCGCGCGGGAGGCCACGCGGCGCGCGCGGCTACGGCGTGTACGACAGGTTGCGGAAGCGCCGCCGCCAGCCGCCCTCGACCGGCTCGAACACGTGGCACGAGGTCATCTCGCCGCCGTACACGTGGATCGTGACCGCGGGCGCCGCGTCGGGGTTGCGCAGCACGTGGTACTCGAACGGCGGGATCAGCGCGCCCGACTCCCCGGGGCCGGCGACGATGCGGCTCTCCTGCGCGAACTGCACGAGGCCGCGCTCCGCGTCGCCGCCGCGGATCGAGAACGACGTCACCTCGACGCGCCCGCGGTAGACGGCCTCGACGCACCACATCCCCGAGTGGTCGTGCAGCTCGGTGCCCTGGCCGCGGTCCCACACGAGGGCCAGCACCGTGTAGCGGCCCGCGGGATCGCGGTGCACGAGCCGGCGCGCGTAGGGCGCCGCGCCGGGCCGCATCAGGGCGGGATCGAGCAGGTCGTGCGTGCCGGCGCAGGCCGCGCCGAGGACCCGCTTCACCGCGCGGCAGCGCGCCTCGTCGTCCGCGCCGGAGACGGCCTGGTCGAGCCGGCGGATCAGTTCCTCGAGAGCGGGCGTGAGGGTGGCGGGCATGCGGTCCCCCTTTCTCGGTCGAACGCTCGGGGCACGGCGGATTATGGACCGACGCGAGACGGTAAGGCTGGACCAAAACCACGGCGAAAGTCGGCGGCGAACGCCCGCGGCGGTCAGCTGTCCTGCATGGCGCGGACGTAGGCCTCGAGCGAGATCTCCGCGGTCTCCTCGAAGCGCCGGTCCTGCACGTCGAGCGCGGCCATGCGGTCGATGCGGAAGTTGCGGAAGTCGCGCCGCACCTCGCACCACGCGCCGAGCGTCCAGCGGCCGCCCCAGTAGAACAGCCCGAGCGGCCGCACCGCGCGCGACGACGCGGCGCCGTCCGCGCGCGTGTAGTCGAAGCGGACGAGGCGGCGCTCCTCGATCGCGCGCCGCAGCGGCTCGATGTGCGCGCGGACGGCCTCGGGCGCGGCGAAGTCGAGCGCGAACAGGCGCGAGCGCGCCGGCTCCGCGCGGCGCGGAAGGGGCAGCACGGACTCGATCTTCGCCAGCGCGTCCTCGGCCGCCTGCCCGAGGCGCGGACCGCCCCACGCGCGCACGACGCGGACCCCGAACACCAGCGCCTCGAGCTCGTCGCGCGTGAACATCAGCGGCGGGACCTCGAAGCCGCGCGCGAGGCGGTAGCCGACGCCGGCCTCGCCCTCGACGGGCACGCCCGAGGCGGCGAGGTCGGCCACGTCCCGGTAGATCGTGCGCTCGGAGACGGCGAGCCACTCCGCGAGCTGGCCCGCGGTCGTGCGGCGCCGGCCGCGCAGGAGCATCACGAGCTGGAACAGCCGGTCGGCGCGCCGCACGTCCCGCCCCCTGGGTCCTCTCGACGGACTTCCCGCCCTGCGTTCCGTCTCCCGCGGGGGTGGGGCTCCGCCCCACCCCCCGCCGGGGCACCGGGCCCCGGGCCGCCGGCGCAGCCGCGCGCGGGCCGCCCGATGCGGTTGGCCCCGGGTTCGCGTTAAGTCGCGCCGCCCCGCCCCGCCCCGCGCGCCCCCCCCCGGCCCCCCCCCCCGGGGGGCCCCCCCGGGGGGGGTGGGGGCCCCCCCCCCCCCCCCGGCCGGCGACCTCGTCCGCGGGCCGACGCCTCAGCCGCGCGCGTGCAGCCCGATCCGGTTGCCCTCGGTGTCGATGATATGCGCGACCCAGCCGATCTCGGGTCCGAGGTACTCCTTCGGCGCGGCGACGCGGCCGCCGGCGGCCTCGGCCCGCGCCAGCACGGGGTCGATCGCGTCGCCGACCCAGATGTAGACGTTCAGACCGTCGGCCGACGGCTTCATCGTCGGGCAGGACAGCACCGCGCCCGACGGCACCTCGTCGGCGTGCGGGAACAGCGCCATGCGCGTGCCGTTCATGTCGTGCGGCGTCAGTCGCTCGCCGATCACCGCCTCGTAGAAGCGCACCGCGCGCTCGTAGTCCGTCGAGGGAATCTCGAACCACGTCACCACCTTCGGCGTCTCGCTCATCGTGTCCTCCGTCGCGCGGCGCGAACCCGTCGGCCGCGGCGTGCGAGGGAGTATCCGGGACCCCTCCTGACAGCCTCGTGTCAGGAGAGGTGAGCGCCGGGCGCCTCCGGGCGCCCCGCGGCGCCGCGTGGAACGCCCGGAACCCCGCCGCCGGCGCGGCGTTCCGCGAGCTTCGCGAAAGACCGTCGAGAGTTCTTGACCCGGGCGCGAGAGTGGGATCAAACTCCGCGCCGGTTCTCAGTAAGCCACGGCTGAGCGCCTCTCCTTCCGTCCGGGTCGATCCCAGCAAAGGGGTGCCACCGTGGCCGACGTCACGCCCAGCGCGCTCGCGAACTCCGTCATGGCCAAGCTGTACGACGTCCTCACGAACGGGGACGGCGACGTGCCCGCCTCCGAGGACAACTTCTTCAGCTGGTGCACGCCCGGCATCCCGTGCGATCCCGCGGACTTCGACTTCCTCAGCCAGGGCCTGACGGGCGTCGTGCGCAAGACCGCCGCCGAGACCGTCGCGGCCGCGGCCGGCGGCGCCGCCGCCGGCGCGCCCCCCGCGCCCGCGCCGCCCTCCGCCGCGG
>JADHED010000526.1_pt1 | contig 44856 bp, 38 predicted proteins | sample 8952041 | NCBI WGS metagenome assembly JADHED01 (sample SAMN16124423, study PRJNA663239) | bioreactor sludge metagenome | isolation source: sludge (control) | place: India:Bengaluru | collected 2018-09-08 | reverse complement strand
TCGTGATTCAGCGGATTCCGATGACCTACTTCAACAAAACTCCAACCGGGCGAAGTGTGACCCGTGCCACGAATGATGTTTCCCAAATTGGTGAGATATTTAGTGACGGGGTCGTTAAGGTATTTATTCAATTGATTGTATTGATTTCGATCGTGACGTCGATGGCTTTAATTTCAGTTAAACTGACGTTGATTTGTTTAGCAACGGCGCCCGTATTTTTCTATTTAGGGATTAGAGTCACAAACAAGATCAAAGATACGTTGCGTGTTTCAAAGATTGCGACATCAGCTTTAAATTCATTCATCGCAGAAAGCCTGAACGGAATGAAGATCATTCAAATGTATCAGCTGTCGCGACCAAAGATGACCCAGTTTGAAAACTTGTCCGCGGATTTAAAACGAGTGTCGCTGCAATCGACACGTAATTACGCGATGATGATGCCGATTCTGAATTTGTTTAATGGATTGATTTTGGCGAGTGCATTGTATTTTAGCGGGATATTGGGCCAACAGGATGGAATCAAAGTCGGATTAGTCATTACGTTCTTCCTTCATGCGTTGGATTTCGTTCATCCGTTCCGAGACATCATCGAAAAATATCAGCAGTTTCAGAATAGCTTAACGAGTGCTGAGCGTGTATTCAGTTTACTAGAAGAGCCAATTGAGGCTGGCTACAATCTGCCTCATGTTCCGCAAAAATTGGGTAATGCCATTGAATTTAGGAATCTGAGTTTTAAATATCAAGATACATCAAACACGGTACTGAAGAATCTGTCGTTAACCATCAAAGATCGTCAATCGGTCGGCGTGGTTGGCCGCACGGGTGCCGGCAAATCGACGCTTGTTCATTTGTTGTTGAACTTGTACCCGCCCACACCTAACGAGCTATTTGTCGGCGGTCAGGCGATTGAAACGATACCGTTAACTCAACTCCGTCATAAAATAAATTGTGTGCAGCAGGATTTATTTTTATTTAAAGGGGCTATATTCGAGAATCTTACATTAGGTTCCTCTCGAATCCCAGAGGATCGTGTGTACCGAGTAGCTGACGAGATCGGCTTATTAGATTATTTGGCTAAAACTCAGCGAACGCTGGCTTATCCAGTAGAAGAATCAGGGGCTAACTTAAGTACCGGTGAAAAACAGTTAATATCATTTGCACGTATTTTGATTTTCGATCCCGAGATCGTAATTCTAGATGAAGCGACATCTAATATAGATTCGCAAATGGAACAGCTGCTGCAAACGGCGTCTAAGAAGCTAATTCAGAATCGTACTTCGATCGTAATTGCCCACCGTTTATCGACAATATTCAGCTGCGATCGCATTTTGGTATTAGAAAATGGCCGTGTGATCGAGGATGGATCGCCTCAAGAACTAGCGGCCAAGGATTCTGAGTTTAAGCGCATGTTAAACGATCAGTCGTACAAAGAGCTTTAGATAAAGCGATGATAGTGCCAGTTTTTTGATTTGGCGATCTCTTGCAATTGGTATTCAGACTTATACAATCTATCCTCCCGATTAGCCGCGCTGACGGCAAGGCGCAAGTGGCTCGCGTATTCCAGAAGCTCGACATCACCTTCGGAATTACCTACCGCTAAGAAAGGCGTGTCTTTAAATTGGGCTTTATAGCCTTCCACTTTTCCGCCTCTGTAAGTAATTACTCCAGCCTTTTCTTCTGTCACTACGCCGTTGTGAATGCGGGTTTCAACCCCAATCACATCCGTAGACTCAAGGCCGAGCAAGGCCGCGCCAGGCTCAACCGCCCATGAAATCGAAGCCGTTATGATCTTAATTTTGACTTGATGGCTTTTTAGAAGGCCGATCAGTTTTCTTTGCTCATCGAATAGGGGAAATGGTTGCAAGCTTTTAAGGGCTTCCACGGACCATTTGCGGACTTGTTCTAGCGTTTGGCCTTTGTAGATTTGGGCTAACCATAAATAGGCGTCACGAGGATCCGAGTTTTTCTTTTTCAGTTCTAGATAGTGTTCCCAAGGATTCGGTGGAAGCGGCACTAGACGATTGTCTATTGTGTAGTGAAACAAATTTTCGCCCAAATCGGTGTCCCACAAGGTTCCGTCGGCATCAAACAAGGCTACTAAAGGCGTCTGATTTTTCTTGAGTTCTGCCAGGGTTTCATTTAACTGTTTCCAAAAAGTTTCGGGATAAGATTTGTATTTCATTATTTGAAACCCTAGCTTAATATTAGTACACTGTCCATATCAAGAGAGAGCCATGAGTTTTTATTGCCGAGTGATGCAAAAAGAAGATATCGAAGAGTTACTCGATTTCGAAAACAAGAAATTGATCGAAATCGAACAAAACGAAATGGAACGTGAATTCATCAAATGGAATTCTCGTTGGAGAAAAGAATCTCTTGAGCATTACGCTAACCTAGGCTGGAGCTTTATAGCTCGTAATCCTGAATTAAAATCAAGTTTTTCATCCGAGGGTTTGTTGGTAGGGTATTTTACAGCGCAACCTTTGCTTTTCGTAGACGGTCAGACTCAATCTTTGTGGGTCGAGCATTTGTCGTACTCTGCGCTACAAGCGCGCGATGAGCTCGTAGAAATTGCGTACCGCTTATCACGCGACAAACATTTCCAGCGCGTGTATTTCTTAAATAACCAAGGTGTTATCAATTCGGTGAATGCGTTTAAGCCAGAGTCCTGGAATTCACAGATGATATACGTAAAGACGACCAAATGAACCCATTAGGCCGAGATCAAAGACATCAAAATATAATCCGAATGAATCGCGAGACGTTTGATGTGCTGGTTATTGGCGGTGGTATTACTGGCGCCGGGGTGGCCCGGGATGCCAGTTCCCGTGGAATGAAAGTGGCCTTGGTAGAAGGCAGTGACTATGCATCCGGTACGTCATCACGCTCAAGCAAGCTTATTCATGGTGGTATTCGCTACCTTGAGAATATGGAATTTAAGTTAGTATTTGAGGCCTTATCCGAGCGTAAAACCTTATTTGAAATCGCCCCGCACCTAGTTCATCCCATGCGCTTTATGATTCCTATCTTTAAAGAATCTCGAGTGACCTTTTTTAAAATGGGCCTCGGAATGTGGTTATACGATGTGCTTTCTTTACTCCAAGCTCCAGAAATCCACAGAAAGCTTCTAGCTAAAGAAACCTTAGGCGCTCAATCTGAATTGAAACCAAACGGCCTAGTGGGCTCGTATATCTATTACGATGCGTACATGGATGATGATCGTTTAACGATTGAAACGGTCAGATCAGCGTCGCAGTTTGGTGCTGCAGTCGGAAATTATTTAAAAGTTCAAGGGGTCACGAAGGGCAAAGAGTATTATATTATAGACGTGCTTGATTTATTGAATCAGACACAAATTCAAATTCGCACTAAACAAATCGTCAGTTGCACGGGACCATGGACAGATATTTTTGGCTCTCAGATTGAAAATGATTGGAAAAAACGCTTGCGCCCAACCAAGGGTATTCACTTGATTTTACCTAGAAAAAAATTGCCACTGCACCAAGCGGTGGTGATGGGCGCAGAAAAAAGTAGTCGAATTATTTTTGGTATTCCTCGGGGTGATTACATTATTGTGGGAACAACCGATACGGATTTTCAAGCAGATCCAGGAACGGTTTGCTCTGACAAAACTGATGTTGACTATCTATTACAGGTTTTAAAATCCTATTTCCCAAATTCTAATGTGAACGTGAATGATATCTTGTCGTCGTATTCAGGAGTTCGTCCACTAGTTAAAGATGATTCGGATACGCCAGGTAAAACTAGCCGTGAACACCTGATTTTCAAAGACCCAATGGGAATTATGCATGTGACTGGTGGGAAATATACCACGTACCGAAAAATGGCCGAAGATGCGGTCGGGTTATTACTAAAAGACTTACCTTACGAAAAGCGATTTGAATTTAAAAACTCTAAAACGCGTGAGCCAATCAACGATTTAGTTACTGAAAATAGTTATCGAGAGTTTATTTCGCAGGATCGAACCGGTGAAGAAAAGAAACTGGCAGAACGTTACGGACCAGAAGCTTTGCTTATCATGCGCCCCCAAGGTGATTACAATCTTCTGCAAAGAGAAGTGGCCTTTCACATCGAAAACACAATGTGTTTAAATATTTTAGATTTCTACGTTCGTCGATCAAACTTATTCCTATATCACCGTGATCACGGTTTGAGTAAATTTGAAGAAATCTCGCGGGTCTTCAAAGACAAACTTGGCTACACCGAAAAACAAATCGGCACTGATCTAGAGGCACTTCATGCCTATATTAAGAAAGAAATGAGCTGGAAAGTCTCGCAGTAGGGGTGTCTAAAAATAAGACACGGCCTCAGCAAAATAACACTTGGGGTAGGCTCATTTGTCTGTACTTTGTTTATAGCTGGTCTCGAGGTTGCTTTTTACTACTAATATGAAGTTCAGCCTGGGCTCGACGGTTTTTGCCATTCTTTCTATTAATATTTTGATTAGCCAAGTTAGTTTAGCTAGTTCGTCACCGGCATGTGAAGATTTCTATAAGGTCACCCCAAAGACATCGAATAGTTCATCTGATTCGTCTTTTCAATTCTGGCCTCGTCCCGAAAATGCAGTTTTAGGGGCAAATACGTCTCAGATTGCCAATCTCTTAGCGGAAAATTCGGCTCGCCAAAAACATAAAGGGCAAAGAAAGGTATATTCTCCCGAACTTATTGGCAGAGAATTATACACACCGGCCACTTCACCTCAAGGCGATAGGCTCTATTTTGCCCATAAAATGCTACTGGGAGATTTGATAAAAACCGATGTATATGCGGACGCGGTCGTTAAAGTTTTGGCAGAAGACGGTATTGATTCGCCAGAAGAAATTAGGCGATTTGTTGGTAACTTTCACGGTTGGGCCAAGCTGAACCAACAAGGCTCCGAAAGTTTTCTAGCTCGTTCTGCAAAAGAATTTGCCACACGGTTAGAGGATTTCGTCGGCGAAAATATTACTTACAAAAACATCGACGAAGCCATGGATAAATACGGTTTATCAGTCGAGGACCTCATTCAGTTAAAAAGTAATTTGGCTTTATTTAGGGAGAATAATAACGGTAACTTAAAGCTTTCAATCATGTTGCCTATTTTAGAAGATGCCCAACTGATAACTAAGCTTTTTGAAGACGCGTTAGCAAGACGAAATACTCCCACGGTGGTTCCAGCTAAATCGATGGACGTAGCTATTAAAACTCCAGGAAATCAACTGGGTTGGGGCCTGCGTTCGGTTAAAAACTTCGGAAAAAAGATTTTCAGTGGAAGCCAACTTCGATTCCGTAGGCTTTCATCGAAAAACAATGAAGAGCTAATTGCAACAGCAGAAAATCTATTCGATTATTCAAGATCGGCATACGCTGCAGATCCTAATTTTCTAAAGAACGTTTTTGCTGATATCGCCAAAGGTAAACAGTTTAAGTTTTCTGAAGTGTCGGCTATTATCAAACAGGCTCCCATTTATTTTTTCTTGGCACGAAATGGAAAAAATAGGGCCGGATACACCACCGTTGAAACGCACATACGGATCCATGATTTTGTTGAAGCTCTTAGTCGTATGAAATTAGAAGATATAAATTTATCATCTGAACACTTTGTTGATTTGCAGTTGAATTTGAATAAGTTGAAAGATCTTATTTTCCACACAGCAGAGGTATTTTCACGCGAAGGTTTCGTATTAGACACCACGCTTATCGACGAGATCCTAGTGGCCAATACGCCTAAACAAAACGCAATTTGGGAAAAAGCTCTTTCATTCAAAATCAACCAAGCTAAACGACAGCTTACCGAGTTCTACTTAGAAATCAAATCTCGAGATAGCATACATGGCTCCTCAGGCGCGGAACTAGAGGTAATTAATAATACTCGAGCCAATCCAGTTTTTACTGAATTATTTTATAGAGCTAGTCGAGAAAAAGTACATGTTTCTCCACCTGAACTTATTGATCTCATGGCTGGAAACAAATTATCTACTCAAGATGTTTTATTTATACTGCGAAATTTTGATGCTAATGCATATCAGACCTTCTGGAGCTTAAAAGGCCTTTATTTGGTTGCTAAGCTGCCGCTTTTTGGAGGTGCTGACGTTAATCAGAATTTTAATGTCAATGACCTGAAAGCCGTATTTCTGGCGCGCGTGGCAATGTCATTTGATACGGCTACGCAAAGGCTTTCGTTGAATGAATTTGCATATATTTTTGATACAATTCATAGTTCCGGAGTCGCCGAAACGCTATTGGGGAAAGCGGCATTAGCAAAATTTTTTAAATCTGTCGTTGGTCCGAATCCAAGTGGTTATGATTCCTTCGCTCTTGAACTCAACGTGACCGAGGCCTACGCAGCTTCACTTAAAAAACTTTCGTTTGACCATGCTCAGTTCCTGCAACAAAGTTTTGACCTAGTTGTAGATCCTAAAAAGGCAACCGATACAACTTCGGCAATCTATAAAGCCCAAGGAACTGGCACCTTTACAATTCTAAATTGGATTAAAGGCGCACAGTTGAAACTCGCTCGCGAACGTTAAGCAATAAAGGCTTTGTGCAATCGTTTCAAGGCATCTTCAGCTGAAGAGTCTTTCACTAAAAAGCAGAAATTATGTTTACTGGCGCCCAAACAAATCATGCGTACGTTGATTTCGGGAATGGATTCGAAAATCTTTTTCGCCAAACCTGACGTGTGGATGATATTATTACCGATCAAAGATACTAAAGATAAATTGTCTTCGATGTGAACTTCAGCGATCGCCTCTAACTTTTTGAAAAGCTCTTTGTTCTGTAACGTAACTTCGTCTAAAGTCATCGACACCGAAATTTCAGACGTTGTGATCGCATCGACAGAGACTTTGTGCTCATTAAAAATTGTAAATACCTGGAACAAGAAGCCATGGGCTTGCAACATTTCGGGCGTCGAAAGTGTCACTAGAACTTGTTTGCGTCGCAAAGCCATCGCGCGGATCAATGGCTGATTTTCAACCTCTTTACGAACCCAAGTACCGCCCTTGTTAGCATCAAAACTTGAGCCCACAAACACCGGTATATTTTTTCGAATTGCGGGCAGTAAAGTTGCGGGATGAAGTACTTTTGCACCGAAGGTAGCTAGCTCAGAGGCTTCTTTAAATGAAATTTCGTCGATAACTTTTGCTTCCTTAACCAATCTTGGGTCCGTCGTTAGGATACCCGTCACGTCCGTCCAAATTTCGCAGGTTGTGGCGTTTATTCCTTCGGCTAAAATCGCCGCCGAGAAGTCGCTTCCGCCCCGACCAAGCGTCGTTGTGTGGCCTTCCATTGTCGAGCCAATAAATCCTTGAGTCACGCCTACATCATTGCCTTTCACTACAGCAGCGAAAAATTCGGGCCCGTGCTGATTGATATAGTCCTGGTTGGGCTTGGCTTTTCCAAACATGTCGTCTGTTTTTAAGATTTCACGAGCATCATACAGGATCGCTTTGCGATTCTGACCTGCTAATTCGTTATTCATCGCTTGGGTAAACAGGACCGAAGACATGCGTTCACCTAGACTTTGCAATGCATCCAGGGCTTTGAGTGATAAATCTTTTAAGTAGAATACACCCTTGATAATAGACTCTAGTTCTTGAAAAAGGCTTTGGAGTTGGGTCTGGCCCTTGGAATCTAATTTTAAATCTGTCGCGATCGTCAAATGGCGCTTACGAATATCTTCTATCAGAACTTCTAGTTGAGGCCATTCGTGGTTTAACGCCTTATTTCCCAAGGCAATAAGGAGGTTCGTCGTGCCGGAGGTCGCAGAAACCACGACTAGATTAGCATTTTGGCTAAGGCTCACCTGAGCACTGCGCTTCATGCATTGGGCATCTCCCATTGAGGTTCCACCAAATTTAGATACTACGATTGTTTTCATGAATTCTCCATGCGATCTTAAGCAAGGAACTCTTATAACGGACATTTTTCGAGTCGTGTATTTCGGAGTCGAATGATGCTAAGCGTTTTTTTTGGTCGAGTTGGACCGCCTAAATTGCATAAATATCTGCATTGACTCTTATTTTATCGAAACCTACACTCTTTATATTAACGTCAAATGAATGGTTCATTTCGCCTTTTTGACTTGAAAGTATAACTGTAAGCCTCGGACGGGAAGACTATGGGATTTTTAGATAAAGTTTCTGATTATTTTTCAAATGATATCGCAATCGATTTAGGAACAGCGAACACTCTTGTGTACGTGAAAGGACGCGGAATTATTCTTGATGAACCGTCTGTCGTTGCCGTTCAAAAAAATTATCGCGGATTGCAAAACAGAGTTCTAGCAGTCGGTAAAGAAGCGAAAGAAATGTTAGGTCGTACACCTGGTTCGATCGTTGCGATTCGCCCAATCAAAGACGGAGTTATCGCGGATTTTGAAGTGACTCAGTCGATGCTAAAATATTTCATCACAAAATCGATGGGCGAGAAAAAATCGTTTATGCGTCCACGTATTATCATCTGCGTTCCATACGGAATCACTCAGGTGGAAAAACGTGCGGTACGTGAAGCGGCTCAATCAGCAGGTGCTCGTGAAGTTTACTTGATCGAAGAACCAATGGCAGCGGCGATCGGCGCGGGTCTTCCGATCACTGAACCAAGTGGTAACATGGTTGTCGATATGGGTGGCGGTACTACAGGCGTAGCGGTTATTTCTTTAGGTGGTATCGTTTATTGTAAATCAATCAAAGTTGCTGGTGATAAATTTGATGAAGCGATCGTGAACTATATCCGTCGTCAGTTCAATTTGTTAATCGGTGAGAGAACCGCAGAAAAAATCAAAATCGAAATCGGAAACGCATATCCATTCGAAGAAGAACGTACAATGGAAATCAAAGGCCGTGACTTAGTTGCGGGCGCTCCGAAAACTATCGAAGTAACATCTTCACAAGTGAACGATGCTTTAATGGATCCATTGTCTGAAGTTGTTGATGCTGTTCGTACCGCCCTTGAAAAAACGCCACCAGAATTGGCATCTGACATCGTTGATAACGGTATCGTGTTAACAGGTGGCGGTGCACTCCTAGCAAATCTAGATGTTCTACTTCGTGAAAGAACAGGCTTACCGGTTTCTATCGCTGAAGATCCATTAAGCTGCGTAGTTCTTGGTTCAGGAAAAGTTCTAGACAACTTAGACCTACTTAGACAGCTTACGGTTGAGTAATAATGGAAAAAGTGGATCTTAAATTAAAAAACGATCCCTTTGATGTTAAAGCTTTAGTTCGTCCGCTATCGTTGTTCTTTTTTTTTTCGTTGATGAACGAAACGAAATCGATTCACTACACGATTAAAACTATCGAAAAATTAAAAAAATTAAAGCCCGGTTCAGACATCGGTAAGATGATGATCAAAATCGCGACCGAGCTTTATTCTAAAAGTGACGCGACTGAAGTTTATATCACAAAAAATGTCGGCGAGTTTTGGATTCTACCGTTAGATTTGGAATTAGGTCCTTGGAAAGAGTTTCATAAACGAATTTCGAAAAAAGAATTAATTTCTCTTTTGTGGGGGCTGGTTATTAAAGTTCCAGAAGACGATATTTTATTTGCGCTGGATATTTCTCAAGGGACTCATCGCTACAGAATTTCGAGTGCGCTTAAAGAACTAGGATCAAATACGTTTTTATTAAAGTAAGTTATTAGGGGCAGGCGTGGAGTTTATTAAACTTAAAAAAAATAAAAGTAGAGAGATGAGTGATTTTGTCGCTAATCATCTGCTTTTTGAATACGCTCGCAATACCTTAGACCCTGAAAGAAAGAAAGCCGTTGAGTCGGCTCTTGAATCAACCCCTGAATTACAAAACGAATTTATTAAATTGATCAACGGTATCCAATACTGTGAAAAGCTAAGTGAAACACTGATTAATGATGCCGCAATTAAGCAAATCGAACTGCAGTCTTCACAAGTAAACTTTATTGTTAATCGTTTGCGTTGGCATCAATGGCCACTTGGTTTTCGATGGTTAGTCGAAGCAGGCGTTGTCGCTTTGTTGTTGGTAGTCGTTCTAAACATTTTGCCTTTGAATCGCATTATTCATTTAAATGACGGAAATGATAGCCAAACCGTGGTTGCTGAAGTGGATCGCAAAAAGAAACCAAATTTTGCAGAGGCTCCCGAGGCCAATGTTGAACGACCAGAGTTTTCAGATGAAGAAGTTAAGCAACCGACTACAGTTGCTGCGAAAGACCCCGTATCTGCAGGTAAGCCGACGAATACAGCACCGCCCGTGGTTCCACCGAAACCGGTAGCGGCAACTACTCCTACGGTGCCGACGCCAGCCCCAAAACAGGCTACTACGGTGGCTGCAACGACTCCTGCTGTTCCTGAAAAGACGTCATCTAAGTCTGGTGCTTGGATTTATCGTGGACAGTTTTTAGTAACTAATGCGGAAGCTGTCTCTCCCAAAATCAAAGATAAGATTAAAGAATTGGGTGGTCAAAAAGCCGGGGAAGTGGAAATCGGTTGGTTGAAAACACCAAATGTATATTATTTCCATTTTACCGTACCTGAAGCTAAGTTAGGTGAACTTGAAGCTTTATTAAAAGATTACTCGACGGGTAAGCTTGTTAAAGAGGCCCATCCTCGGGTAATGCCAGATGGAATTATACGTTTACTCTTCACGGTTGAAGAAAAAGCGGCTGAGGTAAAAGCAGAAACCCCAGCATCAGAAAACAAATAGCGCTATAAGGTTTTTCATCGGATGAGAAAAATAGTTTTAAAGCGTAAAAAAGCAAAGCGCTCGATTCGAACCATTATTATTATGTGGTTCTTGCTGCTATCGTTGTTACCCCTGATTTTTGTCGCATACTATTCTTCAGTAAAGTACGAACAAGCTATCGATAAAGAGTTGCTACAGCGTCTTTCGGTAAATTCTCGCGAAATCGAAGTTATCTTGGCCGATTTTAAATCCGGCTTGCAGGTTCGCCGTGATCGCTATCTTAAGGATCCCTACCTAATTTATAATTTGTCGATCAGCGATCGCCAAACATTAAATCAGTTGGCGTCTGAGTATATCATGCAGGAATTTTCATCTGAGCTAGTTTTCTTTAATCGAGATGCGCGCCAGGTTTCAAAAGTTATTAAGAATGATAAAAATGACATCGTCACCGTTTCAAGCGGCAGCGAAGCGACATTTTTATCGGAAAAATACATTTCTGTTCTGAAATCATCAAAAGACATTCCTATTCTCGAGTACGCAAACGATCGAATTTTGTTAACGCTGTTATCACGTGTAAACAATCAGAGTAAAAAGACAATTGGGTATATCCAACAGAAAATCTATTTAGATAGCGCATTTATAAATCGTCTTAAAAACCGATTGAAACTTGAGTTTGTTTTAGGGAAAGAAGACGCCACAATTATATTGGCGAGTTTTAAGGGGACACAGAATGCCGGTGTCTTTAGCAAAATTCAATCGGTAGCCTACAGTAAAGACCCGATCGTGGAGGTGCCAATTAAGAATACTCCATACGGTTTCTACGTCTCGTTTATGGAGTGGGGACATTCGCGATTTCTATTGTCATTAGGTGTTTCGAAATCGGACTCTCGCGAAGTATTAAAAAATATTAATCTCGCATATTTTAGCGTCGTCGGCGTGGTCATCATTTTTTTAATTATCCTTGTTGTTATCACGAGTAAGTGGATTTTGGCGCCTCTTAATAATCTGGTGGATGCGCTTCATTCATTTGAATCGCAGGAGCAAGCGGTTACCATTCCTGTGAAAAATGACACCGAAATTGGTTTGTTAACGGAAAGTTTCAATCAAATGAGTATAAATATTTCTCAAGCAAGAAATGACCTAAAGAAAAAGGTCCAAGAACTTGAAGCCGCCAATCGAGAGTTAAAAGAGACGCAAAAAAAATTAGTTCATTCAGCAAAAATGATTTCATTAGGTGAGTTGGTCGCTGGAGTTGCGCACGAATTGAATAATCCCATTAGTTTCATCTATAGTAACATGAGCTACCTAAGAGATTACTCTGCAAAGCTGATTGATTTAGTTAGGTCGGCAAGTCAAGAGCCGGCAAATCTAGAAAAAAAGAAAGCCGAAGTTGAATTTGATTATATTGTAAGTGATTTGCCTAAGCTAATATCGTCGTGTGAAGAAGGCGCGCGTAGGACACGTGACATTGTATTAGGCCTTAGAAATTTTTCTAGAATTGATGAGTCCCAGATTAAAGAAGTCGACATCCGCGAGACAATTGATGCGACTTTAAATTTGCTTCAGGGTGAGTTAAAAAATCGGATTGAAGTTAAAAAGGACTATGAACCGATTCCCCCGATCAAGTGCTTTGCTAGTCAGCTAAGTCAGGTATTTGTAAATTTACTTTCTAATGCGATCCAAGCAATTCCAGGAAATGGGACAATTTGGATTCATGTAAGTCTGATTAGGGATAAGGAAAATTGGGTACAGATCTCAATTCAAGATAGCGGAAGTGGAATTACATCCGAGCATCTGGATAAAATTTTCGATCCGTTCTTTACGACAAAAGGTGTAGGCCAAGGCACCGGCTTAGGTCTAAGTATTACGTATGGGATTATTCAAAAGCATGGTGGTGATATTCAGGTCAAATCTCAGGTTGGTGTTGGCACAGAATTTATCATTCAGCTTCCGATAGAGCCAAAACTCAGCAAGCAGGCGTAAGTCCTGTTCGGTAAAAATAGCTTAATTTTTCAATAAGGTAGCCGATTGTGTAAGCATGAATTTATCATCCTTGCTGGGCACAGTCATTATATGCTTCGTATTGTTCTTTGGAGTTTTGAAAGGCTCTAAAAATCCGGAAATTTTTCTAAACGCGCATGCCTTAATGCTGGTTTTAGGTGGCACCCTAGGAGTGACTCTTCTGGCATTTCCGTTTCGCAAATTGAAAGAGATGTTAGATTTCTTGATTTACGGATTGTTTTTCAAAAAGAAAACCGAAGATCTTTTCGTTGTAGCAGATTTAATTCGTATCGCTGAAGAGTATAAAAAAGACCAACACGGTTTTTTGTCAAACTACTCTGTTGCAAACCCTTTCTTGAAAGAAGCGCTCAAATTACTTTCAAAAAGTGCGTTGTCGTATGAAGATTTGCTTTTAATTGTAAAAAATCGACGTGATTCATTTAAAAAACGATATAGCGAAGATCACAAAATGTTACTTTCGATTTCAAAATTTCCACCCGGTTTGGGCCTTCTGGGAGCGTCTTCAGGAATGATCGAAATGATGATTGGGTTAAACACATCTGGAATGGATGGTATTGGTAATGCGATGGCAGTGGCGTTAGTGGCAACATTTTGGGGTATTGCAATTGCGAACTTTGTATTTTTGCCTTTAGCGGATTATGCCGCACGCGTGGCCTCTGAAGATTTCTTCACGCGAAGTTTAGTCGTTCATGGTGTTTCTTTAATCAAACAAGGTACCGCACCAAAAATCATTGCAGAGACATTAATTAGTCAGTTGCCTATTCGGGATCAAGTCTATCTACGCAATATATTCTTTAAGTCTCCTATCGTAGGTTCTGGATTGGCTAGCTACACTCCGAGTACAGGTTCTAAAAAAGAAGAATCGGTAATGTCGCCACTTACCTCGATTGCTGGTGGCAGATCTAGCGATCAAGACAAAACGATTGTTCTTGAAATTCCTAAAACAGGCTCTGAGGACTAGTAATGTCTCAACATAAACATGATGATGACTTTTATTCAGACAACGAGCACGATGAAAATCATATCGATGAAAAGTGGCTAATCAGCTATTCAGATATGATGACATTGTTGTTTGGTTTTTTCGTCATGATGTACGTTCTTTCGACTTCAAGTAAAACTAAAATGCAAGAAGCCCTTCAGCAGATCTCGCAAGAAGGATTTAATTCCGAGAAAAAAGCCGAAGCCGACGAAGCAAAGCCTGTTCCTACAAATATGACTAAAGAGGCTCAGGCAGCTGATGACATTTTAATTGAGATTAAGAAAAAAGAGGAAAAGAAACGTAAAGAAATAGAAGATACATTGATCCAAGCAAAAGCAGAAGTAGTAAAAAACGAAGAAGAATTAAAAACGGCTTTGGAAAAAATAAAAAAAATGGAAGAAGCTCAGATGATTGTTGCAACTGAAAAAGAAGAACAAAATAGAAAAATAAAAGAATATGAAGAAAAAATAAAAGAACTTGAGATAGCAAGTACAGCAGCTGCAGCCGTTGATCAAAAACAATTGAGTAAATCAAAAGATGATGTTGAACTAATTAAAAAACTAAAAAAGAATTTAATCGATCTTGAAAGCAATATTAAACTCGCGGACATAAAATCGAAAGAATTGGCAAAAGAAAATGCCATGCTAAAACAGAAAATTGATGATACGCCTAAAATCAAAGACGACGATCACTTCATGATGATTTTCGTGCGATGGGAAACGGAAAAACACGATATCGACATGATTATCGAGGATCCAAAAGGCAACATTTTTAATTACAAAAAGAGAACGATGGCGAATGTCCCTGGGGAGTTTGTCGTCGATAGTACTCAAGTGACTGGTGTGGAATCTTGGGTCACAAACAAAACTATCGAAGGTACATATAAAGTTACATTTAAGTTCTATAATCAATATGGAAATAAAAAAGACGCGATTATTAAGCCGTCTGTGTTCAATAATTTGAAAGTTGAAAAATTGCCGGATATTACGTTAAACTTTGCGCAACAAAAAGAAAAAACTGTAACAATTAAAGTAGCTAAAGACGGGCAATTTACGGTTATTCAATGATCTTGAAATTACACCACCTCATTTTAATTTCGCTGATATGGCCATGCCTAAGCATGGCTGGTATTGAAGTTCTAGAAAAAGTGGCTGGTGACAAATGGAACAAGACTTTTGCTGTAAATAAGTTCGCTTTAGCCTTTCTGCCTCTGGGTTCTAAACCAGGTCGACGATTAGTTTACAAAGGAACTATTACGTTTACAAAAAACATTGAATCTGCAGAACAAAGCAGTGAAACAACTGCGGTCGTTGTAGATAAAAATGTATTGAGTGTAACTGTCCTTTCATTTGAAGAAAGAATTAAAATCAAATTTGTAGATAAAACTGAGTCAGAGTTTAAATTGGTCATGAACGATCCTCAATTCCGTTTATACTCTGAGAAATGTAAGGATCTCTTAATTAATGTTCGGGTTCAGCCGGCTGATAAAACAAAAAAAATCCCCGCATTCCCGATGGGTGTCAGTTGTGACAGATATGAGGATAAGCTAATTTTGGTCGTTTCCATGCCTTCAGAAGTCGATAATGGAGAAAGTTCCCTGATTGAGGGTGGTGGTAAAGGTGAGGCATGGAAGTTCTACGAACTGCCTGCAACCGCGCGTGAAGACGGTATAATCGGATCCATTAAGTATAATGTTAAGTCTGTCGAGCTTACAATGGCTTTGCAAAATATTCGTTTAAAGAAAAAAGAGGACGAGCCCAAAAAAGACCTGCTGAGCAAAGATCCTGGATATTTTGATTCGATGTCTTTAGGTTTAGGTTCAAAGAGTTTAGCATTCACCGCCGGTGATGTAAGCGCGTCTTCGGGTGGCATCGCTATTACAGCTGATTTGCTTTCAAGGCCCGTGTGGAAACAATTTCAACTGGGCATTGGCTATTCGACCGCGCTCGTTTCAAGTGGTGAAAATAGTATCTCATTTTCTGATTTCAATGGTGTTTTAGGCTATTCATTTCAGTTTGGAAAATCTAAAGTTATGCCATTCGGTTTTGGAAAGCTTGTCGATTTCTTGCATAAATCTACGCAAACTCGTTTGCAAGCCGGCCTTGCTGGTGTTGGGGTGGATTACAAATTCGATTTCAATCCCCGAAATCAAATTTCGTTTAATCTAGAAATGGGTATTTTGGCAGCCAAAGGGATATCATCTCAAATGCGCTACCAGCTTGGATATCAGTACATATTAAAGGAAAAATCACGCCTAGGGGTTGGGGCGTATTTCGATAACCAAGACTTCAAAGCCGTCAACACGGCCGGAGAAGGACGGACTTTTAAAGAAGGTAATTTTCTTTTAAAAGTCATATTAAATATGAACTAGTCTCATTTTGAGATTGCGTAATTGCATTTAAGAAAAATTCGAAAGCGTCGAACAAGGTATGATAGACTAGAGGTCAGATGAAGACGCAGAAATCCAAAGACAACAATAGTAATTTTGCCTATTTAATCGGGCTATTTTTTTTAGCTTCGTCGGCATTTTTCGGCATCTTTGTTATTTCAGAAGATCACTTAAATTTACCTAATGAGCGCGCGGAAGGCCAAACTGATTTTTCCTCTATTCACAAAGCAACCGATTTAGATAAAGTAAATGACCATTTAAAAAGCGTTTCGGATAAAATGGAAACAGACCGCTTAAGAGCGCTAGTCGCCAATTTGAAAGCGAGTCACGATACCGGCCCTTCAGAGCCTATTGTTCAACGTCCATCGGACGAACCAATTGTTGAAATTGAAAACGGTATGCGCGAACGCCAGTTAGCACAGGAATTAGGTCGTACAAATGAATTTAAAAAACCGGCGACGGATCCACGTTCTATCGTGTACAACTCAGTTATCCAAGACCGCGAGAATGCGAAAGCAAAAGAAGAGGAGCGTCGCCGTTTGGCAAATGAGTTTGTTGCTAAAGCGCGTAAAGAGGGCTGGATCGTTAACCTAGACTCCGAGTTTAAAATCAAATCCTATCGTCACGTAGACGAAACTCCCGAGAATGAACAAGAGACCGACTATCGTGGTTATTCGGTCATTCCTAAGTAGTTTCCCGACTAAAATCCAACGTTTTGAAACAGTATTTTTGATTTAAATCAAATGTTGTTTATTTGCACCAGCCATTAATCGTTGAGTCATCGCCTTGGTTGTCATAATCCCGGAATCCCTATAGACTTTTCTTCAAGGAGCAAAATATGAAAATTAGTATTCTAGTTTTATTCGCGCTATCGGTTTTTATCACTCAGTGTGGACCCAAAGCATTCGTAAAAGGTCAGTACGACGATGTTCAAAGAGAAAACTTATTAAATGATCAATGGTCGGAAACAGATATGCAAAATGCAGTTAAAGACTTGGTTGCTAGTTTGGTAAACCATCCATCAATTGCTAATGCTAAAACTCCTCCGGTAGTAATGGTAACGCAGTTACAAAATAAAACGAGCGAGCACATTGATACTCAAAGTATTATGGATATGTTCCGTGTAGAGCTAATGAATTCAGGTCGCGTAGAATTTATTGATAAAGAGGCCCGCCAAGATATCAAAGATGAATACGATTACCAAAACTCAGGGGTTGTTTCTGACGAAACTAAAAAAGGTCCGGGCGGTCAGATCGGTGCAGATTTCATCGTGAATGGTCGAATGGATTCTATCGTTCAAGAAGTAGGAAAAGATAAAACCGTATACTATAAAATGACAATGAATTTGACTAACCTAAAAACGTCTAAAATGGTTTGGTCAAATTACAAACAGATGCGTAAACAATTTAAAAAGAAATCTGTCGGTTTATAATAGATAGAAATTTCTGAAGAACAAACAACTATATGGATAGAATCAAATTCACTTTGAAGTTTTCGGTATTAGTTGTTTGTTTGCTCCTTGTAGGGTGTGCTACCTATCAAAACAAAGTTTTCAAAAGCCGCCAATTAGTTGAATCTGGCCAAATTTCTGAAGCGACATCTCAGTTAAAAGTTTTAGCGGATCAAGAGGGTGATGATCAATTAATCTATGTTCTGGATTATGCGACATTGCTTCAATACGCCGGTGAATTTAAAGAAAGTAATCAATATTTTTTTAAAGCACTTAAGCTTATAGACCAATTTGACTACCAGTCAGTCAGTCGCGTAACTGGTTCTTTGTTGTTTAGCGAAGAAATGGTTCAATACAAAGGCGATACATTTGAAAAAATTTTCGTAAATGCCTACTTGGCATTAAATTTTTTAGAATTGAACGAGTTGGACTCGGCTCTGGTGGAAACTCGTCGAATAAATCAGAAGTATCAGACGTATCGCCAAGAGGAAAAAAAGAATTTTGAAATGAATTCGTTTGCGACCTATTTATCAGCAATGATTTGGGAAGCGGATGGAAAATACGACGATGCTTATATCGCTTATAAAGACGCATACAAAATCGATAAAAATATTGGTACAATTGATGATGACTTAGTTAGAACCGCTAAAAAATCACAGCGAATGGACGATTACAAAAAACTAAAAGCAGAGTTCTCACAAGTGAAAGAAGATCCATCTTGGTACGACAAATCGCAAGGTGAAGTGATTGTGATTTTTCAAAATGGCTGGGGGGCTAGGAAAGATTTTAATCCTCAAAGTCCTCGTTTTCCAATTCTGAGATCTGTTCCCGCAGAAAGCAGAAATGCGCGAGTCAGTATTGAACCAATAGAAAAAAATGGATTCCATTACAATGCTCAAACTGAATTTGTATATAGTGTGGATGAAGCGGCTATTCGCACTTTGATTGAGGATCAGGGATCGTTAGTGGCTCGCCGTTTAGGCGGTGTCGTCGCAAAAGAAGTAGCCGCGGATCAGATTCGTCAAAAAAATGAGTTATTAGGTTTTGTTGCGGCTGTTGCCATGCATGCGTCTGATAGAGCGGATTTGCGGCAGTGGTCATTTTTGCCAAAAGAATTTCAAATGGTCCGCATCCGGGTAAAACCGGGAAAGTACAAAGTCAGATTAAACACACAAAGCCGCTATACCGAAACTACCGGCAATAGCGTTCTTGAAAAAGAAATTGAAATTCGCCCGGGAAAAACTAAGTTTATTAATTGGCGCCAGTTCTAAGATTCAACATTACCCGTTATTCATGCTGATTTCCATATAGAACTCACCAGCTTCTGATTTAAATGGAAGAATAATAGAACCCTGATCATTCAAATGTGACACCGACAATTCTTTAGCGCGAACGATGGCTGGAATGGCCTTTTCGAAAGAATGACCATTTTCGTTTAGTACTCGTTTGGCATGACCAAAAATCATATTTAGAATTTCACCGGCTCCGTCTTCAAGGTCCTTAGTGATTTCCTTATAGTCTTCACTCAACATTTTTGACATGATAAAAAGAAATACTTTTTCTGGAAAGCAAATCGAAATATTGCCATTGAAAGCCTTACTGGTAATACCGATCACACCTAAAATATCAATGATAGGAAGCTTGGTGTCTTTGTTTTTCAAAAGCGGCTTATCTATTGTAACTGATACTTGGCATTGGATATCCAATGTTTTAATGGCGCCTTCGATAAAAGGATTAATAAAAGAAACGTCTAATTTAGAGGGCGCTTTTGTTGTCGAAGGACTCGCTTTCTGAGGGACTTCGGTAATCGATTCGATCGGTTTTAAAATCATATCCAAACCTTCAGATCGAACCAACGATAATGTCGCCTTTACTTCAGATAATAGGTACATCTGAAATTTAGGTTTTTTGTTTGAAATCGCAAGTTGGCTTATAACTTTGAACCCTTTGTAAGCCACATGTTGACTACCTGAATTGATTATTATCGCTTCTAGTTTAGGGTTGGCTTCGATTTCCTGTTTTGCATCGGCGGCAACAGCTTCTGCTAATTCAAGAGTAACTTCGTCAGTGATGTCATACACAATAGATTTATCATCTTTATTTTTTGTAAACATAAGGTCTCTCTAGCTTTCCATGTTGGTCGGCAGAATCAATCTAGAAATGGAGTCCCGGTACTTAAGGGAAGTACCTCGATGAAGTTTTTGCACTCCTCAAGAAATCTGGAAAAAAAAAGGACCCGAATGGGTCCTTTTCATCTAAAGCTTAAATTTTAGCCACCCGACTAGATGAGTTGGGCGGGTTTGGTGCACTCTGTTTAGCTAGAGTGTGGAAGTTGATTTAAGTTAGGATTGTGAGTTGGTAAATTGGGAGTTTCTTCTTCTTGAGAAGCACCTGATAAAACTGTCGCTTTTTCTGCTGCGATTTTTACAGTTGTATCTGGATTGTAGCGAGTCGCTGCATTCACAATTCTATTTTCTAAGTTGTTTTTGATTTCTTCAGTAGCCAACTTCTCGATTAATTGTTGGTTCTGAGCTTGTTTCGTCATGTAATCTTGAGGAAACGCGCCTAATTTCGCTAGGTAGCTAGAAATGCTGCCGTTTGCATTTTGGATGATTTCGCGAAGAGTGAAAAGTGGAGCATATTGTGCCGACTTTTTCTCAGCTTCGAAAATGATCTGAGTCAAAGTAGCTGCTGTGATATCGTTTTTTGATTTATTATCGATAACCATCACTTCTTCATTTGTGCGGATCATTTTAGCGATATCATCTAAAGTAACATAACAACTTTGTTGTGTGTCGTATAACTTACGATTTTGGTATCTTTTGATGATTTTAACTTTTGAGTTTGGCTTAGATAACCCTAAAGTTGACGTGCTCATCGGAGCTTGTTGATGCGCCTGGGCTGTATCGTTTTGATTGATCATTTTTGCCTCCCTTGGAAAAACCCCTTCAAATCAAATTGATAGGTAGGTTTGTATGACAAGGCGCAAACTAGCCGTGCTGCATAGGGCTGTCAAGCTATGTTGAAAAAAAAGTCACATATGCGCCGCAATAACCTTTAATAGGGACTGATTTTAACGGTTTTTGGGTTAGAGAAATCTCACTTTTTTTAAATTATTTTAGATCTCGGGCTAAAGTCTTACAGACGTTCATCCGAAATAGAAGAGTCGCCTCAACTATTTGGAGATTGTTTTGTGAAAAGCAATGAAAATCAGCAACTTACGGGAAGTGATTTGGTTACGCTGTTAACTTTGATTGTTTTAACTCTAGTTAGTTATGGCAGTTATACAAGGCATATTTTCGGCTCGGAAAAAATTTCATCTGATCAAGTTAAAGCCGAGATTTTGGCCTATCAAGCCGCTCAAATTTTTCTGTTAAAAAATGTCGAGAAAAAGACCCCGCAGGCTCGAGGTATAGCCTCAGAAAGCAGCTCCTTGGACATAATCTTAGGTGAAGACTCATCGGGTAAACCGTATCGTTTTCAAGTTATTCAAGACGGCAGAGACACCTATCGTGTGCAATTATCACCGAACTCTGAGTCTCCAATGTCTTCGCAAAAGGCCGAAGTCGACGTAAAAATTGATCTGTCAAAATCCCCAGAACTAGATCCAGCGACATAGGTCTATTTTTTTCCATTTCATTCAAGCAACGTCTCACTGGCGCCGAAGTGTCTCATAGAGGTGCTACATGTTTAAGCGAATTCTAGAGACAGTAATCCTAAGCTTAGCGGTTTTGATCTCTAGTTGTGCCCACAAGGGAAGTTCGGCAAGAACCGTAAGTAGTGATCCAGATGGTCACTACTACAAAGAGTCGTCCTATCGAGACGGTAACGTGGCGCCAAAGCAATTCACGCCACCTGCCATGTTAAGTGAATCAGATAAAATGGACCCCTTCTACCTACGCACCCAAGCCGACTATCATTACTCTTTAGGCGAAGCCTATTCATTAGAAGGGCATGCTCAAAAAGCCGTTGAATCATTCCAGACAGTTTTAGTTTATGACACAGAGTCAGCCAGTGTAAGAACTCGGTTGGCTAAAGAGTACTTGAAGTTAGGGCAAATCAATAAATCCATAGAGCAAGTTAAAATCGTAATCGATAAGAACGAAAGCAACAAAGATGCGCGTTTGTTATTGGCGGGTTTGTATACGACGATTCGTTCGTATCCTCAAGCGATCGAGCAATACGAGTATGTTTTAGGTAAGTACCCAGAATATTATGAAGCTAACATCTATTTAGCTGCGGTGTATTCAGAAACTCAACAGTACGATAAAGCCGTAAAATTGTTTGAAAAAGTATTAGCCTTACCTGACTACACGAACAAACATTTAATCCATTACTACATTGGCCGTATCCGTGAAGAAGAAAACGCCGAGAAGAATTTTAAACTTGCAGAACAAAGTTACAAAAAATCTAGCGAGATTAAGCCAGATTTCGTGGATGCCGTAATTGCTCTTGGTTCGCTATATAAAAATCAAAAGCAAGAAGCTAAAGCTATGGCTCTGTATCAAACATTTCAAAAAAACAAAGGCCCTAACGTTAAAGTAGCGGAAATTTTGTCGCAAATGTATATCGAACAACAGAAGTTTGATGAGGCTTTTGAGCAACTTGAAGTTCTAGAAGCTCAAGCAGACGATCCTTTGGCCATCAAAGTTCGTATGGCGTTAATCCTAATTGAAAAGAAAATGTTCGACAAAGCGATCGCTAAACTAGAAGAGATTCTGCGAATTGCGCCTGAGTCAGATAAAATTCGTTTCTATCTAGCTGCGGTTTACGAAGAAATTAAAAAAGACGAAATGGCTGTTAATCATTACCTAAAAATTCAACCGTCAAGCCCGTTCTACGGAGAGGCCATGGTTCATGCCGGTTATTTGCTGAAAAATGTCGGTCAGTTAGATAAAGCCATTACCGTTATGGAAAAAGCGTACGATAACAAAAAAGACTATCCACAAATATATGCGATGTACGCATCGTTATTGGATGAGGATAAGAACTATAAAAAAGCCCTTGAAGTGTTGGCCGTTGGTTTAGAAAAGTTTCCAGATAATGCACAATTACACTTCTACTACGGAACTATTTATGATCGTACGGGTGACAAAGAAAAAGTAATTGCGAACATGCAAAAAGTTATCGAACTGGATCCGAATCATTCGCAAGGTCTAAACTATCTAGCGTTTACTTGGGCCGAGATGGATAAAAATATGGATGAAGCAGAAAAACTGGCTCGCCGTGCAGTTACGCTAGATCCAGAAGACGGCTACATATTAGATACCTTAGGATGGATCTTGTTTAAGCGCGGCAATAAAAAAGAAGCTCTTAAGTTTCTTGAAGCCGCAAGTAAATTTCAACCGACAGTAAGTATTATTGCGGAACATTTAGGTGATATTTATCGTGATCTATCCATGGTTGATAAGGCGAAGAATATGTATAAGAAAGCTTTCGAATTAGAAATCGATAAAAAGAAGGCCAAAGAACTAGAGCAAAAAATTCTAGCGATTGAAAATCAAGCCGTTCCAGAGCGTACGCCGGCAAGTCTTGGTAAATAGTTATATATCTTAATGAGTAACAACAATCTTTTTTCTTGGTAGTAAGGGAAGAGATTGTTCTGTCGTTCCATATCTGAACGTAAAAATTAAATTCTGTGAGATGTGCAATGCGACTTTCGTTTTCGTATGTATATATTCAATTTTTCTTATCTGATCATCACTGAGAGAGTCTTTGACCGAATCAGAATTTGCAAAGTTCAAAAATAAAGACTGAATAGCTAGGGGCTGCGCTTTGATATTGTACTGAGTAAGATAGAGCCACATACGCTGAATTTCTTTTCCAGCGTAAAAATAGTCTCGATAGTCATGAGAAACGCCGGACAAACAGAGCAGTCCCGCAGAGCTTTCTATCAAAAATTTCAAACGGAAGTACGTTTTAAAATGAAAAAACCAACTGGGCACTGTCTTTATCAAATTTGGGACCTTCTTAAACATCATGAGTGACAGCTGATCCATGAGTGATACTTGAAGGCTTTCTAAGCTGATTCCGTATTCGTAGGTTTCATTTTTTCCATGTAGCCATTTTGTAAAGTCCGTCATTAAGGATGTTTTCAACCACAAAACAGTTTCTAGCCAGCTCCATTTCCAAATTAGGGCTTTTGAAACTCTAGGGACAAGTTGCCATGTAAATTGTCGACCTTCGTTGTTTAGGACAGGAAACTCAAGATTGAACGAATTTAAATCAAGAGTTACTTTGTTCAATTTACCTCGAAAGGTTTGTCGTTTAGTAATTACATCAATTGTGTTGGAATCAATTTGTGGTTCAATTGTGTGATATTTAACAGTAACAGAATGGTCAGTTTCGATATTCAACAGACACTTAAATCCAAAAAAAGCGGCGCTACGTTCAAGGTTTTCACAAAGGCATCCTATGCTTATCCATGTCGCTGACATGTCTTGATCCAAGAAATGACGGGCGCGGCCTTTGTTTATTGTTATTTTAAAAGAACCGGAATCAAAGGCAAAATCCCAAGGCTGGCTATTGTCTCCGCTTGGGGCCCGTGTCGCAAGTTGAATCCAAGATTCTAATCGAGTTTCCATGAGTATAGTTTCAATATTCTATAGACAACAAACTAGGTGGATATTGACATTGATTTGTAAACTTGGATTAAATGAATTTATGAAAGTAACTGCGAACACCTATACTCACGAATTCAATTTTTTATCGGATCATGAGGTTTTTTTCGACCGACAAAAAATTTATGGTCCTGACTATAGTCTGACAGATGTCTATGGTAGTTTTTGGAGTTTCATATTTTCTGATGTTCCTGAAAATGCAGTGACTATTTCATTAGGTGAAAATTCGATTACAGTGGAGGGTAAGGTTGGTTTGCTTGTTCCACCTCATGCCGTGGTGACATGGTCTGTACGTTGCGGGCAGTTGAATTGGTTCTGTTATTCGAACAAACACTCCTACCCCGAGTCATTTCCTAAAAGTATGACGTTATATCCGTTGCGCGATATTCCAGAAACCGTATCGCCGCAATGGATTCACGAGTTAGTTAAAAGTTCAAAGAATGCTAAAACTTTGAGTGGCTCGAGTGTGAATCCGTATGCAAAAAAACTTAAAACGCTTTTAGACAATGAATTCAAATTAAATAAGCCGTTGCTAGAGTACGCCAACGAAATTGGAATTTCTAAAGAATGGCTAATAAGGTACTTCAAAAAAAGTTTTGGAGTTTCACCGATCGAGTACCGAAATAAAAAACGTATGTTTGAAGCGATGTTTTTGTTACATGTGGAAAAGGACAAGATCATAGATCTATCTCACAATATGGGATTTAACGACTTGAAACACTTTAATCAACTGTTCAAGAAAACGATTGCGGTCTCTCCTTCAAAATTTCTATTTAAGTAGTTTCAGTATGTGGACAAACTGTTTCTTTTTTCTTGTTAAAAATGTCTAATGCTGAGTATTCTTTGAAGCATGAATAAATGGTTTTCAAATTTGATTTTGGTTTTGTCACTGATCAATATCAGCTGTGCAATGAAAATGAAGAAGGACGGTGAGGGTTCACTAACTGGTGAGACGGTGGGAACACCGTTTACCTGGGAAACTAAAGCCAATATTCGAGACCTTCGAAAAAATAAAACAAACCAAGTTACAATCGATTTAGTTGCGGTAAAAAATCAACGCTTGCGTATGGAAGCGTCGGCGACTTTAGGGTATCAAGTAGGATCTTTGGTGATGAGTCCGACTGAATTTATTGCCGTCATTTATCCTCAGAAGAAGATTTTGAAAGGCCCATTGAATGAGCGTAGTTTGGCGAAAGCGTTTAATATGCCGATCCCGCCATCGGCGCTATATTCGTTAGCGTATGACGAGCCGATTCGAGGCTGGAAATGCCAGTTTGATGCAAATAAAGTTGTGAGTCTGTGTGATGGTGGAGCTTCCAAAGTAGAATGGTTGAATAGAAAAGAAGGCGCTAAATTAGTTAAAATATCGTCGGCTACCGTTGAAATTACTTGGTTCTTTAAAGCCCCCGAGCCTAAAGAAATGACTCCTGAGCTTTTTGTTGCTGAATTGCCAACAGGTTACCAAGTTCAAGAAATTAGATAGCTTACGCACCCGGTTTTTTTCTTTGTTTCAAATATTCAAACAGCCACTTCATCGTGGGCCAGTATATAATGGCCACTAATGCCCAACCAGCCGTGATTCCCAATGAGGCTTCGGGTTTAGACCCGAGGTAAGCGACACCCATTCCAATCAGCGGAAGAGGAAATACAAACATGAAAAACAAACTCAGTACGGCGAGAATTGCACTTTGAGTAAATGGAATTTTTACGAGGTTAGCTTTTCGCCAAGACTGAAATGCAATTCCAAGCGGAAGTATAAAGCCAATCAACATAGTGGCTAAAAATTGCGTAAAAAAAACGGCTGCTGGCGGCCAGGCTTCGTGATTATGTCCCATATATTCATTTTAAAAGCGATTTCAGTTACATAAGTCAAAGTTATACAAAAGATAAAAGTCTCATTTAGACTCGACTTTGGGTTGGCTAAAATCAAATAATTGTGAAATTTCATTTATCAATTACTAACCTAAATCAAGTTTGGCATAATCTAAGTATAGAACCACCAGAGGCCATTCAATCAATGGCTTTCTGTTGTTCATTTGAATCCAGGGAGTGATTTATGAGCGACAATATCAATTTTAGTTCAATAGTTCAAAATTGGAAGAATACTAGCCAGACATCAAAGATGCACTGGTCAGGGACTCTGGATGAATACCTGAAAATGGTAAAGGCAAATCCCAAAATTACTCGCAATGCCTTTCAACGTATGTACGACATGATCGTTGAATCGGGCAGCGAAAAATATATCGATTTTAAAAAAGAAGTGGTTCGTTACAAATTCTTCGATGATGCTGCCAACAACGGCAAAGACGCTGTTTTCGGATTAGACATCATGTTGATGAAATTAGTGAACGTACTAAAAGCAGCGGCTTTGGGCTACGGCACAGAAAAACGTGTTATCCTTCTTCACGGTCCGGTGGGATCTGCGAAGTCGACCGTTTGTCGTATGCTGAAAAAAGGTTTAGAGGCGTATTCGAAAACAGATAAAGGCGCGTTGTACACATTCGAATGGATTGATGAAAAAGAAGAACTAGATGGTTTGCTGGGTAAAGGTGTGCGCACATTCGCGAGCCCTATGCATGAAGAGCCATTGCTATTAATTCCTGAAGAAATGCGTGCTCAGTTGTGCGATGAAATTAATCGCGGACAAGACGGCGAATACCGTATGAAGATCGAAGGTGAATTATCGCCTCCGTCACGTTTCATTTTCAAAAGCTTAATGGATAAATACCAAGGCGATATCATGAAGGTATTCTCGCACGTTCGCGTACGTAGAATGTTCCTTTCAGAAGCAGATCGTATTGGTATTGGTACGTTCCAGCCGAAAGATGAAAAGAATCAAGATTCAACAGAATTAACTGGCGATATTAATTACCGCAAGATTGCTGAGTATGGTTCTGATTCTGATCCACGCGCCTTCAACTTTGACGGTGAGTTCAACGTTGCTAACCGCGGAATGATCGAATTCGTCGAGGTTTTAAAGTTAGACGTAGCATTCTTGTATGACCTATTAGGTGCTTCGCAAGAACATCGCGTGAAGCCTAAGAAATTTGCTCAGACATACATTGATGAAGTCATCATTGGTCACACGAATGAGCCTGAGTATCGTCGTCTTCAAGATAACGAATTCATGGAAGCTCTTCGTGATAGAACGGTGAAGATTGATATTCCATATATCACTCGCTGGAAAGAGGAAATTAACATCTACAAAAAGGACTTTAATTCAACTCGTCTAAGAGGAATTTCGATTGCTCCTCATACGATCGAGATGGCGGCGATGTGGGCAATTCTAACTCGTTTGGAAAAACCTAAAAAAGCAAACTTAACTCGTTTGCAAAAATTGAAACTATATAATGGTAAAACACTTCCAAATTACACAGAAGATAATGTAAAAGAATTGCGTAAAGAAACTGTCCGTGAAGGTTTAGAAGGAATTTCGCCTCGTTATATCCAGGACAAATTATCGAACGCGATCGTAAATGCCCAGCAAAACAACAAAGGTTCTGTGAATCCGTTCATGGTTCTAATTGAACTAGAGAATGGTTTAAAGAATCACTCTCTGATTTCAAACGAAGAGTTGAAATCGGATTACCGCGAGTTAATTGGTGTTGTGAAGCAGGAATACGAAGAGATCATTAAGGGTGAAGTTCAGCGTGCGATCAGCGCGGATGAAAGTGCCCTACAAAGACTATGCGCGAATTATATTGATAACGTAAAAGCGTTCACCCAAAAAGAACGCGTACGCAATCAATTCACTGGTATGGATGAAGAGGCCGACGAGCGCTTAATGAGATCGATCGAAGAGAAGATCGAAATTCCTGAATCACGCAAAGACGATTTCCGTCGTGAGATCATGAATTACATTGGGGCGTTGTCACTTGAAGGCAAGAAATTCAATTACAAAATGAATGAACGCTTACACAAAGCTTTAGAACTGAAATTGTTTGAAGATCAAAAGGACAGCATCAAGCTGACAAGCTTAGTGAGCTCGGTTGTCGATAAAGATACGCAAGAAAAAATTGAAATCGTTAAATCTCGTCTAATCAAAGATTTTGGTTACGATGAAATCTCGGCGACAGATGTGTTACATTACGTAGCAAGTATCTTTGCCCGAGGAGACGTAAAAAATAAGTAGGGATTCATGTCAATTAAAGAAGATCATTCACGGTTTCGAGATATAGTTAAAGGTAAAGTTAAAGAGAACTTTAAGAAATATGTCTCGCAAGGTGAAATGATAGGTAAGCGAGAAGACGAGTTCGTAAAGATTCCGCTGCCGTCTATTGATATTCCCAACTTCCGTTACGGTGCCAAACAACAGGGAGGCGTCGGTCAAGGAGAAGGTCAGCAAGGCGATGATGTTGGCGATCCTGGTCAAGGTCAGGGCGCGGCCGGTGATAAGCCGGGCGAACATTTAGTCGAAGTTGAATTGTCCTTAGATGAATTGGCGGAAATTCTTGGTGAAAAATTGCAACTGCCGCGGATTGAACCTAAGGGCAATAAGAATATCGATACAGTTAAGACTAAGTACAATGGTTTAGCTCCGGTTGGACCAGAAGGTCTTCGTCAGTTTAAAAATACCTATAAACAGGCGTTGAAACGCATGATCTCGAGCGGATACTACGATCCGGTAGATCCAAAAATCATTCCGATCCGTCGTGATTTTAGGTACAAAACATTTAAAAAAATTATTCAGCCTCAAACTAAAGCGGTCGTCATCTATATGATGGACGTTTCGGGTTCAATGGGTGATGAACAAAAAGAAATCGTTCGCTTAGAGAGTTTTTGGATCAATACGTGGCTCAAAAAACATTACAAGGGCCTTGAAACCCGCTTCATTATTCACGATGCGGCGGCCAAGGAAGTAGACGAAAATACATTCTTTAGAACCAGCGAGTCCGGTGGTACGTTAATCAGTTCTGCGTATAAATTGGCTCAGCAAATTATTGAAACGGATTACCCGCCAAATGAATGGAACATATATCCGTTTCACTTCAGTGACGGTGATAACTGGAGTGGTGAAGATACGCGTCTATGTATAAAATTGATTCGTGAATTCTTTATCCCAAATACGAATGCGTTTTGTTATGGCCAGGTTGAAAGTAAATATGGATCAGGCCAATTTTTAAAAGATTTACAGAAAGAGTTTCCAGAAAGTGATCAGGTGCTTCTAAGTCAGATCGAAAACCGCGATAAGATTTTAGATTCAATTAAAGACTTTTTAGGAAAAGGAAAATAGATGGCTAACTTAACTCCCGAATTAGAAGCAGAAAGAAAAAAGATCTGTCAGATTGCTAAGGATGCTGGCCTTGACTGCTTTGAAACTATTTTTGAATTGATCACCTATGATCAAATCAATCAGTTTGCCGCTTTCGGAGGTTTTCCCGTGAGATATCCACACTGGAAATTCGGTATGGAGTACGAGCATCTTTCAAAAAGTTATGAATATGGTTTATCTAAAATTTATGAAATGGTTATCAACACGGATCCTTGTTATGCCTACTTAATGGAAGGCAACATGATGATGGATCAGAAGCTAGTCATGGCTCACGTGTATGGTCACTGCGATTTTTTCAAGAACAATGTTTGGTTTGGGAAAACAAATCGAAAAATGATGGATCAGATGGCAAATCACGCTACTCGTATTCGTCGTTACATTGATCGTTATGGCTTAGATCGCGTTGAGAGTTTCATCGACACGTGCCTGAGTTTAGAAAACTTAATTGATCGTTACAGCCCATACCAAGAAAAGAGCACGAAAGTTGTTGAACCTCTGGCTACTGACGAGAATCGTAACGTTGAGCCAGGTATGCTCAGGGTGAATCGTCCCTACATGCGTGATTTTATTAATCCGCCTGAATTCGTGAAAGAACAAAAGAAAAAGCGTGAAGAGCAAGAAATGCTTAAGCGTTCTAAGTTTCCACCAGAGCCAGAGAAGGATGTGTTAACATTCTTATTGAATTACGCTCCACTAGAAGACTGGCAACAAGATATTTTAAGTATCATTCGCGATGAAGCGTATTATTTCTCGCCGCAAGGTATGACTAAAACTATGAATGAAGGCTGGGCATCGTACTGGCATTCTAAATTAATGACTGAAAAGATTTTGCAAGATTCAGAAATTATCGATTTTGCAGATCACCATTCAGGAACAATGGCGATGGCGCCAAACGGTTACAATCCATATAAAGTCGGAATTGAGCTGTTCCGTGATATTGAAGATCGCTGGAATAAAGGGCAATTCGGTCGTGAGTGGGATCAGTGCGATGACGTTAAAGAGCGTAAACATTGGGATAAAAAATTAGGTTTAGGTCGTCAGAAAATTTTTGAAGTCAGAAAGTTCTACAATGATGTTACCTTCATTGACGAGTTCCTTACGGAAGATTTCTGCGTACGAAACAAATTGTTTGTTTATAAATTTAACAAACGCACGAATAAGTTTGAAGTCGAAACTCGAGATTTTAAAGCCATTAAAGCAAAGCTTTTATTCCATATGACGAACTTCGGTCAGCCGATTATTCGAATTGAGGACGCTAACTTTGAAAACCGAGGCGAACTACTTTTAACTCACCTTCACGAAGGTATTGATTTACAACCGGATTTTATGAACGAAACTTTAAAAAACGTTCAAAAGGTGTGGAGTCGACCCGTAAACTTGGTCACGGCGATGGAGGGCGAGGGATTCTTGTACCGTTTCGACGGAAAAGAGCTTCAGGCCCACAAAATTCAGCCATTGCCTCAACAGAAACCATAGTTTAGGCTCTTAAGTCTATGTCCAACGTGAGAACCGTTTACTCAACAGATCCCAAAGATAAAGTGAACTGTCCAGAGTGTAAAAGAAACTTAACAGAGTGTAAATGCACGAAGCAGGAGCTGGTGGACTCAAAGCAGTTCACTGCGGTTCTGCGCCTAGAGAAGAACGGACGAGGCGGCAAAACTGTTACGGTTATAGAGAAATTACCCAGAAACGAGACTTATTTGAAGGATTTGTGCAGGGAAATTAAGGCCAAATGCGCGACTGGCGGGACTCACAGGCTGACTACAGATCAGTCAGTAATAGAGATACAAGGTGATAAATTAGACATGGTTAAAAAAATTTTGACGCAAAAGATGATTAAGTTTAAGGGCTTTTAATGTAGGATGCCCAAAATTTATATCTTGTAAAATTAAAGCTTTTGTATTTAAACAAAAAGACAACCTTAGGTAAACCAAATGACTTTAAAGAAAAAAGTACTGATAGTAGACGATTATGAAGAAAGCTGTGCGCTTTTAAGTGAAATTTTAGAAGAGAGCTATGAGTGCCTTGCTACTCAAGATAGTTCAAAAACTTTCGAGCTTCTAGAAACCTTCAAACCAAATTTAGTTATTCTAGATTACAAAATGCCCGGTCTATTAGGCGTTGATGTGTGTGCTCAAATTCGCGCAAAAGAAGACACAAAATATATTCCGGTTATTTTCGTTTCAGGTGCCGCGACTGTTGATGAAAAAATTCGCGCATTTGAAATGGGCGCTGACGATTTTGTTTCTAAACCTTTTCACGTTAAAGAATTACTTCTGCGCATTAAGCGACTAGTAGATCGTGAGAATGAGGCAGTAAGTGAATTAGCAGCTTCAAATTTAAAAATGAACCTGTTGTCTCGCCGCGTGTATTTAGATGGTGCAGAGGTTCAATTAACTCCGAAACAATTTGATATTTTAAAACTTTTAGTCGGCGCTAAAAACAATTTAGTATCTCGTGAAAAGTTCCTTGAAGAAATTTGGGGTGATACTGAAGTTACGTCTAGAAACGTAGATAGCCAAATCAACTATCTTAAACGCAAGATCGAAACCTTTAAAGGTAAGATCTCTGCGGTGCCAAGTCTGGGTTACAGACTGGATGTTCAAGAGAACTAAAATCAAAGGGCCGGAAAGGCCCTTTTTTTATTTATGACCCCGAATTCCCGCCAGAGTAACGTTTCAAAAATTTTTAAAATCGCACTATTTATGGAGTTCTTTGGCCACGGAGCTTTTGGAATTCTGAAAAAACAGGGTTGGTTACCTTTTTATCATGTCTTTGGGCTATCAGATCAGTTCGCCTTTTCGACGATGCCAGCCGTGGGAATCCACGATATTTTTTTAGCCGGGCTAGCGATAGCTCGACCGACTCCCGTCGTTTTTTTATGGATGGGGTTTTGGGGGTTCTTTACTGCGATGCTGAGGCCAATGGCAGGGCAAGGGTTTCTAGAGTTTTTCGAGCGGTCTTATAATTATGGAATCCCTTGGTTAGCTTTTTATATGGCCTTACCAACAAGCTCCCCAGGGTATTCGAGTTGGTTTAGCAAAGCCATCTTCAATTTAGAAAAGAAATATGTTCCCACGGTGTTAAGGATGATTGTCTTCTTGGCTTTGATTTCGCACGCTTTTTTGATCCTCTTTTCAAAAACGGAAAAAATAATGGTTTATTCGAACCTACAATTTTTAGGAGACTATTTTAAAATTGTAGGTGTCATTGAATTGGTCTGTGCCTTGAGCGTTTTGCGGCTGGGGAATAGGTCTATCTTATGGTCGATACTTTTTTTCAAAGTTGTATTAGAGGCGTCTCCGATCCTTGGGGGCCAACTGGAGGGATGGTTAGAATTCGTCGAGCGAGGTTCGTGTTATTTCGCGATTTTCTTACTCATTGACTACGTCAGGTTCGAAAGAAAAGACGCACAATCAATGTTTGGGACAGTCGGCGCCGGGTACGTTAGCTAACTCTACTTGTTCATCTTTCCAACCGTGTTTTAATAAACGTCTTTTAATATGAGAAAGTGACTCGAATTTAGGACAAAAACGGGTTGAGCCGGGCGTGATCGACATATGGGGCTCGTCTCCGATATAATATAGATTTATTATTCCGGCCGTAATTGTTTTCTCTCCTCCGGCTAATAGTACATGATTCATATCATCTGGAGTGAGTTTTTCTGCTTCTAGAAAGTTTAATTTTGAGATTTGGATGTCACAGTTTTGATCCATCGAAAATTTGTAACTGTAAGCCTTAGAAGGAAGTTTTGGACCTGATCCGGGCGCATTTTCCCATAAGAAGTTTTCAAGCAGTTGTTTTTTGCTCGTTAGTTTTATTTTGTTTTCTTTAAGCCATTTAGCCGTGTGTTTGGCTTTCATTTCTTTATAAGAATCATATTTGATTCTTTTGAACCAGAATTCATTGCCGCTACATTTGGCATGAGCAAAAGATCCTGCCAAAAATAAGAGGAATAAAACAAACTTCATAAAACGTCCTTTTTCTTTTTAAGTTTATTTCGGTTTCTGAGTTCTTTAAAGAACGTTTTTAGTAAATGAGAGCTTTCTTCCTTTAATAAACCAGTTTGCCACTTAGGTTGGTGGTTGAAGCGTTTGTCATCAAAGACTTGATATAAACTACAACAGGCCCCGGCTTTTGGGTCTTCTGTTCCAATGTAAACATGTCGAAGACGAGCTTGAATAATAGCACCAGAACACATTAGGCAGGGTTCAAGGGTTACGTAAAGGTCGCAGTCGACTAGGCGCCAGCTTTTCAATTTTAGAGCGGCTTTTTGGATGGCTATAAGTTCGGCATGCAAGATCGGGTTATTTTTGGATTCGCGTAAGTTGAATCCCCGACTGATAATTTTTCCATCTTTTACAATGATGGCCCCAACGGGGACTTCCCCTTTAATTTTAGCTTTACGGGCCTCATCTAGAGCCAAACCCATCCAATACGACGGCTCTTTGGGTTCCTGGGTCTTGGCTTTTGGGGTTTTTAGCATTTAAGCTCCTGCAAATAGTGCATAGCATTAAATATAGATAAGTCAAAGTGTTTGCTAAAGGAAAAGGCTTTTGCTATTCCTCACGGATTACTTACACGCATATTGGAAGGACGGTGATATTCAATGCCATTTGTTAAACTTAGAGACGGAGAAAACTTCGAATCTGCTTTCAGAAAATTCAAAAAATCTTGTGAAAAAGCAGGCATCCTTTCAGAAGTAAAAAAACGCGAACATTTCGAAAAACCAAGCGTACGTTTGAAAAAGAAGTCTTTAGCTGCTCGTAAAAGAGCTCTTAAAAAAGCTAAAATGAGAGATTAGTCGTTAACGACTAAAATCAAATTAGAACAGCTAAGTTGAAAAACTTGGCTGTTTCTATTTTAATATCCAGATAAAACGTTATATCCCAGAGGTTCTTATGGAAATCCGTGAAAAATTAATGGCCGATATGAAAGACGCGATGAGAGCTAAAGACTCTGTAAAACTTGAAGCCATCCGTTTTCTACAATCTGCGATCAAGTATAAAGAAGTTGAAGTTCGTCCTAACGCAATCACTGCGGACGATGTACTTGGTGTAATCAAAAAGTTAGTTAAGCAAAGAAAAGAATCGATCGAGCAGTTCAAGGCAGCATCTCGCCAAGATCTAGTCGATAAAGAAGCGCAAGAATTAAAAATCCTAGAAGCGTATTTACCCGCGCAAATGACAGCCGAGCAGATCACTGCCATCGTAACTGAAGTCATCGCAAAAACAGGTGCTAAATCTATAAAAGAAATGGGCCTTGTGATGAAAGAAGTCATGGCGAAAACTGGCGGGGCTGCGGACAACAAAACAGTTAGCGAAATTATTAAACAGAAGTTATCTTAAGATAACTTCTGCTGTTCTTTTTGGGCAATTGCCTTAATCTATTAGTACACCTTAAGACAGAGACAGGCGACGAATGAAGTTTTCTCAGGAATTTATTGATCAAGTTCAGGACGCTAATAATCTCGTCGATATTATTTCCCAGTACACTCAGTTAAAACAATCGGGATCGGGCCTTATGGGTCGCTGTCCTTTTCCTGACCACAAAGAAAAAACACCCAGCTTTTCCGTTTCTGAAGCCAAACAAGTGTATCACTGCTTTGGCTGTCAGAAGAGCGGAAATATTTTTACATTTTTAAATCAATATCAAGGCATGTCGTTCCCGCAATCGATGGAATACCTTGCCGACCGCGCTGGTATTGCGCTTCCTAAAGAGACACAAGATTTTGATGACAAAAATGCCCTTCGAAAAAAAGAAATCTTAAAATTAAATAAAGCCGCGCTAAACTTTTTTAATAAAAATTTGGATGCTTCAGGTAAAGACAGCATGGTTCGCCAATACCTAAACAAGCGCGGCTTAAGCGATGACATCGTGAAATTATTTCGCTTAGGCTGGTCATTGCCTGAATGGGAAACTCTATCTAATCACCTGAAATCATCGGGTCATTCGCTAGATTTGGCTGAAGAAGCACGTTTAGTAAAACGCCGAACAGAAAAGACGGGCTTCTATGATATTTTTCGTGAACGCTTAATCTTTCCTATCACAAATTCGATGGGGGATGTTTTAGCGTTTGGTGGGCGTATCTTAGCGCAAGGCGAACCCAAATATTTAAACTCGCCCGAAACGCAAGTTTTTCAAAAAGGGAAAATATTTTACGGTTTAGAGCAAACGGCTCGTTATATTCGGTCCCAAGATCAAATTATTATCGTAGAGGGTTACATGGACCTGATTTCCCTGTTCCAGAGCGGCATTCGCAATGTCGTTGCCACTATGGGAACAGCGTTAACGTCAGATCATGGGCGAGTTATTAAGCGCCTAACGCGAAACGTAGTGGTTCTATTTGACGGCGATAGGGCAGGGAAAGAGGCCGCAGAGCGCAGTTTATCGCTATTGTTAGAGCAGGACTTATACCCGCGAGGGCTCATCCTGCCGGACAACATGGACCCCGATGACTTCGTTAAAAGTCGGGGTGTTGAGGAATTGAACCAGTTAATTGACCGATCTCCTGACTTGATGAATCTAATTTTTACAGAGTGGTTAGTTGGTTTCGGCGGTGAGCCGAGCGAAAAAATTAAAATAGCGAACAGGCTGAAAAAGGTTTTGGACGTGATTCCTGACCCGCAATATCGAAAATTATATGTCGAGCAGCTCGCACCCATGATGGGGGTTGATAAAAACTGGCTGCGCGATACGGTCTTGGCTAAGGCTCAGACTGCGCAAACTGCACCGTCGCATTCAGCCGTTCAAGCGCCTATTAGACAAATCAAGCAGGAACCAACACCAACGTCAAATTCGGTGCCAAAAGTTTCGAGTGATCCAGTGAACTTCCCAGTGAAGTCGGCATCGAAAGCTGAGAAATATTTGTTGTCGTTAGTTATCAAATCTCGTGCCAATTTAGACTACTTTTTGGAGCAGGGTTTGAGTCAGTATATTGTTAATATTCCTATGAAAAATCTTTTCAATCACATCGATCAAGTCTATAGACAAAACCCTGAAAAGTTTGATAGGTTGACTAGTCTGTTAATAACTCAAATTGACGATCCGAACGTTTTGTTTTTCAAGACCCCTCAAGAAGTTTGGAAGGGTAATGTAAAACTGAACGAAAAGAGTGATACAGAGTGGGAATCGGTGGATGCGAATGATGGAAACATCGACGAATCAGAAAGCGCCGGTTCTAACAGCTACGACGATCAAAAAAATTTAGAAATAGAAACTAAATTTTTTAAAGACGCCGTACAAAGAGTCAGAGAAGACTTTTTGAAAGCGAGATTGAAAACAATTTCGCATGAACTAAAGGTGAACGCTACACCTGAAAAAATTGAAGAGATGATGGCGATACAAAAATCGTTAAAGGATCTCAAGGACAGTAAGGAAAGCTGAGAAGCTAAGTTTTAAAAAAAACGACCTTGATTGCAAGCAAGGTTAAGAACAGGGGAACGAGTGAAGTCAAACATACCCAGCAAGTCGAAAGAGTCAGTAAAAGTCCTTTCTCAGGCCGAGCAAGAAGTAATCATCAAAGAAGAAATTCAGCGATTCTTAAAAATTGCAAAAGAGAAAAAAGCTCTGACGATCGAAGAGATCAATGAGATCCTTCCTCCGGAAATTCTATTACCGGTTGTTATCGATCAATTCATGCATGCATTAGAAGCCCAAGGCGTAGTGATCACAGATCACACGGAAATGGCCGCTAAAGAAGAAGGTGATTCTCCTTTCTTGTCAGATATCGACAAAGAAGAAGATGAAGACGAAGATGCAGAAGAAAAAGCAGAAACTGAAGACGTTAAAGGTAATGACCCCGTTCGTTTATACCTACGTAAAATGGGAAGCGTTTCATTATTAACTCGTGAGGGTGAAGTTGAAATCGCTCGTCGTATTGAGAAAGGTGAACGCGAAATCGTTCGCGCGATCTTGATGTCGCCATTAGGAACTTGGGAAATTATTAATTTAGGTAAACGTCTTGATGAAGGCCGTATCAAAGTTAAATCGATCTTCCGTGGTTTGGAAGACGAAGACACTCAGTACGACGAAAAAGAATACATCGACAAGATTCACGAATTAATCGGAACGGTAACAGTTTACCAAAACGATACTCGTGCGTTCTTTGAAGTTTTAAGACAAGAAAGTACTCCGAATGATAAACGTAACGCTACAATGGCGGAACTACGTGTGCTCAATGAAAAATTGATGCAGAACTTTGAATCGATCAATTTCAATCGTAAGACAATCAATCGTATCGTTATTAAATTCAAAAACTTAGTTAACCGTGTTTCTACGTTACGTAAACGTATCAAAGACGGCGTGGAACGTACGTTCTCTAAAGATGTAAACCAACTTGTTGAGCGTTTAAAAGTTATCGAAGGCAACGAAAAAGAATTAACGAAGATGACTAAAGACACGGGTCTTAGCTATCACCGTTTCAGATCGTACGTTGTTCAAGCTCAAGAAGCGGATGCCCGTTTAAAACGTTTAGATTCAGAAACAGAAATGAATTTCCGTTGGATCCAAGAAACCTACACAGCTATCTGGAAAGGTGAGCGTGAGGCCGATGCAGCGAAATCTGAACTCGTAGAAGCGAATTTACGTCTTGTGGTTTCTATCGCGAAAAAATACACGAACCGTGGCTTACAATTCCTAGATCTAATCCAGGAAGGTAACATCGGTTTGATGAAGGCCGTTGATAAGTTTGAATACCGTCGTGGTTATAAATTCTCGACATATGCGACTTGGTGGATTCGTCAGGCGATCACGCGTGCAATCGCGGATCAGGCCCGTACCATTCGTATTCCAGTTCACATGATTGAAACGATTAATAAACTGGTTCGTACATCACGTTACTTAATCCAAGAATTAGGTCGTGAACCATTGCCAGAGGAAATCGCAGAAAAAATGGATATGCCTGTGGATAAAGTACGTAAAGTTCTTAAAATTGCAAAAGAGCCAATCAGCTTAGAAACACCGGTGGGTGAAGAAGAAGATTCGCACTTGGGCGATTTTATCGAAGACAAAAAGGTGATCAATCCAGCGGAAGCGATTGTGAACTTGAACTTAGCGGAACAAACTCGTCGTGTGTTATCAACACTGACTGCGCGAGAAGAAAAAGTTCTTCGAATGCGTTTTGGTATCGGTGAAGAATCAGATCATACTTTGGAAGAGGTGGGTCAGGATTTCAACGTAACTCGTGAACGTATTCGTCAGATCGAGGCGAAAGCTCTGCGTAAGCTTCGTCACCCAAGCCGTTCCAACAAGCTTAAAGCTTTCGTTGACGGATAAATATTCCTCTTTTAGATTTTAAGTGAGCCTATCGCCAACTGGTAGGTTCATATTTTCCCGAGGCGGGGGTGTAGCTTAGTTGGTTAAAGCAATCGGCTCATAACCGATGGATCCGGGGTTCAAGTCCCTGCGCCCCTACCAATCTCGCCTAAAGCGAAACTACGGTTCTACTCAATACGATGATGGAAGTGTGTATTATTTTACGTTCTTCAATCGTCGATCATCTGGCCTGATTTTCAATTTTTTCGTGAACATGGTTTCGATTTAGTTTTTTTTGTTCACTTTTTCTGTAGGCTTTTGGGTAGACGTGTAGCGACTGATAATATCGGAATACACTTTGTTTTTGCGAATTATTTTTAGGCCATTGTTAAATGCATCACGCATTTCTGCGGTTTTAAACATAATTCGATAAGACGTAGTTGTGAATAAATCGTGAATTGCAATTTCTTCGTTTAGCCCAAGATCTTCCTTCAGTTTTCTTTGGTAATATTTTATTACTAATATATCTCCGATAATTACATCTACTCGTTTGCGCAGTAGTTGTTCAACCTGTAATTTTTGTTCTGCTACCTCAGTGTATTTTTGGTTTTTAGTTGCGATGGTTCTAAATTTATCGCCTAAAACATTTTTGGCTGTTTGGAACGCGCCAATACTTAAATCAGCTAAATCATCTAGTGATTGAATTTTTAAATTTTTACTTTTTAAAGACGCAGCGACGTTGTAATAATCAACATATGAATCTGACGGAAATCCTTCTAACGAATGTTCGAGTTTATTAATAACGCCGTCTACTTTGCCTGTTTTGAAAGAATTTTCGGCGCGATTCATGGGAACAAAAATCGGTTTAAAGTCAGTTCCCACGGCTTTAAATGCTTCGCGAATAATATCGCATTCGAGCCCGCTGGCATCCTCTTCAAAAATGTACGGCGGCTTTGAAAGAGCCATGGCAATTTGAGCTTCTTTTGCGATGGCAAGAGTACTCAAAAAAAGAAATAACATGGATACTTTGGTGAGCATACCTAGTAGCGTACCAATTGAACTTCATGATAGCAAAATCCAAAGTCCATGGCGCTGGACCCTGCATGAATTTTTGACAGGGACCTCTGTGCGCGCCAAAAAGTGTCCTAACAGTCTGAAATTTAAGCGTTTTGATTTAAGAGGACATAGGTAAAATCGAATTGAATTAGATATTCATGGGCACATCTTTTGGAATAGGTACTCACTTATGACGTTGAAATTGGTTTTCGCTGTTGCTGTATTTAGTTTGTTTTCTGAAGCTCAGTCTATTTGCCGTGATTTCTATGGCGCCAAAAGAAGCTCTATCGAGCAAGGCATTGTTCGTGAGAGTCACTTTAAAAACCTTAAGAATTCTGAATACGATGTCTTGATTATCGGCGGTGGCAGCGCGGGATTGGGTTCAGCCCTGGACGCCTCAACAAGGGGATTGAAAACTATATTAGTCGAAGCCGACGATTTCGCATCTGAAACCTCGAGTAAATCTACTAAACTGCTTCACGGCGGCGTTCGTTATCTTGAACAGCTATGGAATAAACTTCTTACTCAGCGCGAGTGGGACCAGACTTTGTATAATCTTATCACTGACGCGCTGAAAGAGCGTAAGACCGTTATTAAAAACTCTCCCAATTTAGCTCAGCCATTAGCACTTTTAACGCCGATTTATAGTTGGCCAGAAGTTCCTTACTATTGGGCAGGATTAAAAATTTACGATTTGTTTGCGGGAAAAAAAGGAAAGCTCCCGGGTAGTCATTTTTTGTCGGCTCAGAAAATTAAACAAATGTACCCCCAGATTAACACGACCGGATTAAAAGGTGGCGTTGTTTATTATGACGGTCAATTTAATGATGCCCGTTTAGCCATCAGTTTGGCTCATACGGCTTCTTCACAAGGAGCTACGTTGTTAAACCATACGCGGGTTGTGGGTTTCGAAAAAGAAAATGATAAAATTGTTGGTGCTATTGTTAAAGATATGCTGACGGGTCTAACTCATACTGTGCGTGCTAAAGTAGTTTTAAATGCGACCGGTCCATTTGCCGATAAATTGAGACAGCTTGATGATCCATCGGTTCCAGCTATGATATCAGGGGCTAGTGGTACGCACTTGGTATTAGATAAACAATTCTCTTTACCAGAAGCCGGGATGCTAATTCCTAAAACGTCTGATGGCCGGGTGCTATTTGTTCTTCCTTGGGAAGGAAAAACATTAATTGGAACTACCGATAGTAAAACAGACGTCGTCGAAAAGCCTAAAACTACCGAAGACGACATCAATTATTTGATTAAAGAAGTTGCTCAATATTTGAGTCAGCCGATTTCCCGCGCGGATGTGAAATCCTATTGGACTGGAATTCGTCCGTTGGTTTCAGATCCCAATGCGGCGGATACGGCACAGTTAGCCAGAGATCATGTTATTAATAGAAATGAAAAAACGGGATTAATAACGTTATCGGGTGGCAAGTGGACAACCTACCGAGTAATGGGTGAGCACGCCATCGATCAAGTGATGGTGCAATTAGGACGTGATCCAAAAAAAGAGACATCTAAAACTGAAAATTTGAAATTGCAAGGCACTAAGGAATGGCAATTCGAAAACTACAAAACATTGATGGAAAAATATAAGTTACCAGAAGACGTTGCTATCTACTTGAATCGGATTTATGCAGGGCATGCGACTAAGCTTTTAGATCTATATCCTAATTTACACCAAAGAATGGCGATAGATTTACCCTTCATTTGGGCTGAGGTGTACTACGCTGTTCATTTCGAAGCGGCACGCTCTATAACTGACGTACTGGCGCGAAGAGTACGAGTCGCTACCTTAGATAAAATGGCCACGAACGCCATCTTAGAGCGTGTAAGTCAGATCATGGCGACCGAACTAAGCTGGTCAGAACAAATACGTGTCTCAAACTTGGAACGTGCTCGAATAGAATTTCAGCTTGAGAAGTAACCTCTACTAAAAAGTATTATTCTGACACATATTTTCGTTTCAATTCGATAATTGCCATAAGACAATTTATAAATCTTAACAAACTGCCGAACAGTTATACATGAGCATTAAAGGATTTTTTGTTTATTTCTTAACTGCGATGGCATTTTTGACGTCGGGTTGTGTGGTGGATTCACGCATCACGAGTTTAAGTGACGTATCGACCGAGATGAGCGAGTCGATAGTTGTAAAGGTCGAAGGTAGTATTCAAACCGTAGTCCTAACAGAAGGACTTACAACGAATGTTAACTTCACTTTAAGTCGCCCACTCACTCAGGATCTACTTTTAAAATATGAATTAGTGTCCTCTCGTAATGATCAAGTGTCAGATTTTTTGAGCACCTCTGGTACCGTCACGATTCCCGCCGGATTTGCAGGTTTTACATTTAGTATTCAGGCCTTGAGTGACGGACTGTTTGATGGTGACGAGATGTTTGAATTAGTTTTTACTCCCTTAACAACTGGGCTAGGTGTTGAGAAGCAAACTCTTCCGGTCAAACTAATAGACAATGATTTGCCTCCGATGATATCGATGGCATCCGCTACGGCTACCGTTGCAGAAAGTGTTGGAACTAGTTCGGTAACAGTTCAACTGAATCGAGCTTCCCAGAAATCAGTGTCCGTAGGATATAGCTTCGCGGATGTGAGCGCTGTGGGTTCTGGTACAGATTACAGTGCAACAGCTGGCACCGTGACGTTTGCGCCTGGTGAAGTTTCAAAAACAATTCCGTACACGATAGTGAATGATAATCTTAATGAAGCATCCGAGGCGTTTAATATATCTCTAGGAATCATCACAGGCGACGCTTCCTTCGGCTCCACTACGAACACGGTTGTAACCGTCACGGATAACGATATTGCCCCGACTATTTCTATTAACTCTCAATCTATTGTAGAAGGCACTGGCGTTGGAACTACGACCCTTTCTTTTACTGTGTTGTTAAGTGCGCTCAGCGGTCAAACGGTCACGGCGAACTATGCATCGGCAGGCGGTACGGCAGTGTCGGGAACGGATTTCACAGCGGTCAGTGGTACGCTGACATTTGCACCTGGTGAAAATAGTAAAACGATTGCAGTCATAATTACTCGCGAGGCCCTTAGCGAAAGTTCAGAGACTTTTACAGTAACGTTAAGTGGCGCGAGTAACATCACTTCCAGTGGTTCTACATTAATAGGTACGGGCACGATCACCGATGACGATACGCCACCCACTTTAAGTATTTCAAACGCGACGGTTAATGAGGCTGTCGGAACGACTTCAAGAACAGTTACATTAAGTGCTGCCAGCGGACAAGCTGTGACATTTAGCTGGGCGACTGCAGATGGCACAGCAACTAGCCCAGCAGATTATACTAACTCTTCGGGTACAGGTACCATCGCTGCGGGATCAACTACGACCACAATATCAATTCCCGTCATTGATGATTCCGCCAGCGAATCTACAGAAACGTTTACTATTGCTTTAAGCAGTCCGACGAATGCGACGATTGCTTCTGGTACGGCAACGATTTCCATAACTGACAACGACGTAATTTGGCTTGGAACTTCTGGCGATGGTAAGTGGTCAACTCCATCTAATTGGTCAAAAAATGCAGTGCCTGTAAATACGGACGTTGTAACATTTGATAGTTCCTGCACGACAAATTGTAATGTGGCCATCAATGCGGTGGCGTCGGCGTCCGGAGTTAATATTCTATCAACCTATTCGGGTACAATATCTCAAACGACTTTCGCGCTTAACGTGGGCTCGAAGGGTTTTACGATGGCCGGTGGTACTTTTTCTGGAGGATCAGCGGGAATAGTTATTAATGGTGCCGCTTTAACAATTACGGGTGGAACATTCACTTCTACTACGGGTACTCTGCAAATTATCAATCCCGCTGTTGGATACAATACTGGAAACGCACTCGTAGTCAGCGTTGCCAGTGCATTCATCCACAACAATGGCTCCATTTGGTTTAACTTTGGATCCAGCAACTATCCTACGGGATTGGTTAATGTGGCCTCTGGAAATTCTTTTAATAATGTACTCCTAAAATGTACGTCGTGTACCGATGATATGGTTTTGTCCTCGGTAGGTTCGACGGTTACGCCAACGGTGGACGGTACCTTCACTTTGGGTTCTAGCGCTCTTAAAGGAGCCTGGGATTTGAAAGGGAACTTAATTTTTGAAGCTAACTACGGCGGTTACATGGGGCCTGAATCGGCGCAGCTGACTTTTTCAGGAACGGGAACACAAACCATCGACAATACGGTGGGCGTTGCGGTGCCTAGGGGACTGGTTACAGTGAATAAAACGGCGGGTTCAAAATTGAGCCTGATAGGAAACTACTCACTTTTTACCGCGCAAAGTTTAACATTAACCTCAGGAAATATTGATTTAGGTGGTTATACCTTAACTGTTCCGGGAACCCTTTCGATTGCCTCTGGTGGGGGAATCTATTTAAATTCAGGATCTCTAAAAGTCGGTGCGTCCGGTACAGATGTTCTACCTGGTCCATATAGTAGCGGCACAGTGTACGGTGGAGCCGCTCCTTAAACATTTTCCCGACCAGGCTATTGTCCGTTTCTTATTCCGAATGGCTTCTTAGATAGAAAAAACAAAGTAAAATAAAAGAGTGAAGATACTATTTTCGCTTTTACTGATTTCTATATATGCATCCGGCAATGATCGGTGCTTGCCGGGTCTTAATAAAAATACATTCGCGGTTCCTACAATTTTTAAATTTTTAGGCCACCCAGAATTAAATTTCTGTGAGCCCTTAAAGATAGGGCAAAAAAGAAACTTCAGTGTGGACCGCAAAGACAGTCCAACGACGGTGCCACATAAATACCAACTAGAGCGAGTTGGAGAAAAAGAATATAAGATCCGTTTCAATATTACATTTGTAGATGGCGAAAAAGGAAAAATGGATTCCACCCGATCAAGAGCGTATTCCCAGGTGTGGCGATCAATTGCAAATGAATGTTTAGCTAAGGTTCGTGATAAAATAAAAGGTCCTACTGGTGAAACGCTAACTTTGGAAATTGAAGAAAATAACCCAAAAAGCAAAGTGCCAAAAATTAGAGTTAAATTAAAAGAAACGGGGCGGGCGGATTCTCGCGCGTGGATTAAGGATATGCCGTGCTCTACTGTACTACATGAACTTTTGCATGTGGCTGGGTTAGTAGACGAGTATGA